>Ga0233377_1000152_pt1 | contig 40893 bp, 36 predicted proteins | sample ElkDunMinimDraft_6_FD_191540 | JGI IMG/M metagenome (GOLD analysis project Ga0233377, IMG submission 191540) | Fecal eukaryotic communites from dung pellets of Tule Elk in California, USA - Elk Dung E36 | ecosystem: Host-associated > Mammals > Digestive system > Large intestine > Fecal | place...
AATAGACTTGTAAGTGCTACAAATCCATTCAAAATGAATTTTTTCATAAGTAAAATTGGTTAGTAGTTTATTTAGATATTTTCTGGTTCACTTCTGCAAGTTCCTTTTCTTTTGCAGTACGGAGAGTAACATCGGTTATCGATTTCAGTTGTAGTTCCAATTCATCTTTGTAATTCACATACAAATTTTGTAACTGATTGTTTAAATCATTGTATGCAGAGCGTGAAATAGTCGTTGCGCTAGAAAGTTCTTTTTCTTTTAGAGCTATCTGACTTTTTAAGTCTACTGTGTGTTGAGCAGATAAGCCCATTGAAAACATTAAGGTTAATGCTGATAAGTAGTTTTTAATCATGTGTAAATAGTTTAATGATAAATAGTTATGCAAATTTATACAAAAAACATGTTGTACAAAAAAAGGAGGAAGTAAATGAATACTTCCTCCTTCTGAATGAATATTTAAGCTCTAGGAATTAACCTTGAGGAGCTTCTGTTTTTTCTGGTTTCGGTAATAAAACTTTACGAGACAATTTCCATTTTTTAGTTTTTGGATCTTTTCCAACAACTTTAAATTTCAATAGATCACCTTCTTTTACTACATCTTCCATTTTTGCTACTTTCTCCCAAGAGAACTCAGAAATGTGAATCAAACCATCTGTTCCAGGTAGAATTTCTACGAAACATCCGAATTCTTTGATTCCTTTTACTTTTCCTTCGTATTCTGCACCTTCGTCAACTTGTGGAGGGAAAGCGATTAATTTGATACGACGGATAGCTTCAGCCATGTCATCTCCGTTGTTTGACATGATTTGAACGCGACCTTCACCTGTTGGCAATTCCTCAATTGTGATTGTCGTTTTCGTATCTTTTTGTAACTGTTGGATGATTTTCCCTCCAGGTCCGATAATCGCTCCAATTGTATCATTAGGCACGTTGAATGCTTCGATACGTGGTGTATGCGCTTTGAAATCTGGGTTAGGAACAGCAATCGTTTCAATGATTTTGTTCAAGATATGTAAACGTCCAGCTTTTGCTTGGTTCAACGCTTTGATCAAGATTTCGTATGGTAAACCATCTACTTTGATATCCATTTGACAAGCCGTGATTCCTTTTGCAGTACCACAAACTTTAAAGTCCATATCTCCTAAGTGGTCTTCGTCACCCAAGATGTCAGATAATACAGCGTATTTTCCACCATCAGCAACTAATCCCATCGCGATTCCAGAAACTGGAGCCTTGATTTGAACACCACCGTCCATCAATGCCAATGTACCAGAACAAACTGTTGCCATTGAAGATGAACCGTTAGATTCTAAGATTTCAGATACCAAACGAATTGTGTATGCATTGTCCTCTGGTAAAACTGGTTTTAAAGCTCTTAATGCCAGGTTACCATGTCCAATTTCACGACGAGATGTTCCTCTGATTGGTCTTGCTTCACCTGTTGAGAAAGGAGGGAAGTTGTAGTGCAACATAAAAGGAACTGTTCCTTCAAAAGTTACATCATCAATCATTTGCTCATCCATTTTTCCACCCAATGTCAATGACATCAACGCTTGAGTTTCTCCACGTGTAAAGATTGCAGAACCGTGTGCTGTTGGCAAGTAATTCACTTCAGACCAAATCGGACGAATTTCGTCGAATTTACGTCCATCCAAACGAATTGACTCGTCTAACATTACCGCACGAACTGCTTTTTTCATAGTTTCCTTGAAATATGGTCCAATAAATGGTTTACCAGCCTCCAATTCTTCATCTGAAAGTGTTGCAACGAATTCTTCTTTTACTGCTCCGAATAATTCAGAACGAGTTTCTTTAGAAGCTAATCCTTGACGTGCAACTGCACAACATTTTTCGAATGCGAAATCGTATATTTTTTGACGTAAAGCTTCGTCATGTACTTCGTGAGAATATTCTCTTTTTGTAGCAGCTTTCGGAACCATCGCAGCGATTTCCAATTGGAATTCACATTGCTTGATGATTTCTTGGTGTGCCAATTTAATAGCTTCAACCATTTCTTCTTCCGAAATTTCTTGCATTTCACCTTCCACCATGTTGATGTCCTTTGCTGTACCAGCAACGATCACGTCCATGTCAGATTTTGCCATTTCTTCCAAGGTTGGGTTGATGATGAATTGACCATCAATACGTCCAACGCGAACTTCTGACATTGGTCCGTTGAAAGGAATATCAGAAACTGCAATTGCAGCAGATGCAGCCAAACCAACTAATGCGTCTGGTGAGTTAATTCCATCATAAGAAATTAATTGCATCATTAATTGCACTTCAGCGTGGTAGTCATCTGGGAACAAAGGGCGCAATGCACGGTCAACGATACGCATCACCAAGATTTCTCTTTCAGATGGGCGTGCTTCACGACGGAAGAATCCACCAGGGATACGACCTGCAGCTGCAAATTTCTCTTTGTAATCAACTGTTAAAGGAAGGAAATCTACACCTTCTCTTGCTTCCTTAGCAGCAACAACTGTTGCTAAGATCATTGTGTCGCCCATTCGTAACACTACTGCACCGTCAGCTTGCTTCGCTAACTTTCCAGTCTCGATAGAGATCTCTTTACCTCCAGTAGTGATGGACTTTTTTACTATATTCATATTTATTTATTTACTTTTTTACTTCTCTCCTTGAGGAGGGTTTGAGGGAGGTGACTTTGTGATAAATGACTTTCATTGAATGCAGTTACATTTAATCATTTGCTTTGATAAGTTTGTTAGACTTGCTAACACTCGATATCAATAATTCACCTACTCCTTATTTCAAATTTTCCTTGATGCCGTTTTACCAAGTTTCTTCTTTATGTACAAACTGTCGACCAGTCAATTGTCAACAGATGATAAAACACAAAAGGGACAATCGACCGAAATCGTTGTCCCCTCTGCAATAAAATTTCTATGGTTAAATCTAAGATTAACGACGTAATCCTAATTCTTTAACGATAGCACGGTATCTTTCGATATCTTTTTTCTTTAAATAATCCAAAAGACTTCTTCTTTTACCAACCAACAATTGTAACGCACGTTGTGTAGCGTAATCGTGTCTGTTGTTTTTTAAGTGTCCTGTCAAATGTGAAATTCTGTAAGTGAATAACGCAATTTGTCCTTCTGATGAACCAGTGTTTGTTGCAGCTCCACCGTGTTTAGCGAAGATCTCTTGTTTTTTTTCTGTACTTAAATACATGCCAATATTCTTTAAATGATTATTATGTAGTCCACTTTTGGACGGCACAAAGATAAAGTAAAGATTTGAAATAATTGCATAAACAAATAAAATGTTTTAGATAGTAAGGGATTAGTTCCTAATTAATCAATATTTTGTAATTACATTTGCTTAAAATTTTTAAGAATGAACGAAGAATTACAAGCAGTAAGTTACTGTGTAGGTATGAGTATCGCTGAGAGTTTGGCGCAACAAAATTTATCCAATTTATCCATTGAAGCTTTCGCTGAAGCGATTGAAGATGTGTTTCAAGGGAAAGAATTGAAATATTCGCCTGAACAAGCAAATGGAATCATTCAACAATACATGCAGAAAGCAATGCAAGAAATGTATGCTGCAAATAAAACTGCAGGTGAAGCATTTTTGTCAGAAAACTTTAATAAAGAAGGCGTAAAAACGACTTTGTCTGGATTGCAATATGAAGTAATCGCTGAGGGTGAAGGTGCTAAACCAGGACCAACATCACAAGTGACGGTACATTACCATGGAACATTAATCGATGGAACTGTTTTTGATAGCTCAGTTCAACGTGGAACACCAGCAACGTTTGGTGTAAATCAAGTGATCAAAGGTTGGACAGAAGCATTGCAATTGATGAATAAAGGTTCAAAATACCGTTTATATGTACCGCAAGAATTGGCCTACGGTTCAAATGCGCCAGGTGGAGCAATCCAACCATATATGACTTTGATTTTTGATGTTGAACTAATAGATTTTAAATAAGATGAAAAAAGTATTCACTTTAGCATTGTCTATCTCTATATTGGTGGCTTGCGGAGAAAAGAAAGAAAAAGCAATTAAGTTTGAATCTGAAAAACAAAAATTGTCTTACGCATTAGGTGCTGATTTTGCTGGACCAATTGTTGGTGCTGGTCAAGAAGCTAGTGTTTTGGATTTGGAAGCTGTTGCAAATGGATTCGAAACTGCTTTGAACGAAGATGATTACTCTGCTTGTCAACAAACAATCATTGAATCTTTTGGAATGAACTTTAGTAGTCCAGATTCGACAAAGCGTATCCCAGGATCTGAATGTTTTGGAAAAATGAATGGTTCTCGTTTGTACTCAATTTTGAAGGAAATTGATCAAGTAAAAGCATTTGATTTAAAATATGTGGCATATGGTTACCGTGATGCCTTGATGAAACGAGATACAATTTTGGATAAAGGTGAAAGAGCTTCATTGTTGACAAAATTCCAAACTGAAGTGCAAACAACGCAAATGAACAAAATGAAGCAAATGGATCAACCATTTCTTGATAAAGCAAAATCGTTGCCTAACACAAGAGTTATTGAAGGTGGAATTGTAATTGAAACTGTTCAAGAAGGTAAAGGTGCTTCACCAAACATGACAGATGATGTTTCTGCACACTATATCTTAACTAACACGATTGGTGACACTGTAGAATCTTCATTTGAAAGAGGTGAGCCATTAGGAATTAACTTACAACAAGTTATTCCAGGATGGACAATGTCTTTCCCACAATTGAAAAAAGGTGGAAAATACCGTTTGTACATTCCTTCAGAATTAGCTTACCAAAATGGAGCATTATGCTTCTATATTGAACTAGTTGATTTCGGTGCTGCTGGAAAATTCAGTCAGCGTTAATATTCATACTGATTTTTGTAAAAGGCTTTAAGTACATCTTAAGGCCTTTTTAATTACAATCAAATTCTTTTCCTTATTTTTACTCTTCTACAATAAAACTAAAAACATGCGTAAACATTTATTGGCACTTTGCATATTAGTAGGCTCTACTTCCTTGTATGCACAAGATGAAATAAAGGCACTCACAGAAAGTGAACTTGAAGCAATCAAGTCACAAATGCCTTTGGAAGTAGAACAACAATACAATGAAGGTATTGCGCTTTTTCAACAGAAAAATTATTCGGATGCCATTCAAAAGTTTTCGAGCGTAATTGAAGCTTTTCCAAATTTCGATTTAGCACATTATTATCGTGGAAAGGCTTATGTTGAAACCAAACAATTTGATTTGGCTCAAAGCGATTTCACGAAAAGTACAGAGATAAATCCTAAAAATGCACTAGCATTTATGGAAATTGCTGCAATTTATGGTCAGAAAAAAGATACTGAAAATGAAGTGAAGTACATCTCTCTTGCAATGCAGGCAGAACCAACAAATGCTAATTTTCCATACAAAGCTGCATTGATTCATTTTCAAAATGGGAATCTAGAGGAAGCATTAACTTTCTTAAATGCGAGTATTACAGCTGATCCGAAATTTGCATCTGCATACAATGACCGTGGAAGTATTTTCAAGGAACAAGGTAAAATTGATGAAGCAATTGCTGATTATAAAAAGGCTTCTGAGTTAGATAAATCCTCTAAAATTGTCTACAATAACTTAGGAACAGCTTATCGAAAAAAAGGTCAGTTTGATTTGGCAATTCAATCTTACACCACTGCAGCTACAGTTGATAAAAATTTCTATCTAGCGATTAACAATCGAGGATTGGCAAAATATGAAAAAGGCGATTACGCCGGTGCACTTGCAGATTTTGATATGGTTTTGCAATTGAAACCCGATTATGCATTTGCATTTAATAACAAAGCATCTGTTTATTTGAAACAGGAAAAATATGCCGATGCTATTAAAGCGTGTGATAAAGCGATTCAACTTAATGCAGATTACGGTGTTGCCTATTACAATCGTGGAATTGCTTATGAAATGTTGCGTGAAAGTAAAAAGTCATGTGCAGATTGGTCAAAAGCTGCAGAGTTGGGTATAGATGCTGCAAGTTCCTATTATTCAAACAGTGAATGTTACAACTTCTAAACAAATCTACGATGAAATTCAATTTAATTATAACATTGTGTCTTTTTGCGTATGCGCAAGCCATTGGACAAACAGAAACACCATTCGATAAAAGTGTTTTCAAGGATGATAAGGGAGGTTTTAAAGTAGCTTTGAAAAATATTGAAGAAGGTAATTTATATTTTAATGCCATGCCTTTTCCAAATTATGGTGCGGCTTTATCCTTTTTTGAAAAAGCAAACAATTTCAATCCAAATAGTGCTGAGTTAAATCATAAGATTGGAATTTGCTATTTAAACACGAGTTTTAGAACCAAATCATTGTCGTATTTAGAACATGCAAATAAGTTAAATCCGACGATTCACCCTGAATTGAAATTTCACTTAGGTGCAAGTTTACAACTCCATTCTAGATGGGATGAAGCAATTAGCAATTACAATGCATTTATTACTCAAAATTCTGCCTCAAAAACGGTAAATCCAGAGATGTTGGAAGATGCTAAAAAGCGCATCAATGAATGTAAAAGTGGAAAAGAATTGCAAAAGAAACCTGTTCGTGTTTTTATTGACAATATGGGTGCTGAAATCAATTCAAGTTTTCCAGAATATTGTATGATTATGAATGCCGACGGATCTGAAATTTATTTCACTTCTCGCAGACCAACTGATAATAACCAAACGGATTTAACTGATGGCGATTATTATGAAGACATCTATGCTGCAAAAAGAACGGGTACGATCTGGAGCAAGGCTGCAAACATTGGTTCGCCAATCAATACAAAAGGAAATGACGCAACAGTGGCCTTGAGTCCTGATGGAGCTAAAATGCTAATTTACATTGATGATAAAGGCGACGGAAATATTTATGAAAGTCAACGCGTTGGTAGCACTTGGTCGAAACCTAAGAAAATGGATGATATCATCAGTTCTCCTTACCATGAATCTTCCGCTTGGTACAGTCCCGATGGAAAACGCTTGTATTTTATTTCAAATCGTCCGGCTCCGGTTTCAAAGGATAAACGTGAAAAGGATAAAGATTTGTACTACGTAACTTGGGATCCAATCAAGAAGAAATGGGATAATTTGGTTCGTTTGCCTGATAATGTAAATTCAGTTTATGATGAAGCAGGAGTTTTTATTCATCCAGACGGTAAAACAATTTACTTTTCTTCGAAAGGACATAACACGATGGGTGGCTACGATATCTTTTCAACAGAAATGCAGGCTGACGGAACATGTTCGGATCCTGTAAATCTTGGTTCACCAATCAATACACCTGATGATGATGCATTTTTTGTGTTAACAGCTAGTGGTCGTTACGGTTACATGACTTCATTCCGTGAAGATGGATTAGGAGAAAAAGATTTATATAAAATTACGTTCTTGGGTGAAGAAAAAACTCCTTTGTTAAGTTCCGAAGATATATTGCTAGCTGGATCAGATATTGTAATGCCTGAAAAAGTAGCAGAACCAATCGTTTCAAATCGTGTAGCAGTGGGTGTATTAAAAGGTACAATTTACGATGCTAAAACGAAAAAACCGTTGGGTGGAAATATTGAATTGGTGAATAATAACAATAGTTCGGATGTTTCTGAATATGTTTCAGATCCAGAAAATGGTCGATTTATGTTTGCGTTACCAGCTGGTAAAAATTATGGTATCGCGGTGAAGGTAGACGGTTATTTATTTCACTCAGAAAACTTCGATATTCCAGCAGGTGCTAGTTATCAAGAATACAACAAAGAGATTTACATGAAGAAAATCGAAGTGGGTGAGGTGATCGTTTTGAAAAACATTTTTTATGATTTAGCGAAATATTCCCTTCGACCAGAATCTAAATCAGAATTGGATCGATTAATCAAATTGATGAATGAAAATCCTACGTTGAAAATTCAAATTTCTGGTCACACAGATTCTCGTGGCACAAGTGAATCCAATAAGGAATTGTCTAAAAATCGTGCAAAAGAAGTGGTTGATTACCTTGTAAAAGCTGGTATTCCTGCTACTCGCTTGCAATTTGAAGGTTATGGTGAGGAGCAATTGCTTCACTCAGATGCGGTAATCGACAAATTGAAAACAACAAAAGAAAAAGAAGCTGCACATCAAGAAAATAGACGAACAGAATTTAAGATTTTATCAAAATAAACTAATTTAATATTGAAGTGAGGGAGGACGATTGTTCTCCCTTTTTTTATTAGGTTTTAGCTAACAAAATACTTTATTTAATTAGTATCCTTTTTATTAATTTTGTAATTTGCTTTTACAATTTTAAACCAATTAGACCCAACCATTAGTATGGAAATAAGAATAGAGAAGAGTTCTAATAAGCGAATCGTCATTGTTGGCGGTGGATTTGGCGGATTGCAATTATCTCAAGATTTAGCTAAATCGGATTTTCAAGTAGTATTAATCGACCGCAATAATTTTTGGCAATTTCAACCATTGTTTTATCAAGTGGCGACTTGTGGATTGGAATCAAGTTCCATTGTTTTTCCTTATCGAAAGATTCACCAGAAATCGAAAAATGTGCACATTCGATTAACATCTGTTTTGCAGATTTTACCAGAAGAAAATAAAATAATTACACAACATGGTGATGTAGACTACGACCATTTAGTAATTGCGACTGGCGCAGGAAATAACTATTTTGGGAATGAAAACATTGAACGAAATGCTTTTCCGATGAAGAGCTTGGTTCAATCGCTGCATTTGCGCAATACAATTTTGGAACGTTTTGAGCAAGCTTTGAGTGTTCCGAAGGAAGAGCAAGAAGCATATTTGACATTTGTGATTGCTGGTGCCGGACCTACGGGAACTGAATTAGCTGGTGCTTTAGCTGAAATGAAAAGCGATATCTTACCAAAGGATTATCCAGAATTGGATTTCTCCAAAATGAAAATTATCGTTGTTGAAGGTGGAGCACGCGTACTTGGTGCAATGCATCCGGATTCAAGTGAGAAAGCACACTTGTACTTAAAGCAATTGGGTGTTGAGGTTCGCTTGTCAACTTATGTAGATGATTACGATGGTTCTGTTGTAAAAATCAAAGGTGGAGATGAAATCCAATCTAAAACATTGATTTGGTCGGCGGGGATTAAGGGAAATATGATCGATGGTTTGACAAACGCTGAAGTTTTACCAGGAAATCGATTGAAAGTAGACGATTTTAACCGTGTTTCAGGTTATGAAAATGTTTATGCTATTGGTGATATTGCTGCAATGATTTCGGAAGATTATCCTCGTGGACATCCTCAAATGGCGCAACCAGCAATTCAACAAGGAAAGAATTTAGCGAAGAATTTTAAAGCAGGAGCTGTGGCTTCTTGGAAACCGTTCAATTATAAAAACTTGGGTTCAATGGCGACTGTTGGTAGAAACAAAGCTGTTGTAGAACTTCCTAAAAAACGTTTTGGAGGTTTTATCGCATGGTTCCTTTGGATGTTTGTTCACCTTCGTTCAATATTCGGCGTAAAAAATAAATGGATAGTTTTTGTAAACTGGGTTTGGAATTATTTCACTTCCAATTCATCTCTTCGCTTGATTATCCGTAGAAGAGAAGCCAAATTAGAACCAAAGGAAATTCAAGAGATTTTAAAACGTTAGTTTGAATTTCAATGCGAAATAATCGATAAAAAATGGTAGAGATATACTGCCAATGCTTAATATAAAGAAGTAGAACATGTAAAGTGTTCTATTTTTTTTTGTTTTAGCAAAGGGATTAAATAATTGAATTGATTTTCCACTAAATAATTCAATTGTTGAGAGTACAATTGAACTAATAAGTATAAAAATGAAAATGACGGTATTCAATAACGCACCGTATGTTAAACTCACTTCTGGCATTTTCCAAAAGCATGTTATTAATGTGATAGGAGAAACAAGTGTTGAGATATAAAAGTACCAAGTGATTGGCAGAATACCGTATCGTGAATCACCTTGATAAGAAACTCGATAAAAGAACAAAAAAAGTTGATGAAATTTTCAGTTTGGTCGATTTGTTCGATTGACTAACAATAAATGTTGCAAATTCTTCAAACGCGAACTAGATTAATCGATTGTTCAATTCCTCTTCCCAATAATCATTTAGATGTTGAATCAATTTTTTGGAAGTATTATTGAAATATCTTTTCGTGCGGTAACCACTCACCCAAGTAATTCCAGAAATAGCATTCGTTAAGATAATTTCATCTGCAACTAATAAGTTTTGCGGTAAAATTGTTGATTCATACACGCGTATATTGTTGCGTATAGCTAAATTTATTACCAACATACGCATCGTACCAGCCAAACATCCGCTATCTAATCCAGGAGTGTAAAGTACGCCATTCGAAACCACAAAAACATTGCTTCCCGTAGCTTCCAATATCTCACTGCGATCGTTGCTAATCAATAAATCATCAAGCTGTTTTTCTTGCGCTTTGATGGCAGCCATTACGGATATAATACAATTCTTTGTTTTAAAATTGGAAAGGAAGTTCTTCTGTTTTTTAATATCCGTGTAGATGTCGAGTTCAAGTCCTTTGTTATTCAAAACAAATTCGTTGTGTTCTAATGGTTTCACTTCAATTAAAAATTGGGCTTCATTTGTTTCTGGTTTAAATTTTCCACCATTCATTCTGTCAATCGATAAGCGGCAAAACCCACCTTTGTCGATTCCCGACATCTTGCACAGTTCGCGAATACGAACATCAAAAAATTCAACAGTGAAATATGAAGGAACTCGAATTTTCATTGCTTTTGCACCTTCCATCATGCGTTTTACATGATTTTCCAAGTTTAATGGAACGCCATTTCTAATGCGGATACTTTCAAAAACGCCATCGCCATATAAAAATGCACGACTGCCAGCAGAAACAGAAAATTGATCTGCAGGAACAATGGTCTCAAAATTATTGACGTAAAGCATCTTAAAATAGTTGTTCAATAAAGCGTTTTCCCGCTCCAATATTAATAATTAATACAAATAAAATCCCAAAAATTGCACCTCCCAAATGGGCGTCATGTGCAACTCCAGTGTTTCCGCGCTTGTCCATGTAAATTTCATATGCAATGTACAGTGGACCAAAAATATATGCCGGTATGCCAATTGGAATAAACATGATGTTTAATTTCATCGTTGGATTCCAAATGATTGCAGCAAAGATAACTGCCGAAACAGCACCCGATGCACCTAGTGACATATACCCAGGATTGTTTTTATTACGCATGTAAGGTAAAATTGTTGCAACCAATCCACCAGCGATGTACAAAGTTAAGAATAATACTTGACCTTGTAAGTATCCATACTTTTGCATCCACCCATCTTGAATTTCAATTAAGTCGCCCGATTTTTCAACGTAAATTCCTCCTTCCATGCTCAACATCATGCTTCCCAAAAAGTAAAGCGAAAGCATGTTGAACAAGAGATGTCCGAAATCGGCATGGATAAACATGTGTGAAAGAAAACGGTATTTCTCATTCGATTCTTGAACTCGAACTGGTATAAACATCATTTGATGCATTTTATCGCGGTCATTAAACGCAGTCATTGAAATAATAACTGTGATTGCGATAATTATGATAAGTATGGTTATTGTCATGGCTACAAAATTAATCAAATGCTTTGTAAGATTGTTGACTCATCTCAATGAGTTTTTCATATTCTTCTGGTGTTAAATCGGAATGAAAGAAATTAACAGGATCTAAATTTTTACCATTCAACTCCACTTCGTAATGAAGATGAGGTCCTGTGCTCTTTCCTGTATTTCCAATTAACCCAATTAATTCTCCTCGTTTTATTTTTTGTCCTTGTTTTATTTTAAACGCGCTTAAGTGTGCATACCTAGTTTTATAGCCAAATCCGTGGTTGATAACAATGCATTTTCCATATCCCCAAGCCTCCGTTTCAACTAATTCAATCACACCGTCCCCAGTGGCATAAACTTCAGTTCCAACTTCCGCTGTAAAGTCGACTCCAGTATGCATTCTTTTAGTCTTGTAGATGGGATCAATCCGATAACCAAAACCTGATAAGAGGTGAATAAGATTCTTATTGTGTACAGGTTGAATAGCTGGCACACAACTTAATAATTTTTCTTTATCCTTTGCTAGTTTTTGCAACTCACGTAGCGATTGACTTTGACCCAAAATTCGTTGTTCTAATAAATCGATTTGCTGTGATGTAGAAACCATTAATTCTCCTGAAGTGAATTTCTCTAAATATTCATATTTATTGCTTCCTCCAATTCCCATTTGTCGATATTCTTCAGGAAATTCATCTGCATACAACGCTACTCGGTAAAGATCTTTATCTCGCTTTTCAATGGCGTTTAATGCTTCGTGAATGGTTACAACATCTTGATTGATTTCCGCATAGCGTACTTTCATGATTTCAAGTTCGTTTTTTAACTGAGCTTCTTTTGGAGTGGCCAATCGTTTTGTGAAAAAATACGCTAGAATTAAACCCATCACTATGCTAGGAGCAACAAATAGAAGCCACTTAAAAAGGCGTCTACCAAAACTGTCTTTGACAACTTCGTAGGATAAGCGTTCAGGATTAAATCGATATTTCTTTTTCGACATACCCCAAATGTAATCAATTTGATGGTGTTATCCCAACTAGATGATTTCCTTTTTTAAGATGCGGATTTGATAAAAGAAATAAAAATAGAAAAGACTGATCATCATTAATGTATTGTAATAGAAATCCTCTATTGGGATGGTCCAAACACGAATTCCACTGATGAAATCATTGCTGTAAATAACCACTGGTTCTTCCGTAAATCCACCCGTTAGGGCACCGTTGATTAGGAAAAAAGGCATAAATATAAAACCAAGTGATATTAAACACAATGGTATAAACTTTCTTGCAAATATTGCACAACAGTTGATCAAGATTAAACTCAGTCCAAAAACGGTATAGGAGTAGAGCTTGTCCCAGTAAATGATTAGCAGTGTGATAGTAACTACGTTGAAAAGCAGTAACCACAACCAATTTATTTTATTATCGACGAATTTAACCCAGTTTGGTAAATAATGCTTGACACACTCTAAAACAAATATACAGGCAAATGGTATTGCGATAAAGAAAAGATTTTCCTCTAATGGTAATCCAAACACATCTATACCAAGTGTATACTTTTCATTAAACCACCAAACTCCTTTTTTGTGAAAATGTAGATCCCAAGGAAGAAATATTAGAAAAGAAGCGATTATAGAAATGACTGAATACTTCCATTTTGTAATGTAACGTACGTTTTTATCAAAACTCAGAACAAGCGGACAAAGGATTGAAAAAATGTTGAGACCTAAATAGTAGTATTCCATCAGTGTTGTTTAAAAAATTTTCGAGGTATGATAAGAAATCCAAAGCAAGATCCACCTTCTTTGAATCTGTTTTTATGGTGAACTTTATGTGCCATGCGAATGGCTTTAAAATAGCGATTATCGTATCCGTCTAACCACTTAAAGCGTCGGTGAACAAGTACATCGTGTGCTAAGAAATAAATGATACCATATACGGCAATTCCAAATCCAAAAGAAACAACATACCAATTGTAATTCATCCAACCTAACATGATCGATAGCCAGCTTGGTATGGCAAAAATGACAAAGAATAAATCATTCTTTTCGAAAAAACCTTCTCCCTTTTGATGATGATCTTTGTGAAGTCTCCATCCCCAACCGTGCATAATGTATTTATGAGAAAACCATGCAACAAACTCCATCAAGAATACTGCTGAAATGCCAATTAATATATAGAGAAGCCAAATCATAATTAATCAGGATTAGTTTGATAAAAGTACAAAAAATACAAATTGGATAATTAAGATATAACCAGCTATAGGATTGCGCATTGATTTTTCTAAACAACTATTTAAAATGTAGGTAAGTAACATTGCAATGAATGCCCACGAAATATAGTTTTGCAACGGTGGAACTGTTTCAATCCATTGCCATAAATTCCAACGAATTGCAAAAGGTTCTAAAAAAATGTCAAGTACAACAAGCATTAAACCTGTAACGATTGATTTCAAATAATTAGGCCAAGCCAACGGTTGAAATAACATCGTGCCTGCATATACTAGTAAAACCCAATTTACTCCCATAACCAATGGAGTGTTAAATAGTTGAATTCCTAATATTTCTGAATAATGGTAACTGCCAAATGGAAATCCAGTTTGCACTCCCAAAACTTCCACCAAAAAACCTAAACTAAAAATTATAAGAAGGCTGAATACTATTTTTTTACTCCACTTGGAGTGATTTAGTAATAGAAGTGCCAGCGTTACAAGTAAAATATATGGTGTATAAGTTATAATAGTGTCTTTATCGTTGCTTTTCAACAATAAAAAAACGCCAACGATGTAAAATATCAATAGAAAACCGATTGAAATTAAAAATCGTAGATTGGGAACTTTTTTAGACATCATGAGTTGCGATTTTAGCTGATTGTAAACATTGGGGGATGCCACCACCTGGGTGTGTACTACCGCCAACAAAATGTAGGTTTTTATATTTCTTTGAAAAATTAGAATGTCTATAAAAAAATGAGAAGGCAGAATTTGTTGAAACGCCATGAAGAGCACCGTGATAGGAATTAGTTTTTTGTTCTATTAATTGAGGTGATAAATGATCCTCAAATACAATGTGTTGCTCTAAGTTTGTTTGTAAAATACGATTTAATTTTTCAATTGTATGCTTGCGAATATCCCTTACGGTATGTTCAGTTATTTTATTTGTATCACTTGGAACCATAATCATAACAAACCAGTTTTCCATTCCAGCTGGAGCATCAGAAGGTTTAACCTGACATGATCTGTGAATGTAAATTGATGCATCAGGAGAAATTTTTCCTGTTTTGAAGATTCCATCAAATTCTGCTTCGTAATTGTCTGGATAAAACATATTGTGTAAATCCAATTCTTCGAAGGTCCTGTTGATTCCCCAATAAAATACAACTACCGAACTTGATCGCTCTTGAGTAACTGCAAACGGTAATTTGTTTTCATTGAGTAAATGTTTATGTGCGAAGTGTACATCTGTGTTGCAAAATACAAAGTCGCAGGGTATATGGTGATTGTCAACTTGAACCCCAACTACCTTATTTTTCTCTGTTTTTATTTCTTGTACCGTGGAATTGAAGTGAAATTCAACCCCCAATTCTTTTGCTAATCGAAAAGTACTTTGTGTAATGGCATGCATTCCATCCTTCGGAAAATAAACTCCCTCTGTAATTTCCAAATGAGGAAGAAGTGTCATAATTCCAGGGGTCTTGTAAGGGTTCGAACCAATATAAGAAGCAAATTTATCCATTACCTGAATCAACTTTGGATTTCCAAATGCTGACTTATTTGTTGCATTCATAGATTTAAAAATATCCATCGTTACCAATGAAGGATAGGAGGTAAGGTACTCTTTACTCCAATAATTTTTCACTTGGTGAATGCTCCGGTTTAAAAAAACTGGACTTGATATTTTAAATTTTCGTTGCGCATCCTTGAAATACTTCGTCAACAAACTTTTTTCAACTCCAAAAGTTTTAGATGCAGCTTCGATAAAATCGTTCTGATTCGCAGGAGCTGTAAATTTAGTTCCATCATTCCAGAAATATTTAGTTGAAATGGGGTGTTTGATGTATTCAAAGTAATGTGAAGGATTTTTGCCTGCCAATTCAAACAACTCTGTAACTAAATGCGGTAACGTAAACACGGAAGGACCAGCATCAAAGCGAAATCCACCACTTTCGATTACCGTTAGTTTTCCTCCAGGGTAATTGTTTTTTTCATACACATGAACATCATGACCCTTAAGTTTTAGACGAATAGCAGCGGCTATTCCACCAATTCCAGAACCGATGACGATCACTTTTTTCATCCAATAAAGTTTAATTGGTGACGAACGTATGAACTAACTAATAATGAATATTTTTTAAAATCAGGTATGCGAACGCGCTCGTTTAAAAGTACATCTGCTGGTTTTTTCTTGATTGATTTTAATAATTTAGTGTAATAAACATAAGCAAGGTAAACTCCAAATCTCGAAGATTTAGGTAGTTTCTTTATTCCTTCTAATCCTTGTTTAAAATCTGCTTCGATCTCTCTAATAATACTTTCCTTGGATTTTTCGCTAAATTCTTGCATCTCAACATTTGGAAAGTACACGCGACCAAGCACCTGATAGTCGTCTTTTAAATCGCGTAAAAAGTTAATTTTCTGAAAAGCTGCTCCTAGTTTCATTGCATAAGGCTTTAATTCCTCATACAATCGCTTATCATTATTGACAAAAACGTGCAAACACATAAGACCAACTACTTCCGCAGATCCCAATATGTATTTATCGTACAAATCAGATGTGTAATCGATTTTATCAAGATCCATTTGCATGCTATCCATAAATGTATCAATTAACGTGCGGTCAATGTTAAATTCATTAACAGTTTGCTGAAATGAATGAAGAACCGGATTTGTACTAATACCACGGTCGATAGCTTTGTTAGTGTCCTCACGAAATTCCAATAATAAATCTCGTTGTGGCGCTGCGTGGAAGGTATCAACAATTTCATCTGCGATGCGAACAAAACCATAGATGTTATAGATTGGTTCTCTGAGTTCTTTTTTCAATAGTCGAATACCCATCGCAAACGATGTACTGTATTGCTTGGTTATATTCTTACTTGTTTTAGTTGATATTTGTAGATAGATATTTTTCATAAAGTCTTTTTCAGGCTTTTTTTGTGAACTAGGTTAGCAACAACTTTTCCTGATATGATCGACGGTGGAACACCAGGACCAGGAGTTGTTAACTGCCCAGTATAAAAAACGTTTTTAAGTTTTTTATTTTGAATTTTAGGTTTTAAAAATGCAGTTTGACTTAAAGTATTTGCCAAACCGTAGGCGTTTCCTTTAAATGCATTGTAATCTTCTATGAAATTACGCAATGCATACGATTTCTTATAAATTATATTTTCAGCAATTGATTGATCGGTGAGCTTTTCAAATCGCTGAATCGTTTGATTAAATATGCGTTCGCGTTCTTCATCGCTATCCTGAATGCCAGGTGCAATTGGAACGAGTAAAAATAAATTTTCATTTCCCTTTGGAGCCACTGTTTCGTCGGTTACACTTGGAGCGCAAACATAGAACAAAGGATCTTTTGGCCATTTTCTTGTCTCGTAAATTTCCTTCGCATGTAGATCGAAATCTGTATCAAAAAAGAGGTTGTGGTGAATGATGTTTTTTAATTTCTTATTGATTCCTAAATAGAAAATAAGACATGAAGGCGCCATTTCTCTACCATTCCAATACGCGGGAGAATAATTTCTAAACTTCTTTTCAAGCAATTGTTGATCTACGTGATGATAATCTGCTCCACCAATAATCACATCAAATTGTAGGTGTTCGTTATTTACTATAATTCCCGTTGCTCGCTTCCCGTCCAACGAAGTAGTGATTTTCTCTACATTTGCGTTGTAATGAATTTCTACTCCTTGCTTTTCACAAATTTGAACCATTGCTTTAATGATTTCAAACATACCTTTTTGAGGATACCAGGTTCCGCCAACTATATCAGCGTAATTCATTAAACTATATAATGCTGGAATATTTTGTGGTGTTGCCCCTAGGAATAATACCGGAAATTCAAGAATTTGAATAATTTGAGGATGTTTAAAATACGTTCTGACATGCTTAGAAAAAGCTTTCAATAAGTCTAATTTGAAAAATCCTTTTGCCAATTCAATTTTAGCAAATTCCATGATCGACAAAGATGGTTTGTGAACAAATCGATTCATTCCTGAATCATATTTTTCATGTGCATCTTTTAAAAAGGCGTCTAATTTTTTTCCTGCTCCAGATTCAAGCGACTCAAAATATTTTTTTAATTCATCTATTTTATCTGATATATGTACACTTTGTGCTTCTCCAAAATGTATCCCATAAGATGGAGACAAACGGTCTAATTGATAAAAATCTGATTGTGTAAAACCAAAATCTTGGTAGAAGTTTTCAAAGACTTCAGGCATCCAATACCAAGATGGACCCATATCAAAGGTAAAGCCTTCTGCTTCAAATTGTCGACAACGTCCTCCAGGTGAGTCATTTTTCTCAAAGATGCTGACTTGATGTCCTTCCTTTGCTAAATATGCTGCACAAGATAAACTTGAAAATCCAGTACCAATAAGTGCAATCTTTGACATGAGGTAAATAAGTTAATTATCAAAAGTCTTAATGTACAAATATAACTGAATTTCATTTAGCACATGTTAATACACGTGTTTCCTTTTATTAAACTAGCATAATTGTGAATTTAATGGTGTTGCTTGTATTTTTGCGATCTTTAAATTTTAATACATTCCCTAGTCTTATGAAAGTAAACTTTCAACGTCTGTGAATAAAAAATCCCAACACGTTTGTGCTGGGATTCTTTTTGTGACCCCGGAGGGATTCTAACCCCCGACCGCTGGAGCCGAAATCCAGTGCTCTATACAGCTGAGCTACGGAGCCATTGTGTTTGTTTATTAACTTGTTATAACGCCACAAGGTTAATAACTATTTGAAGAGTAAACTTTTATTGTAAGTAAAGTTTACTAAATTCATAACAATCAAATTTACTATCTATGAAGAATATTCGAAGGTTTCAACGGTCAATTATCGTCGGATTTTTAACTCTAAACGCATTTGCATATGCGCAAGTCAATCAATTTTCTACGATCGATAAATTATTACTTGTTTTAGCAACTTTGGTAATAGCAACTACACTTGTGTTATTGTTTTCAAAACGTAAAACCGCTAAATCTAAATTCTCAATTAATTCTTAGCTAATTCACCGATTTTAGTCAACTTATTTTGTACCACATCGCCAATCTTAACGTCGATTTTTGCATCTAGAGGTAAAAATAAATCTACGCGAGAACCAAATTTGATGAATCCGAATTCTTCCCCAGTTACTACTTTTTGATCTTCCTTTACGTAATAGCAAATTCTTCTCGCCATTGCGCCAGCAATCTGACGAAACAACACTTCTTGTCCGCTTTCATGCTCAATTACAAATGTTGAACGCTCATTGTCTGTGCTACTTTTTGGATGCCAAGCAACTAAAAATAATCCTTTATGGTATTTTACATATTTAATGATTCCCGAAATTGGATTGTAGTTTGCATGTACATTCAAAGGGGACATGAATACTGAAATTTGAATTCTTCTGTCGTGAAAGTACTCTGTTTCTTCCACTTCTTCGATAACAACAACTTTACCGTCAGCTGGACATAAAATGTCGTGAGATCCAAATACTGCTTTGCGACTTGGAATTCTAAAGAATTGAATAATTAAGTACAATATTGTAAATAATCCCAATGAAATTAGAACAAATAGCCATTGCCATCCTAAGGTTCTGTACAACATAAAATTGCCAAATTGTAAAAGGCATACGGATAAAAATCCGATTAACATGATCAAATAACCTTCTCTGTGAAACGTCATATGTTTAAAATAAATTTATATATAAAAGATACCAAAAGTAGAAGAAAGGAATGGCGAAAAATGAAGCATCAAATCGATCCAAGATACCACCGTGACCAGGCATGATTTTACCTGAGTCTTTTACCCCCAAACTTCTTTTGAATAAGGATTCTAGTAAGTCACCATAAATCGCAGCAGGAACAATAAAAACAGCACCTACAAACCAAAATAATTGATGAGAATTGTCAAATAAATAGCTAATTCCCCAGGCCATCAAAACCGTAAAAATAGCTCCACCAATTGTTCCTTCCCAAGTTTTTTTAGGAGAAATGCGTTCAAATAATTTACGTTTTCCAAAGAATTTTCCTGATAAAAAGGCAAACGTATCGTTTGTCCAAATCAATAAGAACATTCCAGCTAAAATTGGAAAATTGAAGTCGGCTTTTAAATGTAAATCTATCGCAATTAGTAATGGTGCACAAATGTACATGAATCCAAAAATGGAAATTCCGATGTTTAACAATGGATTTGTTTTTTCACGCCAAAGTTCTGTACTACACCAAATGAAAAAGATACAAAGTGATAGCGGTAAGCCCCATGGAGCAAAACCTAGTATTTTAGCTGTGAAGACAAAGCTAATTAACAAAGAAAATAGGGTATTCATTTTCCAGTTAATAGCAATTACATTCAGATTTTCGAATAATTTACCATATTCCACTATTCCCAAAAACATAAATAAGAATAGGATGCTAACTGCATAGACTGGGTTCACTAAAAACAATGGCACCAGAATTAAGCTGATGAAAACAGCTCCTGAGATCGTCCTGACTAATATATTATTCATTGTTTTTTGGTGAAATTTGGGTAAAGATAATTCCTTCTGCAATTTTATTAAGGTAATTCTGAAATTATATTTCAAATTTTAAATCATTAGGTACTATTTTCTGATTTTGTTGCTCTGTCTATTTGGCTATATTTGTAATTCAAATTCAGAAGAATCATTTTCATGAAACAGCTTTATAAATTCTTGCTTAATAAGTTACCTAGACCTTTGTTAATTCGTTTAAGTTATCCTTTTAAAAAGGTAGCGCCATTGTTGTATAAAGGAAATAACGTTGAATGTCCAGTTTGTGAAAGAAGTTATTCTAAGTTTTTAGCTTATGGAGCGAAAAATCGTGATGGTGTGCTTTGTCCAGGTGATTTGACATTGGAAAGACACCGTTTGATGTGGTTGTATTTAAAAGATTTTTCTAATTTTTTCAAAGCAGAAAAATTAAAGGTTTTACATATCGCACCTGAGCAATGTTTTCATAAAAAGTTTCAATCGCAGAAAAATTTGGATTATTTGACAGCAGATTTGGTTTCTCCAATAGCAGATATGCACTTCGATTTGCATCAGATTCCGTTGGAAGACAATCGTTTTGATGTGGTTTTTTGTAATCACGTTATGGAACATGTGAACGATCCTTTACAATGCATGAAAGAATTACATCGTGTGATGAAACCTGGTGGGTGGGCTATTATGCAAGTTCCACAAGATGTTAATCGCGCAGAAACGTTCTTTGACCCAGCAATAACTTCTCCAGAAGATCGTGAAAAATATTATTGGCAAAAAGACCATTTGCGCTTGTTTGGAATGGATTATCCAAATTATCTTGAGAAAGCTGGTTTTAGAGTCGAGGTATTTGATAAAGAAGCTAAAATTGGTGCTGAAAAAATTAAGCGTTACCGTTTAATGGAAAAAGAAATTCTGTACATTTTCCACAAAGACTAAACATCCCTCAATGAAAGTTCACTACACTAAATATTTTTACCTACTTGTTTTTGCACTTTGTTTAACGGCTTGTTCTGTAAAAACTGAAGAAGTAAAAGAAGAGGAAGTGGATTTGGTAGAAGCTGAGCGCTTGCTAGGACAGTTGTTATTTCATGAACGACGTTTATCGAAGGATAATACTGTTTCTTGCGCTGCATGCCACATGGCTGAATTAGCTTTTACCGATGGTGTAAAAAAATCTGATGGTATTGAAGGTCGAACTGCTGCGCGAAATTCCCCAACATTGTTTAACATGAAGGATTTTGATCTATTTATGTTTGATGGAGTCATTAAATCCTTAGAGGTTCAAGCTTTAAGTCCGATTCAAGATCACAATGAAATGGGAAGCACTATCGCTGAAATTTTGGGTAAACTAAAAGAAGATAAAGTTTATAAAAAGCAAGTGAATAAAGCTTATGGTCGAGATTTGGATGCGAAGGCAATAACGCAAAGTTTGGCTGCTTTTCAACGAACATTGGTTTCAGTTAATTCGCGCTATGATTTGTACAAGTCGGATGCAGTAAAATATCCACTAACAGCTGATGAATTGGCTGGAATGAATCTATTTATGAATAAGTTTGATTGTAAATCATGTCATAGTGCGCCACATTTTTCAAATGGTAAACCTGAAAGTAACGGTATTCATTTAGATGAAGATTTAGGTCGTTTTCGTGCCACTGGAATTGAAAGTGATCGCGGAAAATTTAAAGTCCCTTCACTTCGCAACATTGCAATTACAGGCCCATATATGCACGATGGACGTTTTGAAACACTAGAAGAAGTTATTCTTTTTTATGCAGGTAAGAAAGAACATCATGGTGCTGATTTGGTTCGGAACTATAGCATTACAAAGGCAGAGCAGGTGCAATTGATTAAATTCTTACACACCTTGACCGATACCATGTTTATGGATTAATTACCCAATCAATTTATTGATTTTTCCAGTATCGCCAGCAAGCCAAACAATGTCGTCTGCTTCTAATATCCAAGTCGATTCAGGGTTTAGATGACGTTCACCATCTCGTTCAATTCCAACAACTAATCCCTTAACTTTCACTTTTATTCCAGAGTCTCTTATTGATTGTCCAATGAATGGTGAATTTTCTGTGATTGTAAGTGCTTGTAATGAAACATTGGAATCGTCTACTACAAAATCTATGTGATTTTTTGGCGTAATGATGTCCGTGATGAAGGCTAATTGTTCGTCTGTACCAATGATACTTAATTCATCTAGAGGATAGATGTGTTCTTCTGCATTAGGTATACGTATGTTGTGATTACCTCGAAGGATCGTTGAAATATTGACACCAGCTGTTTCTCTCCACATTAATTCCTTTAATTTTTTACCGATTATAGGTGAATTCGCTGGAACTTTAATTGTGGCAATATGCGCGTCCCAAGGAGCTAATTCTGCTTTTTTGCATTTTTCTTCTTGTTCTTCAATTTCTTTTGCATTTAAATTTGTTTTAAAGCGATCTTCAATTGCGCTGTAAAAACGTTGTAATCGTTTTCTAAAGATGACAAGTAATGCGAAGATTACTACAGTAGCAATGGCTGCAATCACATCTGAATAGAAAATTCTAAGCATAAAAATTACAAAGAACACAGCTAGTCCTAATTTAACCAAGCTGACGATGTAAACTAAGCCTTTGTAGCGTTCATTTGCTATTAATCTAGCTCTTAGTGCTGATTGGTGATTTCTTGCTATTAGTGCCCATAAAAATGGCGTCATTGTAATTAGTGTAATAGCAGCTGTTATCAAATTTGAAAAATGATCTCCAAAATTGGTTGAAATTATTGGTAGAAGGTATTTCGACGCAGCTAATATGATACTAATTAATAAAACGGAATAAACTACAGCATTTAGAAGTGATATTTTGATCATTTTTTGCCAATCTTTTGTAGCAGACGCTGATTGAGCATTTAATGTATATCGATTTAAACGTTCTTTTAGCGTAACAGGAAGCTTTCTGTCAACGAATGTATACATTGGAGTTGAAAGCTTAATCATGTAAGGGGTTGTTAACGTTGTGATAGCAGAAACTGCTACAGCAATTGGGTACAGAAATTCACTGATTACTCCCAGAGATAAACCAAGGGTTGCGATAATGAATGAGAATTCTCCAATCTGCGCCATACTCATCCCCGTTTGAATAGAGGTTTTTAATGGTTGTCCAGATAAGAAAGCTCCCGTTGTCGTGAAAAATGATTTTACAAATATTGTAACAAAGGTTAAGATAATGATTGGAACGATGTGGTCGACCATTGCCATTGGTTGGATCAACATACCTACCGAAACGAAGAAAATCGTACCGAAAAGATCTTTCAAAGGTTTTACCAGATGCTCAATTTTTTCAGATTGCTTGGTTTCAGCTAAGATTGAACCCATTATAAATGCTCCCAGCTCCTTAGAGAACCCTACTTGCACTGCAATTACAACCATCACTAAACAGAGCGCGATTGATACAATTAACAAGGTTTCATCATTCATCAATTTCTTTACTTTCTTCAGTAAAGTTGGGATGAAGAATATTCCACCTACGAACCAAAGAACGAGGAAGAACATTAACTTCAGTATTGCTTGAAAAATATCTGCATTAGCTGAGGTGCCTGAACTTGTTGCAATTGTAGAAAGTAATACCATCATTAAAATGGCAATAAGATCCTCAACGATGAGCGTTCCAAAAACAACTCCTACAAATTTTTCAGTTTTAAGTCCAAGCTCATCAAATGCACGGATGATAATTGTGGTTGATGACATGGCGAGCATTCCACCTAGGAACAGACTATCCATAGATTCCCAGCCTAAAAGCGACCCTATTAAGTATCCTACAAATCCGACACCTAGAATTTCTACTAATGCTGTGATGGAAGCGGCACCTCCAACTTTACTAAGTTTTTTGAAGCTAAATTCTAATCCTAAACTGAATAAAAGGAAGATTACACCGATTTCTGACCAAATCTGAATGTTTTTGGTTTCGGTTACTGTTGGAAGTAAATTGAAATGGGGACTGATTAAAAATCCAGCGATGATATATCCTAAAACGAGCGGTTGTTTAAGCTTCTTACAAATTAAGGTTACAATTCCACCAGCTGATAGAATTAGTGCTAGATCAATTATGAGATTTGGTAAGTGGTGCTCCATATTTTCAAGTTCAGGCAAATTTACTAAAATTCTATTGATTTAGTTTGATTAAAAATAGATTAAAATATAAAAGGGAGATCAATGAATCTCCCTTTTATATTTACCTAAACTACTACTTATGAAAACTAACTCTTACTACTACTTATCTTAAACCGATTCAAGTTTTTTTATTTCCTTTTTTCGGTGTTATACCTTGATTGACACTACGAATATAAATCAAATTTTGTATGCATGCATAAAATTAACAAAATTTTAGTTTACATTAACGATTTCTTAAAATCGGCTATTAAAGAATAAAACGTAGAATTGATCTAGATATTGTATCGAATGAAAAAATATTTGTTTAATCGCCTTAAATACAAAAGAGAGAACCGAATGGATTCTCTCTTTTGCATAACCTAAACTACTACTTATGAAAACTAACTCTTACTACTACTTATTAATCCTACTCAAAGTTTGTGCCAAAAATTGAAACTTCTTTCGGGTTTTGTAATTTGATTTACAGTACAAATATACGAGTAAAAATGTATGCATGCATATGAGTTAACAAAATTTTAGATTTGTTTAACTATTTATTAAAATTTCTGATTGGCGGGAAAAATCTTGAGCTTTTCGAAGTCTTAAAAAGATGATAAGGGAAATGAGAACCTCTTTAAATACAAAAGAGAGAATCGAATGGACTCTCTCTTTTATATAACCTAAACTACTACTTATGAAAACTAACTCTTGGCACAAAAGTAATTCGTTTTTTCTTTACGGACACCATTTATTTTCTTAAAAAATCGTTAAATAAATAGAGTCGAAAAACACGTTTTTCTTATGCCTTTCTTTATTAACGAATTAAGCTAAATTTTGGTTGGGAAAATTTTAATTAAATTTGAACATATTTTTTCCATTTCTAGTTTAGTACATGTCTTCAGCTACAAAAACCATTTATTTTCTTTGCCCTTATCCTTATGGAAGTGCTCCTTCTCAACGTTTTCGATATGAACAGTACATCCATTTATTACAAAATGATGGCTACAAGGTGGAGGTACATTCTTTTCTAGATGAAAGTGGTTGGGCTGTTTTGTACCAAAATGGAAAATATTTTGCCAAAATGATCACCATCCTCCGTTGTTTTTGGAAACGATATTTGCTTTTATTTCAATTGCACAAAGCGGATTCAATTTTTATTCATCGTGAAATGGCTCAAGTTGGTCCGCCGGTATTTGAGTTTTTTGTAGCTAAGATTTTAAACCGTAAATTTATTTACGATTTTGATGATGCAATTTGGCTACCTAATTATTCAGAAGTGAACGCACGCTTCCACTGGGTTAAATGTTACTGGAAGGTCAAATACATTATTAAATGGGCGGATCAAGTCACTGTCGGTAATGAGTACTTAGCAACTTATGCGATGCAATTTAATCAGAATGTGAAAGTGTTACCTACAACAATTGATACAACTAATCATCACAATAAATTGGTTGACTATCAAAAGGAAGGTTTAATCAATATCGGTTGGACAGGTACGCATACAACTATATATTATTTAAATGCTTTAATTCCTGTTCTACAGCAACTAGAGGAAAAATACTCTTTTACTTTTACTGTGATATCTAATTTAAATCCAGAAATTAATCTAAGATCTTTTCGCTTTGTTAAGTGGGAAAAGGAAAAAGAAATCGAGGATTTGGCAACTTTTGACATTGGTTTAATGCCTTTAATTGATGATCAATGGTCAAAGGGGAAATGCGGTTTTAAAGCATTGCAATATATGTCGCTTGGAATTCCAAGTGTTATTTCTCCTGTCGGTGTTAATACAGCTATTGTTCAAAATGGAATCAATGGATTTCTTTATTCAACAGAAGACGAATTGACAAACGTTTTAAGTCGGTTAATTGAGGATGCCAGCTTGCGACGTCAAATAGGAACGGCTGCACGATTAACGATTGAAGATAAATACTCAGTTGATGCCAATTACAAAATTTATCAGTCGCTATTCTAAGGAAATTATCTAGGATCGTCTTCGTTTAATATAAAATAGATTCCATTAAAGAAGTTTTGTGGTCGCTTGGAATGCATGAATTTATTTCCTCCATATGCTTTTAAGATTGCAAAATGTCGATCTGAATCGATGACTCTTATCCACGAAATTCCTTCTGGATATGAATCGGAAATTCCTTCCACGTAAATACTTCCATCTTCAAAAGTGCCGATCGTTTTTTTAGAATCTCCAGGACTTTGAATGTAATCATTAGCAACAGTTTCCACTGTCTGACCTTCCAATTTTGTGATTACTTCAATTGTGTAGGTATTTCCTTGTCCCATTTCTCGGAAAATCAAATTTAGGGTTGTTCCTTCCTTCTCAATATCGAAAGGTTTTCCTGGCAATACTGCGCTTAAATTCGATGTAGAGTCGATAAAATAGTAATTCTTTTCAGCAAGAACAGCTCTTTTTTCTTTAATTGGCGTTATTGTTTTTGTGCTTAAAACAGGACGCAAGTGATGACCTTTGCTGCGTAGTAAGTTAATTACACCTTTATCGCCCCCTAAATGTCCTGCACCAAGAGCAATGAATAGATTTCCCTTTTTTAGCAAGGTATCTATTCCATTAGCCATAATGACATTTCTTTCTGTAATCAATTTGTTATAAAACGATGGATTCCATTTGAAACTTGATTTCATTAATCGTTCCAAAGCATCAACATTACCTTCTAAATAAAAATTTAGAGCTTTCTCCTCTGTGTTGAAATATTGATTTACGAATGGATTACTGAATGAGTATGGATTGTTTATGATGTTCATTTGATCTTCAATCGACTCCAATGCATAGTATTCCTTATTTGTGTTGAAACCATATTGCAAAAGGTAAAGATCTAAAAATTGAGGCATACCATCTTCTGAGCCATATGAGGTTCTAGTTGCTTCTTTTGTTCTAGTGTATGGTTTACCTTTTGTGTCGTAATCGATTTTTAATTCTGATTCACGAGTATCCCAATCCTTAAACATGGCGTAAATATCGGTCTCTACAATAATTGTCTTTGCTTGATTAAGGGTGACGTAAACAGAGTCACTAAAATCGAAAACTCGTTTGTCGTTGGAGTGATAGCTTCCAAAAAGATAGCTCTTTTCTTTTCTTCCTTTAGTGGTAATTTCCCATAACAATTTGTTGTCGTAATTGACCTCGGTTGACTCTTGGCCAAAGGTGTTGATAGAAAAAAGAAGAAAAAGTATGGTTGTCAAAAACATAATGCTATATAGAATGATAGGTTAAAGTTATAAATAAATAAGTTGTAGAAATGTAAATAGTTGATATAAAAAAACGGTTCGATAATATCGAACCGTTTCCTAACCTAACCTAACCACTATTCACTGAAAAAGACTTCTAGTTTGATCGTCTATATCTTATATATATATATTGATAATTTAACTGTCAATTTTAACTTGTTCAAATATAAACAGACTAAACTGATTTAGTGCAGTTTTTTCGACAAATAAGCTGTTTTATTAGACGATTGTATAAAATACACACTTTTCTATTGTTAAATTTCGACGAATGGAATTAATAATATCTTTAAATTCTATACATCGCTTTTGAAGGAATTTTTGTTTGTAAATTTGTCATTATGAATAGAATTAAATTCGATCCAATAGCTTTTGGATTCAATAGCTGGACAAAGGTACAGAAAGAAACTTTCTCCCAATATGCCAATCAAGATGAGGTGATTATCTATGCACCAACTGGCTCTGGTAAGACGATTGCATTTTTACTTCCACTAATGCAAATGATACAAGAGAATGAAGGGAAAACAGGATTGCAAGCGGTTATTTTTTCACCAACACGTGAATTGGCACTTCAAATTGAACAAGTTTTTAAGTCACTTAAGTCTGGTGTGTCTATTACTTCTTGTTATGGTGGTCACTCTATGAAAACGGAGGTTGCAAATTTATCTGCAAATCCATCTATAATTGTTGGTACTCCAGGTAGAATTGTTGATCATATGCATCGTGGAAATATTGATATGCGTTCGGTAGAATATTTTATTATTGATGAGTTTGATAAATGTTTAGAGATAGGTTTTCAAAGTGAAATGGAAGAAGTATATTCTAAATTTAGAAAACTAAAGAAAAGTATCTACTGTTCTGCAACGCAAATTGAGCATTTTCCATCTTTCATCAAATTAAATAACCCAGTTACGATTGATGTGTTGGGTGAAATGGCAGAGCCAGAAATATCATTTTATAAGGTTGATGCAACGCGTGATCGTATGCAACAAATGAAACAGATGATTGCTCATTTCAAATCTGAGCCAACGATTATTTTTGCAAATTTCAGAGATGACGTGGTGGATTTGAGTAATTATTTTGAAGACGAGCGTATTGCAGTTACTGCTTATCATGGTGGTATGGAGCAAGATGAACGCGAACGTGCTTTAATCAAATTTAGAAATGGAAGCGCTCCTGTTTTAATTTGTACAGATTTAGGCGCACGTGGTTTAGATATCCCGATGATCAAGCATATTATTCATTATCAATTGCCAGAAAAGGAAGATGCGTTTATTCACCGAAATGGTCGCACAGCACGTATGAGTGAAGATGGAAGCGTCTATATTTTTGAGCAAGATGAAGAATATTCAAAATATGATTTACCAGTTTTGACTGAAAAGCGATTTGATGGAGCTAAACGTTATCAATCACCTGAGTGGACTACGGTATATTTCAGTGCTGGTAAGAAGGATAAAATAAATAAAATTGACTTACTTGGTTTTATTTGCCAAAAGGGTGGTGTTGAGAAAAAGGATGTGGGAACGATTGCTGTTTTAGATCGTAGTTCTTTTGTTGCAATCAAACGTCACTTGGTTGGGGAAATTTTACCTGAATTAAGAAAACATAAAGTGAAAGGTCAGAAGTTAAAGATTTCTATTTCGATGTAATCATTAACTAAATATAAGGCATAAAAAAAGCGAACCCATTGAGTTCGCTTTAATTTTTTGTCTTTGTTTCAATTATGCTTCTGTTTCGAAAGCAACTACTGATACAAAAGAACGATTGTCTTTTTTCTTACGGAATTCTACTAAACCGTCAGTCAAAGCATATAAAGTATGGTCTTTACCAATACCTACATTTTGACCTGGGTGGTGTTGAGTACCTCTTTGACGAACAATAATATTACCAGCGATTGCTGCTTGTCCTCCAAAGATTTTAACACCTAATCTTTTTGAATGAGATTCACGACCGTTTTTAGAACTACCGACTCCTTTCTTGTGTGCCATGTTTTTAAAATTTTAAACTAGACAGTGCCTAGTTAAGTTCTTACTTACGCTTTAATTCCAGTTACCTTAATAGCTGTGAAGCTTTGACGGTGACCATTTTGTTTTTGGTATCCTTTTCTTCGTTTTTTCTTGAAAACGATTACTTTGTCTCCTTTAACGTGCGCAACAACCTCTGCTGTTACATTTGCACCTTCTATAGCCGGGGCGCCCAACGTGATTTTTCCAGCGTTGTCAACCAAAAGAACGCGATCAAATGTTACTTTGTCTCCTTCTTTAGCATCCAAACGGTGTACAAACACTTTTTGGTCTTGTGCAACTTTAAATTGCTGCCCTGCTATCTCTACAATTGCGTACATATAGCTTACTTTTATTAATTAATTTCTAAAAATTGGATGACAAAGATATGATTTTATTTCAAGATGTCAATAGTTTAATGTGAATAATTTCCAAAAAGGCGCCACAAATTTTTATTTAAGTTTTCTATGACGTATTTTTTTGTCAATTCCTTCTGATCGAACAACTAAGTAAACTCCTAGAAAAATTACAAGCATCCACATTATTTTTACTGCCGTAATGGATTTTGTGTTGTCGGCCGACCAACCAATTTGGTAAAAAAGATACGCGAATATGATTACTAAAACCGGTTGCAAATAAATGTACGTACTTGTCACAGTAGCTGATACAAATTTCATGGCGTACATCGTTAAAAGGTAAGTCATGAATGTTACACCAACAATAACGAAGCCAATTCGAAACCAACTATCTGTTGTGATGATTGAAAAGTCTGTTTTCGACAAATCCATGATGGTGCCTGGAAACAGTAAAACGTAAATTGCTCCAAATGTAAAAACCCAAGTTGTAACGGTTAAGGCTTTGTATTTTTGCATGATCGGTTTCACCATGATTAAATACACTGCATAAGATGCTGCATTGATAAATAAAAGAACATCGCCCAAAAGTGTACTCCCATCTTTACCGTTTGATTGAAGCGCTAAAAATATTGCTCCACCGGCTCCAAGCACAATTCCTATTAACTTGATGCTATTTGCTTTTTCCTTCAAGATGAAAATCGCCATGATGGCCACCAAAATTGGGTTCAATGTCATGATGATGCCAGAATTTATCGCTGAAGAACGACTCAATCCATGAAAAAAACACAATTGATTGATGGTAACACCAAAAACGGCACAAATGGCTAAATAGAATAGATCTTTTTTTGCTACTCGTTCTATTTTCGTAAACATGGAAACGAGCCAAAACAATAGTGTTGCGCCCAAAACACGAAATGAAATAAATACATTTGGCGTCAAATAGGTTGGCATGACATCTTTTGCAATGATATTATTTGCACCATACAATGAATTAACCAAAAATAACGCTAAATGTGCTTTTACTTTTTCGCTCATTACTTATTCAATGACGTTTTTGCTGCTTCAACAGTTTCTTTAGCGTTACCAATATATACTTCATTTCCATTGATGATAAAAGGACGTTTTAAGAAGGTGTATTCTTCCAACATCAATTGGCGAAAATCGTTTTCTGTTAGGTTTTTTTCTTTTAATCCTTGTTCTTTGTATTTTGTTGCTTTCTTTGAAAACAATGCCTCATAAGATCCTACTTGTTTTGCCAAAGCATCTAAGGTTTCAGCATCAATATTTTGTTCCTTAATGTTGATTAATTCAAATCCTTCCGTGTTTAATTCTTTTAAAATGCGAACGTTCGTTGAGCAAGATTTAAGGTGGTAAATGCGTTTCATTTTTCTGATTTTAATAATAAAAACTCTTCCGATTTATAAGCAATCGACCAAGTTCCGGATTGTAAAAGTTCTTCTACTTTTTGTTGAAATTCCTGTAATGTTAATGGGTAAGTATTGTCGACTGGAGAAAGCATGATGTATTTCGCTTCGCCAATTAATGGGAAAGTGTAAATGGTATCGCGTAAGGCTAAATGCGGAACAAAGGCTGATTGAGCTGAAACCGGAATTTTGTCTGGAATCATCTTTAAAACTTTGTAAGCTTCTGGAATGGAAAAATCTCTTTTATAATGCTTGGGACTGTAAAATCGGATTCGAGATTTTTCGATGTAAACCAAGGTATTGTCCATTAAACGAATTGTAACGATAAATGATAGTATGGGAAGAAGGATAATTAATATCTTCTTTAATTTTACTTTTTTGATTGATCGAATGACATCAAAGCTTGCGATGGTTAAAATACCACCAAATTCGATGCAATATTGCCAATGAATTCCCCACATTTTAGGGTCGTTGTGATACAGTTTTTGGGCAAAAATGGGCAATAACATCCACAAATAAATGGGTTTTCGAATGGCTAAAAATCCAGTTAACAGTAAGTAGATCCACAATTCTGTTTTGACATAATTATTAGCAACATCGCCTGAATGATTGTAAAAAAGCCATTTAATGGATTCTATTGGATAGGTGATGATATGTATTAAAGCTGCACTTGCGGAATCACCTAATAATTGATAGTGAAAATGAGGATATGAACCTGCATTTGAAAAAGCTGGCATAACAAATCCTAGTACGATCAAAAAGTAAACTACTGAGAATAATGCCATCAGTAGTCCAGTTCTTAATAGTTTCTTTTCTTTTCGATGCATCCAAGCTAAACCTGTGCTGACAAAGAATAACCAAAGTGGCATATTTTCCTTTGCAATTAGAATTAAGATTAGAATTAGCCAAGCTGATTTGATCTTTTTATTCTCAAAAGCTAAAAATAACCATGGAATAAACATTGTGGCGAGTACATTACTATGGTAATCAAATGCTAATGCTGAGAAATTTCCAAAAAACAGTAAAAAAACTATAGTTGCTACAACAGGAATCTTGGAATCAGGAAACCATTGTTTCATTAAACGACTGATTCCGACAGCACCAATGATAAATCCTGCTATTTGAACAATTTGTAAGGTATACGTACCAAAAATGTAACTTAATGGGGAAAGTAGAATTAAATAAAGGTCAAAGTGATCTGCTAGTAAATTTTCACTCGTTTCCTTGAAAGTTAAACTATCATTGAATTGGAAATGAGAATAATCATACAAAGCATTGGTGTATAAACCAAGATCCAATGAATAAGTTCTGAAACAATAATGATTGACTAATGCAATACAGCTATACCACGCAATAAAAAAAGCATAGGTCCAGAAAAGTAATTTATCTGTTGACTGATTCTTTATCTTATTGAAAGTAAGCGATCCCATTATTTACTTCTCATGGTATCTTTATCTTGGTCGTTTACGCGAGCCGGAGCACAACCTTTTACTTTCTTTTCAAACAAATATGTCCACTTAATTTTTGCTTGCATCGGATAATAGTTTGAATCAAACCATTTAAAATCTGAAGCACCTTTGCGCCATTCGTGGATACCAAAAATTGGAACTTGAACGGAAGGAATCAACATGCTTCTACGACTCAAACGAATTCCGAAACCTAATTCATAATGTACGTGTGCCAATAGTGGTTGATGGAAATAATGTTGGCGCGGAACTGTAGATTGAACGAAATTTGTATAATCAGAACCAAGAATTTGATTAAAATTGAAATCCACATTCACGCCAAATCCGTTGTCGATAAAGTATTTCTTTCCGATGTAAAAATTCTTGTGTACAGTTACTCGAGCAGAAGCCGAAAAATGGCGAAATTGTCCTGTCATTTCTTCAGTAGACAGAATGTTATTTGTCAAAGGATCAATTGCATCAATGCGTGTTGTTTCGTTTCCGTTGTGCATTTTGATTCCAACTCCCCAATCAATGTAAGAAATGAAGATGTATTTTAATTTTTGAGAAAGTTTGGAGCGTTTTTGAGGCAAATGAATCATCCCAATTTCCGCCATAAAACCTGGAATTCCTTTTGGCGTGGTTGTCACGTCATATATTCTTCCGATACCATCAAATCGATGTGTAATTGGCGTCTTTCTTGTTGCAAGTGTAAATGTTGGTCCAACAGAAATTTGTAAACCAAATGGTCTATATTCATTAAAGTCTGCAGCACCTCCAAAGACATCTTTTTTGCTTTTTCCTTTTCCAGGAACTAATGTTTTTTGCGCATTGGCAAGTTGCACCAATCCAAAAACGATTAACAGTTGAACAATTAATTTCATGCGATTAATTTTTTCATTTTTTCCATAATTTCCTCCGAATCCCAAATTTCTTCAATGTTTGGAATTGCCATGATCTCATCCATCATTATAATTTGACGTTGACCTTCTGCATACGCCACCGAATAGCGGATATCACTAAAAGTAACTTGTGAGTATAACGGCATCCATTTTTCTGGGTACAGTTTGGAGAATTTTGCTTCGATTTTTTTGCGCAATAAGAATTTAGGATCGGCAACATAATCGCGCATTACAAGGTAGTTGTATAAAGACAATTCTTGCAAAGCATCACCATCTGGCTTGCGTGTAACACTGTATTCTTCAAAAACTTTATCCCAATCTTCGTTGTGTTTTTGCATCAAATCCCACATCACCGTACAATCCTCGAATCCGGCGTTCATTCCTTGTCCGTAAAATGGAACTGTTGCGTGAGCGGCATCTCCCATCAATACTGTTTTATTGACATGCCAAGGGTAACTTCTCATAATTGCCAAAGAAGATAAAGGATGATTTTCCCATTGATCAGCAATTTCAGGCATTAGCGCATAAAAATCAGGGAATGTTTCTTTAAAGAACGCATCCACTTCATCGCGTTTATTAACTTTATCAAACGCATTTTCACCACCTTCGTGTGGCATGAAAAGTGTGCACGTGTATGAACCATCTTCGTTTGGTAGGGCAATCAACATAAAGCGACCGCGCGGCCAAATATGCAAGGCGTTTTTATCTAATTTATGTGTTCCATCGGCATTTGCAGGAAGTAAAATCTCACGATAACCATCAGCGATAAAGTTTTGTGAGAAATTAAAACGATCCGTTTTTTGCAATCCTGAATATCTTACAGCAGAAAATGCGCCATCGCAAGCGAAAATGACATCTGTTTTGTGAACCAACGTTTCTTTTGTTTTACGATTCACAAACGTTATTTCATTTGTATCCAAATCAAGGTCCACACATTGGTGATTGTAAATGATTTTAGCATTTCCAGTGTTTTCAGCGAAAGTCATCAAGATGCTGTTTAAATCTCCTCGTGATGTAGAATAAATGGCTTCATTTTCCTTTCCGTAAGGTTGAAAAGTTAGATTACCTTCCAAATCGTGCATCATACGGCCATACATAGGAATGGCAATTTCTCGTACGATATCTGCTGCTCCAACTGTTTCTAAGGCCTTCCAACCACGGTTCGACAAGGCAAGATTGATGGATTTACCTGCAGAAATATCTGCTTTTCGAATGTCATCTCTGGATTCAAAAATCGTTACGTTGTAACCTGCTTTTGTAAGGTAAACAGCCCAAAGTGAGCCAACTAATCCTGCGCCAACAATCGTTGCTTGTTTCATAATGCGTTTGTGTTTTCGTTAATCGTTTGAAGCTTAAAGCCAATTCGCTAAAGTACGAAAAAATGCAACGAGGTTTTGAGCGCATTCTGATTTTTTCCAAGGAGGATTGTTTATAGAATAGTTGTGCTAAAAAATCAGCATTTTTGTACCATGAAAATCCTTGTTATTGGAAAAGTGTGGCCTGAGCCAAGTTCATCTGCTGCTGGAAAGCGTATGCAACAATTGCTAACCTTACTGAAGTGTAGAGGAGAAGTACATTTTGCTTGCGCCAATCAGTTGACTGGTAATGAAATTGATTTTTCACAGTTGGAGATTTCAACACATACCATTGAACTCAATTCCGATTCATTTGACGGTTTTTTAACGGAATTGAAACCCGATGTGGTGGTTTTTGATCGTTTTATTACTGAGGAGCAATACAGTTGGAGGGTGATGGAAAAATGTCCGGATGCCATTCGAATCATCAATACAGAAGATCTGCATTTTCTGAGAAAAACGCGCCAACAATTTGTTAAAAAGCAAGATGTAATTCCAACAAAGATTGATCAATTGGATTTTCATAACGATGATACCATGCGCGAGCTAGCGTCCATTCTTCGTAGTGATTATTCCATTATGATATCACAAGTTGAAATGGATCTATTGGTTGATACATTTGGTGTGAAGCGCGAACAATTGTTGTATTTACCTCTGCTTAGTGAAGAAAAGCAACACTTAAAGGACGAAAAAGATGGATTATTATTTGTCGGAAATGTACTGCACGAGCCCAACTTGGATGCTATTCGCATTCTGAGAAAAGAAATTTGGCCACGTATTCGAAAGCAGCTTCCTCAAGCAAAATTGCGCATTGTTGGAGCGTATCCAACGCAAGAAGTTTTGCAAATGAATAGCGTCAAAGAAGGGATTGAAGTCATTGCGCACCCAAAAAGCTTGGAGGAAATTTACGCTAAAACTAAAGTTAGCTTGGTGCCACTTCGTTTTGGAGCTGGTGTTAAGGGAAAAATCATTGAAGCGATGGAATTTGGCGTGCCGTTTGTCACAACCACCATCGGAGCTGAAGGATTGCAATTAGAAAACCAATTTGGTGATTGGATTCACAACGATTGGGAATCTTTTACGCAAAAATCAATTGAATTATTCAAAAATTCGGACACAGCTTTTTCTTTTAGTGAACATTTGGCTGAGTTTCATGATAAGGAAGTTTTTTCCAATCAATTTTTGTTGCAATTTGATCATGCTGTTGAGATGAATCAATCAAATCGAAAGTCGAATTTTATTGCGCAAGTGCTGCAACATCATAGTTTGATGAGTACACGCTATTTGTCGAAATGGATTATAGAGAAAAACAAATAAACGGAGGGGCGTATTGCGACAAGCAAGTAGGAAGTATCAAGTATCAAGGTGCAAGTAGCAAATGATTCATCGCAATTAAAATTGATATTTATTTTTCGAATTTTCACCGTGTCTCAAACAATGATGGTGGAATTTTCCAATTTTCCAATCTTCAATTTTTAATTTGCAACCTGCAACCTGCAACCTGCAATTTTCAACTTACACAACCACATAGAAACATAGGACGATTAGAGATAGAGGCGTTGCACTTTAGATAGATAAACAATAGCAAGCTGGAAGTTTCAAGTCGGAAGTTTCAAATGAAAAGAATTCAATTTTAAACAAGTTGTCTAACCACACCGCCAAAGGCAGCATTGAAGGTATAGAAACATAGGTAAAAAGGTGCCGAGAAGCAACGCTTTACATAGATGAACAGTAGCAGGTTGCAAGTTGCAAGTCGCAAGTTGCAAATGAAAAGAATTCAATTTTAAACAAGTTGTTTAACCACACCGCCAAAGGCAGCACCGAAGGTATAGGAACATAGGTAAAAAGGTGCCGAGAAGCAACGCTTTACATAGATAAACAATAGCAAGCTGGAAGTTGCAAGTTGCAAGTTGCAAATGAAATAAATTCAATTGTAAACAAGTTGTTTAACCACACCGCCAAAGGCAGCACCGAAGGTATAGGTACATAGGAAAAAAGGTTTCGAGAAGCTGCGCTTACATAGATAAACAACAGCAAGTCGGAAGTTGCAAGTTTCAAATGATAGGAATTCAATTTAAGTAAATAGAGTAACTCCTTTTTAATTTTAAATTCAATTCTTCCAAGAGCATTCTGCTGCAATTTGATAATTCATATTTCATAATTGCCTCCGGCGCTGCTTCGCGGTCATACTTCATAATTCAGTATTCTCATTTCTTCTTTTTCTCTCGCTTATCTTTGCCTAACGAGATTGAGAAATCATTTGCATCACCAATCATTTTGATATTGATAAATGGAACGCGTTTGTCTCCTTGAAATTGAATGTCATCTTCTTGTTCAGGATCAATCTCTTCTTCTTTTCGTTTGAATAATTTTTGGTAGGCAACTCCCGTAACAAGTTTCAAAGGAATTTTTACGTAATATTCCATGTCCATTTTTTCATCGAGCATTTGCGTGCCGGCAACTTCCATAAATCCAAGTGAGGTGTTGATGGTCATCCAAGGAATGGTAAATAAATTATTATTCAATGTAAACACATTGTGAAGGGTGTCAAAACGGATTCGATTCAAGTTTTTATCGCCAAAGAAACTCGCAAATTCCTCTAATTGCTTGTAATTTCTAAGTTCTCCATCCAAAATCGTAATATCCATACTTAAATTTGTACGATCCATAATTGGCGTCAGATCGCTGTTCATCGGGATGGTTCCCTTGATACGAGCATTCAGTTTTCCACTTAAGTTTTCGCTCAAAATGTTTTCTTGCCCGAAATTTTTAAAACGCACCAATGTTTGATCGAGTACCAAATCTTTGATCCAAAAACTAGGCGTAAACACGACTTTTTCTGGATTGGAAGCATCTAATTTTCCTGTCAAACGAACTTTTCCACCAGCCACATCAAAACCAAATCTGTAAAAGTCAAGTATTCCAGTTTGGGTCATGTTGATCGATCCTTTTACACGATCTAATTTGTAATCTAAGTATTCAAAATGACCAATATCTGTTTCAAGTTTCATGTCCATAAATGGAATATCTTTAACTGAAAAAGGTGTTTCTTCAACGGGAATTGCTCCCGGATTTGTTGTTGCTTGGTCATTGAAGAGTGCGTAATTAAACGACATGATTTCATTCAAATCAAAGTACTTGGAATAGAATTTTAGTTCGTTGTCTTTTCTCTTCTTGGTTAAATCATCACCAATAAAGTAGTTCAATGAGATATCGAAATCCGAAACACCAATATTTCCTTTTAAATTTTTCAGTGCAACACTATTTTTTGACGTAAAGAGTTTTCCATTTAGATTGGAGAAACGTTTGTCATGCATGGAAGTTGTCAACGAAAACTCGCTTAATTCAATGCGTGTTCCTTTCATTTCTTCTCCTTCAAAGCGTGCTGCGATTGTTGCTTTCAGTTTTACATCTGAAAAAGTTTCTTGCTGAATGGCTACAGGAATAATATTTTCTCCGTTGTAGTTTAGGAGGTTATTCAACTTGATTAAATCAGATTTGAAAAATATTTTAAACTCCGACTTTGCTTTTGGAGTTGGTTTGAAAAGGTGAGCATACGAAACTAATTTTCCATAAAACAAGAAATCGCTTTCATCTATAAAACCTTTGAATCGTTTGATACGAATGTCATTCTGCTCGATGAAAAGTCCCGCAGAGAAATCATGAAAGTGGTGCGGATAATTCATTAGTTTTGCGTCCAGTTCGTTGATGTTAAATTCACCAATTGGAAGTTTATCTGTTTCAAATAACGCTTTTCCGGTTGCTTTGAGTGCCACATCTAATTTAAAGTTTTCTACGACTTCATTAACTGCTGATTTTTTTAATTTTGGATCGTATGTTAATTCAGCAATATCAATGTGATTAGCGGAAACCTTCAGGTTGGTCACAATTTCTTTATTTGTAGCATGTAGAATTGCAGGAATATCACTAACCGTACCTGTCATGTTTATATCCGACTTTCCAACTTTACCATTAAATTCTTCCAGCGTCAATTTGTTTCCATTTATATCTGCATGTATATTGAAGTTGCGAATAGGAAGTGGATATGATTTGGAATCAAAAGATAGATTTTGAACAATCAATTCGGTATAATAAGATTCATTTAGTTTCTCCAAACTCTTCTCCGGATTTGACAAATCAATGATGTCATGAAAATTCATCGTTAATTCAACCGATCCTTTTGGATGCTTAATTTCATCTTCAAGATTCATGAATTGCACCAAGAAGTCAAGGTTGAAATTGGATTTTAAGTTCAAATCAATGTCCGGCTCATTAAAATTGACAACACTTAATTTTGCATCAAAAACTCCAGCTGCTGGCTTCGCTTTTAGTTTGTTCATGGTGAATTTCATCGTGGACATGTCACGTTTTTCACCATTGGTGAAGGTTCCATAAAACTCGATGTCGTCTAGTTTTAAGTCGTTTTTTCCGTTCTTAAAGAATCCACGATCGCAACCAAATTCGGCATCAATTGCGGGCATTTGACCATCTTTCATCGAACCTTTAACAAGTGCTTTGACAAAGATTTCACCTTGATTTTCGTATGCTTTTAAAGTTGGAATTAATTCAGCTGGCGCAAAAGCAATCAATAAATTGAAATTTTCTTTCTTTCCTTCAAGTTTTAAATCAATGGTTTTTTCTCCTTCAAATTCCATAAACCCTTCAACATCTAAGGAAATGTGTTCAAAAATGAATTGGGTTGGTTCAACAATAATTTTGTTGATATCAGTTAAATATTGTAAATCTGTGTCCAGCTCAAATAATTTTTTATTCATAGCTGTCAATTTCCCATTCTTCAAAATTGTACCGTAAAACTTGGTGTCCAAATAAATATCCATCAAGTCCTTTTTTGACCTAAACTTCGAATGAATGTGTTCAAATGCAAATGTGTATTTTAACTGTTTATGAGGGAGAATTAAATGCACATCAACGTGATCTAAATCGATTTTCTTTAATGCAAAATGAATCATTTCGCTTTTTTCATCAGATTCTTCAGTTGTATCAATTCCTAAAATCTTGGTGATATCATATGAACCGTCTTCGTATTGGGTTAAGTCAATGTGTCCACGATCTAATTCGATTGCTTTAACATCATAGTTTCCCTTAACGATGTCTAGTAGGCTGAATCCTATATATAAATCTTCTAAGTGTATAATTTCCTTTTCTTCTGATTTTGACTTGTCTGAATACAGAATTACGTCTTGTAAATCAATCGAAATGTAAGGGAACTTATGAAATAGTGCTATGTGAGATCCACCTACAGCCATTTCACCAGGCATATCTTCATTTACCGATTCTAGTAACTGCTGAACGATGCTATCTTGCTTCCAATAAATGTATCCTATTGCTAACGACAATAAAATGATGGGAATAGAAAAGGAAATTGCTACTATTTTAAACCAACGTTTTTTTAAAAATTTCATGTAAATGTGCTAATGATTGGCGTGTGATTGAAATCGTTCAACAAATATAATGCCTTTAAGTTTAATTTCAGATTTGGGTGTGTATTTGAGAACAATGAATGATTAAAAGTATGCTTCAATCTGTTATCTTTGTACAAAAATCAAGAAAACCGGCAATGGAATACAATTTTATAGCAATTGAAGAAAAGTGGAGAAAGTTTTGGGCTGAAAATCAAACTTACAAAGTAGATACGAATTCAAGCAAAGAGAAATTTTATGTGTTAGACATGTTTCCCTATCCATCTGGAGCAGGATTGCATGTTGGTCACCCACTCGGC
>Ga0233377_1000153_pt1 | contig 40666 bp, 30 predicted proteins | sample ElkDunMinimDraft_6_FD_191540 | JGI IMG/M metagenome (GOLD analysis project Ga0233377, IMG submission 191540) | Fecal eukaryotic communites from dung pellets of Tule Elk in California, USA - Elk Dung E36 | ecosystem: Host-associated > Mammals > Digestive system > Large intestine > Fecal | place...
GCTCAACCGTGTGCCGTTGCGGGCTGCTGGAGGGTGGGGAACGCGGTGTGTTTTGGTAGCTCTGGCGGGTGGTCAGGCAGTGAAACAGGCAACCCGGGAAGCGGTTGTAGAGGTTGCGTAGGGCGGTGGCGTGGCGGTCGCCGTGGTGTTTGCGCCGGTCGTAATGGGCTCGGGCGCCGCGTATCGAGGCGCAATAGCGATGTATCGGGCGGCGGTGGAGGAGCTGTGCAAGGAGCGCGGCGCCACCAGTCACAAGCTGTACGACAAGATCGAGGGGCTGCGGGGGCAGCTTGATGAGGACCTGATCGTTGATCTGCACGAGGCGCGCATGCTGGGCAACGACAGCATGCACGACGGGTTGACCTACTCTCCGGAGGAAGTCGCCAACGTCGCCGAGCTGATCGCGGAGATGGCACTGGCTAGGACGGTTTCAGTTGGCCCCTTTTGACGGCTTGACCTTGACCCACTTGAGCGATCTTGGGCGAGGTGAGTGAAGGCTTGATTTGGCCCCACCTGCAACTGATCAAGAACGCCGACGACAGTTCGGCCTGTGGCCCCGGGGACTGCCGTCCCCGGACCCCTGCCAGGCGAGAGCATCGCCCGCCCAGCGGGCGCGGATCCTGGCGCCGTATGAGGCGGGCGACGCCCTCGCGCCGAAGCGCAGGGAGAAGGTCATCTCGTGGTACTGAAGGCCACACCTCAGGTGGGGCCAGTTCAGGCCGACATCGACTTTCCATGATCAATAAGGGGTCGAGGTGGGTCCAGGTCAAGCCGTCCGGGTGGGGCCAACTCAAGCCGTCATAACCGTGGCACAGACGCTCTACATCGAACCGGCGAAGAAGGCGGCAATGCGTGAAGCTCGTAAGCAGCGTCGGGAGGCGTACAAGAACGGCGAGAGTCCTGCTGATTCCTGATCAGAAGTAAGTCGGCCTCGCCCCCAGCCTGGAGTGTGGCCGCCGCTTGCCGCCGGTCAAGTCCGCTCCCTCGCTGCGCTCGGTCGGCGGACTGGACAGTCGGCTGCGCGCCGGCCGGGAGGCCTTCGGGGGGCGAGCCGGGAACCAGGGAGGGAAGGGGAAAACCCGGCCTCGTCGACGGGGGCCCGGTATAGGCGGGGGGCGCTTTCCTGCTCCAGCAAGATATTTGATCCGGCTCCGGATCGTTTTGTGGGCTTTCGCTCGATTGATCTCCTCTCCTATCGTCTAGGAGGAGATGTCCCGCCGGGGGGCGGGGCGCTCCGCTGGGGGAGGCCGGGTGGCAGCAGGAGACGATCGGGGCCAGGACGAGGGCGACGAGGGCGCGGGCGGTCAGCGAGCAGCGCGGCCGCCGGTTCGTCAGCGGCGTGAGCCGGGCGGGCGGCCGCACAAGCACTCGGTGCGGATGTCGGACGCCGAGCAGGCCATCGTCGACGCGCGGGCCGGGCAGGCGGGGGTGAGCGTGCCGCGGTTCCTGGTGGAGGCGGGCCTGGCCGGGGACGCGGCGACCGCGTCCCAGCTGAGGGCGAACGCCGCCGAGCTGCTGGCCGCGCGGCGCCTGGTGGCGGCCGTGGGGGTCAACCTCAACCAGCTGGCCAAGGTGGCCAACGCCACCGGAGAGGTGCCGGCGGCGTTGGAGGCGACGATGCACGCGACGCTGCGTTTCCTCGCACGGCTGGACGCGGCGACCGCGCTCTACGGCGAGTTCGGCCTGCCGTACGGCCGCCGCGCCGCACTCGAGGACGACGCCGATCCCGGCTTGGACGTTGAGGCCGACGTCGACCAGGAGCACGGCTACAGCTGGGGCCGGGGCGAGGACCGGTGAACAACTTCATCTCCGCCCAGCGCGGCAGCAGCCCCGCCGGGCTGGTGCGCTACCTGTTCGGCCCCGGCTCCAGTGGTGAGCACACCGACCAGCGCATCATCGCGGCCGACGTGACGCTCGGCCTGGCCGAGGGAAGGCGGCTGGACCACGTCGCCGACGCCGATGCCATCTACGCGCTGGGACGCGACATGGATTCGCACCGCATCCTGCTCGGGACCTCTCCGCCGAACGGGTGGGTGTGGCATTGCGCGATTTCCCTGCCGCCCGGTGAGGTCCTGGCCGATGCGCAGTGGGCCGAGGTCGCCCGCACGGCGGTCGCCCGGATGGGGTTCGACGCGGCGGATGGGCGGGCGCCGTGCCGGTGGATCGCGGTCCATCACGGCCGCTCGATCGGCGGCAACGAGCACATCCACCTGATGGTGAACCTGGTGCGCGAGGACGGTGAGGTCGCCGCCACCTGGAACGACCGGCGCACCATGAGCCGGGTGTGTGCGGACATGGAGCGCCGCTTCGCACTGACGGTCGTGGAGGGCCGGGCCGGGCACGGCATGCCCGGCTACTCCAAGGCCGAACATCAGAAGATGCGCGCCGGCGTCCCCTCCGAGCGTCAGCGCCTGGCCCGCCTGGTGCGCGCGGCGGCCGCGCGCTCGGCGAGCGAAGCGGAGTTCGTGCGCCGGGCCAAGGCCTCCGGGGCGTTGGTGCGGCCCCGGTTCGCCACCGGCGGCCGCGACCAGGTCGTCGGCTACGCCGCCGCGCTGCGCCCGGTCGAGGGGCAGGAGCTGGTGTGGTTCGGCGGTGGAAAGCTCGCCGCGGACCTGACCCTGCCCCGGCTGCGCCAGCAGTGGGACGTCGTCGACGAGCACCAGGCGCTCGCCGAGTGGCGGCACTCCCCCGAGGTCGCGGGCCCGGCCGGGCCCGGCGAGCGGGTCGTCGTCGACCCGGGCGAGTGGAAGCGCGCCGCGCAGCTGGTCGACGCCGTCCGCGAGCGGCTGCAGCACACCCCGCCCGGCGACGTCATGGCCTGGCGGAGCGGGTGCCGGGGCGCGGCCGCGATGGTGGCCGCGCTCGCCGAGCGCATCGAGACGCCGAGCACGGGCGGGCCGGGGCCGATCGCGGCGCTGGCCGACCGCCTCGCATGGTCGGCCCAAGCTCCCCGCGGCGAGGGGCGCAGCCGCCCTGCGGGCTGGGGCGAGGTGCGGGCCGTCGCCCGGATCATCGGCCACGCCGCCCGTAAGGGGCCGGCCAGTGCGACGTGGATGGTGGTGGCGGCCGCACTGCTGGTGCTGGTGGCCACCATCGCCGCCTGGCACGAGCAACACCGCCAGCTGCGCCAGGCCGCCGCCCTTACCGAGCACACCAAGACCCTGGCCCACGATCTACATCGGCGCCACGCAGCAGCGGCCCCGGCCTGGACCGAGCGCCGCTACGGCGCCTTCCACGATGGCCACCTGGCGCAGCTGGCCGCCGCGGCCGCCGGCGACGTGGCCCGGCTCAGTGCCCCGGTCAACGCCCCACGGCCCGCCGCTCCCCGCTCGGCCGCCGGGGACGTCGACCCGGAGACGCGTCGCGCCATGGGCGCGGCCGCGCTGGCCTTCCCCGGCCGCCGGACCCCGGCCACCATCGAGGAGGCGCGCCAGCACCTGTCGGCCATCACCGAGGAGATCGACCTGCGCGCCGCGATGCCCGCCGGGCGAGCCGCCCAGGAGCACACCGAACGCGTCCAGCACGCCCAGGTCCAAGCCCAGCGATCCGCCCCGCCGAGGCCACGCCGCGACCCCTCACGCGGACGGGGCGGCCGAGGCCGATAGCCACCAGAGCAAACAGGACAGCATGAAGGAACGAGCAGTCAGCACCACACGGCAGAGATCACCAAAACAGGCAAGCAGTACAGAGAGCAAGATCACATAAGTGCAAGACCAGAGAGCCAGAGAGATGAGCCAGACAGTTCAAAACGAACTGTCACACGAGAGAGTGCTAAGGCATCAGCACATTTCGTGCCGATACGTCCGGGACGAAAACACGGGGGAGAACGGATGTCTGCCAAGCCTGATCGGTTACCGAACCCATCGCTCCTCAGGCGCCTGCGGACGCGCGTCCATGAGCGCCTGGAGGGACGCGCGTGCGGCTGGTGCGGCGTGTTTGTGGCCTACTCCGGGCGCGGCCGCCCGCGCCTGTACTGCTCGAAGTCGTGCCGCAACCGCGCCTGGGAGGTGCGCTCGGCCGAGGCTCGGCTGCAGCGCGACATCGTCGTCGGCACCGCGCGCAGCGAGCCGGTACGCGAGGTGATCCGCCAGACCGTCGTGCAGACCCGCCCCGCTCCCCCGCCGATCGCGCCCTCTGGCGCCGAGCAGAACGCACCGGCCGCGGACTCGCCGACGACCGCGACCGGGTGGATGGCGCTGCTGCAGGAGCTCACCGAGCAGCTGCGCGAAGGCGAGCTGGGCCGCCAGCATTGGCACCACGAGAAGCTGTATCGGCGCCTGGTCGACGTCGCGGCCACGCTCGGTGAGGCCTACCCCGGCGGCATGGAGTACCTACAGCGCAACGCCTCGCGCCAATCCCGGCGGTAACCATCACCTCGATCGGGCCGCGAGTGTGGCCGAGCGCCACCCTGCCGATCACGGATGGCGGCCAGGATTTCGCGGGCCGGACTGAGCTCTTCGGGTTACCGTCGTCGTTGTGGACACCTCCCAGACCCCCGTTCCTGACGGTCAGCCCCAAGGCGACCGGGCCCAAGCTGAACGGCTCTACTGGTTCGCCCAGTACGCCTACGGCGGAGTTGACTTCGAGGACGCGGACCTGGCTGAACTGGCCAACCGGTCTGCCGACGAGCGGCGGGCCGATGCGCAACTGATGATGCTTCAGGCGATCTACCACGAGCTACGCCACGGTCACGACCAGGTAGCCGCACAGACGGCCGCGCTGGCCGAGCACTCGGCGGCGTTAAGCGATCACGCGGACACCCTTGGACAGCGCGAGTCGCAAGATGATGGGCCACGCCGACGCGCTCAACCGCTTTCGCCCCCGTTCCCCGTGATGGTCGCCCCGGCCGGGGCAACGGACCGCCGCGGGGAGGGCTTCCCGCCCTTCACCTGAGCGGTTACTAATGGCGTGTGGACCATCTTTGCTGGGATACCGGATCGTGCGCGGGCGGCGCCTGCTTCGAGGTGGAGCTGCGTGGCTCGGCCGCCCGGGTATGCCTCATGGACGTCGACCACTACCAGGCGTACCTCAATGGGGATGAGTACGAGTATCACGGCGGCTTCTACGATGTCAGCCCCGTCGTCCTGGAGGTGCCCTACGACGACCGCTGGTACCTCGTCGTCGACAGCAACGCCCACCGGATCAAGATCGTAGTCACCGAGGTCTTCGACTGGCAGCGTGGTTTCGGCCCTCCGGCTCTCCGTCTTCCCGAATGTGGTCCCTACCGCCAGGTAGGCATGGAAGGGCCTGACGCGATCCTCGGGGCGGCGTAGCGTCGAGGTATGGCCGAGGAGCAACAGGACCCGCTGATCTGCGGCACCTGCCTGGGCGCGGGCGGCGAATGGATCGACCGCAACGGCAGCAGCAAGAAGCAGAGCGTCTGGGTGGCGTGCACCTCGTGCGCCGGGGCGGCGCGGCGATGAGCGACCCGATCACCTGCCCCGAATGCGACGGAGAGAGCGGCCAGCGGTTGGGCCGGCTGCGAATCGCCTGCCGGTTTTGCCACGGCCGGGGCTGGGGCGGCGCCGAGCACGAGCCCGCCGAACCTCCCCCACCCCCCGCTGAGCCGCCACCGGCGTGGGAACACCGCATCTGGTCTGGTTCCGCGGCCGTCGCCGCCCTGGGATGCCGCTATTGCCTGGGATCAAAGACGGTGGCGCATCTGGAGGAGAGCACCCGCACGCTGGTGATGGCGCCCTGCCGATGCCAGGCGCCCGGGGACCTGTTGGCGAGCGCGTAGAGGATCGCGGCTATGTCGTGACGTTCTGGACGCCGTCTACCGCTCCCCAAGAGGGGATGGGAGCATATCCGCCCCCTCCACGACCAGGTCTGTTCGGGATCACGCAATGACCGTCCCGCTGTTCTTTAACCCTGTTCCCCGCCGGCTACCCGACTCCAGGAGGCGCTGGGAACACTGGACCCCGACGACCGCTTGGTGGCCCTGGTCGGCGGCTGGCAGTCCTCAGGTGTCGTCCAGCATGTCCGGAGACATGCCCGCAATCGCCGTGTCGCTCAATCCCTCACGCTCGTGCAGGTGGCCAGGATGCCGTCCAGCACCGCCGGATCGGTTTCGCTCAGGGCCAGCGCAATATGAGCATCGGGGTTGCAGTCGTTTGCCGTGATCTTGCTATCAGGAGTCGATGTCCTACCGCGATGCTGGGTTATCGAGCGGGCCCTGAGCTGGCTGCTGTTCTGACTGCCTGGTCCGCGAATACGAAGCCCTATTGGTCCGCTCTAAAGTTATGGATCACATGACTGCGATTGAGATCATGGCCCGCCAATTTTGGCGGTAGTACCTACGTAGAAAATTTCGTCCCTTCGATGAGTGCCAGGAGGCGTGGTCCGTAGAGTTCATTTACCTCAACGAGAAGATCGGCCAAAGGCTCAACGATAAGCTCCCCAACAGTTTCTTGGACGAAATTGGATGGAATCCCGATGAGTTCCTCTACTGCTTGAAGGCATCGATGAACTAGATTTTTATCCCTCTCTTCAAGGGCGACCCCTAAAGTCTCCCCTAGATATCCTATACTACTGTATATGCTAACCGTGATTCCCTTCTCCTCCCAAAACTCCTCTTGCTCCCGAATGTTTTCCTGTATTTCGGGAACGAGATTGACAATTATCTCTTGCACTTCCCTGGTTTCTGGAGGTTCAGGTGTCGAGAGTTCGCCTTTTAGGTAAGGTAGGGCAAATTCGTAAAGCGTATGCGGCTCTTTTTTGTCTTCGTCTTTCACGGGTTTCACCTTCAATGATCGACACAATACCTTATTGGCAATATTGGCCCCATCTCGCAATGGAGGGCGTAGCCCTAGTGTAGGCTAAGTATTCCTCTATGCATAATTAGTTTTATATGAAATTTTCACATCGTGTAGTCCTTTCTGGCATACGGGTCGTCGCAGATATTGTTATGGACGCAATCCCACCATACGTATCCGAAGTCAAAGACAGTGAGTACGTCTCCTGCTACGCCGAAGACTACGCCTAACTTCGCTAGTTTACCCAAGAAGCCGCCCCGTACCACTGGAACTGTAGAACGTTGTGGCGCGGATCTACCTGTCGGGTCATGGATAAACTTTTCCCCAGTAATAGGGGCGACGGCCGAAAGCTTCACTGTATTTCTCAAAGCATTGGTGAAGTTGTTGAGTCTTGCGGGGTCGGCCTTTAGGAACTTCTCAACATTTCCTGTAACGTCATCGACCTTGGTAAGCGCATGCCACAATTTTGTAAACTCGCTCACGGCGACATTGTAATCTCCTGCCGACAGAAGTGTGTTGTTTGACTTTCTGTTACTCTCCAGGAGTTGAGCCAGAGACGCCATCAGTTCAGCTGTTTTCAGTGGATGATAATGCCCGTTGATTGGAAGACCGGTTCTGAGCTCAAATTCCATCCCTGCCCCTACGGTCCCGTCGCCCACAACGCCAGGCTTAGTGCCTGGGCGAGCATAAATTCCGCCAGTAGGGTTTTCAAGAATTTTTTTTAGCTTTGCGTTAGACACCGCTGGCGCTGTGGCGGGCTTGTTGGGAACCCATTGAGTGCCATTCCACTTGCTGGTCGCACGCTTCCTGATGCAAGCTTCAGTATTAACTCCCTGGCAAGGATCCGAGCCTCCAGGCGCTCTGCCTCCACTCGGCACCCCAGCAGATAATATTGTCTTCCACAGGGCAGCAAGAATCTTTGGATCATCCACGAACTGTCCAACCACATCGTAGATTTCCCGTTCCTCCGTGGTTGCGTCCCAATAGCCCTTCGGGGCTGTTTTTCCCTTCTCTGTGACACCTATCGCTCTCCCCCTTTCCTCGTCGAACCACCAATCCATCGCCACAAGGCAGCACTGCTGATCAGGCCATGAATAGTACGGCTGCCCCGGAATGACCTCTGGCGGGTTAAAATCCCAGCTTGAGGAACCTTGGTCTAGGTATTTGTCCCAGTAACCACTGGTGTCGTAGGACTGCCAGCTGGTGCCGCCGCTTGCTCCGCCGTGGGATCCCACGCCTTGGATGACTTCGTGTGAGCTGTGCCCGGTGGGATCAGTGTTGGTGAGAGGGCTAGCGTTGGCGTAGGTGTAGCGGTTGGTCTGCACCGACGGATCGGAGTTGAGGGTGGCGGTGTCGCGGGAGGTGAAGGCGCCGGTGCCGGGCTGGTACCAACGGGCGTGCATGTTGACCTTGCCGGTGTCCGGATCGGTGTACTCGCCCTGGTAGCCGAGGCTGCGCTGGGTGCCGGAACGGTGAGTGACGGTGCCGAAGGGGTCATAGGCAGTCGAGTCAGCCAGAGCTGTGCCGGAGAAAGTGGCGACTACATCGCCGCGCAGGTCATTCATTGTGGCGAGCGCGGGACTTACGCCTTCTTGCAGGCCGAGTAGGCCGCCGAACGGGTCGCGCCCATACTTTGCCTGCAGGGTCCCAGCTCCGTCAGTGGTGGTGACGAGGTCGTTGCTGAGACCGGAGTAGACAAAGCGCTGCTGGGCGCTGCCCTTGGTGCGGGAGGTCATCCGGCCCAGGGCGTCATAGCCATAGGTGGCCTCCCCGTCGGAGATGAGCTGATCGAAGGCATCGAAGGTGAGATTGCGGATGACGCTGGCTTTGGTCTCCGAGGCGGTGGTGCCGCGGGGGGTGTAGGTGTAGTCGACGCCGGCGCCGGAGGTGAGCCGGTTGCGCTGGTCGTAGACGAAGGTGTCAGCTCCGGCTTTGGTGCGGTTGCCAGAGGCATCCCATTCATAGTCGGTAACGGCGCCGCCAGGGGCGGTCCAGGAGGTCAGGCGTCCAGAGCGGTCGTAGCCGTAGGTGTTGGCGCCGGCTCCAGCGGTGCCGGTGGTGGTCTTGGTAGTGAGGTTATCGTCCTTGTCCCACCCATAGACGATCTTCGACAATTCGGTGCCGGAGCTGTTCTTCACCGCCTGGGAGGTGAGCCGGTCCATGCTGTCGTAGCCGTAGGTCTGGGTGTTAACCGGGCTAGTGGAGGTTTTGCTGGTGAGGCGGTTGGCATGGTCGTAGCCGTAGGTCCAGGTGCGCCCGGTCACCGGGTCGGAGGCGCTCTTGAGTCGGTCGACGGCATCCCAGGTGTAGGTCGCCGTGCCGGTCGGGTCAACGCGCTGGGTGGTGTTACCTACTGCGTCGTAGGTATAGGCGGCGACCTGGTTGGTGGCCTTGGAGACCTTGGTCAACAGGCTACGGTCGTTGTATTCCATGGTGTAGTCGCCGATTGCGATCATTCGGCCCGCGTTGTCGTAGATGGCCGCGCGGTTCAGCGTGGCCATCGCGGTTCCGCTGCCGACCTCCGCAGTCATCCGGTTCAGCTGGTCGAAGGTGCGGTCGATGCGCACTCCACCCGGCTGCAGGGTGGCGGTGGCGTTGCCTGCGGCATCGTAGACGCTGGTCCAGGTTCGATCAGCGGCGTTGGGGTGAGCGGTAGTTGCCGGTTCGACGACCGATTCGACCAGGCCAAGACCGTTGTAGGTAGTCCAGGTGGCATTACCTCGGCCATCGATGGTGCGGGTGCGCGCTCCACTGGCGTCGTAGCCGAACGTCGAAGTGATCGACGAACTTGCGGCGACTGGCTCGATCAAGGAGGTCATCCGGCTCAGGGCGTCGAACCGCCGCTCGGTAACGTACCCCTCGCCGGAGGTAGTACTGGTCAGGTTGCCAACCGGGTCATAGCCAAAACCAAACGTTCGCACAACCGTAACGGGATTGGTTCCGGTGAGGTCCTTGGCGGCAATTTTACGGCCAGCGAGGTCATAGGTGGCCTCGCTGGCGTTGCCCAACGCGTCGGTCACCTTGGTCTGTCGGCCCATCAGGTCATAGCCGATGGTGGTGGTGCGGGCGGCCGGGTCGGTGGCGGTGGGGGTGGTCGGGGCGATGGTCTCGGTGATCTCTCTGGCGGCGTTGACCGTATAGGTGGTGGTCTTATCATCCGGTCCCGGCGCGACGCGCTTCGTGAGGTTACCGGCACTGTCGTAGGTCAGCTTGGTGATGTGTGCAACAGTGGCAGGGCTGCGCTCGATCTGAGTCTGGGTGATCTTCCGGCCCAGATCGTCGTAGGTGGCCTCGATGCGCGCCCCTGTAGGGTCGATTACCGCGCGCTGCTCACCGAGCAGGTCATATTCAATCACCCGGGCACCGCCGGGCCCAGATGGGCCGGGTTCGGTGACCTTGACCGGACGTCCCAGCGCGTCGTAGACGGTAGAGGTGACGTAGTTGCGCGGGTTGGTGACCGTGGTCTGCCGCCCGGCCGCGTCGTAGCCGAAGCTGACCGTAGGGGTGATCGCGCTGCCGCCCGGCGGGGTATAGGACGCACCGACGGTCGAGGTCAGGCGCCCGGCCTTGTCAAAGACAGAGGTGGTGGTGCGCCCTTCGGCGTCAACAGTGTGAGTTTGCAGGCCTGCGCTGTTATAGCCATACCTCAGGGTGGGCCGCTCTGTGGCGGCGGCGGTGCCGTTCTTTTCGATCGTTACTTGCGGTGATTTAGTCTCCACCAGTCGGCCCGCGAGATCGTAGCGCATCGTGGTGGTGAAATCCGCAGACGTGGCGCCGGGCGCGTTGCCGCGCGCGTCGGTGGTCGCGCTCAGCAGCCCTCGATCGTCATAGACGCTGGTGGTGACCAGGTCCTCCGCACCGTTCTCCACTGTTTGCCGAATCACCTGGTTCAACGTGTTGTGAAGGTAGGAGGTGAATTCAGTGCGGGTTGTACCCGCTGCGGTGAAGATCTTTTTGGTGACGTTGTCGGTCGCGTCGTACTCGAAAGCGGTTTTACGCCCGAGAGCGGCGGGGTCGAGTGTGGTGGAGGTGAGGCGGTTGGCGGCGTCATAGACGGACTCGACAATGCTCTTGCCGCCGCCGTTAACCTGTCGGACGAGATTGCCCGCCGGGTCGTACTCGTTTGCCTGCAGCACCACGTCGGCCGGGGTGGCCGAGCCGTTGAGACGGACGTCGTCGCCGATCGTCTTCGCTGCGCGGTTGTCCATCCAGTAGGTGTAGGCCTTCTTACGGCCCATCGCGTCGACCTGACCGGCCAGTCGGCCGCCGGGGTCGTAGGAGGAGGACTCCAGCACCACGTCCTGGGCGGCCTGTGGGGTGACCGGGCTGCCGGTCCAGTTCTTCACTGTGCGAGAGGCGGGCTCCCCCCGCTTGGTGTAGGCGAAGGTTATAACCGTGCCCATTGGGTCGGTTTGTGACGTTTGAGCGCCGGTGACATCCCAGGAGGAGGTGGTCACCCCGCCCTCAGGGTCGGTGACCGTCTCGACCCGGCCGAGGGGGTCGTAGGTGTAGGTGGTCGTGCGTGCTGCGTCGCCGCCGGTCAGGTCAGTCACGGTGGTGGTGAGTTGGTTGTTATCGGCGTCGTAGGTCAGCGTGGTCATGGCCGTGTGGGTGATGTTGGTGACCTCGTTCTGCACCCCGGGGTCGGTCTGAGTGAGCATGCGACCGAGGCCGTCGTAGGTGAAAGTCGTGCTGACCCCACCGGGGTGGGCTTGGGAGATCTCGGCGCGTGAGGTCAGCCGTCCTATCGCGTCGTAGGTGAAGGTGGTCTTCAGCCCTGCCGGGCTGGTCTGCTCGGCTACCTGCCCGAAGGCGGTGTAGCGATAGGTCGTCTCATTGAGCTTGGGATCTTTTGCTGATTCCAGGAGTCCGGCCGGGGTAGTGCCGCCGCCGATCGCGGCCTCGGTGCCGTCGGTGTAGGTGGAAATCCTCGACCGACCGGCGGGGAAGTCCGGGGTGAACGCGCTGGTCGTCTTCGCTATCTCACCGTGGGTGGTGTATTCGGTCGTGGTGGCGTAGGTGGTGTCGGTGTCGGAGGCCGAGCGGCCATCGCGGTGCACGGTCACCAGGTCGTTGCGCGGATCGAAGGCGTCACTGGTGTTGAGGTGGTACTTCCAGGTCTCGATTGCGCATTCACCCGGGGCGCGGCAGTACTTACGAGCGATGAGGTTGTCGCGCTCGTCAAAGTAGACGTCGTTGACGATGTTGTTGCGGTCGATCAGCTTGGCCAGCGAGCCCGACAGGTTGTACTCACGCCACGAGGTGTACCCCAGTTGGTCGGTCTGACCGATGACGCGGTAGCCGCGCCAGGCGTCGTAGAGGTACTTCAGCTCCTCGTTGCGGGGATCAGTGACAGTGACGCGGGCGGCACCGTTTTGCGGATCGTAACTCTGCGCGCCGATCTTCCAACTACCACCGTTACGATCAACATGAGTTTTGAGCCGGTCGGTGGCGGTGTCATAGGTATTGGTCGCCCATACCCGCCCCGAGGGCAGTGTGACGCCGGTGAGCTTGTGCACCATCTCGGTCCGGGCGGCATAGTGAGCGCTCACCTCGGTCACGGTCAGCGGCTTGTCGTAGATCGCGACCTCGTCGATGAACCCCTTGAACGGAAACGCCGCCCGCGGGGTGGGCACCGCCGGGGAGGTGGCAGGGTCAGCCACGCCGTTGCCCACCGTCGCGATGTTGCGCCACGCGGTCACCGCCGCGCTCAAGGTGCCGACCGGCGCGCCATCGAGGAACAACGTTTGGTTCTGACCCGAGACGCTGAGCACCACGTGGTGCCAGGTGTTGTCATTGACCACACTCGTGGAGGTGATCGGTGCGGCGACCGCGGCCAGCGAGCCGCGCAACTTGCCATCGGTGCCGACATACAACATCGGCCCCCAGGGAATGCCTGAGGTGTCCTGGGTGCTAGCGGCCATCAGCACCCCAGACTGGCTGGTCTTGAACCACGCCTCCACCGAGATCTGATCACCCAGGTGCGGCACCGTGTTGGCGGGCAGTTTCAGCGCCGAGCCGGTGGTAAATTCCACCGCGGTGTCGGTGCTGCCGGCCAGCGCGCCGGGCTTGGCGTAACCGACCCCCTGATACGTCGCATCGGCCTGGCCTGCGCCCTGGTCGGCAGCCACCGTTCCCGAGGCTTCGCCCAGCCGCCAGTAGGCGTAGGGGTCGGCGTTCAACACGCCGCTGCGGTACTGGGAGCCGGTGCCGTAGCTGTAATGGGTGCAGTTGGGGGTGGCCACCGGCGCGCACACCCCGGTCAGCCGATCCCCGTCGTAGTGGTAGGTCCACGTCAATGGCGCACCGTTCACCGGGTCGCTGGAGACCGAGGTGACATGAGCGCCGGTCCAGGTGAAGATCAGCGACCGCCCGCCCGTGGCCGTCACCGTTACCAGCTTCCCATCCGCACCGTAGGTCAGCTCCTGGCCGCGCCCTCGGGAATCGATGACCTCGCTCAACCGGCCCTGGGCGTCGAAGGCGTAGGTGGTGGCCGACTTGTCCATCAGCCGCCAGGTGCCCCCGCTGTCCTCGGCCAAAGCTACGTGCGTACCCGGCGGCGGCTGGAAAACACCCGATCCACTGCCCATGAACCGCACCTGGCGGCCGTCAGGGTAGGTCACCAGCGCCGCAGTCGCCGCACCCCGTACTTCCTTGGTGATCTTCATGTCCCAGCGGGTCGACCAGCCCGCGCCGAAGATCCCGTCGGTACGCGGGTCCATGCTGTTGTAGGAACGTGTCACCGACAGCGGCGGCCCCACCGTCGGCACCGACAAATCGGTCGCGGTCGTGGTGTAGTTACCGCTTTGCTGCTGAAATTCCTTGCCCCCAGAGGGGGACAGCTGCGAGGTGATCACCGGCTGGCGTACTCCGGTGACAAAGGTGTGTACCCCTGAGGCTGTAGTCAGAGAATTGGTGATGTCAGTGATGGTCACGGTCCACCAGTACTGCTTGGCCCACGCCAATTTCGCGGACGGGACTTTCCAGGTGCTCATCCCGGAGGCCAAGGTGCCCGAGGAGGTGCAGCCTGTCCCGGTCATCGTCTCCTTATCGCAAATCTTGAACGCATACCGCAACGTTCCGCCCAAAGGACTGCGCCCTTGGGCCCGCAAGGTGGGCGTCAATGAATCCATCAACATTCCGCTGAGCGGGAAGGTGTTCAGCAGCACCGGCTCATTTGCCAGCAACGCGGCCTGCTGTTGCGTCGGCGCGGTCGGCAGCTTCGACGACGGTCCAGTTTGCGTGTCCATCTCCCGCTGATCGACAAAACGTTCCTCGACCGGAACCGCGTCCTGGGGGGGCTCAATGTCCGAGCGCCATTGCCCATCAACCACCGCTGCCGACATTTCCGTGGTCACGTTGTTACCGGCTAGAGACGAGAAACCAGCCGCCGAGCCGGTTAACTGCGGCGGGACCACCAAAGGCGCTGCCAAGGCCGATGTCACCGAGTCGGCGGTCGTAGGCAGGGCGAAAATTTGTAGCAATCCCGGCACGATAGCGATTAACGCCAGACGAGCCGAGCGAGACAATGACACATTGCGGCGCATACGCCGTCACCCTCCGAATAAGTCAGCGCGAGGTTTGAACACGCTCGCGTTACCCCAGTTCGTCAAAGATCCGGACATAGCCGGAGTTAACGGTTCGGAGTGCAACAGGTATGAGCAAACGATCAAAAGTTACACATAGATCATCCAACCTCGCAAGATATACATCAGGTACATATGAAAGACGTTTTGGCCACGTTTCGTACGAGCGATGTCGTATGTGTACATGGTCAACCACTGTGGGTAGCGGGTTGGGAGGTGCCACTCCAGCGTGAAGGTGAGGTATCAACTTTCCATGGGCCCCCTAAATAATTAGTGTTATCCGGGGAGGGGCTGGGCTAACGCCGGAAAAACTCCCCGGATAAGAAGGGGAGGAGTCCGGCGAGTGACCGCGAGCGCCGACAACAAGATCAACAACGATGACGACGGCGAGACCGGCAACCAGGTTGACGATCACGATGATGGGCGGGACGGCGGCCGAGTCGACAACCGCGTTGCCGATCAGGGTGGCTCCGGAGCGGGCAACGTGGTGCTGCTCCGGCCCGGTCATGAGCCGGGGTCGGTGGCGGCCGCCGCGGAGGCGGCGTTGGCCGCGTTCGGCACGCATCTCGATCGGTGCGCGCTCGCGAAGAAGACCGTGACCGCCTACCGGCGCCAGGCGCTGGCCTACCGCGACTGGTTGCTCGGGAGGGTGGCCGAGCACGCGGACGCGTTCGTTGACCTGGTCGGCGCCGAAGCCGCCGTCACCGCCTGGCGCCGCCACCTGCTCGCCGCGGGCGCGTCACCGGCGACGGTGAACCAGGCGCTCGCCGCGGTGACGCTGCTGTATGAACACGGCCCCGCACTACGCCTAGCGGTCAAACGCGCCCGCCTGCCCAAGCCCGGGGCTCCGGATGCGTTGTCGCGGGCGCAGGAGAACGCGGTCCGCCGCGCCGTCGACCGCCGCGGACCCCGTGACGCAGCTCTCATTGCCGTCCTGCTCGGCGCTGGCGCCCGCGCCGAGGAATGCCAGCGCCTGCGCGTCGCCGACGTCCCCATCACCGCGCGCAGGGGCACCGCCTGCCTGCACGGCAAGGGAGATGAGGTCCGCACCGTTCCGCTGCCGGTCCCGGCCCGCGAACGGCTGACCGCCTGGCTGCAGGTGCGCGCCGAGCTGCTGGCCGCGCGGCCCGCCCTGGCGGAGACGGTCGGGGACGGGCTGTGGACCGGCCAGCGCGGACGGTTGTCGGTTGACGGCGTCACCGACGTGGTCCGCGCCGTCGGCAAGGACGCCGGTCTGCCGGGTCTGCGGCCGCACCGGCTGCGCCACACCTACGCCACCCGGCTTCGCGAAAGCGGTGCCGACCACGCCCAGATCCAAGCCCTCCTTGGCCACACCTCCATCGAAACCACCGCCCGCTACTTCCGCGCCTCCCCCACCGAAGTCGCCGAACTGGTCGACCGCGCCCTCGACCACTGATGGGTTACGCCGCAGGCGCAAGAAGCACCTTGAGCGCATCACCAACGACGTCAGTCCCGCCGGTGAGGTGGGATCATCCCTACGGGCGCGAGGAGCACTCGATGTTGTCGACCGGTTGTCGACGTCGCTGGGACCACCCCCGCGCGGGGATGGTCCCCGGACAGCGCCGTTTACGTCCGGCCACGACGAGTGCTCCTCGCGCCCGCAGGGATGATCCGGAACAGAATCCGTTGTTCTGTCTTATATGCCCGCCGCCGTTGCCCCTTTCCGGCTTACTTGGTCTGCCCCTCACTGCCTTTCGCGAGCTCTTGGAGAAGACGCAACCCAGCTGGAACCGTCAGAAACGATCTTATTCAACGGCGGGTGAGCATCGCGGTCGCTCGGATCTTCCTCGCAGGCCGATTCGGCTGCTGCCAGGAAGAGCCCGGAGCTCCGAGAGGGAGAAATCTCGGAGGTGCGTGGCATTGCACGCGCGACGTTCTGAAGGGATGAAGCTCGAAGGGACGCGTGGAGGGGGTCAGCGGCCTTCGAGGTCTTTCACGCGAGACTCCAGATCTTCTACGCGTTTGGCCAGCCGACGCACCTCGGTCATCGCCTGCTGGAGTTCGGAGGACGGCTCATTCTGTTCAGGAGTCCTGACCACGTATGTGCCGCGCGTCGATTGCGTGCTGATCAGGCCATCGTGCGCGAGTTCGTCCAAGGCCCGACGGACCGTCTCGACGGCCACACCGTAGCGCTGGGCCAACTGCCGCCGCGCCGGAAGCCGCTCGCCGAGCTTGAGTCGACCTGCCGCCACCTCTTGACGCAGGTCGCCTGCAATCTGCAGGTAGGCAGGCTGAGGGTCGCTGAAATCAGGCACGGGCACAACACCAAGGCTAAGCCCTTCAGCTGTACTAGGAAAGCATGGTTGAGCTGCACCCAGATCGAACTAGTACAGTAATGCCTACCTAGTTCAAACTGATCGCCAAGCAAGGAGGAAAGGTGAGAGCGATCGCCATAGGTTGATGGCTCCGACCTGGTGTGATGTCGGCCGTGCTTTGGATCACTAGCCGGATGGATGCGTGCATGGCAAACCAGCGGTGCGGTGTGAAGGTGATGAGAACAGCAGGGGGATCACGAGGCGCTGAAGCGCGAGGCGAATCTTCTGACTCTTTTGAGTCAAGTCTAGCAAAGCGATTTGTGTCATCATGGTAGATACGTCTGATACGTACGTGATTCCTGGAACACGAGGGGGTGAGGCGTTTGGGAGATCACCAGCAGCTGGGAAGCGGACAACTATGCATGTCGGCGTAGCTGAACAGCTCTCGCCGAATCATGAAGTTGGCCCTCTACAAGTCCACCACAGGAGGACCCGGCGCCCGCATTGCTTGCAGGCTAAGTGGCGCCGGGCCTCCCGCCAGACCCACTCGAAAGGAGTAGGTCATGTTCAGCATCCCATCGATCGCGAGCACGGACACCCTAGGGGTGCCCCAATGGCTCATGCGTCGGCTGCTGACTCTCGTCACCACTCTGACGGGACGCGGGCATCTTGACAAGATCTCGGCGATCGGAGTCAACGTCGATGGCTGAGACCGTCTGGCTGTCGTCAGATGGCCCCCATGGTGACGACTACACCAGCGAGGTCGCCGCAGCCGTGTCCGAGGCCATCCGCGTCCTCAACCACGCCACGCTCTCCCATGTCGGTGTGACCTATCCATCCACCGTGTACGACGTCCTCGGCCGCATCGGCAGTTCGACAGCTGGGCTTGACCAACTGCTGGGGCAACTCGGCGAGGCGTTGCGGCGCATGCAGGAATCCGGGCACCTGGGTGACGATCATGGCGACCCCGGCGAGCGTCTTGACAAGGCCCTGTCAGAACTTGCGGCAGCCCGGAGGTCAGCACATGACCTCGCGCTCCGAATTGACCGTGCCTTCAACACCACGGCCGGTCTGCATCTGACGGACAGAGGCAGGCACTAGATGAAACGAGAAAGGCTGTATTTCGACGACCGATTCCCGACTCGGAGGCAGGTAGCAAGCCTGTCGGACGCCGCATTCCGTATGCATTTCACAGCGATCTTCTGGTGTGCCCGCAACCTGACCGACGGCGCGGTACTCCAGGAAGACCTGATCGACGTGTGTCCGCGAGTGCGAAAGCCGCTGCGCTTCATCACCGAACTCGTGTCCCGGGGTACCTGGCATCCGCCTGGCGAAGAGTGTCCCTCCGATCTCTGCCCGGCGCCTGTGGCGGAGGGGTGGGTGATCCATGACTTCTTCGCATTCGTGCTCGCTAAGGAGCGGGCGGAGAAAGAACGGAAGGCCAACGCCGAGCGGCAGAAGAGGTGGCGAGACAAGCAACGCGACCAGACCGAGCCACCCGCAGTCGACGGTGGCGTCAGTAACGCCAAACGTAACGCGCTACTAACGCCACCCAGTTCCGTCCAGTCCCCGAAGGGGACTAGGACGGAAGAAGATGAAGACAATCAGTCATCTTCTCGTCGTAACGCGCGTGCCTGGGCGAACGACGACGACTCCATCGATCGCGGTATCGTCCAGCTCCTGGCTGAGTTGACCGGCCGCGAGATCCGCCTCCTCGACGCGGCCGCGATCCGCCACACGATCCTCGATGGTCGGCCCGTCAAGTACCGCAGTCGCTACGTGGCCACGGCAATCGAGGATGACCCCGACAGGTTCCTGCCTGCGGTCAAGGGCGTCGAGCCCAGTCCGTCGCTGAGGATCGCCCCAGATTGGTGCGGTCACTGCGACGAGCGCACCCGGCAGGTGGAACTTCACGACAACACTGTGGCGCGCTGCCCGACGTGCCACCCACTCGTGGCTAAGAAACCTGCGTCATGACCAGACGCAAAGCACCGTCCTGCTTGAGAAAACACCGCGGGCAGCCTGCGCTTTCGACGTCACGGAAACATCCGCCCGCCGCCCTGCCGAGGTGCCAGCCGCAACGTGCGGATCTACGCCAAGGTACGGCGGCAAAACGGCCCCGACTCCAGTACCGCCAAGCACGTCGCCGGGGCCGCACCCCTACCCGCCAGCAACTAACGCATAGGAGCGCCTCTCATCATGACCGCATCCACCACTCGTAAACAGCGGACTCCGCACATCGTCTTACCAAGTGGACCGCCCCGCCTGACGCCCGGCGCCGCCACGGAACTGCTCGCCATCCTGCTGGAGGCTCACCAAACCATGCTCGTCAACCGCCCCAACGTCGCATAGGACCCATGAACACCATCCGCTTCGCCTTCTACGGCCGGGTCTCCACCGAGGACAAGCAGGACCCCCAGTCCTCGCGAGGCTGGCAGATCACCCGCTCCCGCGCGCTCATCGAGTCGCGCGGGGGCGTGATCGTCACCGAGTTCTTCGACGTCGACAAGTCCCGCTCGATCCCCTGGCAGCGCCGCCCGCACGCGGCGGCGCTGCTCGCCGAACTACGCAACCCCGACCGCGGCTTCGACGCGGTGGTGATCGGCGAGCCGCAGCGAGCCTTCTACGGCAACCAGTACGGCCTGACCTTTCCCGTCTTCGAGCACTTCAGGGTCCCGCTCTGGGTGCCCGAGGTGGGCGGCCCCATCGACCCGAACAACGAGGCCCATGACCTCGTCATGAGCGTGTTCGGCGGTATGAGCAAAGGCGAGCGCAACCGCATCAAGATCCGCGTGCGCAGCGCCATGTCAGCCCAAGCCCAGATGGAAGGCCGCTTTCTGGGAGGTCGGCCGCCTTATGGCTACCGGCTGGCCGACGCGGGCCCACACCCCAACCCGGCCAAGGCGGCCGACGGCAAGCGTGCTCACCGGCTGGAGCTTGATCCCGTCGCCGCGCCCGTGGTGGAAGAGATCTTCGCGGTCTTCCTCGACGGCTACGGCCTGTTCGCCATTGCCGAAAGACTGACCCGCAACGGGATTCCCAGCCCATCAGCTCACGATCCGGATCGGAACCGTCACCGCTCCGGCATCGCCTGGTCCAAGAGCGCGGTGCGCGCCATCTTGACCAATCCCCGCTACACCGGCCACCAGGTGTGGAACCGCCAGCGCAAGGACGAGGTCCTCATCGATGTGGACGACGTCGGCCTGGGCCACACCACGAAGCTCAGGTGGAACTCCAAGCAAGACTGGGTCTGGTCGAAGACAGTCGTTCACCCGCCGATCGTGTCCACGGAGGACTTCGACGCCGTGCAGATAACACTGACGGGGCGAGGCGATCGCCACACCGACAAGACCCGCAAGCGCACCCCCAAGCCGTACCAGCTCCGGGGGCTGCTGTACTGCGGTGTCTGCGACCGCAGAATGCAGGGCCAATGGGTCAACGACGCGGCCTACTACCGCTGCCGCTTCCCCGAGGAGTACGCCCTGGCCAACCACCTCATGCATCCCCGCAACGTCTACCTACGAGAGGACCGCGTCGTCCCGCGACTGGACCGCTGGCTCGGCTGGCTGTTCGCGCCCCACAACGTCGATCACACTCTCGACGTTTTGGCGGCCGCACAGGACGTGACACCGCCCGAGGCCCAAGCACTCGCTGTGGCACGCCGCCAGATCACCGAGTGCGACCGCAAGCTCGCCCAGCATCGGGCTGCCCTTGAGGCGGGCGCCGACCCGGCGCTCGTCGCCGGATGGATCCAGGAAGAGCTTGTCCGCAAGACCGCGGCCGAGCAACGCCTCAGCCGCGCGCACGTACTGCCTCAGAGGCGGATGGGGCGTGATGAGCTGGCGGAGATCACGCACAGGCTTGGAGACATGGTGCGAGTTCTCTCGAATGCCGACCCGATCCGGAAGGCCAAGATCTACACGAACATCGGACTGCGGTTGATCTACCATCCGTCAAAACAGAAAGTCCTGGTCACGTCTGCACATGACCAGGACCCCATAGGTGACCGGTTTGTGTCCGAGGGGGGACTTGAACCCCCATGCCCCGCAAAGGGCACTAGCACCTCAAGCTAGCGCGTCTGCCTATTCCGCCACCCGGACGTGGTGCCACACGCGAGACCGTCATCCCGCGTCGGCGGACTTAGGTTAGCAAACTCTTGAGCCGCCGTCATATCGGCAAGAGGGGAGGTGCGAGCGGGGTGCCGGGAAGGGGGGCTCGGCGGCAGGATGGGAGGTGGAAGCCGTACCGAAACCCCAAGGAGTCCACCATGACGGCGATCAACGCTGAGGACGAGGTCGTCGGGTTGTGCCGCGACCTGATCAGGATCGACTCGACCAACGCGGGCGACAATTCGGGCCCCGGTGAGCGGGCCGCCGCCGAGTACGTGGCCGAGAAGCTGGCAGAGGTCGGGCTGGAGCCGAAGATCCTGGAGTCGGACAGCCGCAGGGCCAACGTGATAGCCCGCATCGCGGGGGAGGACTCCTCCCGGGACGCCCTCCTGCTCCACGGCCACCTGGACGTCGTCCCCTTCAACGCCGCCGACTGGACCCAGCACCCGCTCAGCGGTGAGATCGCCGACGGCTGCGTCTGGGGGCGCGGGGCGGTCGACATGAAGAACATGGACGCGATGATCCTCGCGGTGGTGCGGCAGCGGCTCGACGAGGGGCGCAGGCCGCCGAGGGACGTGGTGCTGGCGTTCACCGCCGACGAGGAGGCCGGAGGCAAGTACGGCGCCCAGTGGCTCGCCGACGAGCACAAGGGCCTGTTCGACGGGTGCTCGGAGGCGATCGGCGAGGTGGGCGGGTTCAGCGTCTCCATCGACGAGGCACGCAGGCTCTATCTGATCGAGGCCGCGGAGAAGGGCATCGCCTGGATGCGCCTGACCGCCACCGGCAGGGCCGGGCACGGCTCGATGCTCAACGCCGAGAACGCGGTCACCGAGCTGGCCGAGGCGGTGGGCCGCATCGGCAGGTACGAGTGGCCGGTCCGGATGACGCGGACGGTCAGGACGTTCCTTGAGGAGACCTCCAGGGTCCTGGAGCTGGAACTCGACCTGGACGACGCGGAGAAGACCGTCGCCAAGCTGGGGCCGCTCGCCCGGATGATCGGCGCCACACTGCGCAACACCGCCAACCCCACGATGCTGGAGGCGGGATACAAGGCCAACGTGATCCCCCAGGCCGCGACCGCGCACGTGGACGGCCGCTTCCTGCCGGGATACGAGGACGAGTTCTTCGAGACGCTCGACGAGCTGCTCGGTCCCAACGTCACCAGGGAGTTCGTCTACCACGACATCGCCATCGAGACCGGCTTCGACGGCCCGCTGGTGCGCGCGATGGCCGACGCGCTCCTCGCGGAGGACCCGGGCGCGCTGGCCGTGCCCTACACGCTCTCCGGAGGCACGGACCTCAAGGCGTTCAGCAGGCTGGGCATCAGGGGATTCGGCTTCGCACCGCTGCGGCTCCCCGCCGACCTGGACTTCTCCGGAATGTTCCATGGCATCGACGAGAGGGTTCCGGTGGATTCGCTCCAGTTCGGGGTCCGGGTTCTTGACCGTTTCCTGGACGGCTGCTGAGCCTTTACCGGGAAAACCGTTGTGTTGACTCCATGTGGTGCTACCGTAACTTTCCGTTGAGGGATGGCCCGTGTCCAAGCGGGCCCGTCCAGGAGTTTGGGGAGGTCACGTGGCACGCGTGCCGCACGAGCAGTGGAGGGCGTCATCGCCCGCTGTTCGACGCGTGCCCGTGACTCCTCCCGTCGACGACACGATCCCCGGCCGGGCTGACCGGATGGCGCGGTTCGCGGCCGGCACTCGGTGGGGTTTCATGCGAGCCCTCGCCATCGGCGGTCTTCTCGCCGCCGCGTGGTTGCTCGCGGTCGTCTTCGGGCTCCTCAGCGCCGCTCCCGCGGCCGCGGACACCACCGCGGCGACAGGAGAGGCCCGCTCCCAGACCCCTCACGCAGCCGCTTCCGGACCGGCCCTCAGGGCCGGTGTCTTCCCCACGGTCGGCGGCGGGCCTTCGGCGACGGAAAACGCCGAGGCCATGGCGGGGCGAGGTGTGGACGGGCTCACCAGCCAGTCCCAGCCGGAGTTCCCGGCACCCGCCACCGTCGAGCACGGCTCTGGCGCGAATGGATTCGTGCCTCAGAGCGGTAGTGGATCCGGTGCCCCAGGACCGGGTCCGGGGGATGTCGCGTGGTTCGCCTACGACCCGCGGCCGACGACGCAGCGTGTTCCGCCGGCGTTCGTGCTTCCCCCTGTCGTCCGCACAGCGGCGGACGACCCTTCTTTCTCTCCTGACTGATCTCGTCTCGCGGACCGGCCCATCCCCTTTCTGGTGATCCGCCGGTCGCGGAGCCTGCCTTCATCCTCCGTCCCCAGGAGAACCGCTCCGTTCGGTGAGCGATCAGCAGGCCGAAGAAAAGGCAATTGCATTCCTCGTGACGGCCCTCGGGGCCTCCGCTGTGCGGGCCTTTCCGGTCCTCCCATGGCTTCGCACGCCTTCACGAGGGTCAGGTCCCCCGAAACTGCTAGGAGCTTCAATCATGCGTACGTGGGTTAAGGGCACGGCCCCCGCGGCACTGCTCGCACTGGGCGTCATGGCGATGGGCGGCGGTACGGCCTTCGCCGACACCGACGGCGACCATGCGATCGGCGGAGGCAATCAGGTCAACCTCCCGATCACCCTGCCGATCGACATCAGCGGCAACTCCGCCGCCGTGGCCGGGGAGTCGTCCGCCTCCTCGGAGGGCGGTGCCACCGTCGAGAGCACCGGCGGCGCGGGCGCGGGTGGCAACGCCACGTCCGGCCGGAGTTCGGTGCTGGGCGGCAACCAGGTGGTCGCCCCCATCACCGCACCCGTCAACGCCTGTGGCAACGCGGTGTCGGTGTTCGGCCGCTCCGAGGCGGGCTGCCGGGGTGGCGCCTCGGCGCGGAACGAGGGCGGGAGCGGTGGCGGAGCCGGCGGTAACCGTACGAACGGCGACCGCAGCATCGGCGGCGGCAACCAGGTGGTGGCGCCGATCACCGCGCCGATCAACGCCTGCGGCAACTCCTTCGCGATCTTCGGCGGGGCCACGGCCGGTTGCCGGGGCGGCGCCTCGGTGAGCGGTCAGGGTGGTGCCGGTGGTGCCGGTGGCAACCGTACGTCCGGACGGGGTTCGGTGCTGGGCGGTAACCAGGTGGTCGCCCCCATCACCGCACCGATCAACATCTGCGGAAACTCGGTCGCCGTCCTCGGCGAGGCATTCTCCGGTTGCGAGGGCGGCGCCGAGGTCGGCGGTGGTGCGCCCAGCGGTCCCGGTGGACCGGGTGGCCCCGGCGGTCCGGGTGGACCGGGACACCCTGGTGGCCCTGGGCACCCCGGTGGTCCGGGCGGTCCGGGACAGCCCGGTGGTCCGGGTGGACCGGGGCAGCCTGGTGGTCCGGGTGGACCGGGGCAGCCTGGTGGTCCGGGTTGGCCGGGTAAGCCTGACGGTCACGGCGACCACGGCCACGGCGACCACGGCGACCGTGGGAAGCAGGGGCCGCGCCCAGGTGGCGGCTGGGATCACGGTCCGCGTCCGGGCGGCCGCGGCGACGACGGGGAGCGCGGCCCCCGTCCCGGCGGCCCCGGCGGTCCCGGCGGCCCCGGCGGTCCCGGCGGCTACGGTCGGCCGGGCAACGACACCGACGGGCGCTTCGGCGCCGGGAGCGGCAACCAGGTGGTCGCGCCCATCACCGCGCCCGCCGAGGTCTGCGGCAACAGCGTCGGCAACGGCCCGGCGGGCTGCCCGGGAGGGGCGTCGGCCGGGACGGGCCGGGGTGGCGGTGCCGGTGGTGCCGGTGGCAACCGCACGTCCGGCCGGGGTTCGGTGCTGGGCGGTAACCAGGTGGTCGCCCCCATCACCGCGCCGATCAACGTCTGCGGCAACGCGGTCGCCGTCCTGGGCGGGGCGTTCGCCGGTTGCCAGGGTGGGGCGTCCGTCGGTGGCGGCGGTGGCGCCGGCGCGGGTGACAACACCACGTCGGGCCGGGGTTCGGTGCTGGGCGGTAACCAGGTGGTCGCCCCCATCACCGCGCCGATCAACGTCTGCGGCAACGCGGTGGGCGCGCTCGGCCAGGCCGCGGCCGGGTGCAGGGGCGGCGCCTCGGTCTCGGGTGGTGCGGGCGCGGGTACGGGTGCCGGTGGCAACCGCACCTCGGGCAGGCACTCCGTGCTGGGGGGCAACCAGGTGGTGGCACCGATCACCGCGCCGATCAACATCTGCGGCAACGCCGTGGCGGTCCTGGGCGACGCCGCCGCGGGCTGCCTCGGGGGCTCCCGCGCCGGTGGCCCGTCCGGGCGTCCGGGCGGCGGCCAGTGGGGCGGCCCCGGCGGTCAGTGGGGTGGCCACGGCGGTCACGGTGGTCACGGCGGCCCCGGCGGTCACGGTGGCCACGGCGGTCACGGCGGCCCCGGCGGTTATGACAAGGGCCACGGCGGCTGGGACTCCAAGCTCGGCAAGCACAGGACGAGCGGTCTGCTGCCCGCGTTCCCGGCCGTCCCGGTTCTCGGTGACGCGGCCGGGCAGGCGTCCGCCTCCGGCATGTCGCCGACGAGCGCGGACCGGTCGCGGTTCCCGGCCGCGGAGAAGCTGCCCGAGCTCCCCGCCGCTCCCGCCGTGCCCGCGAGCGCGGTGAGCGACCGGGTCGCGAAGGCCGGAAACGGCTCGCTGTCGGCTCCCGTCGCCGACCTGACCTCCTCGACCCCGGCCGGAGCCCTGCCGGTCGGTGACCTGGGCCTGATGAGCGCGGCCCAGCCCGTCGGCGTGACCGGGATGAACGTCGGTTCCCTGGTCACCCTCCTGATCGGCGCGCTGGCCGCTGCCGCCGCGACGGTCTTCGGCACCACCCGCAGGATCCGTTTCGGCAAGAAGTAGGGGATCGGGAAGCAAAGCGGGAAGTAAGACATTAGTAACCCATTGGACACGCTTTCCCCGGGCCGCTGAGGAAGGCGCCTAGACGCCTCGACGGCCACGAGACAGGACGGCCGCGCCCCTGCGGCGCGGCGTCCGCTCGGCCTGCGAGGCACGAAAGCTTTGCCCGTTCCGGGGGCGCGGCCCGGAGCGGGCAAAGCCATGTCCGGAGTCATCGGGAGTCACATCGTCCTGGTCACGCGTATGATCTTTCGGCGCAGTCGAACGTCCCGGCGGCCGTCGGGATACAGTCGCAGACGGTCGAGCTCCCAGTCGCCGTATTCTGCATGTTCGGTCAGTATCCGCCGGGCTGCGTCCCGGGATGTGCCACGCGGAAGGTGGAGAACCAAGTAGGAGTAGTCGAGCACAGCGATTAGTCTCCGAGGGTGAGCTGGGGGACGTCGACACTCATAGGGCTTTATTCTGCGTCCTTGCGGCTTCCCTTGGGAGTGTTCCTGGTCGAGACCGGGTAACCCGAGGGGAAGAAAACGGGGAACGAATGCGAACAGCGAGGTAGGAAGCAGCGTGCCAGCCAAGAACGGCAACGCCGGTGGAACCCGCCTGGTGATCGTCGAGTCGCCTTCCAAGGCGAAGACCATCGCCGGGTACCTCGGCCGCGGCTACGTCGTGGAGTCCAGCATCGGACATATTCGCGATCTCCCTGAGAAGGCCGACGACATCCCCGAGAAGTACAAGGGGGAGTCCTGGGCACGCCTCGGTGTCAACGTGGATCACGAGTTCGAGCCGCTCTATGTCGTCAATCACGATAAGAAGGCGCAGGTGAGCAAGCTCAAGCAGCTGCTCAAGGACGCCGACGAGCTCTATCTCGCCACTGACGAGGACCGCGAGGGCGAGGCGATCGCCTGGCACCTTCGTGAGGTGCTCAATCCCAAGGTGCCGGTCCACCGCATGGTGTTCCACGAGATCACCCCCCGGGCGATCCAGGAGGCGGTGGCCAACCCCCGCGCCCTGAACCTGAGGCTGGTCGACGCCCAGGAGACCAGGCGCATCCTCGACCGTCTCTACGGCTACGAGGTCAGCCCGGTCCTGTGGAAGAAGGTCAAGCCCCGCCTGTCCGCCGGGCGCGTGCAGTCCGTGGCGACCCGGCTGGTCGTGGAGCGCGAGCGCGAGCGCCTCGCGTTCACCAGCGCGAGTTACTGGGATCTGCAGGCGCTGCTCGACACCGGCCGCGACGAGATCCCGCACGAGTTCACCGCCATGCTGACCGGCGTGGACGGCAAGCGCGTCGCCCAGGGCCGTGACTTCGCGAGCAACGGCACCCTCAAGAACGCCGACGTGCTCCACCTGGACGAGCAGGCGGCCCGTGCCCTGGCCGGACGCCTCGCCGGCGTCTCGTACAAGGTCAAGTCCGTCGAGCGCAAGCCGTACACCCGTAAGCCGTACGCGCCGTTCAGGACGACCACGCTGCAGCAGGAGGCGAGCCGCAAGCTGGGCTTCTCCGCGAAGTCGACCATGCAGGTCGCCCAGCGTCTGTACGAGAACGGCTTCATCACCTACATGCGAACCGACAGCATCACCCTGTCGGAGACCGCCGTCGCGGCGGCCCGCAGTCAGGCGATCAAGCTGTACGGTGCGGCGTACGTGCCCGACAAGCCGCGTGTGTACGCGAGCAAGGTCAAGAACGCGCAGGAGGCGCACGAGGCGATTCGTCCCTCGGGTGAGGAGTTCCGCACGCCGGGCGAGACCGGGCTGAGCGGCGACATGTTCCGCCTGTACGAGCTGATCTGGCAGCGGACCGTGGCCTCCCAGATGAAGGACGCGGTCGGCGAGTCGGTCACCGTCAAGGTGAACGGCACGTCAAGCTCGGGAGAGTTGGCCGAGTTCACCGCCTCCGGCCGGACGATCACCTTCCACGGTTTCCTGAAGGCATACGTCGAGGGCGCGGACGACCCGTCCACCGACCGGGACGACTCCGAGAAGCGCCTGCCGAACCTGACGGAGAACGACCCGCTCACCGCGTCCGCGCTCAACGTGCTGGCGCACGCGACCAAGCCGCCCGCGCGATACACCGAGGCGTCGCTGATCAAGGAGTTGGAGGACCGGGAGATCGGCCGCCCGTCGACGTACGCGTCGATCATCGGGACGATCCTGGACCGCGGCTACGTCTTCAAGAAGGGCACGGCCCTGGTGCCGTCCTTCCTGGCGTTCGCGGTGGTGAACCTGCTGGAGCGGCACTTCGGGAACCTCGTCGACTACGACTTCACCGCCGACATGGAGAAGGTCCTCGACGACATCGCGAACGACCGGGCGGAGCGGGTGCCCGAGCTGCGCCGGTTCTACTTCGGTGTGGAGGGCGACGAGGGCCTGAAGGATCTGGTCACCGACCTCGGCGAGATCGACGCCAAGGAGATCAGCTCGTTCCCCATCAGGGGCACCGACATCATGATCCGGGTGGGTCGTTACGGCCCGTACCTGGACCGCGACGGCGCCCGGGTGAACGTGCCGGAGGACCTCGCGCCCGACGAGCTCACCGCCGAGATGGCCGAGGAGCTGTTCTCCCGCCCGACGGGTGACAGGGAGCTGGGCAAGGACCCGGTGACCGGGCACGTGATCGTGGCGAAGGACGGCCGTTACGGTCCGTACGTCACCGAGATCCTTCCCGAGGAGGCGCCGCCGGCCGAGGGCGCCAAGAAGAAGACCAAGAAGGCCGACGTCGTCAAGCCGCGCACCGGCTCGCTGCTCAAGTCGATGTCCCTGGACACCGTCACCCTGGAAGACGCCCTGAAGCTCCTGTCGCTGCCCCGCGTGCTCGGGGTGCTCGACGATCAGGAGGTCACCGCCCAGAACGGCAGATTCGGGCCGTACGTCAAGAAGGGCACCGACTCGCGCTCGCTGGCGTCCGAGGAGGAGATGTTCACGATCACCCTTGAGCGGGCCAAGGAGTTGTTCGCCCAGCCCAAGGCGAGGGGAAGGCAGGCCGCCGCGGCGCCCCCGCTGCGCGAGCTGGGCGAGGATCCCGTCTCCAAGAAGCCGATCGTGGTGAAGGAGGGGCGGTTCGGGCCGTACGTCACCGACGGTGAGACCAACGCCTCCCTGCGCAAGGGCGACGAGGTCGAGCAGATCACGACCGAGCGCGCCGCCGAACTCCTCGCCGACCGCCGCGCCCGAGGCCCGGCGCCCAAGCGTCCCCGCACCACCCGGGCCAAGGCGAAGGCCTGACGTCTCGTTTCCGGGCCCTGGGAGCTTCCAGGCTTCCGGTGGAAATCCAGGGTCCTGATTCAGGGGTGCTGGAGGCTTTCAGGGGCTGAGGAGCCTTCGGGGGCCCGGGAGTGCGGAGCCCCGGAAGCTCGGGGCTCCGCACTCCCGGGCTTCCTGGTTCCTGGGAACGCATTCGCCGTCCCGGGCGTTCTTCGGAGCGCATCGGAAACGGCCGGTGGGCGCGCGGGAGAGGCGAGTGGCGGTTGTGGGTTTCGTGTCGCTGGTCATCTGCGCGATCACGGTGGTCCACGTCTATCTTTGGCGTCGCCTGGTTCGTTCGACCACGAGGCCGGGCCGGACCCGCCGGGTGCTGACGTGGGTTCTCGTCGCCTTGGCCGTGCTCGCCCCGGTGACGTTGGTCGCCTCCCGCAGTGAGTGGGGCCACTTCCTTGCCTGGCCGGGGTTCTTCTGGATCGCGGTGATGTTCTACCTCTTCGTGTTCCTGGTGATCCTGGAGATTCCCAGGGGTGTGGCCCTGCTGGTCCTGAGGCGGGCGGAGCGGCGGGCGGCGGACCGTCCGGTTCCGCCCGCGGCCGGCGACCCGGAGAAGCGGGCCGCGCTCCTGGCTGTCCGGCCGGTGCCCGCCGCCCAGTCGGCGCCCGTCGTTCGGCCCGATGCCGCGGACCGGCCCGATGCCGCCGGTCGGTCCGCACCCGAGACGGGGGCCGCGAGGAGGGCCGAGGCGAGTTCCGAGACGGCTTCCGAGACGGCTTCCGAGACGGCTTCCGAGACGGGGGCCGAGATCGGTGGCGTGATCGTCGTGCCCGGTGCCGGGGACGCGCGGCGCGACGGAGGGTCCCCAGAGGGACCGTACGGCCCGGCCGGGATGAGCAGGAGGCTGTTCATCGCCCGTACGGCAGCGGTCGCCGCCGGGGCGGGGGCGCTGGGCACGGTCGGGCTCGGGGTGAGGACGGCTCTCGGTGACCCGGTGATCGAATCGGTCAAGGCCGTGCTTCCCAGGCTGGATCCGCGCCTGAACGGCCTGCGGTTCGCGGTGGTCAGCGACATCCACCTGGGCCCCCTCACCGGTACGGAGCACGCCCGGCGCCTCGTCCGCATGATCAACTCGCTGGAGGCCGACGTGGTCGCCGTCGTCGGTGACCTGGTCGACGGCACGGTGGCCGAGCTCGGCGCGCTGGCCGTGCCGCTGAAGGACCTCGAATCCCGCTACGGCGCCTACTTCGTCACCGGCAACCACGAGTACTACACCGCCAACGGCCCGCAGGAGTGGATCGAGGAGTTGCGCGGGCTCGGCATCCGGCCCCTCGGTAACGAGCGCGTCGAGATCGCCCACGGGGGAGCCGTTCTCGACCTCGCCGGGGTCAACGATCTCGGCGGTGTCGTCTCGGGTGACGGTCCCGACTTCGAGCGGGCGCTGGGCGGTCGTGACCGCTCCCGGGCCACCGTCCTGCTGGCCCACCAGCCGGTCCAGGCCGTCCAGGCGGCGACGTACGGTGTGGACCTCCAGCTGTCCGGCCACACGCACGGCGGCCAGATGGTCCCCTTCAACCTGGTCATCCCGATGCAGCAACCGGTCGTCTCCGGCCTCGGCGAGGTGAACGGCACCCAGGTCTACGTGACGCGGGGCGCGGGCTTCTGGGGACCACCGGTCCGGGTGGGCGCACCGCCTGAGATCACCCTTCTGGAAGTCGGGAACGAGTAACCCGGGACACCCGGCCCGGGGGCACCCTTCGGAAGGTCCGCGGCGAGCAGCCGAGGGGACCCGGACGGCAGACTCGTGGGGAAGTCCGTGGCGAGGGCTACGGGAATTCCACCGGAGGCCCTCTTTGGAGCCCCAACGGCAGCACCTCTGGAAACAGTCACACCGAACGCCTCTTTTTCGCGGGTGTGACCTGCGGGGTGCGGGGCCGGCGTATTACCCTCGTGCGACGGGCAGCCGGGCATTTCCGCCTGGCTCGTGTTTTCCCAAGCCCAGCGAGCATCTGGATACGCTGACACTATGACCACCCCTGGCCGGAGCACCGCGCGACGCAAGACCCCCCACGTGCTGGCCAATGCCCCGTTCCGCAAGCTGTGGACGGCGATGTCGGTATGCAGCCTGGGAGACTGGCTCAACCTCCTCGCGCTGACCGCCCTGGCGGGCAATCTCACCGCCTCAGAGGGCTACCGGATGCAGAGCCTGGCCATCGGCGGTGTCTTCGTGGCGAAGATGCTCCCGGCCATCCTGCTGGGGCCGCTCGCGGGGGCGTTCGCCGACCGGTTCGACCGGCGGCTGACGATGTTCTTCTGCGATCTCCTGCGCTTCGCGCTGGTGCTGTCGATCCCGCTGGTCGGCAGCTACCAGTGGGTGATCATCGCCACGTTCCTGGTCGAGTGCGTCAACCTCTTCTGGGTTCCGGCCAAGGACGCCACGGTGCCCAACCTGGTGCCCAAGGAGCGGCTGGAGGAGGCCAACCAGCTCAATCTCCTGGTCACGTACGGCACCGCGCCCGTCGCCGCGCTGCTGTTCGCGCTGCTCTCCGTCGCCGACGACGTCCTGGGCAGGCTGGTGCCGTTCCTCGCCCAGCGTGAGACCTACCTGGCGCTGTTCATCAACGCGCTCGCGTACCTGGTCTCGGCCGTCACCATCTTCTCGCTCAAGGACATCCCGAAGAGCGGGGCGCGGGCCACCTCCACGCCGTCGGTGCTGCGGCAGATCTTCGAGGGCTGGCGATTCGTCGGCGGCAACCGGCTGATCCGCGGTCTGATCATCGGCATGCTGGGCGCGTTCGCCGCCGGTGGCGCGGTGGTCGGGGTGGCCAAGATCTACGTGGAGGCGCTGGGCGGCGGCGACGCGGCGTACGGCGTGGTCTTCGGCGCGGTCTTCGTCGGTATGGCCTCCGGGATGTTCTTCGGGCCCAGGCTGCTGAGGGAGCTGTCGCGGCGACGACTGTTCGGTCTGTCGATCGTGGTGGCCGGCCTCGTCCTCGTCGCGGTCGCGCTCGTCCACAACCTGGTGATCGTCGCCCTGCTGACCGTGCTGCTCGGTGCGTGCGCGGGAACCGCCTGGATCATCGGCTACACCATGATCGGGCTGGAGGTGGACGACAGCCTGCGGGGCCGTACGTTCTCCTTCCTGCAGTCGCTCGCCCGGGTGACGCTGCTGCTGGTGGTCGCGGTCGCGCCGACCCTGGCGGGCCTGTTCGGCGAGCGTCAGGTCAGGGTCGGCCTGGAGCCGGTCTACCGGTTCGACGGCTCCAACCTGGTGTTGCTGATCGGCGGGCTGCTCGCGGTGATCGTCGGAATCGTCGCGCTGCGGCAGATGGACGACCGCAGGGGCATCTCGATCGTCGCCGACCTGTTCGCCGCGGTGCGCGGGAAGCGCTTCACCCCCGAGAGCGCCGAGCAGGGGCGCGGGATGTTCATCGCGTTCGAGGGCGGTGAGGGGTCGGGGAAGACCACCCAGTCCAGGTTGCTCGCGATCTGGCTGCGTGACCAGGGCTTCGACGTCGTGCAGACCCGTGAGCCCGGCTCGACCAAGGTGGGGATGCGGCTGCGGGCGATCCTGCTCGACGCGGTGCACCAGGGACTGTCCGCGAGGTCCGAGGCGCTGCTGTACGCGGCCGACCGGGCCGAGCACGTGGAGAAGGTCATCCGCCCGGCTCTGTACCGGGGTGCGATGGTGATCTCCGATCGCTACGTCGACTCGTCGCTCGCCTACCAGGGCGCCGGCCGTGCTCTGGACGCCGAGGACGTCACGATGATCAACAACTGGGCCACCGGCGGGCTTGTCCCCGATCTCACCGTGCTCATCGACACCCCGCCGTCGGTGGGGCTCGCCCGGCTGGGCGGGGCCGCCGACCGCATCGAGTCGGAGCCTCTGGAGTTCCACGAGCGCGTCCGTCGTGAGTTCCGGGCACTGGCCGCCGCCGAGCCGGACCGCTACCTGGTCGTCGACGGGACCCTGCCCCAGAGCCAGATCTCCTCGATCGTTCACGACCGGGTCCGTGAGGTCCTGCCCGACCCGGTGCCGCAGGAGTCGGAGGACGTCACCGGGACCATGCCCGCGATCCGCGACTGAGTCAGCGCGGTGAAGCCGCACGGTGCGTCCGCCGCGTCCGCCGCGGGGGTGCGATCCGCGACTGAGTCCGCGCGGTGAGGCCGTACGGTGCGTCCGCCGCGTCCGCCGCGGGGGTGCGATCCGCGACGGAGTCCGCGCGGTGAAGCCGGTACGGGTGCGTCCGCGCCGTGCGGGAATACGATCCGCGACGGAGTCCGCGCGGTGAAGCCGGTACGGGTGCGTCCGCGCCGTGCGGGAATACGATCCGCGACGGAGCCCGCGTTCTCGGCGGTAGGTTGGGGGCGTGGGAGTCTTTGACGATCTTGTGGGGCAGGAGCGGGCCGCCGCGACGCTCCGCCGGGCGGCGGCGGCCGGGGCCGACCTGCTGGCCGGGGGACGCGGCGCGGGGATGACCCACGCGTGGTTGTTCACCGGCCCACCCGGGTCGGGTCGTGAGGAGGCGGCGCGGGCGTTCACCGCCGCGCTGTTCTGCCAGGACCAGGGGTGCGGCCACTGTGACATGTGCCACCAGGTGGCGGTCGGCTCCCACCCCGACCTGGAGATCGTCCGTCCCCAGGGTCTCTCGTACGGCATCAAGGACACCCGGCGGCTCATTCTGCGCGCGGCCGGGGCGCCGACGCTGGGCCGCTGGAGGGTCGTGCTGTTCGAGGACGCCGACCGGGCGACCGAGGGGGCGTCCAACGCACTGCTCAAGGCCATCGAGGAGCCGCCGCCGAAGACGGTGTGGCTGCTCTGCGCGCCCTCCCCGGACGACATGATGATCACCATCAGGTCCCGGTGCCGGATCGTCACGCTCGTCACCCCGCCCGTCGCGGCGGTCGCCCACGTGCTGGCCACACGCGAGAACGTGCCGCCTGCGATGGCGGAGTTCGCCGCCAGGGCCGCCCAGGGGCATATCGACCGTGCCCGCAGGCTGGCCCTGGACGAGGACGCGCGTGCGCGCCGTGAGGCGGTGCTGTCCATCCCCCGGTCGCTGACCGGCGTCGGGGAGTGCGTGATGGCCGCCGAGCGGCTGGTGAAGACCGCCGAGGACGAGGCCGCCGCGGTCACCGCGGTGCTGAACGAGTCGGAGATCACCGAGCTGCGCCAGGTCTACGGCGAGGGCTCCACGGGCAAGGGACTCAACAGGGGCCTGATCCGCGGCGGCGCCGGGGCGCTCAAAGATCTTGAGGACCGCCAGAAGTCCCGGGCGACCCGCACCAAACGCGACGTCATCGACGCCTCGCTGCTCGACCTGGTGGCGTTCTATCGCGATGTGCTGGCGGTGCAGTTCGGCGCGCACGTGGAGTTGGCGAGCGAGGACCGCCGCGCCGACCTGGAGGAACTGGCCCGTGTCTCCACGCCGGAAGACACCCTGCGCAGGATCGACGCGATCATGCGCTGCCGGAGGCGGCTGGCGTCCAACGTCAGTCCGCAGATGGCGGTCGAGTCGATGACCATCTCGCTGCACCTGCCCCGGCTCTGAGCCTCGGCCGTCTCCGGAACCGTGCCGGGCGGGATCGCCGGCCCTGACGTCGTGCCGGGCCGATTCCGGAATGGGTCCCTACCTGGCCGCGGGGGACGGCCGGGCTTGGCCGTGAGGTCGGGTGAGGCTCGGGGCACGGCTTTCGGGTGTCCGCCGCCGTCCACAGGGCGTGGTTCCACGGTGTGACGGTTCGGTGCCGCTTTGGGGGGCCGCCGCCGTCCACGGGTGTGGATCGACGCCGCGATGCCCGCTCGTTCGTCGCGGCGCCCGGTCGGGATCGTTCGGAGAGGAATCTGGCCGATATCGGACATTCTCTAGTTTTCCCAACCGGGGCTGAATATCGGCTGGTGGGAGGGTAGATGGTGACCATCATCAAGTAGTCGCTATCCCTCTGTTTCCGATTAGATGGAACCATTCATCGCTAAGTCACCTCAAAGTACGAGTAGGGGTCGTTAGGATTAACGGGCGAAATAGGTTCTTTCGTTATAAATCGGTGAACAGTGTCCTGCTCTATGGGGATGAGCAGCGAAGACCGGGGGAGTCTTGGTGAGCATTGGGATACGTTACGGCGGGATTCCGCGTGCGAAGGAGCGGGCTGTCACGAGCCGTGTGGACGACGACGACACGCTGAGAATCGAGTGGCCGGAGTCGGCCCACGGGATCGACGGGAGCGATCCCGGGATCATTCTCCGGCACGTGGAGACCGGTGAGGAGTGCGAGGCCACAAACCTGAAGGCGCTCTCCGCGGGCATCTGGATGGCGTCGCGAGGCGGCGAGCCCATCGCCACCGACGACCCGGGATTCTCGCTCGACGACCTGTGGTCCTACGCCGAGACCCCCAGAAACCGGGAGATCAGGGCGTTTCGCACCTCTGTCGGAACGCTGGGCCTGCGGGTCCGCGAGGTCGAACCGTACGTCGAGGTGATCCGTGTGATCGCGGAGGACGGGGTGATCGAGGTCGAGGGTGCCGTCGCGTACGGCGAGCCGATCCGGGGGGCGGCGAAGCTCGTGGCGGTGGCCCGCCGGGGACCTGAGCCCGTGAGCGGGCCCGCGAACTTCCAGGGGCGGTGGTTCGACGGCGGGATCGAGATCGCGCCGATGGCCGAGGCGCAGGTGCGTCGCCGGGTCTTCTGGGATCTCTATGCGGAGTTCTCCGGAACCCGCTTGCCGCTCGCGACTCGCCTTGACGACATAACAGACAAAAAGACCAAGATTAGGTTTCCCGCCCAGCGCGTGGGACAGGTGAGGGTTCGGCCGTACTACACCGAGACCGACAGCCTGGCCGTCGCGCTCAGCGTCGAGGAGGAGAGCTCGTGAAAATCTCCTTCCTCATTCTCAACGCCTACGGCATGGGCGGAACCATCCGCGCCACCTTCGATTTGGCCACGGCGATGTCCGCACGGCACGACGTCGAGATCATCAGCGTCTTCCAGCACGCCGATGTCCCCTTCCTGCCGTTGGGCTCCCAGGTTCGCCTGCGTTCGCTGGTGGACCTGCGGGAGGGGGCCAAGGTCCGCTGGCCGTACGCGAAGAGGGCCGAGCGGCTGAGCGCGCGGGAGAGCGCGCTGATCCACCCCGAGGAGCGCGCGTACGCCTCCTTCAGTTCCTGGAGTGACGAGGTTCTCATCCGCGAGCTGCGCAGGCTCCGCAGCGACGTGCTGATCACCACCCGCGCGGGGCTCAACATCATGGCCGCGAGATACGCACGCAAACGGGTCATCACGATCGCCCAGGAGCACCTGCACTTCGAGGCACACCAGCCCGGGATCTTCGAGGAGATCCGGACGTGGTATCCGAAGCTCGACGCCATCGTGACCCTCACCGAGGCCGACGAAAACGACTACAGGAAGATGCTCAACGGGTCGCCCACCCGGGTGTTCAGCATCGGCAACGGGCTGCCCGGCGGCCCGCGTCCGCGCTCCCGGCAGGAGAACCGGATCGTGCTGGCCGCGGGCAGGCTGGTGCCGGTCAAAGGGTACGACCGCCTGTTGAAGGCGTTCGTCCGGGTGGCGAGGGAACGCCCGGACTGGAAGCTGCGGATCTACGGCGAGGGCCGGGTCGGCGACAAACTGATCAAGCAGTCCGTCAAGCTGCGCCTGCACAACAACGTCACGTTCATGGGGCCCACGGGAGACATCGAGGGCGAGCTCGCCAAGGCCTCGATCCACGCGGTCAGCTCCCGTTTCGAGGGCTTCGGCATGACCATCATCGAGGCGTTCGCCTCCGGGGTGCCGGTGATCAGTTTCGACTGTCCCCGTGGACCTCGCGAGATCATCACGCCCGGGATCGACGGGCTGCTCGTCCCCGCCGACGACGTGGACGCCCTGGCCGCAGGGCTGATCCAGATGATCGACGACGAGGAGGGACGCCGCCGGATGGCCGAGAACGCCCTCCAGACGGCCCAGAGCTACGACATCTCCATGATCGCCGACCACTGGGAGAAGTCCTTCGCCGAACTCGGCCGCTGAGCCGAGCCGGCACGCCGGACGGAGCACATCGGACGGGAGCGGAGCGCACCGGACGGGACACGCGGGCCGGAAGGGGAACCGCAGGCGGGAAGAGCACGGACGAAGCGGAACTCGTCGGCCGGGCGAAGCAGCAGAAGGCCCGGCACGGCGTCTCTGTGATGTGGAAGTCGAACCGCTCTCCCACGGAGAGCCCTTCGCCAGGGACCGCGTCGACATCGCGACGCTGTTCGCCGGACATCACCTCGGGCTGGTACGCCGGCGCTGCTCAGGGTGGGCGACCAGGCCACCGCCGAGGACGTCGTACGGTCCCGCGCCGTTGGGTGGCTTGTCCATGATCGTCCTTGGATGACACCGCACATCCGAGGGCATGACGCATAAGGTGAGCACGAGCCGTACCCCCAGGTTTGGAGCCATATGGGCATGATCATGGCGGTGAGTTTCACCCGCTACGGCAGGTTGTACTACCTCGATCCCGGTGAGCACGCCCCCAAGGTCGGAGACAAGGTGCTGGTTCCCACCGACGCGGGCCCCGAGGTGGCCGAATGCGTCTGGGCACCCCAGTGGACGAGTGAGGAAGTCGGCGGGCTGCCGGTGTGCGCGGGCATCGCGAGCGAGGAGCACCTCACCCGTGACGAGGACAACAAGCGGCGACGCGCCGAGGCCCGCAGCGTCTCCAAACGTCTGATCAAGCGGCACGCGCTACCCATGAAGGTCGTCGGCGTCGACTACACCGACGACGAGAACGTCTACACGGTCTATTTCTCGGCCCCCCAGCGGGTCGACTTCCGCGCCCTCGTCCGCGACCTGGCCCGCAACCTGCGCGCCCGGGTGGAGCTGCGCCAGATCGGCCCCCGCGACGAGGCCCGCCTCCAGGGCGGCATCGGCCCCTGCGGCCGCGACCTGTGCTGCGCCACCTTCCTCAAGGACTTCGAGCCGGTCTCCGTCCGCATGGCCAAGGACCAGGACCTGCCGGTGAACCCGCTGCGCATCGCGGGGGCGTGCGGACGGCTGATGTGCTGCCTGAAGTACGAGCACCCCCTCTACCTCGACGCGCACAGCAGGATGCCCCGCGTCGGGCTGAAGGTCGACACCCCCCAGGGAGCGGGAACCGTCGTGGGCCGCAACGTCCCCTCCGACTCCGTCGTGGTCCGTCTTGAGGAGGGTGGCCGCCGCTGCGCGTGCCCGTCGGCGTCGGTGTGCTCCCCGCGCAAGCAGCACGACGCGGCGTACGGGGACGCGACGAAGGTCGCCGACGGCGGCCCCGAGGGGTGAGCGGGGGCCGCGCGGGCGCCCGGGTTTCGAACGACCGCCTGAGCCTGCGCGGTCGCCGACCGCTTGAGCCCGCAGGAGGGCTCGGGTTTCGACGGCCGCTGAGCTCGCGCTTCGACGGCCGCCGAGCCCGTGTGGCGCTCGGGTTCGACAGCCGCCTGAGCCCGCGCGGGCGTAGGATGCGAGCGGTCAGCCTCTCCGCGCGCGTCGGCTCCCCCCTGCCGGACCCGCGTGCGATCCCGACCCACGGACTACGGAGCGGACAAGGCGTGAGATCCCAGGTGGCCGCCGTACTGGCGGCGGTGGCCCTGCTGGCGAGCGCGTGCACCGGCACGGGCGCCAACGCCGGCTCCGGCAACGGTGACGGGGGCAGCGGTACGGGCGGTGGTGAGACAGGGGGATCGTCACTCGCCTGGAAAGACTGCGGAGACGGTTTCGAGTGCGCGAAGCTCCCCGTCTCCCTCGATCACAGCAAGCCGGACGGCAAGAAGATCGAGCTCAGCGTGATCCGGCTTCCCGCCTCCGGCGACCGGATCGGCTCGATCCTCATCAACCCCGGCGGCCCCGGCGCCTCCGGGGTCCAGTACGCCCGAAGTGCCCGCACAGTGGTGAGCAAGGCCGTACGAGACCGCTTCGACGTCGTGGGCTTCGACCCGCGCGGGGTCGGCGACTCCGCGCCCGTCCGCTGCCTGTCGTCGAGCGAGCTGGACACCTACGTCGGCCTCGACAGCTCGCCAGACTCGCCGGGAGAGATCACCATGCTGGAGGAGGGCTCGCGGCGGTTCGCCTCCGGCTGCCAGGCCCGCGCGGGCAAACTCCTGCCGTACGTCGGCACGGCCAGCGCCGCCAGGGACATGGACCTGCTCCGCGCCGCCGTCGGAGACGACCGCCTCACCTACCTCGGCAAGTCGTACGGCACCCAGCTGGGCGCCGCCTACGCGGACCTCTTCCCCGACCGCGTCCGCGCCCTCGTCCTGGACGGCGCCGTGGATCCCTCGCTCGGCCCGCTGGAGATGAACACCGCGCAGGCACGCGGTTTCGAGGTCGCCCTCGACGCGTTCCTCGAAGACTGCCTCGCGGCCACCGACTGCCCCTTCCGCGGCTCCGTCGCCTCCGCCCGCGAGGAGATCGCCGCCCTGCTCCGTCGCGCGGACACGACCCCCCTGACCAACGGGACAGGCGACGGCCGTACGGTGACCGAGGCATGGACCACCCTCGGCCTGATCACCCCGCTCTACGACCGGCAGGCATGGCCGGTTCTCCGGCAGGCGCTCGGCCTGGCACTGAAGGGTGACGGCACCACCCTGCTTCGCATGGCCGACCTGCTGATCGACCGCGAGGCGAACGGCGAGTACACCAACCAGACCGAGGCCAACCTCGCCGTCAACTGCGTCGACGCCCCCTACCCCGCCGACTCGGCCTCCTACGCCGCGGCGGCCCGCAAGGCGGCCAAGGAGGCCCCTCTCTTCGGCGCGTACGTCATGTGGAGCTCGCTGCCCTGCGCGTACTGGCCGGCGAGGGGAGTGCAACGGGAGAAGATCGACGCCCCCGGGGCCCCACCCATCATGGTCGTCGGCACTCTCCGCGACCCGGCCACCCCCTACCAGTGGTCCGAGGCCCTCGCCTCCCAGCTCTCCTCCGGCGTCCTCGTCGGTTTCGACGGCGACGGGCACACCGCCTACCTGACCGGTTCGACGTGTGTGGATCGCCTGGTGGACGACTATCTGATCGATCTGGCCGTCCCCAAGAACGGGATCCGCTGCCCGAAGATCGGGTGATTCCAGGGCGCGAGAAGGCTCTGGGAACCTGTAGACTGCCGTAGGCCGTGGTGAAACACGGCACGCCGCCTTAGCTCAGTCGGCCAGAGCACTTCACTCGTAATGAAGGGGTCTGGGGTTCGATTCCCCAAGGCGGCTCCAGGTCAGAGGCCCTCCCAGATCATCTGGGGGGCCTTTTGCATGCAGGTGAGGTCGAGCCGAGGCGCGGTATCGAATTCGACCCGTCTCCTCGGCCCGCCTCCCGAACCGGACATGCGACTTTCACCGCATCCGGCTCTCCACAGATCCCGTTGCGGGGAGTGGTTCGTCATGCCGTGAGTGGCCAGGGCGAGGGGATGGCTGTTCCCCGGTAACGGTATCGGGTGGTGCTGACCGTCGCCGGGTTGAACAGCGTTGCCTCGTTGGTGGCCGGCCACCAGCCTCCTCGGCAGTACTGGCGTCGTAGCTGTCTCCAGGTGGTGCGGCGGTGTTTGCGCCGAAGCCAGCCGAAGACCTGCCTCCAGAGCACGTGGCTGAGGTAGCCGAACGTGGCGCTGGAGACGCCAGGCCGAAAGTAGGCCGTCCAGCCCCGGAGCATCTGATTGAGCCGACGCACCAGGACCGGGAACGGCATGTTCACGTCCTTCCAGCACCAGTCCTTCACCTTCGCCGTGATGGCGGCCAGCGCCTTCTTCGACGGGTAGGTGTAGACGAAGTGCCGGTCTTTGGTTCCTCGCTTGCGGTGACGCTGGATGCGCCAGCCCAGGAAGTCGAGGCCCTGATTGATGTGCACGACGCGGGTCTTATCGGCTGCGAGCCGCAGCCCCAGCGGTGAGAGAACCTCCGCTACTTCCTCCAGCACGGCTTCGGCGTGTTCTCTTGTTCCGGAGACCACCACCACGAAGTCGTCCGC
>Ga0233377_1000155_pt1 | contig 40469 bp, 39 predicted proteins | sample ElkDunMinimDraft_6_FD_191540 | JGI IMG/M metagenome (GOLD analysis project Ga0233377, IMG submission 191540) | Fecal eukaryotic communites from dung pellets of Tule Elk in California, USA - Elk Dung E36 | ecosystem: Host-associated > Mammals > Digestive system > Large intestine > Fecal | place...
CTATCCTTTGAATACAGGCAACTTTAAATTAGATGGCGGAGCAATGTTTGGCGTTGTACCAAAATCTATTTGGTCAAAAACAAACCCAGCAGATGCAAATAACATGTGTGATTGGTCGATGAGAAGCCTACTTATTGAAGATGGAGATCGTTTAATTTTGATTGATACTGGAATTGGAGACAAGCAAAGTGAGAAATTCTTTTCACATTATTATTTGTTTGGCGACGATTCATTGCATGGGAATTTGAAGAAATTGGGATTTCATGCGGATGATATTACTGATGTTTTCTTGACACATTTACATTTCGATCACTGTGGTGGTGCGATTGAATGGAATAAAGATCGAACTGGGTTTGTACCCGTTTTTAAAAATGCGACTTATTGGAGTACAGAAAATCATTGGAAATGGGCAACTGAGCCAAATTCGAGGGAAAAAGCATCTTTTTTAAGTGAAAATATTCTGCCAATTCAAGAAAGTGGACAATTGAAATTTATAGAGCGTACGGGTGATTTTACTAAAAATGCCTTGCCAAATATGGATGTGTTTTTTGTGGATGGCCATACCGAAAGTATGATGATTCCACATATCAATTACAAAGGTAAAACTTTGGTTTTTATGGCCGATTTACTTCCAAGCACTGGACATATTCCTCTACCATATGTGATGGGTTATGATACTCGTCCGCTGTTGACTTTGACTGAAAAGGAATTGTTTTTGAATACTGCAGTAACGCATGATTACTTACTCTTCTTAGAACATGATAGTGTGAACGAAATCTGCACCTTACAACAAACAGAGAAAGGAGTTAGATTAAAAGACACTTTTTCGTTCAATGACCTGTTCTAAACTAAAACTGAATTATGATGAATCAATATTTGATCGAATTATTTGAGACTGAAAACACTGTTATTATTCCAGGTTTTGGTGCTTTGACAATGGTAAATCGTGCCTCAAAGGAATTGATGTTTATGTCTTTCATGAAACACAATGATGGGTCTTTGGAAAATTACATTTCAACAAAAGAAGGAAGTGATAAAGATGCTGCAAAAGCTAAAATTGAAGCATTCGTTGATGAAATTAATTTTGCTTTAAATAGTGGTAATTCATATACGGTTGCAGGAATTGGGCAGTTTTTTAAGGATGGAGCTGGAGATATTCAGTTTAACCCAATCACCAATGTAGTTGAAAATACTGATTCGCCAATTAGCTCAGTTGTTGAAGTTCCAGTCGATGTAGAACCTGTAAAAGATGAAGTGGTTGAAGCGGTTGCATCGGAAGAGGTTATTGAGCCGATTGTAGAGGAAGCAATCGTCGAAAATCCAATAATTGAAACACCAATTGCTGTTGAAGAAGTAGAACCTATCGTGGAAGCTGATACTGTTGTTGTTGAGGAAATCGAAGAACCAATTATTTTGGAGAAACCAATCGTTCAAGATGAGATTAAAATTGCGTCAGAAGAGGAACAGTGGAAAGATGATTTGGATTTACCACCATTAAATTACAAGCCAGAACGTCCGAAAAAACCTATTTTGGAAAAAACAAAAAAGGATAAAAAACCAAGAGGTGGAATGAGTTCTTTGCTTTTAATTGCTTTAGCGTTGTTGATTTTTGGTGGGGCAACTTATGTTGGAATTAATTACAACGATATCAAAGAAAAAATTCCATTTTTAGCTTCAAAAGAACCTTCAACATTCGATAAATTCAAAGAGAAAGTAGGTAATTCTGAGGAAGAAGATTTAGAAATGGAAGCCGCTGAATTAGAAGAGGAAGCAATTGAACTTAAGAAAGAGGCTGCTCAATTGGAAGAACAACCAAGTGTGGAAGAAGAGAAAATTGAACCTGTCCAACCGAAAGAGGTTGCTAAACCAGCAGCTAAAGTCGTTGAAAAGCCAGTTGTTAAAGTTGTATCGAACGGTAATTTTACTGTCGACAAGTCACTTCCTATTCAAATTATTGTTGGGTCTTTTGGTGTAGAAGCGAACGCGAAACGTATGGTTGAGAAATTAACGAAGCAAGGTTTCTCTGCTGCGATTATCGGAAATAGTGGAGGCTTGTTTACAGTTAGCGCCGCATCCTTTAATTCGATGGAGGAATACAATGCGAATATCGCAGCGATAAAAAAGGTTGGAAGTTACTGGGTCAAAAAGTAAATTGTTATCACTAATTTTGCAGTAAAACACACAAACCATGGATTGGATTACAATTAAGGAATATCAAGATATAACATTCAAACAATGTAATGGCGTAGCGCGAATCGCTTTTAACAGACCTGAAGTTAGAAATGCATTTAGACCAAAAACTGTTTCAGAATTATTAGAAGCTTTAATTATTGCACATGAGTCGCAAGAAATAGGCGTTGTTCTAATCAGTGGAGAAGGTCCGTCACCAAAAGATGGTGGTTGGGCATTTTGTTCTGGAGGTGATCAACGTGTACGTTCTACAACTGGTTACAAGGGTGAAGATGGTATAAACCGTTTCAATATTTTGGATGTACAACGACAAATTCGTTTCATGAACAAAGTAGTCATCGCGGTGGTTCCAGGATGGGCTGTTGGCGGTGGACATAGCTTACATGTAATTTGTGATTTGACTTTGGCAAGTAAAGAGCATGCAGTTTTCAAGCAAACAGACGTTGATGTTGCTAGTGTGGATGGTGGATTTGGTTCTGCTTATTTGGCACGTCAAGTTGGACAAAAACGTGCACGTGAAATTTTCTTTCTAGGAAAATCTTATTCAGCGCAAGAAGCATTCGAAATGGGAATGGTGAATGCAGTTGTTCCGCATGACGATCTAGAGCAAACAGCATATGATTGGGCGCAAGAAATTTTAACGAAATCGCCAACCGCAATAAAAATGTCGAAATTTGCATTTAACCTAATCGATGATGGATTGGTTGGTCAACAAGTGTATGCGGGAGAAGCAACTCGTTTGATTTACGGTACTGCAGAAGCCGTTGAAGGTAGAAATGCTTTCTTGGAAAAACGTCCGAGAGACTTCTCTAACTTTCCTAAGTTTCCATAAAAAAGATAAAAAGAAAGGCATTTCAACTGAAATGCCTTTTTTAATGTCAATTATTTCTTAAATAGATTTCCGAGAAGACTCGTGATTGCTCCAAATCCGCCAGAGCTCTTTTTTCCTCCACTATTATTTGTGAATGAACCAATCAACGATGTGATCATGCTCATATCAATGTTTTTCATTAACTCGGGTAATGCACCAGCTATTTTCTTGGCTGCATCATCAGAAAGACCAACTTTGGATATCAATCCCTTCACGAAATCGTTTTCCAAAACGCTTTGAAATTTATTGTCCTCAGCTGAATTTGGACTAGAAGACATCAAGCTCATTAATCCCTGTGGATTGTCTAGACCTTTACTTTTTATAACTTCCATTGCTTGGTTAATAACCGCACTTTGTTTGTCTTCGTCGACACCAAATTTTTGCAAAGTAGACTTCACGGTGTCATTGTTTAATAGAGATTGAATATCCATGGTTTATCATTTAGATTGGTAAGTATACTTAATGCGTTCTTTCCAGCCTTCCAATGAAAGGTAAATTTCACTTCCCTCTTCTTGCTGATACGCGATTTCTTCAATATTCACTTCTAATCGTTTTCTAACTAGTGCTCTACAATTATCCTCGTTCGCTTTATGAACTAATTGAATTCCTCTAATCGGTGGGTACGATTTTGCAATAGCTAAACTTCCAATCAATTGAAATTCGTGATCTTTGCAACCTCCACCGTAAGTTAAATCAATGTACATTGTATTTCCATCAATAAAAACAGTATCAATTGAACTAATTGGATCTGAAGCTTTAGCAAATTGCCCTGTTGTTGCTTTGACTTTTATAATGTCAAGACCATTTTCTGCCTTATTTCCTTTTTTAGATTCATTTTCTGCATTTTTTTTGCTTGCACAAGAAAATAAAAGTAGGGCTGCACTTAAAATTGTAATAATTTTCATTTGTATTTTGGTTTTGTTCTTGATTTCAAATTTTATACCAAGCTAATTAATTTCTATTTATTATCATACTTTTTCTTTGAATTAAAGATTTTTTTCAACTTAAATTGAATTTACACTACGTGTGCACTTTTGATGACACCAGTAAAAAAGTTGCAATATAAAATCATTTTTTTCTTGTGAAAAACACATCGTTTTTTAATTTAGCAAGTCCTTTGTTCTATCTTGAAAGTTTCAAATGACGTGATAATGAATTGTTTATTTGAAAAAATAAAAATGGTATGAGTAAAACAGGAATGTATGAGAGCGTGATTAAACAGTTTGAAAAAGCTGCTAAAATCATGAATTTGGACGGTAATATCCGTAAAATTTTAGGACAAACGAACAATGAAATTGTAGTTCACTTCCCCGTTAAAATGGACGATGGTGCTGTAGAGGTTTTTACAGGGTATCGGGTTCAACACAATAATGCTCTTGGACCCTACAAAGGTGGTTTGCGCTATCATCCAACTGTGGATATTGACGATGCGAGAGCTTTAGCTATTTGGATGACATGGAAAACTTCACTGGCAGGATTACCTTACGGAGGTGGAAAAGGTGGGATTCAGCTAGATCCAAGTAAATATTCATTGACAGAATTGGAAAGAATTACACGTCGTTTTACCTTTGCTTTGGGTGGAAACATCGGACCGGAATACGATATCCCTGCGCCAGATGTGAACACGAATGCACAAATTATGGCGTGGATGGCTGATACGTACATGTCGACAAAAGATGCTGATATTCGCTCTTCATACATGCATGTGGTAACAGGTAAACCTGTTAATTCTGGTGGTTTGGAAGGTCGAGATAGAGCAACAGGGTTTGGTGTTGTCACCACTATTCAAGCTTGGGCTGATTCTAAAAACGAAACACTTTCAGGAAAATCATACATCGTTCAAGGTTATGGAAATGTTGGTCAATGGGCAGCAATTTTCATGAAAGAGAAGGGAGCGAAATTGGTAGCTGTTCAAGATCATACTGGTACAATAGTTAATCCAGATGGTATCGATCCACAAGATTTGTTAGACTACACAAAAGGAAATAAAGGTGGAGTAGGAGGTTATTCAAAAGCCTCAGCAATGGATAATGAAGGTTTCTTTGCTTTGGATTGTGATATTTGCATTCCTGCAGCTTTGGGAAGTCAAATAACAGTAGCAAATGCAGATGCTGTGAAGGCAAAATTAATTGCAGAAGGAGCTAACGGACCAACCACTCCAGAAGGAGAAGAAATCTTGTTGAGAAAAGGAGTCGACATCATTCCTGATATTTTATGTAATTCGGGAGGTGTAATCGGAAGTTATTATGAGTGGTTGCAAAACCGAAGCGGTGAAATTTGGCAAATGGAAGATGTGATTGGAAAATTAGAAAAAAAATTGATCCTTTCATTCTCCAAAGTTGCAGCAGCAGCCAATGAATTTAATACAGATTTAAGAACTGCAGCTTACATCGTTGCGATTCGCAGAATTGAATTGACCTACAGAGATAGAGGGGTTTTCCCTTAATCAACGCAAACATAAATATTAGAAGGAGATTGAATGGTCTCCTTTTTTATTTCGTATTCCTCGGATGATAAGAAATGATTGCATCACGCAAGTAGCGTTCATCCAAATGGGTGTAAATTTCTGTGGTCGTAATTGATTCATGTCCCAACATATCTTGAATGGCGCGTAAATTGGCTCCTCCTTCCAATAAATGTGTAGCAAAAGAATGGCGAAAGGTATGTGGAGAAACAGGTTTTGTAATTCCCGCCGCTAATGCCGTTTGCTTGATCATCGTAAAAATCATAACTCGCGTCAACTGTGCTCCTCTACGGTTGAGAAATACAATCTTTTCGTCTTTTTTCAAAATGTTGAGTTGCGCCCTTGTGTTACTCCGATAATGCGTAATTTCTTCTTCAACAGATTCGCTTACCGGAACCAATCGCTCTTTGTTTCCCTTTCCAATTACACGAATAAATCCTTTGTCGAAATGCAAATCTTCAAAACGTAAATTGACCAGTTCACTTACACGAATTCCGCAACTGTACAAGGTTTCAATAATGGCTCTATTGCGTTCACCTTCTTGTTTGGTCATATCAACCGCTGCAATCATACGGTCAATTTCTTCGATGGAAAGTACCTCTGGCAATTTGCGACCAATATTAGGTTGCTCCAATAATTCGGAAGGATTATCTCGGATTTCTTCCTCCAAAAAAAGATAGGCATAAAACTGTTTGATACCTGAAATGATACGGGCTTGCGTTCTAGCACTTAATCCTAAATCATACAGTTCAGTTACAAAAGCAATTAAATCTTCGTGCTTTAAACTAATCGCGTCTTTCTTAATCGCTTCAGCAAAATCTTTGAGTTTATTTACATCTCTTGAATAGGCTTCAATGGAATTATCCGCTAAACCTTTTTCGATTTTCAGATACGAGATAAAATCATTAATATAGTGCTCCCAATTAGACATGTGTATGAAACTATTGATCCTTAATGGTCCGAATTTAAATTTACTTGGACAACGTGATGTACAAATTTATGGTTCTCAAACATTCGAGGAGTATTTTTCTAGTTTAAAGTTAAAATTTCCTGATTTAGAATTGCAGTATTTGCAATCAAATGTGGAAGGGGAACTGATCAATTATTTACAAGAAACAAAGGCTGATGGTGTGATTTTCAATGCAGGCGGATACACGCATACAAGTGTTGCACTACGCGATTGTATTGATGCAATTACTGTTCCCGTTGTTGAAGTACATATTTCAAATATTGCGAAGCGCGAATCATTTCGACATGAATCGTTTTTAACACCTGTTTGTATTGGATCAATTATGGGTTTTGGATTGCAATCATACGAATTGGCTATTTTGCACTTCAGCAGATCATGATAGTTCGGTAATAAATTGCTTATTGTTTTGTTCTATCTCTTTTATCCCTTAAAAAACCTATTTTTGTAATAAAATTGAAATTTTACGTTTGTAAGTTGATGAGATTTTTATTGTTTTCCTTTCTATTAGTGCTTTCTATGGGTTCTTTTGCCCAAAAGGAAAAGCCAAAGAATTATCGAAAATTTGATGAGCGAACTTTCCATTTTGGTTTTATGTTGGGAGGAAATTCTTCCGGATATTCAATCTACCAAAAGTTTGATGCCTACCAGCAGTTTGGATTAAAAAGCATGACGGTTAGATCGCAACCTGGAGCGCAACTCGGGATTTTATCGACGATGAAGATTGGTACGCCCATGGTGCGACTAAGATTTATGCCTTCACTTTCTTTTCAAGAGCGCGTAATTAATCAGGTTTTTGTAGATCCATTGGATATGGAAAAAGAAATACTGAACGAAGAACGTATCAATGCAACAAGTTTGGATTTTCCCTTAATGTTTCAATTTAGAACCTTACGCTTAAATAATTTTGCTGCCTACTTTTTAGTTGGTGGACAGTATTCCCTCGATTTACAATCGCAACAAGATGCTACACAGAAATTCGACGATCCATTCATTAAAATGAAAAAACACGACTTTCACGGTCAAGTTGGCGTTGGAGTAGAATTCTTTGCTCCCTTTTTCAAATTTGGATTTGAGGTGAAATATTCACACGCTTTATTTAATGGTCTAATCCAAGATAATACACGTTCATCCATTCCAATTGATAAGATTTACAACAGAGGATGGATAATTTCCTTAATTTTTGAAGGATAAATGATACAAGAAATACAATTTCAAATTACCCCTGAACAGGCGGTAGATAATGACTTTTTGCACAGTAAAATCAAAAATGATTTAGGTTTAAATAGCAATGATTTTCAATTCCAGTGGAAAAAGCGCTCCATTGATGCACGTAAAACAGCTGTTAAAATAAATGCCACTTTTGAGGTGTTTGTCGATGAGGAAATTCCCGATTTTAATCCAGAATTTCAACCTTTGGACGTACAAAAGGCTCTAGTCGAAGTAGCAATTATTGGTGCCGGTCCAGCTGGATTGTATGCTGCATTGCGTTGCCTTGAATTAGGTTTGAAGCCCATCGTCTACGAACGTGGAAAAGATGTGCGTTCTCGTAGAAGGGATTTAGCAAAGCTCAATAAAGAAATGATTTTAAATCCTGAATCTAATTATTGCTTTGGCGAAGGTGGTGCTGGAACTTATTCAGATGGAAAATTGTACACTCGTTCCAAGAAACGTGGTGATGTTCTAAAAGCATTGAAGTGGTTTGTTCATTTTGGGGCAGAAAGAGATATTGTTGTTGATGCACATCCACACATTGGTACAAACAAATTGCCTCAAATTATTGTCGCAATGCGTGAGGAAATTATTAAATGGGGTGGCGAAGTGCATTTTGATACCAAAGTAACTGATATTTTGGTGGAAAAGAATGAAATCAGTGGGGTTGAATTAAACGGAGTTGAAAAGAAGGCATTTAATCATGTAATTTTAGCTACTGGTCACTCAGCACGTGATATTTTTGAGCTGCTTCATAAGCGAAATATTAAAATTGAAGCAAAACCTTTTGCATTGGGTGTTCGTATCGAGCACACGCAAGAGTTGATTGATAAAATCCAATATAACGGACGTGTAAATGATGCATTTTTACCACCAGCTTCTTACTCTTTGGTAACGCAAGTTGAAGGCAGAGGTGTTTACTCGTTTTGCATGTGTCCAGGTGGAATCATCGCCCCTTGTGCAACAGAAGTTGAAGAGGTGGTAACGAATGGATGGTCGCCGTCGAAACGAAATAATCCTTACTCCAATTCAGGTGTTGTTGTTGCAGTTTATCCAGAGGATTTTAAAAATCCTGAAGATCCTTTTGTTTGTTTGAATTTTCAGAAAGAAATAGAACGCAAATGTTGGGAAGTTGCAGGAAAAACACAGCGCGTACCTGCACAGCGAATGGAAGATTTCGTGAAAGGTAGAGTTTCTGTTGATTTTCCTAGAAGTTCATATCAACCAGGTATTGTGTCTGTTGATCTAAGAACGGTTTTCCCACCTTTTATTTCAAAGAGATTACAGCAAGCATTTAAAGATTTTGGAGGTAAAATGCGCGGTTATTTAACGAATGATGCAGTTTTGCATGCGCCTGAATCTAGAACCTCATCACCTATTCAAATTCCTAGAAATCCTGAGACCTTAGAACACGTTGAAATTAAAGGATTGTATCCGTGTGCTGAAGGAGCTGGCTATGCCGGTGGAATTATCTCTGCGGCAATTGATGGCATAAAATGTGCTACAGCTATACACGAGAAAATAGTGAGATAATACTTTATTATTTTATTGTAATTTTGAACTGATTAAAACTGAGAAATTTATGAAAAGAATAACTAAATCCTTCATCTTTATCCTTGCGGTTTCAATGATGATTATGTCATGTGGAGGTAAAAAAGATCGACCAATTATAGAAAGCGTTTCTGCATTCCTTAATGAGAACGATGCAATTATCGCATTTGGTTCTGCTCGAATCGGTGAGGTTTTGAATAAAACGAATTATCAACAAGAACCTAAAATCAAAGCTTTTTTAAGTGAACCCATTGGACAATTAAGTTCATCTATCAATTTGGATGCACCAGTTTATTATGCAGTGGAAGGTCCGATCGTTAATGGAAATCCAAGTGCAACATATTTGTTTGCTGAAATTAAGGATAAGAATAAGTTGAAAGAGAATTTGGAGAAAAATGGCTTTGATATTCAAAAAGGAAAAGAGTTTGAATTTGTTCAAGATGGCGATATGAATCTTTCCTTTGATGAGAAATTAGCATTGATCGTAATTAAAAATGGTGTTGAAAAACCTGAATCGATGTTAGCTGAAATGCGTAAGAAAACTTACGGAGATCTTAGTTCGGGTGTTGTTGCAAGTGTCTTGAATAAAAAGGGAGATATCGTAATGGGTTCTAGCTTGGCTAATCTTTATGGAACCTCTAATACTGATTTGGAAAATTTAAGCGCTGATAAACAAAAAGAATTGAAAGAAATGATGAACAATTCTTTTATTGAAAGCGAAATTCGTTTCGAGAATGGAGAAATTGTGATGGAAACTGTAAATCATTTTTCTGATGCGCTTAAAAATAAAATGTTCCTTCGAAAAGAAAGTAGTGCAAAAGTGTTAGATCATCTAGGAAATGGCTCGCCAAGAGTTGGTATAGCTATGAATTTAGATACTAAAAAATTAAATGAATTTTTGACTGACTATGCGCCAAATGCAATGATGGATTTATCTAAACAAATTGGTGGATCTTTTGCAATGGCAATGATGATGGTGAATTACGATATTTCTAAATTAATCGATGGTCGAGCTGGTGCACTAGTTGTAGGTGATGCTGCTCAAATCATGGAAGGTATGTCACCAGATTTTAACTTTTTTGTTGGATTAGCTGGACAAGGTAAAACGTTTGGTGAAACATTGAAAAGTGCTATCGTTGATAAATTTAAAGTGGTTAATTTAACCAACGAAGGAATTTCAGGATTCTCTAATTCTAATTACGCTGGAAAGGGAATTGTTTTATCTGAAGCGGCTAAAGGTTTTGGTGAAAATTCATTCGACTTATTCATCGATTTGGATGGATTGGATATGGAAGAATTTCAATTAGATGGTGGTTCCAAAATGGTGGAAGTTGTTAAATGCATTCGCTTAAGTGCGGATATCAATGGCGCAAAATTGGTCATCAAAGCAAAAGATGGAAAAGAGAATATCTTGAATCAAATGTTTAAGAAAGCATTGAATGTTTTTGAAGATGAATTGGCTTTGTAAGCCATTTTAATAATGAATTGAAAGGTCGTCTTCGGATGGCCTTTTTTTATTTTTACTATTATCATTAAAGGTGGGGTGAAGTGAAATCCTTGGATTCAAAACTGTTGATTAGTTTTTAAAAACTATGAAAATTTATAGTTCATTTTGGTCAATTTTCTTGTAATTTTGCAGCCACAATGAAACACGAATTTAATACATACGACCCAAAAGATTTGCCTATTCCAAAAGTGCATCAATACTTATTGGGTGCTGTAGGTCCAAGACCAATTGCGTTTGCGTCGACATTAAATGCTGATGGCGTGCCTAATTTGGCTCCATTTAGTTTTTTCAATGTTTTCAGTGCTAATCCGCCAATTTTGGTTTTTTCACCGGCAAGAAGTGGTAGAACAGGTGAGTCGAAAGATACGTATCACAACATAAAAGCACTTCCTGAGGTTGTTATCAATATTGTTAATTACGATATTGTGCACCAAGTAAGTTTAGCAAGTTCGCCATATGCTCCCAATGTAGATGAATTTATCAAGGCTGGTTTAACGCCTATTGCATCTGAAACCGTAAAACCGTTTAGAGTTGCTGAGTCGCCTGTGCAATTAGAATGTAAGGTGAATGAAGTAATTGAGTTGGGGCAAGAAGGTGGAGCCGGAAATTTGATTGTGTGTGAAGTGACTCGTATTCACATTCGACCTGATATCTTGAATGAAGATGGAATGATCGATCAATTAAAAATTGATTTGGTTTCTCGAATGGGCGGAAATTGGTATTGTCGTTCAGATAAAAATTCGATGTTTGAAATTACAAAACCAATCACAACATGTGGTGTAGGTTTTGATCAATTGCCAGAAGATATTAGAAACAGTAGTGTTTTAACTGGTAACAATTTAGGTCAGTTGGCTGGCATCACAGAAATCCCAAATGAAACGGATGTGAACGAATATAAACTTTTGGAATTAAGTGAATTATTCTTAACTTTAGAAGACAATCCTGCCGAATTGGAACTTGCCTTGCACCGACACGCTCAAGTTTTATTGGGTGAGGAAAAATTAGAAGAAGCATGGATGACTTTATTGTCATTCAACAATGGATAAATAGAAAACCACAATATAAATTTTTAATATGTTTAAAATAACAGGAACAGTTAAAGTTGTTAACGACACAGTTCAAGTTTCAGAAAAATTTTCAAAAAGAGAATTTGTTTTAACTGATGCATCATCTATGTATCCGCAAGATATTCTTTTCCAATTGACGCAAGATAAATGTTCAATCATTGATGGTGTTCAAGTAAATGATACTGTTGAAGTGTCTTTTAACTTACGTGGAAGAGAGTGGGTGAGTCCACAAGGAGAAGTTCGTTATTTTAATACACTTGATGCATGGAGAGTTGAGAAAATGGGACAGGCAAATGCGATGCCACAAGGTGGACCGTCAGCAATGAACTTGGCTCCAACTCCTTCTGCTATTGAGACTGCAACAACTGCTCAAGAAGATGACGATTTACCATTCTAATTCGATGGTCAAAATAGTTTTGAAGCTCCATGGAAATGGAGCTTTTTCTTTTTATGAAAGTTATTAACACATCCACGATTCATTAGAAATTTCATATTATCTTTGTAGGAAATGAGCGAAGAATTTATTGTATCGGCCCGTAAGTATCGTCCCCAAACCTTTGAAACAGTTGTGGGACAAAAGTCTGTGACTTCTACTTTGCGCAATGCGATAAAAAACAAACAATTAGCTCAAGCCTTTCTTTTTTGTGGTTCACGTGGAGTTGGTAAAACAACTACAGCGCGTATCCTTGCAAAGACAATCAACTGTTTTAATCCAACAGAAGCGATTGAAGCCTGTGAAGAATGTGAATCGTGTAAATCATTTAATGAAGGGGCATCTTTGAATGTATACGAATTAGATGCTGCATCCAATAACTCTGTTGATGATATTCGTAGCTTGATTGATCAAGTTAGAATGGCGCCACAGTTGGGAACGCATAAAGTGTATATCATCGATGAGGTTCATATGTTGTCTAACAATGCATTCAACGCATTTTTGAAGACCTTGGAGGAGCCACCAAAACATGCGATTTTTATCTTAGCAACAACGGAGAAGCATAAAATCATTCCTACGATTTTGTCGCGTTGTCAAATTTTTGATTTTAACCGTATCAAGATTAAAGATATGGCGGATCATTTGGCATCCATTGCTGTAAAAGAATCCATCACTGCAGATCCTGAAGCTTTGCATTTAATTGCTCAAAAGGCGGATGGTGCCTTACGTGACGCTTTGTCAATTTTCGACCAAATCGTAACGTTTGCAGGTTCAAATATTTCCTATCAAAATGTAATCGATAACTTAAATGTTCTTGATTACGATTATTATTTCCGTGTAGTTGACTTCGCGCAGAAGGAAGAAATTCCGAATTCTTTGTTGTTGTTCAATGAAATCATGGAAAAGGGATTTGATGCGCACAATTTCATTGTAGGATTATCGAATCATTACCGTAATTTATTGGTGTGTAAAGATGTGCGTACTGCCAATTTGTTAGAAGTTGGTGAAGTAGCCGAAAACCGTTATATCCAACAAGCAAAAGAAGTTGATTCTCCAATCATCATGCGCGCATTGGCAGTTTTGTCAAAAGCAGATGTGGAGTACAAACAATCTAAAAATCAACGACTGCTGGTAGAAATCACCTTAATGCAGTTGTGTTCTTTAAAACAAGAGCTCGAAAAAAAAAATCTTTAACTGATCCAGTTACGATTATACCTTTCCCGGGACAATCACTTCGTGGAGAGAAAAAGCCAGCAGCTGAACAAGTTGTGAAACCTTCTATTCCATCGCTTTCAGCACAAATTGCTGCAAAGCCAGAACCAAAGATTTTAGCCAACGCAGGAGATAAGATTAGATCGACAAATTTATCAATCAAGAAGTTGATGAATCCTGAAACTGGTGGTGTGCAAGCAGGTGGTTTATCGCAAGGAGAAATGCCACGTGAATCCTTTACGATTGACGATGTTTACATGTATTGGCGTCAGTTTGCACAGTTGATGAAGGAACAAGGTCGCGAAACATTTTACAATGCCTTAATCAAACGCAATCCTAGAATCACAGCCGAAACAAATTTCTTAATGGAGGTTGATAATTTGGTACAAGTTGATTTAATCAATGCTGATTTAGAGAAGTTAACCTCTTTTATGCGTAATGCATTGAAAAACTACGATGTTTTCATTGAAGTGAAAGTAACGGATAATCAACAGGAAGATGTGAAGCACTTAACAGGAAAGGATAAATTTGCAATGTTGGCACGTAAATTTCCTAATCTTCACGCTTTAAAAACCACTTTTGGTTTAGATATTGAGTACTAAGATTTCCTAGCACTCAATCTCTAATTTTATTTCTGTAATCGCTTCCAATTAATAGATAACGATTTTTTCTGTTCTTTTCGATTGTTCAAAATAAACCAAGAACATTCCTTTGTGGTGGAAAGGCAAACTATTTGTTTCGCTATTTCTTGCTACTAATTTTCCATCTGTAGAGTAAATAGATACTGATTCACTTGTAGAAAACTCAATCGTTTTTGTTAAATTATTGAAGTAAGTTGCAGTCAATCCAACTTCCAAAGCAACTATTCCACGATTGGTAACAGTTCCGTCGTAATCTGTGGAAAGTAATTTGTAATAATGAATTCCAGCTCTTAAACCATTATGAACATGATTGTATTCTAAACGAGTTGTCGAATTACCTGCACCGCTAATTTGGGCAATTGTTTGGAAGTCTATTCCATCTGTGCTATGTTGCAAAGTAAAATAGTCGTTGTTGATTTCACTTGCCGTTATCCAATGTAGTAATCCATCGTTTTGGTTAATTAGTTCTCCTGTAAATTCTACGAGTTCAATTGGTAAGACCGTAACGCCTTGTGATGCGCCATCCAATGTGAAAAGTGAAAAACTAGTTAAGTTTAGCAATGTGTATTGATTTGGACAAAGATCGAAACCTTCTTCAACAAAATCTACTACTGGGGTAACAGTTGAAACCATTGGATTCCCTGGTTGACCATCCTTCATTAAATACCTGACAGGTAGATTGTTTGCGGTAGTTACAGGATAAATATCTTGATTTCCTGTTGCCAATACAGTGATGTCATAATTTGTAATTGCTCCAGAAGTATTGGTGATATTCCAATGAAGATCAGAATGTAGATTATAGAAGATTTGATCTAAAATTCCGTCATAACCTGGGTTTCCATTTCCAGCATTCACATAGCCTGTTCCTGGATGCGATTCCAAATCACAATAAGCAAAGTCTAAAATTGGAGCAGACGCGTTCGGTTCTAAATAAGCGAGAACTGCGCCATTTCCTGTGGTTGATGTTAGCTTAAATCCTTGTGCTCCGTATGTTGCCTTGTTTGCTCCAATCGGGAAAGTATATGCATTGCCTTCTGCTAGTAACCACTGCAATTTGCCATCTATATAACGGTTAGTAGTGCTTTGTGCAGCTCCATCAATGATTGCGTTAACTGCGTTGTTTGTTAGATTGATTTTATTTGTTTGGGTTGAGATGGTGTGCAATATTCCATCAATAAAAGTTAATGTCTGACTAATATTCATATCAATTGCATCAATTCGAGCGCCATTTGCATTGTTTAATTGAACATGTGCAGCATTAAATACTCCATTGTTAGTAGACTTTACTAATTGAAGGTTGGATCCACTTAGTATGGTTGTTCCAACTGTGTTTTCATCTATTTGATACAATCCATCAATGAAAATTTCGCTTCCCTTAATTTCAAATCCTGTTCCAGAACCTCCACCAAGTGAAGTGTTACGTAGCGTACTATTTCCACCAACATAAACATTGCCTATTACTAAAATTGGAGAAGCAAATGTGTTGTTGTGGTATACTTCAACTGTTCCATTATTGCTATTTCCTACGTGTAAATTCCCTTTGATTGTTGCGGTACCAATCGTTCCGTTTAGGAATTCATTTGTTGCATCCCACGCGTGAAAACCATTACTACTTTCAAAATACAAATTTGGATAATACATGTTTTCGGTAAGCGTTACAACATTGTCATTTCCGACATAACGGTAATACCAAGATGCGGTGTTTGGAATAGTTGCAATTCCTCCTTCGTAGTTTTCCTTATATGGAAGAACGGAAGAAGACCAAGTTTTGATAACTGTTCCTTGATTGCCTAATAACCATGTTCCACCATTGCTGAAGTTTAATCCATTTGTAGCATCACCATTGTCGATTAATGTACCGATTACCTCTAAGTCTTGAGCGATCGTATTTCCATTTGGAACCGTTAATTTTTCATCTAAAACTAACACGCCACTCGCTTGTACAATGATTTGATCAGCTGATAGATTAATCGGTAGTGTAATGGTATGTCCATTCTCAATTGATATATAATCGGAATTTTGATCTGTAGGGTAGGTACAAGCATCAGACCATGGTCCAGCTTGAGAATCTGCTGTTTGCCATGATAATGCTGTATTCCACATTCCTGTGATCTTACTTCTGTAATAACGTTGAGCTTCAAAGTTAAATTTTACAGCGTTAGAATATATTGAGCAACTTGCATCTTCTGAAACAAGGCAATAGAATTGAAAACTGTCAATTGTTGCTGTTGAAGCTACTCCTTGATTGATTTCAAGTGTGCTTGTGTTAAAACCTGCAATTGTTAAATTCGTTGGATTTGTTGCACTAACTGCTGTCCAAGCACCCCCATTATTATCTTGGTAAAACCATTGATATGTTAATGTCCCCCCATTTCCAGCTAACGCTTCGACAGTAAAGGTTGCTCCACATGCATTTATTGATGCTGGGTGTGTTAAGATGGTTGGTTGAGTTGAATTGGTTACGAAATCAAAGATACCAATATTAGCACACGATTCAGAGGTGTTTATGTCCCATCCATTTGCGATATATGTTGTACTTGGAGCTGGTTCGTTTTCATTTCTAATTAAAGAATATCCAGTTTGATTCGGACAATTAACGAGGTCAATTACAGTTCCATTTTTTACCAATCGAATTTGATCTTGTTCGTTGATGCCTGAACCCGTTTCAATAAAATCGAATGTTATATCAGAACAGGAATTTGTAGTTCCACTATTGATTGTAAAGACACTATTTGGCGGAATGATCCCAATTAACGCAATTGTTCTTGAAGGTGTTGTTTCTCCAACCGTACCATAACGTTCAATAACATAACCTTCTGCTCCTAAATCGATAGCATTTGCAGTTGGGTTGTATAATTCCATATACCATCCATTATTTGAATCACTATCATATACTTCAGAAATAAACAAGTCATTGAAAATACCTGAGGAAGTTGAACATATTCCGCTGCTTGAGTTGAATGTAAATTGATTTGAAGTAGTAATATCACATGCATCTTCTGTTATTATAAACGCTCCGGTTTGCATACCTGCAAGTATGGTAACTTTTATGGTCGTAGCATTTACAAATGTTGTTGGAACTGTGATGCCGTTTAAAGTGACGCTTGTTGCAGTCGTAAATCCACTTCCAATTATTGTTACTTCTGTTCCTATTGATCCATTAGCTGGAGAAAAAGAGGTGAATGTATGAGTGGGTACACATGTAGATATTTCTTGACAATTGGCAACGAAGTCATCAATATACACCTCATTAGCACCACTCGTTCGCATATGTAAAATCCTTACATAGTAATCGCCTCCAGTTGGTAAGTTAAAAGTTACTTGTTGATGAGTTGTGTTAAATGTTGTAATTGTTGTTCCAATTTGTGTCCATGTAAGATTGTCAGTACTGATTAAAACTGTGAATTGAGGTGATCCCGGTGATGTTCCACTTCTTCTGTACCAAAACGAAAAAGAACTTAAATTTGTTATTAGTGGACTTGTGATTGTTTGATTGGTAGCATTAAAGCGAACGCTTCGATTTCCTGTATTTGAGCCATTAGTAGAAGATGCTGCGCCGTTGTAAGTCCAACCTGAAGCTGTACCATTTATTTCAAACGATTCATCTACACATGGGCCGAGTTGTACTGTTAATGTTCCTACATTAGAAATGACAGGTGTGCAAGGATTCGTGCCATTCACAATAACTCTGTATTTATAGCCATTCATAGCAAGTGTTGTAGCAGCTGTTGTATATGAATTTGTGGTCGCTCCTGCAATTGTACTCCAAGTTATTCCATTATCAGTTGAAAGTTCCCATTGATATGAAGTAGCGTTTGTTGCTGTTGCACTAAAAGTTGCTGTTGCACCAACATTAACTGTTTGATCGGCTGGTTGTGATGTGATTGTAGGTGCCAGTATTATTGTTCCAGCTTGACTGATTGTTCCATTCGACCAACATAGACCGTCAAATGTACGGATGTAAATTGTTCCGTTTGAAGTTAATGTGTAATCTGATGTTGTTGGAAAAGTGGTGCTTATTCCTGTTGCACTTGTTTGCCAAAAGGTATTTGCAGATGGATTGGATGCTGAAAGTATTGTTTGACCACAGTTTTGAGTCACTGAAATTGTACCTATTGGGGTACTAGGGTAAGTATAACTGATCGTAATTGGACTTAATTCATTACTGATAACTGCAGGGGAAGATGAAACAATTCTGATTTTATATGTTGATCCTTCGATTGTTCCCGTGGGAATGTTGAAAGGAATGATTCCTGAATTAGCTGTTGATGTAAATGTTCCAATAATAGTTGGACTTGAAGTAAAATCTCCTGCTTCATTTGATAACTGAACAGTATAAATATTTGAAGCGTCGAATTCATCGGTAGAAGTAAAATTAATTGTTCCTGCAGCATCTTGTCCACATGGAACATTAAATGTCGAAGATGATAGTGAAGTTGCAGTTATTGTGTTTGATGCTGTTATGCATGGTGTCGTTCGTTCTGTTATGATCACATCATCTATGTCGCAATTTCCAGTAGCTTTCGTATAAGTCCATTTTACAAAGCGAATACCGCAATCAAGTGCAATTGTAATTTCGCCACAATCTGTTATTGAAGTTGCTCCAGTAGCTGTTCCGTATTTTCCTAAATCTGTCCAATTTGTTCCATCATTTGAGCCTTGTACCAGCATAAATGATTGTCCACTCATGCCTTGTTTTTTGAGTTGAAAAGTTAATGATAATGCATCGGTATCAAATTGAACTTGTAACCAATCACTCGAACTGTCAAAAATCCCTCCGTTATTTCCTGAGCAAGCAGAAGATGAAGTACGTGCAGTGACTCCATTATGTGTCCATCCAGTTGTATTTGTGCCATTCCAAATTGTTCTATCGATTGGAAGCGAGGCTTGTCCCCAAGAAATAATGGGTGTTACAATTAATAAGAAATAGATCCAAACGACTACTGAAAGTTTCATATAATAACTGTTTTAGAGATGGTGAATTCCTTCGAAAATCGAAAAGAAATTTCCATTTTTTCATAATTTACTCGTGTAAATGTCTAACATTTTTTCGAGCTAAACATTATGATATAATTAACATCATTAAGTAATTGTTGCCTATTGATGTTAATAAAAACAAGACGTTTTTACTAAATCGATTTATTTGAGCTAGTTATAGATTAACTATAAAAGAAAGTTCGTGATATTTATTTTAAAAAAAATTAGTTTTATACTAATTCATTTGAAGTTTTCAGTAAAATAGCTTCCTTTAAATTGATATCAATTTAATTTGAATGAGTTTACGTTTTTGATCGTCTGATAGTACAAAATCAAAGCAAGTAATAAGAATACATGACTGATATCATTTCGATCGAAAAATTGACTTGGATTTATCTTAAACGCTTGTGGAATTGCTGACAGGATTAACGTAAACATGCTTATCCATAAGAATTTGAACGATGGATGTATTGATTTTTGGTAAGAGAATCCTAAGAAACCAAGGCAAATTAGTAATCCTAAAGTTGATGAAATCGTAGGTAAAAGCAATCCGCGCTCTGGTGCTGCTGAGATATCAACTGTAATTAGCAAAATGCTTTCTGCTGCTAAGAAAACAAGTAGTTTTACGAGTGAGATTTTACTAAAAAGTGCACGTTTTTCTACTTTTGGATTAATAGAAATCATTGCTTGTTCAATGAAGTAAGGTGCAAACATTCCAATGATCCATGAAGGGATTTTTCCTGGTACGCCTGTGTAATTGAATAGCAAGTGCCCGAATCCTCCAGCTAGGAAGCTAAAACCAAACCACAGGTAAAATCTACTCCAATTTTTTAAAAATTGATTTTCTTGATTCGTACTAAGTTGTTTCGTTTTTGAGTAAAAATAAAGTGCTAGGGAGAAAATAATTACGTCGCCAATAAATGCATTTGGTTCAACTAAATGAAGTCCAAATAAATCAAACTCTATTTTTGGGTAATCTTCTCCAATTTTCATAATGCTGGTTTTAGTATGCTATGTAGCTCTAGTTTTTACTCGCTTTTCTCTTCGAATTTATGAAGATTTTTTAGAATTATCTTTTCAACCAACATCGGAAATCGTGCTTGCATAAATTTATTTAGCTTGCCAATTCCTGTTAAAGTGGTAATGAATTTCTTCTTTTGAATATTTTTCAATGTCGCCAATGCAACTTGTTCTGTAGATTGAACTTTTGATTTGTCGCGATCTTGTAAAACTTTGAAGCTTCCATCGGCCGCGATCGTTTCCTTTTTATGTTCGATCTCAGTAATTCCCACTTGAATTAATCCAACGTGAATACCATATTTTTTCTCTTCAATACGCATGCTTTCAGCAATTGCACGAAGCGCCATTTTAGAAGAAGAATAGGCAGATAAACCAGGAAGTCCGCGAATTCCAGCTAAACTAGAAATAAAGACGATGCTACCTTTTGTTTTACGAATATGCGGAATGGCAGGAATTGTTGGATTTACTGTTCCATATACATTGCTTTCAAATACTCTTTTAAATACATCTGGATTTAACTCCGCAACAGTTCCACGCATGGAAACGCCTACATTATTTATCAAAATGTCCAATTTTCCAAATCGGTCAATTGCACTTTGAATTAAATCTGCAGATTGTTTTGGATCTGAAACGTCGCAGCAAACTGAAATTACATTCGAAGTAATCTTTTCTATGATTGCTTGCGTATCATCCAATCGCTCTTGGTTGCGACCATTTAACACGATTGAAGCGCCTTCCTTTGCTAATTCAATGGCGATTGCTTTACCGATTCCTCTACTTGAACCAGTGATAATCGCAACTTTACCTTGGTGTTTATTTGCCATTTGGTCTGTAATGAATGTCTGGATGATGTTTCAATGCAGTTAAGCTGTTTGTCCACGCCATTGCGATGTGTACAATTACAGCAATCCAAATTGTTCCAGAAGCATACGTTAATAAACAAAGTACCAATCCAAGTGGAGCAGCACCGATGGTTTCGTCTAATCCTTTTGGAATATGTGTAGCAGAATACAATGCCACGTTGATTGCGATTGCTGGCCAAATTCCCAATGGTTCGATAAGTAGCATGAAAAGTACGCCACGAAATAACATTTCATAACCGAATAAGTACAAGGCCCAACCCAAAAGGTTTTTGTAATAAATTTCTTTTGTCCAGTTTTTTGCTCGAATTTGCGGATAATTCAGCAAGTTTTTAGGCTTTTTTGCACTAAACATGGCAACTGGTACAACCAAAGCGCACAATCCAGCTGTCCAAATGAATGTGAAAAACGCGGTTTCAGAGTAAAAAGTCAAACCCAAATCTGCCAAAGTAAGTCCATCAATTAGTAGCAAGCACACAATAGTTGGAGCGATTCCCATTGCTAGAAAACCGAAAACTTTTGTAAAAAAAATGTGCTTAGCAGATGCTTGATCATAATCGTATTTAGCGTAAAATTTTGATTTTATTTTTTCTGATTGTGCCGTGAACCAATAAGTCACGAAAAAGATAAGTGCACAAAGGATCGGTACAACTACTTTCATGTCCGTAGTTTGCCAATCTAAATTCATTTCAAAGTAAGTGTACATGTGGTATTAGTTTTTAGAAAGATATCCATTTTCTTTAAACCAATCAAAGCATTCTTTTACTGCAACTTCAATTGGAGTTTGAGGCAAATCAAGTTCTTTTCTAGCTTTTTCTACAGAATAATAGTGGTGATCGCAAGAAATGATTGCCAATTCTTTTGTTACTGCGGGTTCAAATTTAAATAGTTTTGCCAACGAAGAATTGATAGCACCATATGCCTTGACAATTGGATCTGCCATTTTAATTCGTGGTGGTTTAGCACCGATTGCATTGGCTAATTTAGTGAATGCTTCCTGGTACGTCAAATTTTCATTTCCCAAGATGTAACATTCCCCGATTCTTCCTTTTTCAATGGCGTTAGCGATGGCAAATGCAACATCTTTAACAGCTACATAGTTTTTTCCTCCGCTTGTATAACCGGGAACTTTTCCATGGTGAAGCGCCAAAATCATTTGCCCAGAAGACGGTTTTGAATCGTAAGGTCCAATCATAAAAGTTGGATTTACGATAACAGCAGGCAAACCTTCATTTTTTACTGCTTCCAAAATCATTTCCTGTGCGTAACGTTTAGAATCCATATAATCCAAACCATATTGCAATGATCTGTATGGCGTATCTTCTACACCAGCCTTATCTTTTGTTGTGCCAAAGCTGAAAGAGTTTGCAGTTCCGATGTAAATTAATTTTTTGATATTGTTTTTCAATACGGCATCAGCGACATTGCGCGTTCCTTCCATATTTACTTTATTGACAAATGCGTTTCGTGCTGGATAAACAGCTGTTGCTGCTGCACAGTGAATAACGATATCTTTATTTTGAAAAGGAATTTCAAGGGACGCAACATCTAAAATATTTCCATAGTAAGATGTGATTGGAAGTCCTTCTAATGTTGGTGATTTAGTTCCTGCAAGTAGTAAAACGCTAACTTCATAATTACGTTTTAGCAGTTCTCTTACAAGGTTGCTTCCTAAAACTCCATCTGGTCCAGTTACTAATACTTTCATATAAGCGTTTTTAATATTTGCATTAATAAAAAAAGCCTCAATGTTGTCATTGAGGCCAATTTACGTTTTTTGGAGGTCCCGAGCGGATTCGAACCGCTGTGCACGGTTTTGCAGACCGGTGCCTAACCCCTCGGCCACAGGACCAACTAACAAATCTGAGAGGGGTATTGTTTCAGATTTGGAAGACAAAAATAGCAAAGTTTTCTGAAATCGGGACTAATATTATGGAATAAAGGAAAAAAATATTTTTTTTGATTTTAAATTCCTTAGTTTTCAATAGAGTAGAGGGTTGATTACATCTTTTTAAAATTTTCTTTTCACAAATGCTTGTTGGAATGAAATAAATCTATAACTTTGCAACCCTATTCGCAAGGTTAGAAGGTTAGATTCCGTAGCTCAGCTGGTAGAGCAATACACTTTTAATGTATGGGTCCTGGGTTCGAGCCCCAGCGGGATCACAAGGGGAAGCAGTCGCTTCCCTCTTTTTTTATCAAAACCCTGTAAATCGTATGATTGCAGGGTTTTCTTATTTAGAGCAAAATCCATCAGAACACAACAAAAAACATATTTCAGGTGACCTATTCGGTTACCTGTTTTATATTCGTTTTCAGAGGTAACCGAATTAGACTAAAATCATTGATTTTATTGAGTTTCAAAACAAGATAGCTACAAGAAATGAACTAGTAATCGGTTACCTCTGGGTTACCAAAAACGAAGAGAGATGAAACTCAATTACACGTACAGCAGAATCCTTTGGATTAAGAAAAGTAAAATCCGAAGCAATGGCGAAGCTCCCATTTACCTGCGCATCACAATTGACGGAAAACGTACCGAAATTGCAACAAAGAAATGGATTGCCGTTGATAAATGGAATCCATCCACACAAACAATTCGGGGAAACACAGATGAAGTTCGGACAACAAACACATTACTTCAAAATCTTTTAAGTAAAGTAGACCGCATTCATTTTGATTTGTCATTGCAGGATCTTGTACCAACTTCTGAAGAAATCAAAAAACAATTATTTGGTGTGGAAGATAAACCTGAGTACAAAACCATCCTCGAAGCTTTCGACTACCACAACCTAAAACTATCCGAACAGGTCAAAATCGGTAAGGTAGTTGCTAAGACATACGCCCGTTACATAATCACCAAAAACAAAGTAGAAGCATTTAGACAAAAATGCCATTGATTTTGCAAAGATTCAATACAAAGAAAAACATCCAAAATTAAAGCACGAAGTCGATCTATGGAAAAATGAAGTTTTCTTAGATAAAGCAAAAATTACAATCAAAGGAAAAATAACGTACACAGCAATCCTTCTGTTGGGAAAGCCTGAATCAGAACATTTCATTAATCCTGCAACAGCAAGAATTACATGGATTTTAAAAGACAAGGAGAATATTGAAAAAGATTATGAACATTTTTCTTGCCCACTGGTAAATGTGGCGGAACAGATTGGGATTAAAATTCGAAACCTGAAATACCGGTATATCAAATCAGGAACATTATTCCCGGATGAAGTTGAACAATATGATCCGTATATTATTCGAGAAGCATTGCACAACTGTATCGCTCATCAGGATTATTCGTTGGGAGGTAAAATTGTAGTAGTCGAAAACGAAGATGGTTGGCTTACCTTTACCAATTCAGGAGAATTTATTCCCAATAGTGTAGAAGAAGTAGTAACAACTGATTCACCGGAAGAGAAATATAGAAATACATTTCTTGTTGGTGCGATGGTAAATCTTAATATGATTGATACAATCGGCAGTGGTATCAAGAAAATGTTTAATATTCAGCGTAGAAAGTTTTTCCCTTTACCTGAATATGATTTATCAAACAACAAAGTTAAAGTAACCATAACCGGTAAAGTTGTTGATATCAATTACGCCCGGAAGTTAGCGGAAATGCCTAATTTATCTTTAGATGAGATAATTTTGTTAGATAAAGTTGCAAAACAAAAAATGTTATCTGATGAAGAAGCAAAATCCTTAAAACCATTTGACAGATATAATTTACTAGGTCATGTAGAGATTGAAGCTTTATCAATTGATGATATATTAAATGACGATTCCGGACTATTAAATAGTGAGGGGGATACGTCTATTTTTGACTTTAAGCATACCCCGAAAGAATCAAGTCGTTTGAAGGCAGATTATATTGCTCAACGAAAATCGTTATCGGAAAAAGATTTTGCTAAATATGAAATAATGTTTCAGCAGGTTCATAAAGAACTGAAAGAAGGTAAACGAAAATTTGCCAAATTTGAAGATGCAGAAAGGAACTTAATAGAAGGAAATTTTTATCTGGTAGATGGTTTACTATGCTATTTGGAAGTATCAAATGCAGAACAAGTTGTTAAACAAAATAAATCGGGAGATAGAGTCAGATTAGAGGGTAGAACAGTTACTATTTTTGAAAATGGTACAATCTCAAATTTACTTTTCAGATCATTGGGCAAAGCGATTCTTAAAAATGGGAAACTAGTAACCAATCCGGCTTATCGATCAGAAGAAGATTTAATGAATAGTTCAGGATTCGTTTCAGAAGAAGATATTAAAAGTGGATGGATATATGTGTTAAAATCAAAATCAGAAAATCCGGAAATAAAATCTGTTCAAAACTTATACAAAATTGGTTTCTCAACAGTTCCGGTTAAAGAAAGGATAAAAAACGCATCAAAAGAAGCAACCTATTTATTTGATGATGTAGAAATTATTTCTTCTTACAAGTGTTACAATTTAAACACACAAAATTTTGAAAGTTTGGTACACCGTTTTTTTGCAGTTGTTTGTTTAAATATTGATTTATACGACAAAAACGGAGTTCGTTATATGCCAAGAGAGTGGTTTGTTGCTCCAATCCGTGTTATTGATGAGGTGATTCATTTGATTCAGAATGGAAACATTTTGGACTATAAATATGATGCAAAACAGCAGCAACTACTGTTAAAGTAGCATTATAAAACATCATTTATATAAACAAAAAAGTCTATTTTGGCAAATGACACCTCCCAAGTAGACTTGCAATATCTTTTCGTCAACTTTTGTACTTCCATATATTTTAACTATTTTCATCTTAACTATTAATAAAGCAGTTGTATTTAATTGCTCTTCGGTCTATACTCTTAATTGTTTTTCACAGATCGTTTTTTCTACAAATCAGCAGGGAATTAATATTTTTCGCTAAAAACAGAAATAAAAACCATGCAAAATAATACTTCCGGTAGTGGATTAAGTAAATCTTTCGGGTTAAAAATGGCCATTATTATCGTCATTAGCGCCATTTTGGGTTCAGGAGTGTTTAAAAAGGCTGCTCCTATGGCCGAATTGCTTCACGCTCCCTGGCTGGTAGTACTGGCATGGCTTCTTGCAGGGATCATTGTTCTCTTCGGAATTTTGTCCATCGCAGAATTGAGTTCCTTGTTTCCATCTTCGGGAGGTCCTTTTCTCTGGCTGGAAAAAATATACGGAAAAGCTGTTTCTTTCTTCTACGGATGGTCATGCTTCACAGTTATTCAGACTGCTGCAATCGCTTCCATAGCCTTTGTATTTGCAGGTGCATTGGACACATTCATACAGTTGCCACATCTGGCTCCGGAGTATGAATCTATAGGTTTTATGGGACTATACCCTCTCAAAAACATTGGAGCTAAAATTACGGCTTCGCTCTTAATTATAGCCCTGACAATTGTCAATATCAAAGGTGCAAAAAAAGGCGGAAACATCAGTTTACTAGTTACATTGATTATTTTACTGGCAATTACCGTCATTATACTGATTGGTTTTTTCGGTCATACGGGAAGCGTTCAGACAATACAAACTGTCTCAGAACAATTTCCTGAAAGAGGATTTACACTTTTTGGATTTATCAGTGTAATGGTTCTGGCAATGCGGGCCGCTTTTTGGGGATATGAAGGTTGGATTGCGCTGGGGTTTATAGGAGAGGAAATTCACAATCCTCAGAAAAATCTCCCAAGAGCTTTAATTACCGGTATTTCCATCGTGATATTGGTGTATCTGGCTGTAAACACGGTTTACTTTTTTGTGATGCCGATAGATGAGCTGATTGCCGGAGTACAACAGAATGAAAACAGTATAGCGGCTGTATTGGTAGTCGATAAAATGCTGGGGGATGGGGGAACTTATATCATTAGCGGGATGATTTTAATTTCAACATTTGGCTGCACCAATGCCACGATTCTGGTTTCGGCAAGAATTTATTACGCAATGGCCAAAAAAGGGCTTTTTTTTCAAAAAGCAGCTCAAACACATCCTACAAACAGAACTCCCCACTATGCATTGATTTATCAGTGCATCTGGGCATGTCTTCTGGTGTTTTCAGGTTCATTTGAGTTCTTAACAGATCTCGTTATTATTTCCGGATTTGTATTTTTTGGACTAATCGTGTGGGGAGTTATTCGATTAAGGAAAAAAATGCCGGATGTTCCACGTACTTATAAAACACCTCTCTACCCCTTCGTTCCCATACTGTTTGTTTTATTCTGTATTGTGCTGATTGTAGTTTCGTTTATTGAATCACCTTACAAATCATTCATCGGATTTTGTTTAATTTTCTCTGGAATTCCTTTTTATTATTATTGGAATAAAAGGCTGAAGCGGCAAAAGAATTAGTTAATGACTAATTTATCTACATAATCGCAATTCATCAATCGTAAAATTCCCATATAATCCAGGTCAAATTCAATTTGACTGCCCACCTTGTATTTTTCAATATTCTCCCCTAAATCTACCACCATCATATCTGAGCTGGAACCTACGATTTTCACTCCCTTATCCACAGGTTGAATATGAGTTTCTTCCACATCCAGCAGACCAATGTCAATAATGGCACGGTGTGAACTACCGCTGTCTTCATCGAATTCAAGAACATTTCCTGTCAGGTTGTGTCCAAGATCTCCGTCAGGAACCATCGGTTTTTCACGAAGCTCAATAATTTCGGCATATAACTTGAATACATCCTGATGCATTTCAGGATTAGGGGAACTGTTATAGACATCTGTCCCCAGAAAAAGTGTTTCTCCCACCCGGAAATGGTTCACATCTTTTGGCAGTAAACCTTTTGAAATTAAAGGAATAGTGACAGAGGTCCCTCCCGTAATGTACGGAATTACCTTGTTGAATTTTGCCTCAATCAATTGTTCATAAAGACACAGCTGCAAGAGTTTGTCCTGACTGGGGAGTACACCATACATACAAGTAAGGTTGGTACCAAGACCCGCAATTTCAATATTAGGTAACTTGAATACCTTTTCATAAAATTCAATAAATTCCTCCCGCATGACACCTTCCCGCAACTCTCCCAATTCAATCATAATAATGATTTTATGGATTTTATTTTGCTTGAAAGCCTCATCTGAAAGCATTTTTATTGTCTCAAATTCAGTATTGAAACTGGCATCTGCATATTTGATAACACTTGATACATAACGTTTTGCCGGTGGCTTAATAAACACAGTTTCTATCGTCGGATTGAGTGATTTGATAATTTTCAGATTCGTAATACGACTGTCACAGATCTGCTTTACTCCCAGTTTTATCAATTCATTGAGATACGTTTTTGAACCACAGAAAACTTTGGATACTACTCCCCATTCAATATGATGTTCAGAAAAAAGTTGGTTCAAATAATGGTAATTATCCTGAAGTTTTTTCCTGTTGAGTACGATGTGTGCCATTGGATTTATTTATTCAGTCTCATCTCGAGATATTTGTTCGTAAAACCTAATTTTTCATATAATTTTTTAGCCGGGTTATCGGGTTCCACATGTAATGCAATGTTTCCATCTGTCTGTTCAATAGCCAGCTGCATCAGTCTTTTGCCAATTCCCCGTCCTCTGTAACCGTTATGTGTTGCAATGTAAACGAGAATATTTTCAGGAATATAACCTTTCATTCCTGTAAAATTAATGATAACGGCACCGACGATATCTCTCTCGTCTTTAGCAGTCAGAATAATACCTCCGGGCTTTCCTTTTCTTCCCAGTGCATAGTCGATACACTTTTGAATATCGGGTTTTGCATCACCGTATTGTTCTAAATGTTTGAAAAGAAATTCCATAACCGAGATTTCTTCTTCCGTAGAAAAAGTTGCCGGATTTTTATAAAAATTATATTGAATCATACGAAATTAATTACACAAGTACCTTTTCAAGTTCTTGTATGATTGGTTATTAAATAACAGACAGCAATTAGTTACTGCAGAAGCAAAAGAATTTATCTTTATGCAAAAGAACGGTTAGAAATCAGATACACCGTTACGAAAGTACAGGTACAAAGATAGTAAAAAAAATTTAAAGGTTAAAATCATACTTATCTGGCTTTAACGATGTTCATCAGCTGTACTCTTTATTTTAATTGTAAAAATTATATCTTGAAGAAAATCAATAAACATATTTTTTCAAAGTATTCGGTAGATAAACTGAGTCAAAAGAGTAAAATCATTTCTGACATACAGATAGAACTTGAAAAAATAAAAGGTGCATTAACAGGTTATTCTGAAGAAGAGCTTGACACACTCACCTTGCCTCATCCACTACATCACCAAAAACAAATTGAATCCGCAATTGCAGAGTATAAAAAACATCTAAAAAGGAAGTAGATTGATGGGGTAATTTTAAGCAATAAAAAGTAGAAATAGTTCGGAAAAAGCGGACAGATTACGGTTCGCCAGTAATAATTGTGATTACATTACCAAAATGAGATAAAGCACCCTGCAAAACCTTATTTCTTCTCTTATTTATTTCTGGAACACGAAATTGCTTAGGGAAGCTTACCTTTCTTAACTGAAGAAGAGTAAAATCGGGTTTAACAATTAATCTAGTTGAGAAACTAAATAATACATTCAAATAGAGTGGAGTAACAAAGTTAAGTTGGTATTTATTCTTACATTTATTTCTAGCTATTAGGATTTTATAAATCGCTTAAAGAACGTACTTTAGGAAAAAACCTCTAAATTTTCAAACTACATTTGAAAAATGAAAATTCTAATTCTAATTTTAACCTCAATATTAGTGAATCTGTACGTTTTGTCTCAAGCTATTGAGAATAATGGCAACGTTACAGATCGTGTAAAGAAGGAACGCGGTTTTATTAATCTATTAACTGCTCAAGGTTTTGCTGGTTTAAATAGTAATGGATTGGGTTTGAACTATACAGGCTTTAATTACAAGCCGACAGGTCGATTTTTTGCAGGATTTAGTTTGGGCTTTGAATCTGCAAATTTTAAAGCTACTGATGAAAAATTAAAAATCCGAATGAACACCGGACAATTGGGACTTAGACTTATGGGGAAGATTTCCAAACAGTTTTATGTAAACATCGGTATTATGGCTCTCATTGGGAAAGAAAAGGTGGAGAGATCAATTCCCATACAGACGGGACCAATATTTCCTGTTACTAAGCCTTTTAATCAGCAAGAAGAAAACACAGTCTTAGGTTTTGCACCTTCTCAAGGAATTTTCTTTGTGCCAAGTGAAAAAATGGGTTTTACTGTTGGATTGTCGATCTATCAACGACTTTTTAATTCTGATTATTATCGTTACGATATAGGCGGAATGCTATCAATAGGGCTAAAATTTTAAATTAGAATGGCATAAATAAGTTGGGTGTTGCTCGATAGATTCCAATATTTCATAATTGCCTCCCTACCAAACGTCAATCTGTTCTTCCTTCGTTACAACAATCCCCGGTACGCCGTTTTTATCCAATTCCACTTTACCCGTCACAACAATGTATTTGCCATCCAATTCTTCTTCCGGTTTGTAAGTGAAATTTTCTCTACCGTCTTTCCAAATCATGATGGAGAAAACTTGATTGGGAAATGATTGATCAAGATTTAAAAATGTTGATTGTGATTTGGGGATGAATTTCGTGCTTACCACTTTTCCTACAATAGAAACTTTTGAACCAACCTTTGATGCAGCTTGTTGTGTGTTGAAGTGGCCTTTTGGCAATGTTACAGCATTTAGTGGTTCAACATCATTTTCATTTTTTTGCGTTTTCCAAGCATTAAAATCTGCTTTGGATTCAATTTTCGTTTCTAGCTCTTTGTCGATTGAAGGGAAGAAGTTTATTCCTGTTAACTGTTCGATACTGTCAATGCTCACAACATACTCGCTTAGTCTGCCTGTTGCTTTTTTGTTGGGCATTAGGAACGCCATTCCGCGAGGATTGTCTTGCGAAAGGTCAACAATAATCTTGTAATGCAATTCTGGGATACGCAGTTTATTTACTGATTGTTCAATTACAGGCAAATTTTCATGTAAAACAGGACCCGTAATAATGTAAAATGTTTTCTTTTCTCTTTCTACCACTTTTCGGAGCAGTCCTTCCAATTCTGCCCAAGATTCTCGGTTAAATTCCGGACGTTGTGGTGTCATGTTACTGTAATAATACGATTCGCTTAAAGCAGTTTCCGACCATTTAAAGTCTGCCGAAGGCGCTAAATGTCCACGGTCAAAGCCAAAACCGTCATATTTTACTGTTCCATCTGGATTTTGCAATCGAAGGAAATAATCTTTTTCTCCTGCTTTTTCGCAACTCACTTTTTCGTCCATTCTAAAATCGTTAGATCGCGTACCTGTACCTTTTAGTACGCTAGGTGTGAGCATGTGAAATGACCAAGAAGCCATTTTGTAACGACAAGTGTAACCCAAAACCATTGCTGAATGTTCTATAATTTCCACCTCTTGAGTTGAAATTGGGTATCCAGCAGCTTTCATCATTTGCCTAACCTCTTTCAATTTTAGTTGCTCTATTTCTGCTTCAAGTTGTTTTTCTTTTGCTTGGAGCGTATCTAATTCGGCAGATTTAAGTTCTAAATCACCTTGAGCATAAGTAGTAATATTGATGGATAAAAAAAGTATCCATCCCAAGAATCGAATCATTTTGTTTTTTTTGTGTCGCTAAAAGTAGTGGAAAGATTTTTATTAAATTTATTGATACTAATATTCCTCCTTTTCTAATACAAAAATGATCCGTTCGGAAGAAGTTCCAACAGCGTTTGAGCTAGTTTCAATCAATTTGTAACCTTGATTCAACCAATTGTCAACTTGCTTTTTGATGAAAATGTAGAAATTGTCATCCTTATTTTTTGAAACAATCTTTTCCACTTCGTAGTTGGATTTGATAACATCGATTTCAAATTTTGGTCCAACTAATTCCGTTTTTCCTATTATGAAAACCGTTGTTTTACCTTGCGCATAAGTGCTAAAAGATCCTACTGTAAAAATGGTAGCAATCAGAAGAATTGTTTGTTTAATAAAGTTCATGTGTGCTAATTTATGTAAATTAAATTACTCAAAATCCTTTATTTAAAATGTAAGGAGTTAACTTTTATATTTTAATTCATTAAAATTAGTTGTTTCCCTTGGGATATTGATGAATTTGCAACTGGTCAATTAAGTCTTTTTCAATCTTAATTGAAATACAATTGTAAGTTATAAAGTTTAAAGTATCTCAAGAAATTGATTAATTTTATTCCGTTCTATTCAAAACAAAATATGATGGATTTAAAAAAATCAGGAAACCCAATTTTTAAAGAAGATACATTTCGACCAATTAATTTTGATCGCGAAGGACAAGAAGTGATGTCCCTACAAGGAACAATCAATAAGACAGGATTATTACTATTGTTTGTTGGAGTTGGAGCGGTTTATTCATGGAACTATGCTTTATCTATTGAAATGTGGGAAACACTTCAAGCTTATGCCATTGGTTGTGCCATTGCTGCTTTTGTATGTGCCATCGTCTTAAATTTTAAAAAAGATTGGGCTCCGTATTTGGCGCCTGCTTATTCACTTTTACAAGGAGTATCACTTGGAATCATTTCTTGCATTTTGAATTATATGTTTCCGGGAATTGCATTACAAGCATTGACAATCACAATGGCAATTTTTGCAATCATGTTGTTTGCCTATAAATTCAAATTGTTACAAGCAACACCAATGTTTAAGAAAATCGTAATCGTTTCCACTATTGGAATTGGGGCGGTTTATTTGATTAGCATTGTAATGCGCATGTTTGGAGCAGAAATGCCATTTTTACACGATAGTAGTCCAATTGGAATTGGAATCAGTCTATTTATTGTTGTAATTGCTGCCCTTAACTTCATTTTAGATTTTCATTATATAGAAGAAAATGTAGAGAAAGGCGCACCAAAAAACATGGAGTGGTTTGCCGCATTTGGCTTAATAGTTACCTTGGTTTGGTTATACATTGAAGTACTTCGTTTGCTTTCAAAATTGAGAAGTAACGACTAGAAACAAAACAGTCAATTAGAATAGCGTGGATTTCATTTAACGCTTATTCTTTAAAAAACACAGACAGATGATAAAGAACATGGATAAAAAGAAAATCACGCTGATTGCACTTGTTTTAGTTGTGGTTTTCGCAATTTTGGCAGTTGTTTTGCCTTATACTATTGGTCGATTTTTAGGTAATATTTTCACCATTACATCAATTACCGTATTTATGTTGACGATGAACAATGCGATCAATAAATTAGGTACGCATTTATCGTATAGACATCCAAATTTGTTAAAAGAAAATTCAACGCAAGTTGGAAACAAAGGTTTTCGTTTAAAACCTTATAGCATCTACAAAAATAGAAAGGATTTCTACGCTAAAAATGATGCAGAAGTGACACGTTTGGTAGATTTAGCTATTCGTTCATTCTTCTTAAATCTTTGGATTTTCCCTGCACTTTTCATTATTTCTATGCTTGTCGTAATGGTAACAACGTGATTGTACCACAAACGTATTGTTACTTGTCAATGAGTTGAAACGGACAAAATTGTGACTTAAAAAGTTAGTTTTTTATGAGAGACATTTCTAAGACTCGTTAATTTTGTTTTTTTTAAAAAAGATGAAAATTTTTACTTTATCGCTACTGTTTTCAGTAGTAAGTATCGTTTGTAGTGCTCAAAATGTGACACTTAATTTGCAAGGAATTAGAAGTTCTAAAGGTCAAATTGAAGTGTCGATTTATAAAAACGCAGATCAATTTAATGATGAAAAGCCAAGCAAATACTTGTATTTTAGTAAGGATAACTTAAAAGATGGCAATTTAAAAATTACTTTTTCCTTGGCTGAAGGAAACTATGGAGTGACAGTGCTCGATGATGAAGATATGTCTAGAAGCATGACTTTTAAAATGGGTTTTTATCCTAAAGAAGGAGTTGCTTTTTCTAATTTTCGTTTCAAAGGAATGTCTAAACCCAAATTTGAGGATTTTAAGTTTCAAGTCAGCGGTGTCACTAGCATCAATGGATATATGCGTTATTTTTAACTTTTTATTGAAGCTTTTTCCTGCTATCCACTATATCCCTTCCTTCTCGTCAGGGGATGCCACTCCTATCAGGGCTAAGGATTGATTCTTATGAAACCACCTTTCTTTAGCACGCGTATTTAATTGTTTTTTATAGAAGGAATGCATTTAATGCATTTTTTAGGGTAATTACTATTTTATTAAAGGAAATCCACTTGCAATTGATTCGGTAGTAGGTTATTTTGTTTTAATTTGTTTTATTTGCCACACTAATTTAATACTTCACTATTTTAAATGATTCCTTTCATAAATATTTGCAACGGTTTAGATAATTGGAATGCGCTTACCAATGGTTCATTAACTCGTTCTGCGTCTAATTCAATAATGGGTCCTACTATAGAATTCGATTTATCATCAATCCCTGCATTGGACAGTTCGGACGAACCCGTAAATGTTTATGTAGGTTATAACAATACCTATTTGTTTTTGATTATGATTCAAAAATCCAAGGACATTGAGTCAAGATATACTACTGAATTAAGTGGAGTTATCAGTGATATGGCTTTTGCCATGGCAAGCTCGAGAATTGGTGGTATTATTGATGTTACGCATTCAACAATGCTACCTAATCAAATTACAAATGCTGAAGCGATCATTAGAACAAATGACTTTGGTGATGCTGCTGATCGATTGGGTGTTATGAATGATAATTCTTATGGTCCGATTCTTTTTGAAGTTCCTAAATCAATTTTTTTGGTACCTGGAAATCGTAAGGCATTATTTGGTGTTAAGACTGTAAAAATCAAAAGATCCAACGTTTTAACATTCGACTTAATAATTGAAAATTGGACGAATGGTCAAGAAGCTAATAAAATATATCTTGATGCTTCAAAATCTTGTCCACCATATGCACCTATTGGAAATTATGGACTTTATACTCACTTAGGTTATGATTTAAGCTAATTAAATGTCACTTTTTGATATATCATATAGCCTTGCAAAGGCTACAACGTACTCTTTACTAATTTCTTTGTCTTTCAGTATTTTGATTGCTGTTTTTAAGGATAAGAAATTTAGTTTGATTACTTTGTATTTATTAATAGCCTTCTTATTCGAAAATTTAGGGGGTTATATTGCACAGAAATATGGTTACAATTTATTTATGATGCCACTTTTTTACTTTTTCGATTACTTTTTTTGGTCACGATTTTTTGCTCAATTTACTACTGGAATTAAAAAGTATTTTAAATGGGTTGATTCTTTTGTCATCATATACTTGGTAATAGAAATGTTCAGTTTTTACAATGGAAAAGGTTATCTGATTATTCCAGGTGGCTCGGTATTTTGTTTGTGTACGTTGTTGGTCTTGATGTCGAGTTATTTACTTGATTTGAAGCTTGAAACCCCTAGTGACTGGGCTTTCTTTTCAATTTTGTTTTTGCTTACAACAATTTGTGTATTCTTTCATTTGGTAATGAGATTTACAGTGTATTGGACGGATGATTACAAGTATTACCTATGGATGTTTAAGAATATTTTTGTACATATTTTTTATTTATTTTTACCTTTTTATCAATGGAAGAATGCACGGACTCCAATTTAGTATTTGTTTGGATTGTATATAGCTTAATTGTTGTTTCATTAATTGGTGTTTTTGTTGTTTTACTAATTCGTAAACAGTTGATGCAGGAAACCAAGAGAATTGAAGAACTATCCAACTTAGAGGAAAAACATTTACGTGATCTCCTACAACGTCATTTGGATTCGCAAGAGCACGAACGTGAACGTATAGGAAGTGATTTGCACGATGCGATTTCAAATCGTTTAAACATGATTCTATTGCGTTTGAGGGCAAATTCAGATAGCTCAATAGTGGAGGCAGATGTCAATGAAACAATCAATGCCGTTCGTCGTATTTCCCATGATCTTAATCCACCAATGATAGAGCGATTCGCAGTTGATGTATTAATTTCATCTCAATTTGATCGCTTAATTCCTGAATATAAAGTTAAAAAGTGGCAAAGAAAATCCATGAAATTTAACTGGTCAACCGATCATAAAATGCAAATTATTCGTATTGTTCAAGAGATTGTAACTAATATTGTAAAACATGCCAAAGCGAATGAAGTTTCTATTATGTTAGCGGAACATCATAAATACTTGTATTTAATTGTGGATGATAATGGGATTGGCTTCTCTGATGATAATAAGGGGATGGGAATGAAAAACATTGAAAATAGATTGTTCATTTTAAATGGGGCATTCAAAGTTAAATCAAAATTGAATAAAGGAACACGTATTATTTTAGCATTTCATCATGGGGTACAGGATAGCAATAGTAGAAGATGATAAATTAATCTTAGAATTGGTTAGTGGATTTTTATTAAATTCTGAAAGTATTGATTCAGTTATACCATTTTTTGATGGACAAACATTTTTGGATACCATAGATGCTATTGCTCAGGATTTGGATGCATTGATTTTGGATTTTCGTTTGGGAGAATACAATGCCGAAATGCTCTTAGTGGAAATGCAAAGTAGAGGTATTGATATTCCAACAATTATTTTGACATCCAATTACAATCAATATTTATTAGGGCATATGATTCGTGCCGGTGTTGCAGGATATTTTCCGAAAAACATTAAACCGGATGAATTATTACATGTCATTCATGAAGTAATAAGTAAAGGACATTACATCAGTGCTGACCAATTTCCATATTTGAAGATTGCCTTTTCTGATGATCCTTTAAGTAATTCAAAGTCAAAAGTTGATGTTTCTGATCGTGACATTGAATTGATCTATTTGTTAGCTACTCAATTAACAGCGAAAGAGATTTCTGATCGCTTATGCGTTTCACCTAAAACCATTGAAGGATATAAAAACACTTTGTTTGTTAAAACGAAAACCAAGAATGTTGTTGGTCTGGTAGTGTATGCAATTCAAAATGGTTTAATCAGTCCAGATGAGATTGATTTGATGAATGAAAATTGATGTCTATAACTATTCGCTAAGACTTAAAGATACTTTTCAGAAATTAGCTGAATCTACATTAAAACAAAAAAAGGCACTTATGATGCCTTTTTTTCTATTTTACTAGAACAACTTTAATTGCTGTCCAACCTTTAGCTCCTTTTTCTTTTTCGAATTGAACTTTGTTTCCTTTGATTAATGTTCCAGAAACATTGTTTTGGTGTACGAAAAAGTTCTCGTCATCAGCTGTCTTAATGAAACCGAATCCTTTTGTTGCATCGAAATAGTTTACAATTCCTGTTAAGGTAAAATCTTGTTCTTCATCTTCAGATCTTCTTGGAATTCCGATTTCTATATTTTCTGCGTCAATTTCTACTTTCTTACGCGTTGGATCTGGTGGTGAATCATGCAATACGCCGTTTTCATCGACATAAGCCATCATGCTTTCCCAGTTTCCTCCTCCTGCAGTGTCTTTGCGCTCTTCTTTGCGAGCTAATTTTTCTTTTCTTTTCTGGTCACGTTTTTTTTCACGTTCTTTTTTTCCAAAAGTTTCAGCCATTTTGTTTTTGTTTAATTGTAATTAATATTAATGAGTAAGTCGTATTGTCTCTACTCGTGCCATACGTTTTAACGTTTTAACATGGCCTTTAACAGCTGTTAAAAAAGATTTATTTACGTGATAGGGTATTTTAAAATCGTTTGCTGTACGTGCAACAATTCTACTTAAATTGTAGTAATGTACATGACAAATGTTAGGAAATAGATGGTGTTCAATCTGATTGGTAAGTCCACCAAAATACCAATTTAAAAATTTACTTTTAGGTGAAAAATTACTTGTTGTCTGTAATTGATGAATGTACCAATTTTGTTCAATGTTGTAATTTTCTTCCGGTTGAGGGAAGTCCATATTTGGAACAACGTGTGCCAATTGAAAAACAACACTTAGTAATAAACCTGCTACCAAATGCATGCAAATGAATCCTAAAATTATCCACCAACCAGAGAATGGCGCCATATAAATAGGTAAAATGAGTGCATATCCTAGGTAAAGTACTTTAATAAAGATTAATTTCACCAAAATTCTAGCTACTTCTTTCTTAGTAGTTATTAATCCCATTTTTCGGTATTCAAATAATTTCTTGAAATCCTTTACTGAAAACCAATACAAAGTCAAGATACTATAAAATACCCAAATGTATAAATGTTGGAAACGGTGAATTTTGTAACGCTTGCTATATGGCGAAAATCGCAATAAAAATAATGGTGCATCAATGTCTTCGTCATGCCCGTGGATGTTTGTGTACGTGTGGTGCAATACATTGTGTTGATAACGCCACAAATTGCTGTTAATACCTAAACAATCTACCGAGTTTCTCAGTGCTCTATTAAGCCAATTGTGCTTGGAGTATGAACTATGATTAGCATCGTGCATGATTCCCATTCCAATACCAGCCATTCCTAAACCACTTAAAATGTATAGGATGATGGAAATTAGTGAACTATTAATGATGCCTGTCGAAATGATTACTATTGGAGCGGTGTATAACAGTAACATTAAAACTGTTTTAATTACCATGGTGGAATTTGCACCTTTTTTAATCTTATTTAATCTAAAATAAAGATTAACTCTTCTTTTTAACTCTTTTGAGAATTCTTTCTCTAATGTGTTGGAAAATCTAATGTGTTTGATAAGCTACGATATTTATTTATTACTATATGGTTCAATTAAAAAGTGGGTAAGGTTAAACCATACTTACAAGCTTATGTAGCAAAAAAAACTTAAAGGGAACGAGTATTTGTATCTGGAAGAAAACAACTCAAATCCGAAAATTTTGGATTTACATTACTTATAATTTTGTAAATATAGGAAGAAATTAGCAATTTTCAAAGCGTTTGCATTGTAATTGCATTACTTAGAACTCTATTTAACAACTTGTGGCTTTTTGATAACTAAATATTAAGATATTAAAAAGGGTTGCATTTATATTCAAGTGCAACCCTTTCTTTAAATGATCAATATTATTTTATTAAACCAATTTCTCTAAGACGTTGGATTAAAAACTCGCCCGCTGTAATGTCATCGTATTGCTTTGGTTGCTCTTCTGTAATGCAATTTGGCAAAACACTTAAATCCATTGTACTCACTGGATGCATGAAAAATGGAATGGAATAGCGTGATGTGCCCCACAATTCGCGATCTGGATTTACAACTTGGTGAATCGTAGATTTTAAACGGTTATTGGTATGTCTTGAAAGCATGTCTCCAACGTTGATAACAATTTCATCTTCTTCTGCAATTGCATCTACCCATTCACCATCGTGACGTTGAACTTGCAATCCTTTTCCTTGCGCACCCATCAATAAGGTAATCAAATTGATATCGCCATGTGCTGCTGCTCTTACAGCTCCTTTTGGCTCTTGAGTAATTGCTGGGTAATGAATTGGTCTTAAAATGGAATTTCCATTACGTACTTTATCATCGAAGTAGTATTCATCCAAATCAAGAAATAAAGCCAAAGCACGTAGAACATAAATACCTGTTTTTTCTAAATTTTTGTATGCTTCTTCACCATATTTATTAAATCCAGGAACTTCTTTTACTTCCACATTTTCGGGGTAATTATAGTTAGCTTTTTCAGCTTCTGCAACGTATTGACCAAAATGCCAAAATTCTTTTAAATCCCCTTCAGTTCTACCTTTAGCATGCTCTTTTCCAAAAGCTGTGTAACCGCGTTGACCACCAATTCCTTCTACGTGGTAGCTGTCTTTCACTTCAACTGGTAAGTTATAAAACTCACGTACACTCGCGTAAAGGTTTTCTATTAATTCAGGAGAAAGAAAATGACCCTTTAAAGCTACAAATCCAATTTCTTCGTATGCTTTACCTATTTCGTTGATGAATTTTTGCTTTCTTGCTGGATCTTCTGAAATGAAATCAGAAAGGTCAACTGATGGAATTCCGCTCTTTAACATGATGACTTTTTTTTGTGCAAAAATATCTATTCCAATTCAAATCAAGAAACTTCTAACAGTTTCTTATGAAAATCTTCGACCAAAGTCTCTTTTTTTACTTTAGAACGTGATAAAAAATAAAATCTTGAAGTCGCTCAGGAAGTGCTGATGCAATTTTTAATGTCCAATTAGTATTGGCACTGTACACCATTTTTGGTTTCTTCGCTAAAAGTGCTTTTTCAATGATTTTCGCTAAAATCAATGGATTTTTAGCATGTTTAGCTTCATTTTTAGCCAAACCTTTTGCTTTGGAAAGCTGTTTTTTGAAGTGAATGCTTGTGTCAATCGTCTGTTGCATGACCTTGTCAACGTTTCCTTGCATCTCTGTTTTGAATGCGCCAGGACGAATTTTAATGACAGGTATATTGATGTACTTTAACTCTCTTCTCAGTGCGTCTGAATAGATTTCTACCCCATGTTTTGAAAGGTAATAGAAGCCGCTGAATGGGGCAGGACTCAACACGCCAGTTTCACTTGAAATATTGATGATTCTTCCCTTTCCATTCAAAAT
>Ga0233377_1000156_pt1 | contig 40457 bp, 59 predicted proteins | sample ElkDunMinimDraft_6_FD_191540 | JGI IMG/M metagenome (GOLD analysis project Ga0233377, IMG submission 191540) | Fecal eukaryotic communites from dung pellets of Tule Elk in California, USA - Elk Dung E36 | ecosystem: Host-associated > Mammals > Digestive system > Large intestine > Fecal | place...
AGGCTCAACGCTCCATCCCTATATACGATTCTAAGAACACCTTAATATTCGTAGATGAAGATGACCCAAGATCTAACGAAATCATACGTCAGGAGTATTTGAGTAAGAAAGCGAGTTAAAAACCCAATAAAAACATAATATGAAAACCATAAAAGATTTTACCCCCGAAATACAAGCAAAAGTACCTGAGTACATAGAAAAATACACTAAAGGAGTATTCGATGGAGGAAGATACAATAGTTTCAAGAAAGAAAATGCAGAAACTTTAATCCATTGGAACTACGATAAATGTGGCTATAAAAAACCAGTTGTATTAGTAGCTGAAAACCCTTATGAAAGTCAAATATTCTTTAACTACATCAAGGCTAACGAGAAAGTATTCTATCCTATTCTATATGCTATTTATTGTGTGAAGAATGGCATTGAATTACCTAAACTAGAGGACGCTCCGGAAATAGAAAGTAGCCAACTGGATAGCCAACTGAGTAGCCAACTGTATAGCCAACTGCGTAGCCAACTGGATAGCCAACTGTATAGCCAACTGCGTAGCCAACTGTATAGCCAACTGAGTAGCCAACTGGATAGCCAACTGAGTAGCCAACTGGATAGCCAACTGCGTAGCCAACTGGATAGCCAACTGTATAGCCAACTGGATAGCCAACTGGATAGCCAACTGAGTAGCCAACTGTATAGCCAACTGTATAGCCAACTGCGTAGCCAACTGTATAGCCAACTGGATAGCCAACTGGATAGCCAACTGAGTAGCCAACTGTATAGCCAACTGCGTAGCCAACTGAGTAGCCAACTGCGTAGCCAACTGGATAGCCAACTGGATAGCCAACTGAGTAGCCAACTGGATAGCCAACTTGGTCAATATAACCCTGACTATTTATTCACAACTAACGTTTATTCTAATTCATGGTTAGCGTGGTTCGGATTCATGGCAAATGAATTAAAAATAGATGCACCCATAAATGTAGAGTTGAACACTTGGAATGAGTTGTATCTTAACTCAGGTGTTTATTCTGCTATATTTTCAGAATTAGTATGTATTGTTTCTAAATATCCTAAGAAAATACATCGTAACGCTACTAATAACTTACACAATACTGATGGCCAAGCGATAGATTGGGGGTATTCAACCGACTTAACAAAATTCGATTGTTACTATGTAGACGGCTTCAATTTGGATAAAGAACTATTTGACAAGCTTTCAAATAAGGAAATCACTTTCGAGGATTTTGCTAAGGAACGCAACGAAGAAATCAAATCCGCTATTCTATCATTTTACAACTCAAAATTCGGCGATGAATTCATGTTCAGATTCCTTTCTAAAAACCTTAAAGAGGTTGATAATTATGTCGACAAGAAAGACCCTAAGTATTTAGAAGGTACCACAGGAGGAATGAATATCGGGGTATATACCCTCTTTTCTGGACGATTGATGGATGAAGATATCGCATTTGTTAGATGTTATTGTCCATCGACCGATAGGATGTTCTTCTTAGGTGTTGAGCCATCCAATAGAACTGCAAAAGATGCAGTAGCTAGTCTATATCGAATCCCTAGAAAAGTTAAAGAACATATCCTGTCCATTCAGCGACAAGGCGAAGTGTATTCAACCAATTTTACAAATGAAGGTTTGCAACTGCTTCATAACCTATCCAAGGATGAGGTTGCGGATCTAGTAGGAATCACAGGAGACAAGTACTTCTCCTTATTACAATACGAATATTAATCTTTTAAAATAAATAAAGTCATGACACAAGTAAAACAAGTAAATGTAGCATCAGTAGAATCCACAAGCGGTCACTTTGCTATCAATCCTAAGAGAGTAGTAATGTTAGATAAAATCAACGAGACACGATTTGTTGAGGGTGATTGTGTGCTAAGTACCAAGAATCACACTGATCTCAACATGAAATCTGATTGTCTTATCACGATTCAAAATGTGTACGATCCATTCTCTAAGATGTTTCAAAAATCAAGGGATTAATTCACTTACGGCGGGTGTAACAGCCTGCCAAATTTTAAAAGATTAACCAAATGGAAAATAGAAGAAGAAATTTAGCACGCCTTATGATATTAGGCTTAGCAGGAGCATTCGCCCCGCAAAATAAAGAGTTCTACGAAACCCGCGAAACAAGGAAAGATTCAACTAATAGCAATACCTATAAGTCAAGCAAGCAAGGTCAACAGCGATTTACCTATGAAGATGGTTTTTCCTGCGAAGCACTTAACCAAAAGAGTGCGGATAAGAAGCATAGTAAGTGGTTAAAAAATCAAAACAGCTAACCAAATGGAAAAGCAAACAGTATTTATAAAGAGATACCCTAGTAAGGGTGAGTTGCCAAATGCAGAGCATCACGTAATTGTCGGATGGAATGAAGAACCATTATCAACAAGAATAGCCAATCGTTCTGATAACGGTTATTGGTTTTTATCTGATGATGCTTGCGATTGTGACGAGCCTGACTATTGGCTTAAAGAAATCGAAATCCCTAGTGAGGAGGAAATCGAACACGAAGAACACCAACACTTTATTCAAAGTGACCGAAATCATTATTTCAAAGACGGTTTTAAAACTGGTGCAAACTTCATCCTTAACTACTTAAAAGTAAATACAAATGAGACAGATAAAATTTAGGGGATTAGTAACTGACACCAAAAAATGGGTTTACGGCTACTACTTTAACCATGCTGGTGTTGATAGAATTTTTGTTTCTGACAAAGGTAGTTATACAGTAATTCCCGAATCAGTCGGGCAATTCACAGGAATTCAAGATAAGAATGGAGTGGAGATTTATGAGGGGGATATCTATAAGGACGAAGAAGGTGATTATTTCAAAGTAATACAAATGAAGTGCGGCAGGTACGCTTTAAAAATGATAGACGGTCATTATACTGATGATTGCATCGATTGGTCTGAAGTCGAAGTCATCGGCTCCATCCACGACCCTAGAGAGGGGGAAGGGAGATGACCATCCAAGAACAAGCAGATATGATAATAGCCTATCTCCAGGAGAATGGGTTATCACACGATCAGATGCTGGAAGTCCTCGCTACAGCAAGGAAGAAACTCGAAGCCATCAAAGCAGAAGAGCAATTGAACAAACCGAATAAGCAGATTAAAATATTTGAGGAATGAAAGTGACATATAACATAGAAATATATAACGAAAGCTGTTTTGATAGAATAGCTTTGACAGATAGCGGATCTATTGACATAATATGTATTGATCCACCATACCTATATCTTAAGCATAAGTTAGATGCTGCATTCGATGAAGAATTATTTTTCAATGAGTGTAAACGTATATTGACTAAGAATGGATTTATTATAGTCTTTGGACGTGGCGCTTCATTTTATAGATGGGGTTCAATGTTGGACAGATTAGACTTTACTTTCAAAGAGGAAATTATTTGGGATAAATCGCAATGTTCATCCCCTCTTATGGCATTGTCTCGAGTTCATGAAACAGTAAGCATTTGGACTAAAGGTAAAGGCACTATCAATAAATGCAAGATTCCTTATCTGGAGATGAAAGGTAATGATATTGATTCAATTTGCGGTGACATCAAGCGCATGAGGTCCATCCTTAAGAATACAAAATCCTTAAATGCAGTATTAGAGTTCTTGGAAAACAACACCCGTGACACTTCTGAAAAATGGGATGCAAATCAATTATCTATTTCATCAGTAATTACAAAGGAAGATAGAAGTGTGTCAGCGATCAGAAGTATTAGCGAAGGGTTAAATGAAAAAACAATTATTCGGACCGATAGATTAGAGCAAGAAAAATTCACAAAACATAGCGTAAATACTGATAAAAGAGAAAAAGGAGACCGCGCTGCCGATGTAATTCAAGGTATATCCTTTGGTCTAAACGAAAAATCAATTATTCATCAGAAACAAGGTGTGACTATTTCATCTGATAAAGTAGGTAAAGTACCTGATTCAGTAGTTGACATGAATAAAATAGTTAACGGAATGAGTGAAAAATCAATTATAACAACTGATGCATTTACATTCCTAAAATCATATTATTATGAACTGTTAGAACTACTGCAGCAGAATGGTCAAACTACAATCTACGAAGAATTGAGAAACCATTACGGATCTATCCATCCTACAGAAAAACCAGTTAGACTTTTAGAGCGTTTGATTCAATTAGTTATCCCTAAAGATAAAGCTACAAATAAAGTAATTGTTGCTGATTGGTTCGGTGGTTCATATAGCACAATGAAAGCTGTTCACAATTTAGGATTACGAGGTGTGAGTACTGAAATATTAAAAGAATACCATCTTTCAGGAATGGAGTCTCTAAAAGACCATTGCAAACAGCTAAACCTATTCGCTTCATGAACCTATTCACCACAGGCTTTTTACAAGTGTTCTTCGTAGCGTTGAACACTTGGCTTATTACTCAACGCAATTTTGCAGGTGTACTCGTTGTCAGCTTCCTAATAAGCTTCATTTGGTCATTCAACGTCAAGAAGGTTGCATTCGGTTCAATGCGTGATCGTGTCATCTACTCAATAGGTGCATCAATTGGAGGTTTAACAGGATTATTTATAGGAGGATTGATATAATGTTTAACAAAGATTTTTTCCCGACACCCAAAGAGGTGATATATCAGATGCTTGCCCCTTATGAATTGGCAGGTAAGACAGTTCTTGAACCAAGTTCAGGAAAAGGAGATATTATTGAAGTGCTTAAAGAATTAGGCGCAAACGTTATCTGTTGTGAATTAGATGAAAACCTAGCAACAATATCAGCGAGTAAAGCTCAATTGATAGCTAATGACTTCACTACTGTTACAAGTGAACAGATCAGTCATGTGGACTACATTGTAATGAATCCACCGTTTAGCGCCGATGAACATCACATTAACCACGCTTGGAATATAGCCCCTGATGGCTGTGTTATCGTTGCTCTATGTAATTGGGAAACGTTAGCTAACGATTACACAAAGTCACGCAGACAATTAACTGGTATTATCAAAAATTACGGTTATTGTGAAAACATTGGCGACCTATTCAGAACTGCCGAAAGATCAACCAATATTGATATCGGTCTGATCAAAATTACAAAACCTGGATCTAATGATGGCTTTTCGGACTTCTTTAGTGAAGAAGAAGATGAAAAGGAACGCCAAGAAAATGGATTAATGTCATACAATGCAGTTCGTGAAGTCGTTCAGCGATATGTCAACGCAGTCAAATTGTACGATGAAGTTTTGGATAATGCAGTTAAGATGAATGCTCTAACTGACGGTTTAGGAGTTCGTGATTTGGTTTTCACATGCTCACAGAAAGAAGTTCCTACGACAAGAGATCAATTCACTAAGGAGCTTCAAAAGAAGTCATGGTCATGGATTATTAACAAGATGAACCTACAAAAGTACAGTACCCGTGGCCTTATGGAGGATATCAACAAATTCGTTGAGCAACAAAAGTCGATGAAGTTCACCATGAAGAACATCTATAAAATGCTTGACGTAATCGTCCAGACTACCTCCCAAAGGATGGACAAAGCGTTACTCGAGGTTTTCGATAATCTTACCCAGCATCATCACGAAAACCGATGGAGCGTGGAGGGATGGAAAACCAACAGTCATTATTTGGTTAATAAAAAGTTCATAGAGCCTTATATAGCGCCTTTAAGCCGATGGGGGACAATGGATATAAGCAGTGGAAGAGCTGAAAGATTAGACGACTTAGACAAAGCTTTATGTTATCTAATGGGACAATCATGGAGTAATGAAAGAAGATTTTATCCATCGGTTGATCGAGGGAACTATGGTGAGTGGTTTGATTGGGGATTCTTCGAGGTGAAATTATTCAAGAAAGGTACAGGGCACTTCAAATTTAAAGACGAAAACGTTTGGGCTCTATTCAACCAACAGATTGCAAGGATCAAAGGGTTTCCATTACCTGAGTCAATAAGAAAGGCAGCATAACATAACCCCACCAAAACACCCAATCCTAATAAAGTAATAAAAATGAGTGGTAAACCAAACCAAACCGAGGACAGCAAGGAAAGAGCTATTTATTTATCATGGTTAACCGGTAAGCACACTTTACTTGAATTAGCTAAAAAATATAGCGTGTGTGAATCTACTGTATCTAAGGTTATAGAAAGAAAATTAAAGAACAGGAAATTATCTGTTTAAACACTGATATTATCGATTATCACTCGAATTAATGAAACGAGCCGATTATGTCAAGTATTCGGCTCAAAAAAAAGAAAATATGAGAAATAAAAAACTAACTCTAAAAGCATATTTAACTATTAAGCGTCAAGATTTATATGCTATAAGGAGTAATTCACAATCTGTGCGTGAAGCGTGGAAATGTTTAAGAAGTTATTTGGTTTAAATAAGAAGAAATGAAAGCAAGAGTAGTTCAAGGTGGAATAGGCACCTACGAAGTAGAAGTTAAGACATCGTGGTTATCACCATGGAAGACAGTTTATGATGGTTTTTTACCATGGAGAGGTTCAAAAAGTCAGGCATTCAAATTAAAAGAAAAATTAGAAAGACGATGATAATCTAAAAAGAATTAAGAATAGGAAACATTTTAAACTACACAACCTCTGAAGGAGATGTAGTACCTACTAAAATAGATTGGCAAGATTTAAAATGGATATCAGAAGATAGTAAAGGTTTTAATTTAGTACATGATCCTGTCCCTTTAACGGAATCGGTGTTGTTGAAGTGTCCGATATGCGTATATGATGAACTTGATGGTGAATACCGAATAAATGACACAAGGTATAGCATTCATAAAGTGACCAATTTTGATGGGCTTCTTTTGTGTGATGGCAACAATGTTTTAGTTGAAATCAAACACCTCCACCAACTACAGAATCTTTATTATGCCCTTACAGGCGAAGAATTAGAGGTGTCACTATGATTTTTAGACCATGCATTAAATGCACCCAACCATTACAATTGGATGGTAAGGTATATTCTACCTACTGTAAAAACGGACAAGCAAGTAAGAAGTGTATTTGCGGAACTATTAACCATGTCTATTTTGGGATAGATGGTAAAATTGAATTAACAAAATGAAACTAACAAAACAACAACGTCTCTCACTCCGTAATAAATACAATGGTCGTTGCGCTTATTGTGGCGACCTATTAGGCGACCGCTTCCACGCTGACCATATAGAACCAATTGTTCGGAATTGGTTGAATGGAACGTGTAAACATCCCTATCGTAATACATTAGAAAACTTCAATCCCTCATGTCCTAGTTGTAATATTATAAAGAATAGTCATTCCCTAGAGGGATTTCGAAAGATAATTGGTGGTTTTGTCAATTCACTAAATCGGGATTCAACACAATACAAATTTGCTAAACGTTATGGACTAGTCGAGGAAAGACAAGCAGATGTTAAGTTTTATTTTGAAACTGTTTAGTATATTTGAATATGTCACAATTCATTCAACAATCAATAGGCACCATTCTAGAACTTGAAACCGAAAGAGGTCAATCTTTTATCACAGGACGTGTAACAATTGACTTTATATCTAATGGAGATTTTAGTAAATACTTAGATAAAGATGGTAATCTAAACAGAGAATTGCTTTCGCAAGACCTTATAAGATACTTTCAAAATGATATCTTTCAATTATAGCCTAACCCACCGTTAGGCTTTATACTCAACCCCTGCAAGCTCCTCATCACTCCATTTAAGAGCATCTTCCAATACCACTACCTTATCCTGTGATTCGTCTAGGCTATCTAAATAATCCCATAAGTCACCCGATACTACTACAGGATCCCCATCTTTAATAATGTCGAATCCTTCATTTAATAAGTGTCGTACTTGTTCTCTAGTCATAATAATTCTTATTTTAGATATAAATATAACAAATATGTGCTATCATGTAGGAACTCCGAGTAAGTCAGAACTGAAAACAAAACTTCCAAAGAAACAAATAACATACGATCAGGGTGAAATTTGGCATGTTTCAGGATTTGCAAGGCCTTTCCTTCCAGTAACACTAAATACCGATAGTGATAGTGTAGTTTCTGCAAGATAGAAGCTCTTACCATTTTGGGTAAAGACAGAACAAGAAGCAGGAAAGTATGCTAATACATTGAATGCTGAATCAGAGAGTATTTTTGAGAAAGCTAGCTACAAATCATACATAGGAAAAAACCGAGGTCTGCTTTATGTCACAGGATTTTATGAACCCCATAAAGTGTTAGGAAAGAAAGAGACAGAGAACTATTTCATCTACTATCCAACAAGGGAAATTTTCACCTTAGGTATTGTCTATAGCCAATTCACTGACCAAGACACAGGCGAAACTTACCCTACATTCAGCATCATAACCACACCCGCGAATCCATTATTAGAGGAAATTCACAACGAGAAGAAACGTATGCCATTAATCATAGGAGAACAAGACCGGGATGCGTGGTTATTTGCTAATAGAAGAGAAGAAATTACCCAACTTATGAAACCATATTCAGGTGAATTAGGAAGCCATCAAACGTATCGTGTTACAGGTGCAAGAGGTGAGGAAACAAATATAAAGAGTATTCAAGATCCTATTTCTTAAGTGTAAATTCTCCCGAATAATTTTCAAGTTTCTTTAAAATATCCTGATGTCTAGCAGTCGCTATATCAATCCATCTAGCAGTTAATCGAACAGCATACAAAGGGTTTACAATCTTGAATTCCTTATAATTATTATGCTTATTTGCAACGTAGAATACTGTTTCCCAATTCTCCTCAAATTCATCTGGAGTATAGAATTTCTGTTTTTTTTCATGGTAAATCCAACATCCGTTAACCCTAGCATTCTTTGCTAAAGAAATAACATCGCTAGGAGTTTCTTTTTGTTTTTTCAACCATGCTTCAGTATTCATGTGTCAAAATTACTAATATTTTTAGCAAAGTTGCAAGTGTAAAATTCAAACTATACTTTTGCGCCCATGGAATTAGATGTATTAAGAAGAGAGCTTACAGGAAGAACCTATGAAGATAATATTAGAATAGCCCCTCATATGGTGGTATTAAATGCAGAAAGGTTCCTGGCAAAACAATTTAAGGATTGCGATAACTGGAAAAAGGAATTGGACAAATGCCCTAGTTATGATAGGTTGGTATTATTTTATGAAGCCGTGAAAGAAAAAGCCACTGGTTAGAGTGGCTTGTTACTTTTCGACTTAGCTTTCCCAATCCCAAAGAACCACCAAGCAACGATGATAACGAAAACGAGTAGAGCGAGAGTACCATAAATTATACCTTTGCCGCTCGGCTTAGATTCCTTATGTACTTCTTTATCGTAGGTAGTAACTTTCTCCTTAATCGCTTGACTTGCTTTTAAAAAGTATTCCATATCAGATTGAAGACTTTTAAATGCACTATCTAGTTGTCGTAGCTTTTCTGATTCTGCTAATTGATATTTTACATTTCCCTCGGCTTCAAATGATCCATCGGGGCGTAAGTTAAGTTTGTCCGCTTGTATGGTTGTGTTTTTGACCTTATCACTTGTTTTGAGGTTTGTGTTAATGTCAACTGACTGGCTATTGTCTTTGACTTTCAGTTCTTGATCGCTACTTTGCTCAATACTTACTCCCGACTTGGAAATAAGAACATCCTTACTTGTATTCTTAAATAATCCGCACCCATTAATTAAGGTGCAGACTATCACTAATGTTATCAGTTTTTTCATTTGCTTCAATAGTTATCCTTAATAATCGACATTCTTCACGCAGAGCATCCAGTTCTAACTTTTGACCTTCACATAAGGCTTTGAAGTCAGCCAACTCCGCGCGAATATCATTTAGTGTTTTCTTACATTCATTTCCTTCATCGATAGATATTCTTAATTTTTCTTTCAATGATTCGATAATGCCGTCAGACGCTTCAAGTTGTTTTTCCAGCCGTTCGGTAATACGTTCCGACATTTCCAGTACTTCTTTGGCATTACCAACTAAACCACCTTCATTTTCAATTTTTTCTTTTGGTTTTGATCTCCACCATAGCCAAACAGCACCTACAATTGCAGCAATCGCACCATATGCATTTGGCAATATATGCTCTTTTAAAAATTCTTCCATCCCTTATTAATTCAAATCGTACTTATCAATTATTTGCGCCGTAAAGCATGCTAGATTTACCTTATTCTTATCATATGCTTTCATATCGTTTGGATTATCTATAAAGCACAACTCAGGTAGACAAACGGCTCCTTTTTTACGCATTAAGCCCAATCTACCCCTAGCTGATTGACTCTCTGTCTTTACGCCACGATTTGCAATCCCCATTATTTTAGCATAACCATCCACCAACTCTTTAGCCATAGCTTTGGAACGCTCATTTGCATTATCTGGAATCAATACCTCAACACCAGTCGCTTTTCCATTAAAGGCATTAAAATGCGGCTCTATGGTAACATCCTTTTCTGTTGGGTTGATTCTACCTAAATATTGCCCTAATGTCTCCTTGTCATTATCCTGTACTACTGTCCTGCCTAATTTTCTAAGCTGAGAATTAACCAAATCACGAAAGATCATTGTCTCAACATTTTCTTTTCTTCCATCTACACCTACTGCGCCACTATCATTTAAGTGATGTCCTGCACTTGAATATGTTACTTTTCTCAGCTTTAACCCCTTTTCTCCTGTTTTCATCTTTCCCCTTTTATTTCAAGCCCCTACCGAAATAGGGGCGTTAAACATTATATATCTCTCAAAAAATCCGCATAAAGCTTAGAACCGTTTGCGTTCATATGACAGCTGTCATTGCTCCACAATGAACCTGCCCATTTAACGGTTATAATTCCGCTTGTTAATGCATCATCTAATATTACCAATCTTGGCGCCCTACCGTTGTACACCTGTCCTGAATTGGTTGTTCCTGAAGCAAGCTTATTCAGTGTCAACCCTGTAGCTGATTGATTAACCGTATACGCCCAACCGTTCTGAACTACTGCGCGCTTGCCGTAAATGCTCGCCCCGTTCAATAGTACGTCAACTGCCAATAAGTTTTGACCGTTCGTGCCAAATTCAAGTACTCTCTTGTTCAGATAATGGTCTAATACAGCCGATGTAACATTTAAGGTCGTGGTTTCTTTAGCTTGGCTTTCTTGCCATCTTCTTAAACTCGAATAATCAACAGAATGAACATTAACCTTGCTATTGGCTACCATGTCCATTACAATAGGATAACCCCACAATTCACGCCCCAACACATTAGGCATAGGGTTTTCTAGAAGATAAATAGGTTTGTCTGTTACCGAACGAATCTTATCAATCAATCCTTCCAGTTTGGTTTTGAAGGTTCCCAATGAACGTACACCGATTTCTTTCCCTACAAAATCCTGTAAACTGCTATAGATAATCTCACCCTTAGTAATAGGCTTGTTGAATGAAATGGTAGAACCGCTCACGCCTGCAACAATCCTTTCTATATAGTCCTTATTATTTCCCCAGTATTGACCAATCATCACCACGTCACCTACAACTATTGGAGTATCTACTGTCCCCGAAAAAGTCACGCTATCTTCGGTGATTGCTGTAATAAATCCCCTCCATCTTGTCATGGTGTAATCATCATTACCCGAATTATAATCTATAGACCTAAGCGGTAAATTCTTAGTAGCTCTTAATTCTGCGAGAGATAAAGTTGCACTAGAATATACCTTATGACCTTTAACTATCCAATCATCATTTGGAGTAGTCTCAACAACCAATTTATCAGGATTGAACTCAATTACTCTCTGCCATCCTCTTAATGCATCCTGCGAGATAGTTTTATCCAGATCCCAAAGATCCCAACCGCCGATACCTGCATTCTGGAAATGGAAATATCTGTTCGTGGCAAAATTGAAAATGAAATACGGTGTACCACTTGCAGCTCCGTAATTTCCCTTAATTCTTAATCTTACAGTGCGCTCTTTATTGTCTAGGAATCTATAAGTATTTACTACTCTGTCATCTGTCTGCCTAAAGTCCAACCCTGTAGCAACTGATGAAGGGGCAAGCGGATCAAATGAGGTATCACCGTCACCGTATGGACTTTCGTTGTTGCCCGATACATCCTGACCAATGGTTGTTTCTTCATAAAACAATGCCTTGCCTCTAGTACCGTTCACTATAATTGCCTGTCCGTTAGTTGGAGCTACTTTGAACCATAGCCAGTGGGTAACTGCAGAATTGCCATTTTCATCTACACCTAAACGTCTAATGATAGCACAATCAGAACCAGTAGGAATAGTGAAACCTGTATTTTGCGTAGTGTTGAGCGTGACAATATTTGAAGCTCCGCCAACTGTTACGGTGTGTCCATAAGTGAATGCATTACCCAAATCGAACATTACGATTGTACCATCGCCGGTAAAGTTTTTGGTAAACGCTCCTATAGGTGTTGGATTGAAGTTGTTGAAGGTATCGTGAAGGTTTCCATCGATATACAATTCAATTTCACTGGCATTTGCATTGCTCCGCTCGATACCTTGTATAATACTAACCTCGTTACCCTTAATTTTAAATTCAAATTCCTGACCCACTCCCGTAATTTTTCGAGCCTGTCCTAAGAAGTATTGACGATTAGCAACCAATATACCGCCTTCCAGTTCTGTAGCTAGTATCGCCTGTGCTAGTTTTGATTGCTTCCATTTGATGTATTCACCTACATATCCCGATTGCAAATACCCATCACCCCAAGTAACCGATGAACCTGTGAATGAAATACGTTCGTTCTCGTTTGGAAGTTCTCCCGATTCAGATTGTACAACTGTTTCGCTAGCAATAGTGGATATCTGTTCTCGCATATTTTCTGTGAACTTGTACCCTTCATCAACCACTGCTACGACTACTTCATGGTAAATATCGTAATAGGAACTCGGCCCACCCGTGAACACCCTAGTAACTCCCATATCCGTTGCCGTTGTGGTTCTTACAAATGGATAACCATCTGCTTCTGTAAATACCTGTGCAGGAGTTACTCTAAAAATACCAAATGGTGTTGCGCTATATATCTCTGCCCAAAGCTTAGTATTATTGGGGTTTTCAAGAATTCCATCCAATTCAAAATCAACCAAAACTCCCGGCCCTGATGTAGGAATATTTCTATTATAAGCCTTAGTTACCAAAACAGCTCCATCCCTGTCATTTTCCCTGATAGACAATACCTGTTGAGTTGAAGCAACTGTATTGGCAATCTTGATCGGTATATTTAAAATATTCTGTCTTTCTTTTAAAGGAAATCCCCATCCTGTAATGGTTGAAGTGCCTAAAACAGAAGAAGTCTGAGCAACGTCCTTGAAAGTCTGCTCTCCGATAATTTCAGAATCATAACTGGCTATCTGACCTATAGTACTATCGATACGTTCAACTTCAATTGCAACAGCGTCCGATTCAACAGGATTAAAGTTTCCTGCCTCAACAGCATCGGTTACAGTAATGTCAACAGATTCGTTGATTTTCCCTTTCATCCAGTCAGTCAAATCTGTTATTCCTTCCTCTACCGTAATAACCTCGTGGTAAAAATCCATATTTGCCGAATTCGTAGGCAATGTTGAGCCGTTCACATCGTTAGTTGTAGAGTAACTAACAACTGGATATCCGTTGGCTGAACTGAATACAACTGCAGGAGTTAGTCGATATATTGTGAGGGTTGAGTTAGCCCTAATCTCAATCCACAAATTGGCATTATTAGGATTTACTATTGGAGAATCTGAAAAATCGAATTCCACCAAGACAGAACTACCGGAAATATTCTTTGAAAAAGCCTTGAACTTTAGTATAGTTCCTGTCTTGCTGTTTTCTCTTACTGTAATACTTTGTGAAGTTGAAAGCACAGAAGCTCCCAGCCTAATATTTATCTGTTTAATATTAGTTCTTGCTACAGCAGGAAATCCCCAACCATAAGCATTTACAGACGCACCAAATCCTGTAGCAGTGTCTGACACATCTTTGTGGATTATTTCGGTTTCATCTTCCTTGACGATAGTCAACACCTTGTTGTCTATAGCCTTATCTGCTTTCCAAGTTGCATCACTTGTTGGAGCTAATGGATTACCCTCATTTACGTCTGTAGTTTTTGGTTCCACAGGCAACTCCCCCATGTCTACTAATGACCAAGAGGAACCATCCCAGTTTACTTGCCCCCAATGACCAGCAGAAACAACTAAATCAGGTTGTCCGGCAAATGAATAAGTTCCTTCAGGTACAAATGAATAAGCAACTGGAGCTTCAGGTTCAGGAAGAACATTTGATTCGACAGCAATAAACTGTCCTCCTGCATAATCAACAAAATATGGAAGTTCAGAAAATTTCTTTGTGCCATCCCCTATTTTTACATTTACACCTTGACCATTTTCATTAACCACCCACGCAGGTTCTCCTGGTCCTAATATCAAAGGGTTTGCAATCCATTCTGCTTCTGAATCAACTTTCCACCAAACTCTCGCTTTAATAATCTCTAAATATTCCTCTGCCATCTCTCTATTGTGTATTACTTAAAATTGTTTCATTGCTCCCGTAATGTTTCTCCGACAAAACAGGGTCTCCATCTTCACATTCCATTGAATTGACAGTAGCGATACATGTTTCTACATTATATCTACTATTCAAGGGAATAAATTTCTTTCCTTCTATATTGTAAGTTTTATTGAATTTCCATCCGTTTTCATCTGATACCATAATGTCGCCTTGAAATAATTCTCTGGCAAGATGTTTTAATCTCATTATAGCATTAGCGGTCATTCCGGTTAATGAACCAGTATATTTATTGTCATAAAATTTATATTCTTTCGCGCTGTCATAGTAGTTCAAAGCGATATTTGACAGCATAAAACCAGTGAAAGAACTACTTATTTTAATTGACTTTTCTTCTTTGTTGGTCTTTTTACCGGTATTAATTGACGATCGGTACACATCGCTGTTTTTTTCAAATCTGAAATAAACGTCATCTAATACATATCTTTGATTTGGTTTGATATAAAATGCTATATTCATCATGCCGTTGAATCCTGTTAGATTTTCTCCAATTGACGGAAGTAATATTTCGGTGTTACCTCCTTTCCCCTCAAACTGAAAAGATGCTATATCATATATTTTCAACTGGTCTACTTTAGGGTATATGTACTTGAAATACCCATCTATTTTTCTAGTAGATGCTGAGTTTCTCGAATCATTATCAGTATTGTTTATTGAAACGCTCCAAGGGTTTACACTCGTAGTAAATCCGTCTTGAATCTGTGATACAATATAGTTTGTACCATTTTCAACATCCATTGTTTCAGTAAACTGCACTGATTTGTTTATTACATTTCCTCCACGTACAATAGTTATATCAACCTGATCTCCGATGAAAAAGCTCTTATTCTGATCGAAGTAAACAGTAAATGTGTCTGCACTTGAGTTCCAGTCCGTAGCTACTACTTGTTGGTGTGCTGGGCTAGTTTCATCAATCCAATATCCAAATTCATTTAGGTAATAATATTTCTCGTTGTACGTAAGAGATACGGATATCTTTAATGGGTTGGTGGACCAGTCAATTAAATCTTCCGATTGCTTTGGAAATCCAAATTCGGTAGGCATAAAAGCAAAACCAAGGAGAAATCTCTTAAAAAGAATATTGGTATCTACTGGAACATCATAGTTCAAACTAAAAACAGCTTCCTCAGTGGCATCAGACGAGTTAGTTAGCTCAACTGAATGACCAGGTCTCTTATTTAATGAGTTATATTCATTCGACGACGGATTATCACCAGGGCGTAGCTCAAACCCCCAATACGTTGGCATTCCAGATCCAATGGGGAAAATATCAAAACCACCATTAGGCAAGCAGTTTTCAGCTTGCGTATGGTCATAAGTAACCTCAACATCTGAAACTAGAGGTTTTGTCATCATCACCTGATTTTCATTTACAAACATCGGTACAGTGTTATTACCTGTTGTTCCTAATGTTAATTCTGGAATATCGGTAGGTCCGTATGTTGTATTTATTTCTTTCCAACTGAAATCTCCAGTGAAAACATCATTTAGTCTTTCAATATTCCATCTTCCATTTGATTGAAATATCCTCATTTGAAAAGCTGAAAGTAACCCTCGTAATAAGTACATACAAGACCTTGTTTCTCCATTTAGGTCAGTCCACGCTTGGCCTAACTGACCAAATCCTGTAGACCCTGCAAAACCATCATCATCATAAAAATCAGATAGTACTGAACTAGTCCATCTTATAGGCAGTCTAATATTTAAATTACCAGTGTTAAAAAGAACATATCTTATAAATGCAAGTGGTGATCTATTAATTATGCCTTCCGGCAATGGCCAGTTAGTCACTCCTTGAAAAGGCATATTTTCCAAGAGCATTAATCCATCAGTAGCGGTGATATTTATGGAGTATGGACTACCAGTCATCAATCTTGTAATTCCATCTGGTAATATATACCCTGACCATTCCAACACTTCATCACGATATAGATGTAGTCTCCCTTCCATGTCGTTTAACATCTGAAGTTCTCTCACATCTATTTCATCATTTTGGTTATATAGCTGGACGTTAACCGAACTACTTAATATTTCTTCATATGGGTCTTCATTGCTAGCTCCGTAATCTATTTGGCAAAACGTCCTGCCTACTCCTCGTAGCTCAATAATTTCACCCGAATAGTTTGGAATATCCAAGTCAACTCTCCATTTTACATTTGAATCATCGAAAAATGGTATAGTATATTTTATAGCCATTAAAAGACCCCCCTTCCTTGAGCTGATTGCTCTCTATCCAATACCGCCTTTAACTTCCTGCCCTCTATTTCAAAAACTACATCTCCAAATTCATTTCGTTCAACACCAGTAACTATTCCTTGATTAGTTTTCTGACCTATTATTGACGACGTAAACGCTAAAGCACTTTGTCTTTCGAGTAATGCTGTTTGTCGCTTTTGCTCTAATAATTGCTGTTCTTGAATTTTCTCTTGTCTCCTAGCGGATGAAGCTCCAAAAATACCAGATAAGGCACCTATCAAACCTCCTGCAACAGCTCCCCAAATACCTCCTTTAGATCCAATTGCAGCGCCAGCAGCGGCCCCTGATGCAGCCCCCGAAAGGGCACCTCCTACACCTTGACCAACATAGCTTTTTTGTGAACTGATTGACGAAATTAAACCTCCGGCTATACTTGCGCCAGCCACTAAGGCTTTTGATATTTTATTTGAAATACCTGATATTTGAAACTTATCAGAATCAAATGCTTTATTAAAACTGTCTCCTAGTTGGGTAGCCAGCATATCTTGAAATATCTTTGAAAAGTTCCCAGATAGATTCTTAAATGCATTTGAAAATACTTCTTGGAAATTACTACCTAGGTCAGCTATATTATCATAAAGACTATCTATACCTTGCCTAAAACCTCTTTCAACTACTCTTCCAAGTTTCTTCTCTAAGTCTTTATCATCTTTCGATTGGACAATTCTACCTAGCTTACCAATTCTATCTTGAGCTTGAGCTAATCCAGGTAGTGAAGAAGCATTTAATTGCCCTGTGATAGAAACTGAATTATTCCCTTTGAATCCCGGTACTTTTTTTACTTCGTCGATAAACCTGCTAACTTCAACTTTTAGTGTGTCAAAGTCCTTTTTTGCACCTGCAAGATTTAACGCTTGTGCTATATCAGCACCCGACCCTGTTGAAGCTTTAATTTTTTCGACGAGCTTGTCATATTCAAGACCAATCTTAGATATTTGAGCGTCGTAAGAATTTAGTCGGATCCCAGTTAAATCATTAAGAATATCAGATATTTTAGTTTGATTTTTACTTCCTTTATTGCCTCCTTCGTCACCCCCACCTGTTGTACTCGTTGTATTTACGATAGGAACAGTTATGTCTTTTCCTTTATTAACAACAGCAAGCATCTTTGTCATCTTTTCAGCATTCCAAAGCATATTCTCGCGAATCTTCAGGTTATCTTTGTTCAGTCTCCATTCTTGGATTTGCGCTTTGACGATAGTTGCTTGATCTTTAAGTTGCTCCTTTTGACTCTTTGCTGTTGAATCATAGAAAGACTTCATTTCTTTAAATGAAACTAAACCTCTTGGTGTCGTGTTTGTATTTTCATTTATGGCTTTTACTGTATTACCATAAGCGTTGGAAATTGCACGTATTGTACCATCAGATGACAGTTCCCCCATCCTAGCAATGAATTCCTTAAATGACCTAGATGTAACTATATTTGTGAATCCATCAATTATATCAGCGGATGCATTAGCAAATGCTACAGATAATTTTCCTATAATACCTGTCCCTTGCTCCATTGACAACCATAGATTTTCAACTGAAACCTTTACTCTATTCATTTGGTTGGTCATCTTACCTGATGCCGTTTCAAATTCAGAGTCCAATGCTCCAGCAGAATTTTTAGCCGTTTCCATTGCCCTAGTAAGGACATCAAAACCATTTGCAGCCAAAGACTGTAATACTCGTTGATCCCTAACAGCATCAACACCTATCTTTTCTAGTTGCTCATTGACCGATCCTCCAGACTTATATATTCTATTCAGTGCGCCTATAAAATCCATAAACACACCACTAGCATCCGTCTTGAATCTTTTGCTAAGTTGAGCCTGTGATCCTCCTATAAGGTCCAAAATAGATTTTACTCCATTTCCTGTACGAATAGACCTTTCAAAAATTGCTAGTGTCCTGTTAAATGTCGACCCTACGAGTTCAGCTTCTATACCTACTGATTTAGTCGCAGTGGCATAGGCAAGAACATCCTGCCTGCCTATTTTATATATACCTACGTTTTGAGCGATCGACTCAGCATTTGATAGTATTTCCTTTTCTGTAGCAGCGAAGTTATTTCCAAGGTTAACAATTTCATCACTAAACGATTTGACGTTCTGAACACCTCCATCGATCAAGGTGAGTGTTCTTGCTATTTCTGCACCCCCCTCTTCTCCTGATATATTTGTAGCGGTTTCAAGCTTTGCTAATGATTCAGTAAAAGCTAGAATGTCCCGACTTCCCTTTACACCTAATTGACCAGCAATTGTCGCGTATTGGGTAATATTGTTTGAGCTTACTGTTTTCAGTCTCTTTGACAGGTTTACGAATTCTACGCCTAGCTTATCAACTTCTTTTCGGGTAAGCCCAGTAGTTTTTTCAACATTCCTCATACCGCTGTCAAACTCACTCACAGCTTTGTAAGCGGATCTAGCAGCGTACGCGGCAATTAACAAAGCGCCACCCTTACCAGCAAACTGACTTAATTGAGGTGCAAGGCTTGATAGCGCACTATTGTAATTACCAACATTACGCTGATGGTTACCCATTGCTGCATCAAAGGCTTTAAGCTGACCATTTAATGTTCTGTACTCAGCTATTTGTGCCCTGACAGCAGGAGTCATATTTCTAAACCCCCCTGCGGTATTCTTAATGGTGTTACCTAATAATGTTAGTCGTTGTTGTGCTTCACGATACGATCCAGATACCGCATCAACAGACAGTTTGTTCTTTCTGTTTGATAAAGTTAATTCAGCATTTGCCTGTCTGGCTTTTTGAGTTGCCGTCCTAGATTCTTCGGTCCTTCTTTTTTGCTCTACTAAGGCTACATTAGCTTTATTTAAAGAGTCAGTATAACCTTGAACACCCGATCCCAAATTAGCTGTTTTAGTAACAGTTCCTTTAAAATCGTTTACACTTTTGGACGCATTTTTAAATAAAGAGCTAATATTTTCTAGCTTCTTCCCTAGAGTAGAAAAATCAATGTTGTTAACTGTTTTTTCGAGTCTAGTTATAGACAGGGTCATATTATCAGTCTGCCTCTGCCCTATAGAAAAACCCTTAACTCTAAACTCTAAATCTAATGTAGCCATCCTCTAAAATTCTCTTAACAGGTCTAAAGCCTGTTTCATCGTTGTAATCTTTTTTGAAGATTTTCCATTACTATCAGTAAATGGCAGTCTCCATAATTGCTCAGGTGTAATCTTAGCATCCTTTTTCAACCCAAGGCCTCCATATACAACTATGTACGCCCAAGTTCTCCTAGCTATATCCCAATCTTTTTCATTTCTTCTCTGATATCCTATATACATCAGATTGAATTCAGACAAGGTCAAAGAGAGGATATCTTCTCTTCTCAACCCCATCTCGTAGGCAAGTACTATTAACTTGCCCGGCGAGACTTTTTTACGGACTTTTCCTCCTTTGGGGCTTCTTCATCATTGACCGACTCAAATAGAAAATCTTGAATGGAGTTCCCCATAAATTTCGACTTGAAGAAATCCTCAAAAATATCTTCAACTATTTTTTGATCTGCATTATCTATAAATGCTTGAAGTTCAATTATCGAAAGGTCTAAGTCCTTCTTTGACAGCTCAGCTCCAACTTGAATAGCAGCATATATTAGCTCTAGTCTAGCTTTGGATGATCTTAACGGCTTTATGTCACTTCCTTCAACCGGAAATGCAATCGTAAATGCCATGTCTAAATCGTCTGGAACCCCTATATTCTCACAGAATTGGCTAATTGCTGGAAGACCCCATACTAGGTTATAGTCCTTTTCGTTTATTGTTAATTTCATTGTCTATTCTTTTTTTAGTCGGTTTTGATTTGGATTTGATTATAATCAGGTGTCGCTGATCTTTTATTCCACAACAGCCCGTACGGACTGGTACGGTATACGCTACCGACCAAGTCCCCGAACCGATGTTTATTAAATCAACTACACTATGCATTATGTAGTTACTGGAGTTCTTACAAACTCTGGTTTACCTTTTCCTGTAATAGTTCCACTGTATGTAGATTCCCCTTCAGCCGGTGCTGTCCAATCGTCTAATGATAGAATACCTCGCCCACTGAATATTGCGATTTCATCAAAATCATAATCGGGGTGCTGTTTAGTGTAAAACTGAACCTCTACAATAGGATCACCATTTATCAATAAGTCTAGCATATCAAGGTTATTGAATGCTACAGCATCAGCAAATGCTTTAGCTGAAAATGAAATCTCCCACGATTTGCTGTCAACGGTTGGATCCGTCCATGTTGATGATTTGTAAGCTTCTGTTGATAATGGTTTACATGGATCATTCTCAGTTGTATTCACTGCAATTGACATGCTCGATTCCATTTCACATTGAACTTCTTGACCATTTATCGTGATACCCATCACGCTTCCAGGTAATACTTGTCCTGCCATCTTAATTTCCTCCTTTAATTGTTTTTAAAACTTCATGATATCCATCCTCCGTTCCTCCTGAAACAAGGTGAATCTTGATTACTCCTGACTTTGTAATTGTTATTACGTTAGCGTTGTAATATTTCTTTGTTTCAGAATCCCTAACTAGGATATCTACATTTTCACCCGAATCTATCTTGCCCTGTGTGTTAAAAATGTGGGATAGAATCGCTATATGTCTTTTTTTGAAATGACCGTCTATCTTATACACCTCCATTTTTATTTCAGATGTTTTGGTACAAGACCATCCGTTCTTATGTTTTATAATTACACTATTCATTTGCGTCATAAATCAATGGCCAAGCAGCATTAGAGGGGTTGTTGTCTAGAATCATCCCGAACTCATCCCAATCTGTCTCAAACTCACCACATCCCTGAAATGTAACTGACCAAGATGATAACTCTGTTGATGGAGCGGAAAGCGTTAAGTTATTTGGTAATACCCACCCTTCAATAGCATACTTAGGCGTGACTTCAGGAAGGGTACCAAACCTTAAGAATAGCTTTTTACCCTCTTTAGCTGATTTTACCAATGTCTTGAAATCTGCTCCTAACGACATTAGTAATAGATGTCCATTGACAGATACTGACCAAGATTGAACTCCTGCAATAAAATCTTTCCATCTTCCTTGATTCGGATTAGTTGCTGGAAGCATTTCTATCGAATATGAAAAGTCCGAAGATATTTCACATCGCAAAGGCGCTCCACCTATTGACACGTTTAAAAGCTTTCCCTCAACCCTGTCGTTAACTACCATCTTATCTTTTACTTATCCAATGCTCGAAAGCAACCACCATCCTGTTAATATTGTGAGTTTCCGTTATCAGATTCAATGGAACTACATTTACGACCTTAGTTTCTTTAACATAATACCCTACCGGATTCAGTTCCTTTGTTATCTTTTCGATTACCGTTTCAATCATCTGTTCGACAGAGTAACTTGAATGGAAACCAAGATCTGTAACCACCGAAATATCCACGTTAAGGAAAACCCTATACTCAGTGTTTCTGAATGCAGTAACATCGCTTGAAAAACCCTTAGCATACTGATTGATTGTCCTAGTGACATTTGATACCAAGAAATAAGTAGTTGGTAAAGGTGAATGGTCCAATGGAATTGAAGTATCGAAACCTTGAATACCTAAATAAGATGTTAATAGTTCGATGTATGACTTCCTTAATTCTGATGTGTCCATTACTTTATACTGTCTAAATATTCCTGTATCCTTTTGTCTATCTCAATTGGTATCTCGTCTTTCACTTTGTAGTAAGCAGGAAATAAATAAGGTTCTGCTGGAATTGTACCTGTACCTGTTTTAAAAAATGGACTTGCTTCGTCTCTGACCTCTTGTGGTTGAGTAGCTAAATACTCTTTCGCTGATTTACCACCTTTTACAGTGTCCTCATTACCAGTACCGAATTCTATGTAGGCAGCAAATACATTATCAGTCCAAATGGTTACCGATCGATATCCTACTTCTAATCGATAGAAAGAGAATAGATCTCCAGGAATATCTTCCATGATCTTTTTAGCATATTCCAAAAGAACATCTGCTATGATCTGGTCAATCTTTTGATTGAAATTCCTAAGTTTTCTACCTATTGTACTCCGCATCTTTCCTTACAGTATTAATCCTCCACATACCACCATCAGGAATAATTCCCCGAATAGTATATTCTCCTTCATTTGATACCAAAACCATATACTTTTCCGGTGTCGCGTCAAACGGTAGTAACCAATCTGTTTTCATGTTGAATTCATACCTTCCGGCATTTATATTCAATTGGTTTCCTTTGGATATTTCCATTATTGCACCTTTGCCAGTCCACACATCACTCCGTGAAGCAGTGAAACCACCATAACCATCTGAAACAGCACTCAGTAATACCAATTTGACATCCTTTCCTGCATTTTCATCAATACCAACAAAAGCAATACGGATATTACAGTACCATTGACCATCTGAATCACGAACAGGGATGCCAATAATCCTTGATGAAAGTGAGTATCCTGGAACAGATGATATTAATGGAGTAATAGAATCAACAATGGATTTCATCGTTACCAAATCAGGATTTGTTTGATCGTTGGTTATATCAAGGTTTGGCACATGGATGTTTATATCCACATAACCAGTATTGAACTGCCCTGCGTTGTATTCAGGAATACTGATAACAATATCCTTATTACGGCTGTTTATAGGACGGTTGAACTTGTATATTCCATCGGTTTTAGATGTTACTGAACCTACATTCAACAACCTAAAGATTGAAGTTGCTATATCAAGACCTGACATCTTCTATGGTATAAATCGTTTTGTTCATCTGACCTTCAAAAGTGTTCATGATTTCACCTTTGTAAATCTCGTTTTCTTCAGTAGTAATCGATCCTACAATGAATCTTGATGGTATCGGATCTCCAAACTTGATAAATACCCTTCCAGTTGCTAATACTGTCTTCCCGTTAACACCTGTAAACTCTTTCCTATTTCCAGAATCGAAGTTTTCATACCTACATCTTGAAGAAAAATCTTCTCCATGAATGCCAGGTATTACATTTCCATCTTCATCTTGTGATGGTGGAGTTCCTTCTGTTTCCCATGAAAGAATGCTAGGATATTGTTTAACGGAAGTCCTCATACTACCATCGGTTTGTACGGTCTACCAAATAAGCTTGAGTTGGATCTACTAATCCCCATTTCCTAGTTAACAAAGAACGCAATCGGTAAAGCGCATCAAGATTAAGTTGAACGGTGTAACCGCCTTCACTTATTCTTTCAGCACTACCTATCAAAGTATCTATGATAGCAATCAAAGCCATATCAAAGGATTTACCACCGGTGAAAGTCTCATTCGGATTTACCCCAGATTCAACCACTGCAACTTGAAAAGTCGCATCCTCAATAGGATAGTTTAATCCAATACGTGCTTCGATTGCTTCTAGATTTGTCATTGCTTATGTAGTAGCTGGAGTTAATGTGTCCAATTTGAACACTTTATCGCCATTAATTACTGGCAAAGCAACCGCTTGTGCGTCAGTCCATAATTTCAATGAAGGACGCTTGGCAGCGTATTGACTGATTAAAATCATATCTTCAACAGTAGAATAGTTTACACCACCTACAGGAGAAGACATCTCCTCAACATCAGACCACACTAGATTACCTAATGGCCCATCCTGCAAGAAAACTACCTGACCAGCAACCCAAGGTTTGAAAGTTGTTTTTACTCCGTTAATCTCACGAGTTACTGAACGGGTCACTTCTTCGATCACAAAACCATACTCTGTCTGTAAAGCTTCGTTTAATCTTGTAAAAGTCGGGCGAGTTCCGTTTGATTGGTTTCCATTAAAATCAGCAATGAAATTTGCTGCATCTGGACTTGATAACAACAGGTTTTTTGACGCTGTATCCATTCTAACACGAGTTATTACAACTCCTGCCTCAGAAGCAGCATTTACAGTTGCCACAACATCCCCTAATGCTGTATAACCAGGTTGACCCCATACAACTGTAGCATTACGCATGTAAGTAGGATTATATCCATAATCTACGCGAACACCTAAACCAACATTATCGGGATGATCTGCTACAAAGAAACCTTGCGATTGCCCTTGTAAGTGTCTCCATTCTATTTGCTCTAGAATACCTCCATACACATGACGAACATCACCAAACAATAAACTACGCACTAATGCTAAGTCACCACCTGAACGATAAAGCAAACGTAATTGCTTACGGTCTGTTTCGTTCATTGATCGTTCGGTACCGATCTTAGGGACGATACCACTTGCAGACTGGATCTGTGGACGTGATTTAATAGGCAATGGGCTATCTAAAGCGATAATATCAGCGGCAACTAAACCGTTGTCAATACCCATTGTTTTATATGTACCATCAATTGAGTATCTTTTACCCAAATCGGTACGGAAAGAATACGTTGGTCGTGTATTTTCACCGTTAAACGTTTCTTGTAATGCTAATACAACCGGGTCTAACCCACCTGCAATTAGCTCGTCAAATTCTGAATTTACGATAGCCATTAGTCGTTATCCCCCTTGTAAATTACGTGAGTTAATGCCGCTTTTAATGCTGTTAAAATCGAAGCTAAGTCAAAGTAACCTGCTGCTTGATTAACAACTAACGGATTGATTTTTGCATGATATGTCACTCCTACAAATGGACGTGATCCTCGAACTGATTGCACAGCGTGTCCATAATACTCATGACTTGCCGGTAAAGCTGCGTATGCAGTACCACCACCATTTAAAGGCATTGGTTTGTATACGTAACTCCCTTGTGCACCTGTCCGGATTATTACGTGTCCAGCTCTCACATAGTCACGTGGATACCCCGTCATATCAAGGGTAACACCGCCATCCGTAGCGGTATAATTTTCTCTCACAACAAGGCTGTCAAGGTCAAAGCCTCCAAAGCCTGTGGATTGAGTGTTTAAGTTTACTACTGTTCCCATCTTCTTTTTAGTTTGAACCCATTGCGGCTACCGTCGCTTTGGCTTCCTCTGGACTAATTTTCTTTACTTCACCTTTCGGTTTACCGCCCATTCCTGACGGTGGAGTGTCCTTTCCTTCATCGCTCAACACGTTCTTTTCTAGGAAAGGTTTCCAATCGTTCACGAAATCTTCAACTGATGATTCGTATTCTTCTTCACTTTGAGGAATCCTACCTTTGAACATATGTTCCTGCACACCCTTTAATGATTTGATTCGTTCATCACTTTTGAATCTTTCTTGTATTGTTTGTGACTTTTGCTGCTTTTTGAAAGTTTCGATCTCAGATGCAAGAGTCTGATTTTGTTTAATCAATGCTTTAGCCCATTTTGGAGCGTCATTATCAATTTCAATTTCTTCTTCCACCACTTCTTCTTCTTTCTTCTCTTTTTCCTCTTTGGCTTTCTTAGCTGCTGCAACCGCCCTTCTATCTGCTTCTGAACTTGCCTCGATTAAAATATCCTCTCTGTCTTCGATGTAAGTATCGATATCATCATTATTTTCAATCTTATCAGCCCATTTAGAAGCTAAATTTTCTTTAAAGTTCTTGCTTAAGGATTTGCCCTTGAGTTTTACTTCAATTGCATTTAAGACTTTGCCCTTTTCTACTGCCATTTTTTTGTCTTATTAAATAATTGCTAAACAAAAATAATCCAAATAGCTAAACTTAGCTAAAAAACTTAGTTACAAAATTTTAAATAGCTAATTATTTTAGTTATTTTTGAACTAAACATTAAGCAATTAGAATGACCATAAAAGAAGCTCTTGATAAGATAAAGTCTGAACCAAAATGGTATTTGATATCTGACAACAAGGGTACTGTTAAAAACTTAGTTAATATATCTAAGAGAATAGAAGATGGAACTGCTAAACCAAGTACGATCAAAGAGTTCTTTAGCTATTATGGATATGATGTGGTAGTAAAGATTGAATTTGAAAAAAATGGCAAGAAAGACTTGGCCTTGTAGCGACAAAAAGAAGTTCAACTCAAGTAGAGAGGCTCATATTGCTTTGGACACAATTATAAAAACAAGTTTAAGGGATACCAAACCATGTCGACCATATAAGTGTGATTGTGGATTTTGGCACCTTACAAGTCAGAAAAAAAAATAAATATTAATCCATCCATTAAATAAATGATAAAACTTTCTATCCTCATACCTTCGACCAATTCCAGATGGAATAATTTCAATCTAAAGATCCAGGAGCAGATATTCGGTCAGTATGACTTGTTGTCGCCTGAAGATAAAAGTAAAGTTGAAATACTTATGCTGGTTGATACTAAAACAATGTCCCTTGGAGACAAAAGAAACAAAATGGTTGATCTTGCACAAGGGGAATATGTTGTGCATGTTGATAGTGATGATAGGCTTGCTCCTAATTACATTAAAGAGTTATTGGATGCAACCAAATCAGAATGTGATGTTATTACATTCCTTGCTGAAGTAACTTTGAATGGAGGCAAACCACAGATTTGTGATTATTCAATTCACCATCAAAAGGACTATAATACTGATTCAAGGTATTTCAGAATACCAAACCATATTACAGCTATTAAAAGGAATCATTGCCTACTTGCATCCTTTCCTTCCATTTGTTACGGTGAAGACTCCTTATTTGCGAAACTTATCCTTAAATATTTGAAAACCGAATTTAGGATTGATAAGATTTTATACTACTATGATTTTAATTCGGAAACAACCGAAACTCAAGAACATATTAAAACTTCAAAACCTATAATTAGAAAAGATATTGATCCTATTGTTGATATAATCATCCTGTCTAATGCTAAGGATGAAAACTATAAGAGGATGTGCCAAAAGGCTATTGATACGTGTATCGCAGGAGCAAATGGTTTAAGGGTCAATATAATTGTTATTGAGCAGAATGAAAGAGCTTTTTATTCCAACGCAACAACAATTTATAAGACTGAACCTATACATTACAACAAGTTTATGAACCATGGGGCAAGGAAAGGAAATGCTGAATGGATAATGTTCTGTAATTCTGACCTTATATTCCAGAACGGTTGGCTTCATAATCTATTGGTTGCAAACCACCCCTTAATGAGTCCTAAATCTCCCAATGACAACAGACAGAAAGATATTCAGGAAAATCAAATAGGTCATGTTTGCGGTAGACATCTTTCGGGATGGGCTATATTCATGAAGCGTTCACTTTGGTCAGACATTAAAGGACTCCCCGAGATAACTAACTTCTGGTTCAGCGATAACGCTACTATTCAGGAATGCAAAAAGGTTGGAGTACTCCCAATGCTAGTGCCATCTTCTGTTGTTACCCACATAGGTAGTGCAACTCTTAAGACCCTGGATAAGCAGATAGCAGATGATATAACGTGGTCACAATGCAAGATATACAATGAACATTATGGGGAAAATCATTTTGCAGACAACCCCTATTACCAAGAATATTTAAAGAGATCTTTATGCTTAGAGAACCAATAGAATTACCCTGTTTATTTGTTCCGGAAGAACAGATGGCACTATTTGAAATGGATTTACCATATGAATCAGAACCAAGGCCAGTGACATTTATTATTATAAACGCAATCACCCCTTATATAGATCCAAAAGGTAACAATTATACAGAAATAGTAACAGGTGGCTTAGAATACATCTGTACTTATGAATATGAATACGTTAAAAACTTATTAAAATGATAACATATAGGAAAAATGTAATACATGCGTTAAAACTTGAATTAACTTCTGTACTCTCAATAATTGAGAGGTCGAATAAACAAGTGATAGCCCAAGGAAAGGGGGATAATAAAATATGTGTAAGCTTAGAAATAGAAAACGAATTCTATGAAGTAGTTGAGGATGCAGTTTGGTCTGCTCCCGTAATTATTTTAAATGATGGTCACATTGTAATTTCTTACGACTCTGATTTAAATGCTACGGTTGCTTACACAAAAGCTGTAGAACAATTGAATAACCCCAATATAGAATTCATTACATTATAAGTTATGTCTGGAATAGCTAATCATGAAAATTGTCTAAATATCCATCCTAAGGTAGCTATTTGCATAAGCACAAGGAATAGACCTTCTGAATTTAATATTTGCTATCAAGAATGGAAAAAGGCAGTATATTCAGAGCATTACAACATTAACCTATTTGTAGTTGACGATGCAAGCGATAAAATATATTATGAGGCGGATTACATATTCTTAGTTAGATCTGGAATACCAAGAGTAAAAAATAAGTGCATTGAATTAGCTATGGATTGGGGAGCTGAACATATATTTTTAGTTGATGATGATGTTTACCCAAAATTAGGTGTTGATTCTATCAAGCCTTACATAGAATCTAAATTCAATCTTCTTTGCTATACATTTTATAAACCTATAATTCAAGACTCAAACCATAAATTTCATTTAAAAGGAAATGGTTGTATGATGTATTTAAATAAAGTGATAATTGAATGTATTGGAGGTTTTGACAATGAATTTAAACTAGGTAAATACGAACACACCCAATACTTTGAGAGAGCTCATTCATTCGGGCTAACTCCAGCGACTCCTGGCACACCATTTATTGACATCAGAGATAGTCATTTATTATTTCACTCAATGGATGAACACCATGAAGTTAAACGCTCATTCTCAAATGAAGAAATGACTGACTTACTAAATATAAATAAAGAACACTATTATAAAACAAGATTTCAAACAGAATTTATTCCATACAAATGACAACAAAGGACAAATTATTAATACTTGTAATCATGTTATTCTCATTGTTTAAGAACAAGTCAAAGAAAGAACTTCAAGCTTTAACTATTGAAAGTCTTAAGAAAGATTTAAAACCACGTGAAGCCTTGCCTTTGGTATTGACAGAAGTTTACGTAGACGCCCCTTATGTGATAACTGAATACACTTCATGGCCTGATGTAATGGGACGCATTGAAAAGGTAAGGGAAAAGGAAAAAATCTATGCAGCACACGTTACTATCGGAGGTGATATTGAATACTCATGGCAAAAGCAGAAATGATGACGACTTTACTATCTGGTTTATTGTTCTTTGTTTGTTCAGTGGCTTTCAAAAAAGCTATATGCCAAACTAAGAAGCTGAAACAAATAAAACAACGTAATAAAGAACTTACTAAGTTGCAAGAAAGACTAGACCGTGCTATAGAAATGGAATCCGCCATCATTCAGATGTTTGAAGATGGCGATCCTTATGCTCACGAATTGACACAAATAAGTTTTGAAGAAAGAGAGTCTATTGAACGGGAACTACAGATACTTGGCTTGTAATCTCCTTCAATGCTTTTGAACTGTCTTCCTCTAGTCCCGCAAGACTTATTGATGCTTCATGAGTCATTACCGGAAGACCTCCATTAGCTTTCATAGCAAGGTCAACCATATCAGCTTGACTTGTCATTGAAAGCTTATTAAAGTTAATATAAATTCTTAAATTCTTTTCTCCTCCTACTAATCCTCTCCAAGTATGAGTTAACCAATTAACCATTCTCTGAACTCCCATACCTAAGTATCCTTGTTGCTTTCCTGACGCTTCCATATATGCATCCATAAGGTATCTTTCTAATGCTGCGCCACTGACATCACCTAGTTCTTTCATCGTTTCCATGTCAAGGAATACGGCACGGTTAAGCCCGAATATAAACTTTTGAAGCAAACTGAACTGTAACTCCCTACTTTCGGTGGCGTTATCTGGAGTGATGAACTTTAAATCGGAATCCGCACTACCTTCAATAAACTTCCCAGCACTTCCCTTAGCCGGAAGATTAAGTACTGATCCTTTGCCAAATAGAATTGGATCAGCGCTATATCCCATCTGGGTTAAGAAGTCACTGAAGGATGCTTCAAACTCTTCCCTCATCTCTTCAGTGATATGGCATTCAGGCTCATCCTGAGACCAATAAACTATAGGTAGTTTAGTGTATTTAGTAATCAGTACTTCTGTGGGCTCGTCTGTATCAGTATCAAAGGTCATTAATTTACCGTCTTCAAACCTTCTTATCTCAACTAATTTAGATTCTCCAATAATATAGAAATCATATCTTGATTTGTCGTTAACTTTGTATTCTCGACCAAAAGATATCAAGTTACCATCTTCATCAAAGAAAGGCTCAAGTACATCTCCATTTTCAGGACTTACTACTTTCATCTTGTACCTGAACTCGTCAAAATTTTCTGCTCCTCTTTCACCATAGAATATTACAGCTGCTTCAGTGTAGGCCATAACCTGCCTAAAGATATCCCTGATATGGAAATCGGTTTTATTGTCATACCAATTACGCTCCACGTAACCGAATAACTTGGTCCCTTCGTCACTTGGCTTTAGGGTTATTCCCGAACCAGCAGCAAAGGTCGCCTTTTGACCAATAATATAATTTTCAAATGAAACAGGAACTCTACTCACAGGACTTGAGTCTTCAATTAATATGTCAGCCCCGGTAATAGGGTCTTTCTGCCCATTTGGAACAAAAATAACCTTATCAGGCCTTTTACCTTTATCCTTTACTTTATGTAGCTTAGGGTCATACTGCTTTACTCCTTCATTTATTTGTTCTTTCTTGGAAAGTTTACGAAGTTCTGTGTACATATTATGTCCGTCTCCCCCCATTAATCTGTATAATGCTGATATATGCATGGTAATATTTTTTAATGATTAATATTTCCTCTTAAAGCCCCGCCTAAATTTCCTTGTGGTGCTTGTTGTTTAATACTGTTTGGAAAATGCCTCATAATTGCTTGAGCTAACACGTCCGCTAAATCCTGTTTCACTCCATTAGGGAAAGCTAATATCCCCTGCTCAGCATCATTATAAAGTTTATCTAGCAAAGACGCTCTAACATAGCACATTCCTGCTTCTGCTTTTGGTGTAGCATCCCTAGCCCTTGCTGTTTTATCGCCATTTACTTCTACTTCAATAGCAGGGATACCCTCGCTATTTAAAGTTTGACAAGCACTCTTTCCGCTGGCTTTCTTTTCAACATAATGAGGATTAGGAACATTGGTTTTCATAAACTTTAGAAGCTCTGGGAATTCGTTATAGACCCAACCTAAATTGTCGATAAACATCTTTCCTGAAAACTTACCACTAACGATATAAGCAGAAGCTGCATTCTTTTCGTTCTTAGTGTAGGCTGTATCCCAATCAGTTCCATAACCTAACATTTGATTAATAGGAGGCATTTCATGATCAGAAACAGGAATAAACCATTTTTTCCATATCTCCCCTTCTTCAGGTGATGGACGTTGCTGAATCTGGCCAGCATATCCATAGCTACCTAAATCAACTTTTGCCTTATCTAAGGCTTTTTTATTAAGTCTAACTGGATCTAATAATCCATCTTTGTAGATTACCTTCAGTTCAGGAGGATATACATCCCTACTCAACTCTCCTGGTAAACAAATATGCCTTAATGCTCCAGCTTTCTTTCTTAGCCAATCCCCAGCTGGATCGTTATGGTGCAACCTTTGCATCACCATAATCATTACAGTTCTTGACTTATTTGTTTTCCTCGTAGATAAAGTAGACCCTTGGAAACGACAAGCCCTTGTTAGTTCTTTATCTGAAGCAGTAGCCTCTGGATTTATTGGATCATCACTAATTATAAAGTCCCCGTGCATACCGGTAACCCTTCCTCCGGTTGAGGTTACAAACCTCTCTCCATTATTTGTATTCTTAAAATGCGTTTTACCATCGGTATCCCTTTTGAACTCAATTAAACCTGGATACATTCGATTAAACTTATCAGATTTAAGAATATCACGTGTCTTAACAGCATGAGCAGTTGCTAAATCACCGCTATATGATGAGGAAATACACCTAATACTTGAATTATTTACCCAAAGCCAGGCCGGAAAAACTTGGGTGATTATAGTTGATTTTGAAGACCCAGGAGGAACATTTATCAATACATCTTCCTGCTCCTCTCCTGCTGCCCAAATTTCATACACCTCTTGTAGTTGATCGCAAATGTATTCAATATGAGGGCTATCTATAAGATCAACGGTTTCAATCGTCTCCCACATCTCTTTAAAGAAACGATAAAACCTACGTTTTGATAGCTCTCCAAGAGCCAAATCAGGATTTAGCTCCGGCAATTTCATTTAATGCTGATTCTGAAAGTTTGGAATAATCAACTTGATTCACTTTAGCTTCTACTTTAGCCTCTGTTTTGTCCGCAAGTCCTAAAATACGAACAGATACCGAGCTGTTATAGATTCCAGCTAATGCACCTACTGCGACATCACTATATCTGTGATTCTTTATACGCGTAACGACACCCCAATAATCTTCATAGGCATTATTAGTATTTTCAAAATAATGATGAATTGTTTTGTTATGAGTTGCATCTACCCAAGTATAAAACTCTTCTAAAACTAATGGTCTTTCTATTGGTATACGCACTACACTACCCATACTTACTTGATGGGTGTGCTTTGGATTTTCCTTAGCCCAAATAACAAACTCCTTCCACAAATTCCAAAGATCACCTGGTGAAAAATTTTTATCTCTTCCATCGGTTTTCCTTAGTTCATAGAATTTATTCCCTTCTGGTGCTGCCATTATTATTAGTTGTTATGAATAATCCTTTTGCTAATTGGTCTATAAGCGGTCAATACAAAATCTTCTTCATTCAGATTATTGTCGTTTAATAACTTTTGAATCTCATCCGTAGACTCGCAAACATTCAAAACTTCACCATTATTCAATGTGATCTTTGTGTACTCACTTGAAAAATCAGGATTTAGATCTTCGCTTATTTTTGTTATTGCTGAGAGAGGGTACAAAATCTTCTTTGTCCCTTGTTCATCTGTCTTTACTGTAAAAAATTTCATATATATTATTTAAATTAAACAAACAAATATAAACTAATTTTATTAGCAAATCAAATAGTTGATACTAAATTCAATAGCACAAAAAAAAGCCTTACAAATATGTAAGGCTTGATTAATAAAGAGTATATATTAGCTTAATGTTTTAGCGTATTAATAGAGTCTCTTTTAGCAACTTCTTGTTTGAACGAGTCTATTCTCTCCTTATTTCTTAAGTCCATTTCTTCCTTTTCTTTTACTAGGTTATCCTTTGCTATGCTTGCACTTATTGCATTGTCGAATGGTCTATACTCTTTGAACTCACATGAGGACAAACTAATAATAATTGATAATAGAATTGCTGCTGTATGGAATAATCTTTTCATTGATTAACCTATATTGAATTTTACCATCAAATTGTAATACTCTTTTCCTTGACTTTTTAAAATCTCTATTTCAAATTCTTTACCTGAATGTGTTTTATTTGCCCATTGCTTTGCTTCAGCTTCTGATTTGAATGACCCTTGATAAAGTGATATTTGATTTTTCATGATATTTATTTTTATAGGTTTTTTAAATGGAGGGTTTCCCCTCCTTAGTTTTCGAATCTCTTTTCTAAACTTTTCATTATTAATTTTTCCAATCCTTCTTCCGCTCTCAATTCGTTCATGTAGATGTAAAGATTGTAAGCTTTTTTGTATGATCTGTTAGCTAATGCTGCATTCATTTGGTTTTGGATGTAAAGTGAGTTGCTCATGTCTTTTTGTTTTTAAATGTTTAACCTTAATTGTATGATACAAATATAAAACTATAATTTGATATACACAAGTATTTATCAAATTATTTTTTAATTATTTTTAATATTTGTAAAAGTATACCTTTATATATACATTTGCATTATGGAATTAAGAATTAAAGAGGTTGCAAAACTTCAAGGAATGGATTTGCAGACACTTTCAAAGAAACTAGGAATTACCTATCAGGCTTTAAATGCTAGGATGATAGGTAACCCATCAGCAAAAGTCATACAGCAGATCGCAGATGCTTTAAATGTATCTGTATTTGAATTGATTGCATCAGATAAAGACACTTATCATTCTTATGACGAAAAAGGCAACTGGATGGGAATAGTAAAGAAATGAAAAAGCCCCTACCTATTAAGGAAGGGGGCTATTACTTAAATAAATATTTTACAGGATAAAGTTGTAAATAATTTTAATCTGAAAGTTGTAAAACAAAAATCCCCTCGGGATGGAGAGGATTAAGTAAATATTTTCCCAATCTATATGGAATATAAGTAGTTCTCAATTTTAGATATAGAGTCAAATTTAAAATAAACGATTTTCTTTGTGTTTGATTTAACTCTTGATTTTTGTGTTTTCTCAACGATTCTCAATGTTTCTCTAATTGTATCATTAATGTTATAGAATGTCAAATCAATATCAAAATCATTATTTGTAATTTCTTTATGAAATTGATCTGCGAACGAACGAGACATGAAATCAATGCCTTCAAAATTCAATACAATACCAGAGGTTAATTGGCAATTATATTCTGATTTAAACTTTTCAATTAGAGTTGAAGCAGACTCTCTAGTATCTAAAGTCGTATAAAAATCCCTTAAATAAATTTCCATTTCAGTTCTCATATCTTTAAAATAAGTGTGCAAAGGTAGTTATTAGTACAATATAAACAAATTTTATATAAAAATGTTTCTTATTCCAAATATTTTAAATAATCAAAATCTTTAGGAACATCACAAGGTAACCTTAAGCAAATTAATACTCCTTTCCAAAAAACATGCTCAACGTTGCTCACAATTATATCTGACTTTTCATCATCTTGAAAAGTAAATGAATCTCCAGAAAACATAAAAAATTTACCGCCCAAACCTTTACATAGCATATTTATTGAAGTACTTATACCATACCCTCTATCTACACCGCCCTTTGTAGATTTTCCATTAATAGAATGCTCTATTGCTTCTTTATGATCTTCAACATCGTATTTATTATCTTCAAATTGTTGATATGATTCTAAAATAGTTCTTCCCAAATCAGCAATGCAAATATCAATATACCCTTTAGTCTTATAATATTGAACCATAATGTAACCATGATCAAAATTAGCATGATGCACTATGTTGCTTAGCAGTTCATCAACAAAATAGAGGATAGGCGTCTTTAGTCCTTTAAAATTATCAATTTTAGTAATTTTACAAATTAAATTATTTATATGTTGAATAAAAGTATCTCTAATCTGTGTAGTTTGTTGATCTCTCCCAATGGGAAATTGAATTAACGGAAGGTAAGATTTGCTTTCAAACTTTTTTAAAATATCATATACTTCCTCCGTAGGCCTGTCTTCACAACTTAAAAATTCTGGAAACCCTATCATATTCATATAACCATTAACAAAATCATTTTTAAATTTTTCATTTGATACTGAAATGTTATATCCATAATGTGTGTTTAAGTTCTTCGTATGTAATAACATAGGAAGAGTAAAAAAGGGGTGGGTAAATTTGGCATCAGAATAGTTTAGGATTATTTTATCGTTATTTCTGTTTTGGTATAATTCATCCATTAGTTGAATAATACACGAAATGCATTTACCAAAATCATCGTCTATACGTTGCCTTAGCGGTATTTCTATCATGGGTTAATTTCAAATATTGATTTAAAGACAATGTAAATAAAATATATATTCTTCTATAATTAAATTAAAAAATCCCTACACCTGGCGATGTAAGGATTTCTAACCAATTATAAACCTAAATTATGAATGCTAGCAAAATAAGGGGGTGTATCACTACAGCCCCTATGGTTGTATACTAAAAATATATGTCTTATAATTTAACAACAATGCTAAATTACTAATATTTTTAGTAATTACAAATCATTTATTTTATTAATAACCGCTTCTTGTACTGTATCAATTATTGTCCAGTCAGGTTTAATATATATATCTGTTATTTTTGTTGAGTTGTCAACATGGTTCAATGCCATTGCAATATTATCTTTGCTTATTCCACAGTCATTCCGAGCTATGGTAGCAAAAGAATGTCTAGCATAATATGAAGATATACTTTCATCTATACCTATTTTCTTTGCTATGGATCTCATTCCTTTATTAGTTGTAGCAATTAAGTTTTTTGTGTTGGACCACTTATGAGATATGGATTTATACCAGTTAACATAAGGGATAGCTTCAGGATGAATTCTTATACTAATAAATCCCTTGTCAGACCTTTTATCCTCTATTTTTGATCTGTTATAATTCAATCTATCCGTAGCATTATGGATATTGTTTCTTATGTCTACTATATTAATACCACATAAATAAAAAGATAGCATAAACATATTTTTACCTACCATTTCAGACCATCCCATAGGTTGGTAATTCAAAAGTTTACGAATATCTACCACGGAAATGCTTCTTTTTTTTGTGGCTTCTAATTTTGGTACAGCAACCCTAGAAAACGGGTCATTAGGTATTCTTATGATGTTAAGTTCTTCATCATTATATTTGTCTTTACAAAGATCAAATAATTTACTTAATCTAAAATATATCGTATTTAACGTATTTCCAGATGTAGCTTTGGTTTTAAAAATTGTTTCTTGTCTTTTATTTGCCCCTACATTTCTAATTATCTCCTTTGGTTGCTTTAGATATTCCATAAAAGAAATTATATGCTTTGAAGTGATTTCGCTAGCATTTAATCTGACATCTTTAAAGTGATCCCTAAGATGATTAACTGTAGTTATATAGGATCCTATAGTGTTCGGCTTTAGTTTGTTTCTTAATTCCTCTATTGATTCTTCACAAAACTTTATAAAATCTATAAATTCTCCTTTTGATGTAAGAATCTCCTTTAATTGAGAAGCAGAATAGACTTCCACCTTTAGACCTAAACGCATTATTTTTTCATTCATATCATTAATATCCCTTGAAAGATGAGACAATATGAATTTTTGCTTTATAGTTCTATCTTTGTTGAGCTGGTTTTCAGATATCAAAATAGACGTTTTTATGAATACAGATTTTCTTTTGTGAGTGATTCTGTAAACGACTAACCAGCGGCCATCTTTGCGCTGATTGTTTTGTTGAATTGTTGGAGTTATAGTTGCCATATTTTTCACAAAACATCCACAAAACATTTATAATGATTTCGGGATGGATAGTATGCTAATATACTAATATATTTAGTATTTAAAATTAAAAAAGTAGTTTTATATGTATTTAAACGCAATAACTAAAAATTATAGCAATCTAGCGGTTATCTTCGACATGGATGGTGTAATTGCTCACACCAATCCTTACCACGCCAAAGCCTTTGAAGCATTTTTCGATAAATATCAAATTCCTTATTCAGATGATGAATTTGAGAAACATATGTATGGCAAGCATAATAGCTATATAATGACCCATTTCTTTAAAAGACCAATTATTGGAAAAGAATTATTGAGTCTTGAGAGTGAGAAAGAAGGACTCTTTAGAGAAATTTATAAATCAGAAGCAAAGCCTATTCCCTACCTTCCTGAATTTTTAAGTAATTTAAAGGAACATCAGGTTAAGCTTGGGGTAGCAACTTCTGCACCTCGGGCAAATATGGACCTAATTTTAGATACTTTAGAGTTACGTAACTTTTTTAAATCTACTCTAGGTTCAGAAAATGTTGAATTACACAAGCCACATCCCGAAGTGTATTTAAAGTCAGCGGCAAACTTAGGGATAGACCCTCAGTACTGCTTTGTGTTTGAAGACTCTTTTTCGGGAGTTACCGCAGGAAAAAATGCTAACATGAATGTAATAGGCGTATTAAGTTCACATACGAAAGAAGAACTTCCTAAGTGTCTTGATTATATCGAGAATTATAGAGATATGAATATCTCCAAACTAGTTGATTTATATAAATCTAATGTGGAATAGTGCTTTAGAGCTTATTACATCACCAACGGGATGGTTTTTATACTTTTTCTGTGCAATTTTAATTGGGGTTTCCAAAACAGGAATTCAAAATGTAGGCACATTTACAATTCCTATTTTTGCTTTTCTTTTTGGCGCAAAATTTTCTACAGGCATTGTTCTCATCCTACTATGTATGGCAGATCTACTTGCTGTTATCTATTATAGAAAACAATTTATTTGGTCTGAAATAAAATCCATGCTTCCCTTTTCAATGTTTGGGCTTCTAATAGGTTTATTTGTTGGTGAATACATCGACGATGGTACATTCAAATTTATTATGGGTGCCTGCATATTAGTCAGTGTACTTTTAATGATCTGGGGGACTAATAAAGCTAAAAACAATCAAGATGGAAAAGATTTTACCGACAATTGGTGGTATTCACCGTCATTTGGTCTCTTGGTAGGATTTTCAACTATGATAGGAAATGCTGCCGGACCAGCCCTAACCATTTATTTATTGACTCGAAAACTCAATAAAGTAACATTAGTGGCAACAGGTGCCTGGTTTATTATGATTTTAAATTTCTCGAAAATTCCACTTCAGTTGTTTGTTTGGAAAAATTTAAGTTGGGAAGGGATTATTCTAAATTCTTTAGCTATACCTTTTATTTTGCTTGGTGGCTATATAGGGATTAAACTGGTCAAAATAATTCCTGAAAAAGAGTTCAAAATAATAATCCTGACTTTAGTAATCATTTCCTCATTGATGCTAATGTTCGGATAAAAAAAATGAAGACATATAAATTATACATCTTCATTTTTATATCTAAAAAGGAAGCCTTAATAGACTTCCTTTTTTATTAGAATGAAGTTGTGTCAGCAGGAACTTCTGCGTTTTCAGTCTCTGGTGCTTTATCAATTAACTCCATAAACTGATCAAGTTTAGGTGTAATGATAATCTGAGTTCTACGATTCTTTGTTTTACCATCAGCAGAATTATTACTTGCTACAGGGTTATACTCACCTCGCCCACCGGCTGTCAAACGTTTAGGTTCTACCCCATAAGTATTTTGCAACGCTTGAACAACAGAAGAAGCTCTCAAGGTACTTAAATCCCAATTATTACGAATATTTGGCTTTGAGATAGGATCTGTATCTGTATTACCTTCAATTAACACATCATAATCTTTATAATCTTGAATAATCTTAGCAATTTTTGATAAGGTTTCACCTGCATGATCAGAAATTTCATAGCTTCCTGACTTATAAAGCATATTATCTGATAGTGAAATGTAAACCACTCCTTTCAATACTTGCACATCAACATCCTTCAACTCTTCTCTACTCAGTGAACGAGTTAGGTTATTCGTTAACACCATATTAAGCGAATCACTTTTTTGTTTTGTGTTTACTAAATGCTGAATGTATTTATTTGAAGCATTGATTTCATCCACCAATTTTGAAATATTGACATTCCCTTGAGAGTTTTGATTTATACTATTATCAAGAGTTCCTTGAAGTTTAACTAAAGCTTCTCTTAAGCCGGCATTATTTTTACGTTCTTGTTCAAGTTGTTCTTCAAGGCTTTTAACCCTTGTCTTACTTTCAGCAAGATCTAACTGACTTTGGTTATACTTATCACCAAGTTCTTTATACTGAGTTTCCAAAGCCCTATGTGTTTTTTTACTTACCCCACAAGAAGCAAGAAATAATACTGACATCAATAATAATGGTAAGCTAATTCTCTTAATCATAACGCTTGATTTTGTTTGTATTTATTTAATATTATGGAACTGTTAAGCAAAAGGAATGCCTTTTATATAGAATCCTGATTGTAATCAGTTATTCATTTTAGAAAAAACATCATTCTCTCACCTTTTAACATTGATTATTAATCTTATTAATTATTTTAAATTTAATATCTTTCTTATAGTTTCTCAATATTTTACTAATAAAAAGCTACTGATAATTGGTAAATAATCATAAATCCTATATTTATTA
>Ga0233377_1000157_pt1 | contig 40411 bp, 30 predicted proteins | sample ElkDunMinimDraft_6_FD_191540 | JGI IMG/M metagenome (GOLD analysis project Ga0233377, IMG submission 191540) | Fecal eukaryotic communites from dung pellets of Tule Elk in California, USA - Elk Dung E36 | ecosystem: Host-associated > Mammals > Digestive system > Large intestine > Fecal | place...
GCCGCCGTGGTAGCCGCCGCCGTAGAAGCCGCCGCCGTAGCCGCCGCCGTAGAAGCCGCCGCCGCCGTAGCAGCCGGCGCCGTAGAAGCCGCCGCCGTGGTAGCCGGCGCCGTAGAAGCCGCCGCCGCAGCCGGTGGTCACGGCGGTGGGGATGACGGTGGTGCCGTAGGTGACGGTGCTCGTCGGGATGAAGGTGGAGGCCGCGCTGACGACGCCGACACCGACGCCACAGCAGTCGGCGGCCTTCTTGGCGGCCTTGGCCTTGGCGGCGGCCTGGACGACCGAGGCGGCGGTGACCTTGGCCGCGGAGCTGGTGGAGGACGTGGTCGCGGAAGCGGCCGCGGCCGGCGCGAGGACGGCGACGCCGACGCACGCGGAGGTGATGAGAAGACGACGAATCATTGTGGTTCCCCCTGGAAGGAAATCGTCGCGGCAGTGTAGGAGGCCTTTTGAAAGGACCGTCTGCACGCGGCTACTCAAAGTAACGGGAGTGAGACTATCCAGCGACATGCTTTCTGGAGGGTCAAGAATGGTCAGCTTGTGGTAATGATCGCGGATCCGTGGCTGAACGAATAATGGCCGATCGCTGTTTTGATCCGGGCGCTCCCGCTGTTCCGTACCGCCGCGGATTCCTTAACCGCCAGGTCAGCTCGTATATTCGATGGAGGGCGGGCTGCTCGCGGGCGGCGAGGGCGGCGCGCCCTGATGCCGCCGAGGGCGGAGGCCGGCCCGGGGGGAGCGGGGGAACGAAAATGTGTCATTGTCCGGGGGAATGCGGACACTTCACGGGAATTCCGGCATGCACATTTACAGCTGAAACGATCCTTCGGCTAAAGCGATAATTCAGCAAAAGGGATAATGCGTCGGGAGACTTCACCCCGAGTCGCTTTTGCCGTGTCGTTCAGGGGCAGGGGGAGAGCCGTACGTGGGCTCCGGGCGGCAAACCGAGCTGCTGGGAGGCGTCGCCGGAATTGACCGCGAGCGCGACCAGCCCGGCCGAGTCGGTGAAGGCCACGATCTCCCCGGGCGGTACGGAGGCGAAGCTCTCCTTGAACGGCACCGAGAGCCGCCGCCTTCCCAGCCAGACCACCAGGGTCTCTCCCGGCGCGACGCCCAGCGTCGCCAGGGCGCCGGAGCCGATCGACAGCTGGGCGTTGCCGTGCCGGTCGATCGAGAGCACCTCCCCCTCGACGCAGTCCTCCTGCAGTACGGAGGTGGGCGCGGGCAGTGAGACCAGCCGCTCCAGCGGGATCTCCTGCCCCAGTTCGGACGGGTGGCGTCCGATCGCCAGATGCGCTGCCACGGGGGCGAAGAGGTCGCGCCCGTGGAAGGTCGGCGAGACCGGTTGCAGGAAGAGGTCGGTGTTGGTCAGCTCGTAGGCGGCACGCGCGCCCCCGCTGGCGTGGATCGCCCACGACAGGAGCCCGTTGTCCGGGCCCAGGAACACATGCTCGCCGGCCTCGACCGCCACGGCCCTGCGCGAGCCGCCGCCGGGATCCACCAGGGCGACGTGCACGCCGGAGGGAAGATAGGCGATCGTCTGGGCCAGGATCGCCGCACCGCGGCGTACGTCCCCCGAGGGGACCAGATGGCACACGTCGATGATCCGCGACTCGGGAGAGATTCCGACGATCACGCCGTGACATGCGGCGATGTAGCCGTCTTCCAGTCCGTAGTCACTGAGAAGGCTGATGACAGAGGTCACATCAGGTGACTGTACGTCTCCACATCCGTCATGAACAGCGCGAAATTCCGGACTATCCTGACTTCGGGCCGCGCGTGCGCGGTGTGACCGCCGCGTGCCCCCGACGGAGGAGGAAGCAATGGACACCGCGCCGAGTTCCGGTGACAGCGCCGCTCCGGAGCCCGCGCCGAGGGCTCTCACCGACAGGGAGCGCGAGTTGCTCGCCTTCGAACGCCAGTGGTGGCGCTACGCGGGCGCCAAGGAACAGGCGATCCGCGAGGTCTTCGACATCTCCGCGACGCGCTACTACCAGTTGCTCAGCGAGCTCATCGACCTCCCGGCGGCGCTCGCCCACGATCCGATGCTGGTCAAGCGCCTGCGCCGGCTCCGTGAGACCCGCCGCCGCGACCGTTCCGCCCGAAAAATGGGCTTGCGTCGCTGATCTCCGGGTACGACCGGTCGGGGCGGGCGATCATGAGCGCCGGGCCGGCGGGACGGGTGAGACCGCCAGGACGAGGAGAGCCGGGTGAGCATGACGCCTGAACACGCCCCGAAGAGGGCCGGGCGGGATCCGGCGGCTCGACGGGGTGGAACGAGGATGACGGTGAACACACTCGACAGGGTGAGGCGGGCATGACGACAAACACGTCCGAAGGGCTGAAGGCGATCGTCGCCGACCCGGCGGGGGCGGTGATCGGGCTCGACTTCGACGGCACGCTCTCCCCGATCGTCCCCGATCCGGCGGCGGCGAGGATCCACCCCGGCGGGCCCGAGGTGCTGGACAGGCTCGGCCGGCTGGTCGGCGCCGTGGTGATCGTGACCGGCCGCCCCGCCGCCACGGCCGTCGAGTACGGCTCCCTGGCCGAGGTTCCCGGGCTGGTCGTGCTCGGGCACTACGGCCTCGAACGCTGGGAGGCGGGCGCGCTCGCCGCCCCGCCCGTCCACCCGGGTCTCGACCTGGCCAGAGAGGGGCTCGTCTCGCTGGTCGCGGGGATCGAGGGGGTGAGGATCGAGGACAAGGAGCGGTCGGTGGCCGTGCACACCCGGCAGGCGGCCGATCCGTGGGCGACGCTCGACGCGCTGCGCGAGCCGGTCGCCGCGCTGGCGGCGGGAGCGGGGCTCGCGGTGGAGCCGGGCAAGTTCGTGCTGGAGCTGCGCCCGCCGGGGACGGACAAGGGGGTGGCGCTGAGCGCCTTCCTGGGCGAGCGGGCCGCTCGGTCGGTGCTGTTCGCGGGGGACGACCTGGGGGATCTCGCGGCGTTCGCGGCCGTGCGAGCCTCGGGGCTGCCGGGCGTGACGGTGTTCAGCGGATCGCCGGAGATCGAGGTCGAGGCCGACATCGTGGTGGACGGCCCCCCGGGGGTCCTGGAGCTTCTCACCTCGATCGCCGACGCCATCGAGCGCGAGGCGTAGGGCGGCCCTCTCGGGGGGCGGACTCCCGGACGCGTTCGCGGTCACTCCCGCGAACGCCCGACGGCGACCACTCGGACACATCCCGCCGGGGAACGAACCGGGGACGCCCGCTCAGGCCGGCTTGCCCACGCCCGCCAGGGAACGTCCGCCCGCGGTGACGAGCAGCCCCGCGACGGCGAGCCCGATCAGGGCGGGGACCATCAGGAACGCCCGCTGGGCGCCGAACCCGTCGGCGAGCGCGCCGAGCAGGAACGGCCCGATCCCCACCGCGAGCCCGGAGAAGATCGAGGCCATCGCCGACGCGCGGTCCCGCCGCCCGCCGGAGGCGGCCAGCACCCGCGACAGCGCCATCGGGAAGTGCAGCGCCACCCCCAGGCCGGAGACGGCGAGGCCCGCGTAGGAGAAGACCGGGTCGGTGCTCAGCCAGAAGATCGCCCACCCGACGGCCGCGACCAGGAGGGCGCCGAGGAAGAGCGCGGTCGGCGGGATTCGCAGGGCGAGCCAGGCCCCGGCCAGCCGTCCGGACGCCATCCCCGCGGTGAACGCCGCGACGGCGGTCGCGGCCACCGCCGCGGGCAGCCCGGTCTGGTCGGAGAACAGCTTGGCCGCCCACAGGTTGAAGCAGAACTCCATCGCGACGCAGCAGAACAGCACGGCCGCGGCCAGATAGAAACGCCAGTCGAAGCGGGCCTCGTCGTCCGCGTGGGCACCGCCGGTGGTCTTCCCCGGTTCGGGGATCGGTACGCGCCCCATGGTCAGCGCGAGCAGCGCGGCCAGCACGGAGGTCACCAGCAGCGCGGCCCGCCAGCCGAGGGCGCTCTGCGCGGCGGCGCTGACCACGAAGGGGACCCCGATACCGACGATCACGCAGACGGCGTTGGCCTCGCTGATCGCCGCCGGACCCGCGGGACCGTGCCGATTGTCGAGCGCGGCCATGCCCGGGAACAGGACGAGCGTGGCCAGCGCGCCGGCGACGCCGTACCCGAGGAGGGTGACCGGCAGCAGGGTGGGGGCCGCCGCGACCATGAGCGTGCCGGCGCTTATTCCGGCCATCCCCGTCCAGATGACGGCCCGGCGGCCGATTCTCCCGATCAGCCAGGACAGGGCGAGACCGGCGAGGATGCCGCCGGCGGCCATCGAGGTCCCGTGCAGCCCGGCGACCGCCTGGGAGACGCCCTGGTCGAGGCGGAGCAGCGGGAGCGCGGAACTGAGGCCGTACAGGTAGGTGGCGAAGACGCCGAACTGGAGATAGATCAGCCAGGTCGCGCGGTCGCGGATCAGCCGGACGGGCGCGGTCGCAGGCGCGGTCAACTCGGTCCCCCGTCACCAAAGAAGCAAAAAAACCACCAAAACTATTTTATATAGGACTGAAACCGCTTAACGACCTGAAACATCACCCGAGGGCGTCGAGCTGCGCGGCGAACCACCGGTGCGGGGGGAGCGCGGTCGCCGCGGCGGCGAGCAGGACGCCTCTCCTGGTGCGCTCGTCCGAGGGCATCGTCAGGCCCTCGTGCAGCGCGGTGGCCGTGGCCGAGACGTCGTAGGGATTGACCGTGAGCGCGTGCTCGCCCAGCTCGGCGGCGGCACCGGCCTCCCGCGACAGCACCAGCGCGCTGTGCGGCGACAGGACCGGCCCCTCCTTCGCCACCAGGTTCATGCCGTCGCGGATCGGGTTCACCAGCAGCACGTCGGCCAGCCGGTAGGCGGCGAGCGAGCGCGGGTAGTCGTCTTCGACGTTGAGGATGAGCGGATCCCAGTCCTCGGTGGCGTACTCGTCCTCGATCTCCTCGGCGCAGCGTTGCACCGCCGCGGTGTACTCGCGGTATTCGGGCAGGTCGTGCCGGGAGGGGTAGGCGAAGGCGAGGTGGGTGACCCGGCCGTGCCACTCCGGGTGGGCCGCGAGGAACTGCTTGTAGGCGAGCAGCCCTCGCACGATGTTCTTCGACAGCTCCGTCCTGTCGATGCGCACGATCAGCCTGCGGTCGCCCACCTGGTCGCGGAGCGCGGCCATGTGCGACTCGACGTCGGGCTCGGAGGCCCGGGTCCACAGCGCCTTGCCGTCCACGCCCAGGCTGTGGGTGCCGATCCTGGTGGTCCTGCCCGCGTGCGTGACCGTACGCTCCCCGCGGTCGACCCGCGCCCCGAGCACCGTCTCGCAGCAGTCCATGAACGCCCCGCCCCAGCGATCGGTGAGGAAACCCGCGTGGTCGGCGCCGAGGATGCCTTCGAGGAGCTCGGTCGCCACGTCGTCGGGGAGCAGGCTGAAGTATTCCGGCGGGGCCCACGGCGTGTGCGAGAAGTGCGCCACCCGCAGGTCGGGGCGCTCCCCCCTGAGCATGGCCGGCGCGAGACTCAGGTGGTAGTCCTGCACCATCACCCGCGCCCCGTGCGGGGCCTCCTCGGCCAGCGCCATCGCGAACGCCTCGTTGTAGGTCCGGTACGACTCCCACTCCCTGCGGAACCTGGCGTCGAAGTGCGGCCTGTTGGGAGTGTCGTAGAGGAGGTGGTGGACGAACCAGAGGGTGGAGTTGGCGACCGCGTTGTACGCGCGGTGGAAGGTCGCCGGGGGGATGTCGAGCATCCGCACCGTCCCGGTGTCGTACCCCGCCTGGTCGAGACGGCCACCGGGCGCGAGCCGCGCGGCGCCGCGGTCTCCGTCGGACAGCGCCGCGCAGACCCACAGGGCGTTGACGTCCCTCGCGACCTCCGACAGGCCGGAGACCAGCCCGCCACCTCCCCTGCGCATGGACAGCGAGCCGCCCTCGGAGAGGGTGAAGGAGACGGGGCCGCGGTTGGAGGCCACCAGGATCGCGCTCATGAGATCCCTTCTTCACTGGCTGGGGACACGCCTGTTTTCGAAGGTTAACCGGCACCTCAGCGGGATGTCCTCGCCCTTCGGGTCAACGAAAGAATGGTGTTCAACGAATTGTGTCAGCTCTTGTCGCTAGGTGAAGTGATGAGTCCCGACGTATCGCCCTTTTGGCGACGGGGAGGGCGGGGCTTGGGAAGGGAGAAGGCGAGGGGCGCCGTCCGAGTGCGGACCATAGGATGTCCAGCGACCGTGACCGCTGATGGGGGCCCGTGATGGCGCTGGACGAGACGACCGAGGATCTGGCCCGATCGGCCGCCCAGGGTGACCACCGCGCGCTCGGTGAGCTGCTGAGGCGGATCGAGCCCGCCGTGCTCAGGCACTGTGGCCGGATCCTTCCCTTCAGGCAGGACGCGGAGGAGGCCTGTCAGGACACCCTGCTCGCGGTGGCACGCAACATCGGCCGTTTCGAGGGTCGTGCCCGGTTCAGCACCTGGCTGCACATCGTGACCGCCAACTGCGCCAGGACCACCTACCGCTCGCTGAAGCGCCGCGCCGCCGAGCAGAGTTCGGACGAGCTGCCGCTGCAGAAGCCGGACGTCGCCCGGGTGAGCGTGATCGCCGGATCCCGGCTGGACCTGCTCGACGCGATGGAGGCGCTGGAGGCCGAAAAGCCGGAGCTCGCCCAGGCGCTGGTGCTGCGTGACATCTGCCAGCTCGACTACAACGAGGTGGCCGAGCAGCTCCGGATCCCGCTGGGCACCGCGAAGTCGCGCATCCACCAGGCACGCAAGTACGTCCAGGGAGCCCTGGGCGACGCCTACGGCTTCTGATCCCGATCCCGGCCGCTCGGCCGGATCCCGATCGCGGTCGCCCGGTCTGGGGCCGATCTCGGATGCTCGGCCCGATTTCGGTCACGGCCGTCAGGCCGGGGATCGACCGCGGTCGCCCGGCCCGAGGCGATGTGGGCTGCCCGGCCCGGGTTTGATCTCGGCCGCCCGGTTCGGGAGGGGCCGGGGAGCCGGCGGGAATCGTTTGCGAGCACCTCCCGCGTGGCGTGCGACTTCGGCGGCCTTATCCGATCTAAGGTGGCGTTGCCCACGTCACGTGATCAATCGATGACATGTGGTGATCTCCCCTCGCGCTTCACAGGAAAAGGTCGAGGAGAACCCACATGTCCCGCAGACACGTCGTCATCGCGTCATGCGCCCTGACCGCCACCGCGCTCGCCCTGGCCGCCGTACCGGCCGGCGCCGAGGGGCGGACGGCGGGCGTTGCGGCCACACACGCCGTACCGGCCGGCGCCGAGCGTCAGGTGGCGGCCGTTGCGGCCATACGCGCCGTACCGTCCGCGGATACGGCCGTACCGGTCGTGTCGGCCGCGCGGAAACCGCCGCCGGGCATGGTGTCCGCCCTCGCGCGCGACCTCAACCTGACCCCGGTCGAGGCCCAGGAACGCCTGGTCAACGAGACCCGCCTGTCCGCCACCGCGGCGCGGCTGAGCAGGAGACTCGGTCCCCGTTTCGGTGGCACCTGGCTTCGGGGAAGGACCGGGAGGACCCTGGTGACGGCCAGCACCAGCGTCAACGACATTCCCGTGATCCTCGCGGCGGGTTCCGAGGCCGAGATCGTCACCAGATCGCTGGACGAGCTCACCGAGATCCACAGGAAGCTCAACGAGTCCGGCACCACCGCGCTCGTGTCGAGCGTGCGTTTCGTCGAAGTGAAGCGGAACAAGGTGATCGTCCTGTCCATGCAACCCGCCGAGGCCAGGGAGGCCGTCCGGAACTCCGGTGTGGACGAGGACGCGGTGATCGTGCTGCCCAGCATCGAGACCCCCCTGCCCCTGTACGACCTGGTGGGCGGTAACGCCTACTACATCGATGTCACCGGTCGCTGCTCGATCGGCTTCTCCGTGCTTAAGGACACCCAGCCGGGCTTCGTCAGCGCGGGCCACTGCGGAAGGACCGGTGACACCACCACCGGCTTCAACCGAGAGGCCCAGGGCACCTTCCAGGCATCCACCTTCCCCGGCAGCGACTACTCCTGGATCGCGGTCAACTCCAACTGGACGCCCACCCCGTCGGTGGACAACGGCCTGAGCGGCGTCGTGTCCGTCGCCGGAGCCACGCCCGCCATCGTGGGGGCCTCGGTCTGCCGGTCCGGCTCCACCACCGGCTGGCACTGCGGCCTCATCCAGCAGCGCGACGCCAGCGTCACCTACCCCCAGGGCACCGTCTCCGGACTCACCCGCACCAACGTCTGCGCCGAGCCAGGAGACTCCGGTGGCTCCTTCATCGCCGTCGACCAGGCCCAGGGCGTCACCTCCGGGGGTTACGGCGACTGCAGCCAGGGCGGCACCACCTACTTCCAGCCGATCCTCCCGATCCTCACCACCTACGGACTGTCCCTGAGGACCACCGCGGGCAATCCGCCGCCGCCGCTCACGGGCACCTGCACAGGCTTCCCGAACACCTACACCGGCGCCCTGGCCAACGGCGCGTTCGCCTACCAGCCGAGGGGCCTTTACTACAGGTCGACCGTGAGCGGTGTGCACCGCGGCTGCCTGGACGCCGACGGCGTCGACTTCGATCTGTATCTGCAGAAGTGGAACGGCAGGAGCTGGGCGGTCGTCGCCACCTCCGACGCTCCGGGGCCCGACGAGAACATCTCCTACACCGGCACGCCCGGTTACTACCGCTACCGGGTGGTCTCTTCGTTCGGCGCCGGCACGTACACCCTGGGGTTCAGCGTGCCGTGACCGATCACCGGACGCCGCCCTCGTGGCGCGTGCGGCGACGACCGTGAGGGGGAGGCCTCCGCGGGAGGGACGATCACCGAGAATCGCCCCTCCCGCGGAGGCCTCACCCGCCTGTCACCTGCCTTTCCGGCGCCCGCCGCGTGCCTCGCGGGCGGGGGAGCGGCCCCGGATGTCCGCTGGATAACACTCCGCATCTCGCACAGTGAGACAAGAAGTCAGGGGGGCGGCAGGGCGGGGTAGAGTGCTCAAGACCTGCGTGTCAGGTTTCCAACTGAATATCTGCTCATCCAGAGGGGTGGAGGGACCGGCCCTGCGAAGCCCCGGCAACCATCCCGGTTCACGACCCGTGATCTGAACGAGGTCGACCGGGACAGGTGCCAATTCCGGTCTGTGACCAGGGTGGTCCAGACGAAGATGAGGGAAAGGCCTCGCTTCATGGCGCTCGCAACCACTGAGAACACCATCACCACCTCCGATCGCGCCGACGGCGCGCGTGACCGGCGCTTCGGCCCCGCCATGGCCCTGTCCTGCAGGGAGTGCGGTGCCCGCTACGACCTTGGCCCCAGTTTCGCCTGTAACGAGTGTTTCGGGCCCCTTGAGATCGCATACGACTTCGGGCGTGTGACCCGGGAGCGGATCGCCGAGGGGCCGACCAACATCTGGCGTTACCGCTCACTGCTGCCCGTCCCCGAGGACGTGGCCTCCAAGCCCAACATGGCGCCCGGCTGGACCAAGCTCGTCAACGCCGGCAACCTCGCCCGCGAGCTGGGCATCCGCTCCCTGCACGTGAAGGACGACTCCGGCAACCCCACCCACTCCTTCAAGGACCGGGTGGTGGCCATCGCGGTCGAGGCGGCACGCAACTTCGGTTTCCACACCCTCTCCTGCTCCTCCACGGGCAACCTGGCCGGCGCCGTGACCGCCGCCGCCGCGCGGGCCGGGCTGGACGCCTGCGTGTTCATCCCCTCCGACCTGGAGCAGGCCAAGATCGTCATGGCCTCCGTGTACGGCGGCAGGCTCATCGGCATCGAGGGCACCTACGACGACGTGAACCGCTTCTGCTCCGAGCTCATCGGCGACGAGCTGGGCGACCAGTGGGGTTTCGTCAACGTCAACCTCCGCCCGTACTACGCGGAGGGCTCCAAGACGCTCGCCTACGAGATCGCCGAGCAGCTCGGCTGGCGTATTCCCGACCAGATCGTCATCCCGGTCGCGTCCGGCTCGCAGCTCACGAAGATCGACAAGGGTTTCAAGGAGCTGATCGCACTCGGCCTGGTCGAGGACAGGCCGTACAAGATCTTCGCTGCCCAGGCCGAGGGGTGCTCCCCGGTCTCCGCCGCCTACAAGGCGGGCCACGACGTGATCCGGCCGGTCAAGCCGGACACGATCGCCAAGTCGCTCGCGATCGGCAACCCGGCCGACGGCCCGTACGTCCTGGACATCGCCCGCCGCACCGGCGGCGCGGTCGAGGACGTCACCGACGCCGAGATCGTCGACGCGATCCGGCTGCTGGCCAGGACCGAGGGCATCTTCGCCGAGACGGCGGGAGGCGTCGTCGTCGGGGTGCTGCGCAAGCTGGTCGCCTCGGGCACGCTCGACCCCGACGCCGAGACCGTGGTTCTCAACACCGGAGACGGTCTCAAGACCCTTGACGCCGTCGCCGCGGAGGCGCGCCCGACCGCAGTGATTCGCCCCTCTCTTGACGCATTCCGTGCGGCTATCGCCTAGAAATCGTGAAAGGTACTGAATTATGAGCGTTTCTGTGCGGATTCCGACGATTCTCCGGACTTACACCGATGGTGCCGCCGAGGTGAACGGAGAAGGTGAGACCCTGCGCGATGTTCTTCAGAAGCTCGACGCGGACTTCCCGGGGATCGGTGCCCGGATTCTCGATGAATCAGGAAAGATCCGACGTTTTGTCAATGTTTACGTGGGTGATGAGGACGTCCGTTTTGCCGACAACCTCGACACGGCCACGCCCTCCGGTGTTCAGGTCTCCATCATCCCGGCGGTGGCCGGAGGGTGATCTCTCCGCTCTGACGCGGCCCTGACCGCCTCGCGTCACGCGACGTCACCCTTGGGTGGCTCACGCATCCACGGCACCCGCCCGGCTTCGGCCGGGCGGGTGCCGTGTTTTATGACACAAGCTCATATTTGTGGCGTGGACGAATAATGTAACCCCTGACTAACTAGTAGTGATGATGAAACTTTCTCCTCGTGATAAAAGCTCTCGTAAAGAGGTAGTTTGGTGCTTGACTCTGTTGCCCGACCGGTTCCCACAGGTATGGTCGGAGCGATCGACGTGGCGAAGTCCGCCCCGGAGATTGGGGACTTCGCGAGAGGAATGGGCGTCGTCCTTTAAGACCAGTAAGAGGAGTCACAAGTGGCGCAGGGCACCGTCAAATGGTTCAACGCGGACAAGGGCTACGGCTTCATCGCGGTAGACGGTGGTAAGGATGTGTTCGTCCATTACTCCGCGATCATGATGGATGGCTACCGCGCCCTGGAGCAGGGGCAGCGGGTCGAGTTCGAGATCACCCAGGGACAGAAGGGGCCTCAGGCGGAGTCCGTCCGGGCGGTCTGACGCGGCCGTTTCATGAGTTCGCGGGGAGGAGCCGGCGAGTCCCGAGGCGTCGCGGCCCGCTGAACCCCCCCACCGCGCGGGCCCGGCTCGCACTCATCCGGCGAGCCGGGCTTCCGAGGCGTGCGGGCCGAGGCGCCGATGACGGCGAAGGCCCGGAAGGTGGCCGATGATGACGTGCCGCGTACGCCGACATGACGCGGTATCTCCACGGGCATGACGCGAAGGTGAAGTCCGTCCCACACGCGGCCCAGGTCAACGAGGTGCGGCTTGCACTCGTCGGGGTAGAGTGCTAAACAGATTCTTGGCACTCACGCATAGAGAGTGCCAATCCTGGATCGAGGCGATGGGGCCCGCCGAACGGAGTCGTGGGCCCACATGCCGTCGCGGGCGTCGGCTCGGTCCGGTGTAAGCCACCCTTTCTCTGGGAGGTTAGCCGTATGGCAGCCAAGATGATCGCGTTTAACGAGGACGCCCGGCGCGGTCTCGAGCGTGGCATGAACCAGCTCGCGGACGCCGTCAAGGTGACCCTCGGCCCCAAGGGCCGTAATGTCGTGCTGGAGAAGAAATGGGGCGCCCCCACCATCACCAACGATGGTGTCTCCATCGCCAAGGAGATCGAGCTCGAAGACCCGTGGGAGAAGATCGGGGCCGAGCTCGTCAAGGAGGTCGCGAAGAAGACCGACGACGTCGCGGGTGACGGCACCACCACCGCCACCGTGCTCGCCCAGGCTCTCGTACGCGAGGGCCTTCGCAACGTCGCCGCTGGCGCGAACCCGATGTCCCTGAAGAAGGGCATCGAGGCCGCCGTCGAGCGTGTGTCGGAGGAGCTGTCCAAGCTCGCCAAGGACGTGGAGACGAAGGCGCAGATCGCCTCCACGGCGTCCATCTCCGCGGGCGACCCGCAGATCGGCGAGATGATCGCCGAGGCGATGGACAAGGTCGGCAAGGAAGGCGTCATCACCGTCGAGGAGAGCAACACCTTCGGTCTTGAGCTTGAGCTCACCGAGGGCATGCGCTTCGACAAGGGCCTCACCTCGATGTACTTCGTCACCGACCCGGAGCGTATGGAGGCCGTCCTCGACGACCCGTACATCCTCGTCGTCAACTCCAAGGTGTCCGCCAACAAGGACCTGCTCCCGGTCCTCGACAAGGTCGTGCAGGCCGGCAAGCCGCTGCTGATCATCGCCGAGGACGTCGAGGGCGAGGCCCTGGCGACCCTGGTCGTGAACAAGATCCGTGGCCTGTTCCGCTCGGTCGCGGTCAAGGCGCCCGGCTTCGGTGACCGTCGCAAGGCGATGCTGGGCGACATCGGCATCCTGACCGGCGCCCAGGTCATCAGCGAGGACCTCGGCCTGAAGCTGGAGTCCACCACCCTGGACCAGCTCGGCCGCGCCCGCCAGGTCATCGTCACCAAGGACGAGACCACCATCGTCGACGGTGCCGGTGACGCCGAGCAGATCGCCGGCCGGGTCAACCAGATCCGCGCCGAGATCGACAACACCGACTCCGACTACGACCGCGAGAAGCTCCAGGAGCGTCTGGCCAAGCTGGCCGGCGGCGTGGCCGTCATCAAGGCCGGCGCCGCGACCGAGGTCGAGCTCAAGGAGCGCAAGCACCGCATCGAGGACGCCGTTCGCAACGCGAAGGCGGCCGTCGAGGAGGGCATCGTCCCCGGCGGTGGCGTGGCGCTGCTGCAGGCCGGCGCGAAGGCGTTCGACAAGCTGGAGCTCTTCGGCGACGAGGCCACCGGTGCCGCGATCGTGAAGAAGGCTCTTGAGGAGCCGCTGAAGCAGATCGCCGTGAACGCCGGCCTTGAGGGCGGCGTCGTCGTGGAGAAGGTGCGCAACCTTCCCGCGGGTGAGGGCCTCAACGCCGCCACCGGTGAGTACGTCAACCTGTTCGAGACGGGCATCATCGACCCGGCCAAGGTGACGCGTTCCGCGCTGCAGAACGCGGCGTCCATCGCGGCGCTGTTCCTCACCACCGAGGCTGTCATCGCTGAGAAGCCCGAGAAGGCCGGAGCCGCCCCCGCCATGCCCGGCGGCGGCGACATGGACTTCTAAGTCCAGCCGCTTTCTGGTAAAAGAGGCGACCCCGAGATCTCGGGGTCGCCTCTTTTGCGTGCTCCCCGACCGGGGAGGATCACCCGGCGAGCTGCGAGGGAAGCTCCCCGGTGTGCAGGACGGTGAGTGAGGTGACGGCCCGGGTCAGGACGACATACAGCCGGGCCAGCCCTCGTGGTTCCGCCTCGACGATGTCGGCGGGCTCGGCCACGATCACGTGGTCGTACTCCAGCCCCTTGGCCAGGGACGCCGGGACGACGAGGAGACGGTGATCCTCGACCGTGTCGGGACTCAGCACCCGGTGATCCAGGTGGGACAGGGCCTCGGACGCGGCACCCACCAGGGCGTCGGGGACGATGACGCCGATCGAGCCCTCGCGGGCGAGCGCCTCCTCGGTGGCGCGGGCCAGCGCCGCGGCGAGGTCGGAGGCCGGTCGCACCGACAGGGAGTTCGCGCCGGGACGCAGTGACCGGGGGGCGGCCAGGTCCGGGGCGACGGCGGGCAGCAGCCTGGCCGCGTAGTCGAGGACCTCGCGCGGCACACGGAAGCCGAGGGTGAGTTCCGTGACCGCGCCGTCCTCGAAGCCGAGATGGGTGAGGACCTCGGTCCAGGAGCGGGCGGACCAGGGCGTGGTGCCCTGCGCGAGGTCACCCAGCACGGTGGCCGAGCCGGTGCGGCAGCGCCGGCCGAGGGCGCGCAGCTGCATCGCCGACAGGTCCTGGGCCTCGTCCACGACCAGGTGCCCCAGCGGGACGGTCCGCTCGATCATGTCGGCCAGTTCGTCCATGAGCGCGCCGTCGGCCGCCGACCACTTCGCCGAGCGGAAGGACTTGGGAGGCTTCGCCCACAGCAGCAGTGACTGCTCGGAGGCCGTGAGGTCGTCCTTGGCGGCGGCGGCGAGGAAGGCGGGGTCGCTGAACAGCCGGTGGAGCACCTGCTGCGGGGTCAGCTTGGGCCAGACCGCGTCCACGAGAGCCTTGACCGGCTTGGACCTGGCCACCGCGTCCTGCACCCGGTCGTCGGGAGACTCACCGCGCTGCTCCATCCGGACGAGCACCAGGTGGGCGAGGCGCTGGGCGAGCGTGGCGCGTCCCGGCCCGTAGCGGGTGGTGCCGCGCAGCGCGGCGACGATCTCGCGGACCTCGTGGTCGGCCACCCGGTAGCGGTTGATCCCCTTGGTGAACAGCACGCCCTCGGTAGGCTTGACGACGTGCGCCCACAGGGCGCGGTGGAGCACGGCGACGATCCTCGCGTCGCCCTTGACGGTGCCGACGGCGGGGCCCTCGGGGACGGAGTGATCGCCGAGGATTCCGGAGACCGTGGTCTGGTCGACCTTGACCTCGCCCAGGGCGGGCAGAACGGAGGAGATGTAGGAGAGGAAGGCCCGGTTCGGGCCGACGATCATCACGCCCGACCTGGCGAGCCGCTCGCGGTGGGTGAAGAGCAGGTAGGCGGCCCGGTGCAGGCCCACGGCGGTCTTTCCCGTGCCGGGGGCGCCCTGGACGCACACCGTCCGCCCCAGGTCCGAGCGGACGATCTCGTCCTGGTCGGGCTGGATCGTCGCGACGATGTCGCGCATCGGCCCCGAGCGGGGCCGCTCGATCTCCTCGGTGAGGATCCTGCTCCGGGCGAGGGCGACGCCGCCCTGGTCGAGGCGCTCGTCCTCGTACGCGGTCAGGTCGCCGCCGCGATAGCCGAACCTGCGGCGCAGGACGACGTCCATCGGGTCGGACGGGCTCGCCTGGTAGAAGGCCCGGGAGACCGGCGCCCGCCAGTCGATGACCAGGGGACGACTGCTGCCGTCGTGGACGTGCCTGCGCCCGACGTAGACCGTACCGGGAAGGTCGTCTCCGGCCTCGCGGTCGAGGCGGCCGAAGAACAGGGGTGTGCCGGAGTGGTCGGCGAGCGCCTCGACACGCTGGTCGAGCAGCGCCTGCAGGATCTCCCGGGAGACCCAGTCTCCGGCGGCGTCGGAGGAGAGGGAGCGGGCGTGTTCGCGCATCGCGCGCAGCGCCGCCCTGGAGGTGGCCAGGTGCTCGCGCTCGGCGGCGAGGATACGGGCGGAGTCGTCGGTTATGTCAGGGGCCAATTGATGTGCGGGCACGCTGAAGCGCCTCTCATTCGATAAACGGAGGTGGTAGTCGTCGGGCAGCGAATCGACCAGCTTAACGACGGACCCGCGGCGTCTCAAAAGGATTACCGGCGAACGCGGACGTGGCGGATGCCGCGCCCGCGTGGGGGCGCGGAGACAAAACACCGCGGGTGCCGCGCCGACGTCGGAGGCACGCGGAGACAAAAATCGTTCTATCGTTCCAACGGCCGCTGCGGTGATCGCCCGGATGATCGAAGAGAGCGTTCTCTTTGCCGGCGATCCGCTCGTTCCGTAATCACTCTGGCACGCTCTGTCATTCTCCGTTGAAATGGCGAAAAAGCGAGGCGAACCTGGTGACTCCCACAGATCATGGGGGTATGTCGCCAGTGGCCTTGAGGCCTAGCGAGGGGGTGGTTTGTTTGTCGAAAGCCCGCGGGATTTCGTGGACCTGACACAAATTGACGACGTGTTCGCCATGTGAGGTCAATCTCCGGCGAGCACGTCGTCCGCGTCGATGATCTGATATGCGTACCCCTGCTCGGCGAGGAACCGCTGCCGATGGGCGGCGAAATCCTGATCCACGGTGTCGCGGCTCACCACCGAGTAGAAGCGTGCCCCGCCCCCGTCCGCCTTCGGCCGCAGCACCCGGCCCAGCCGCTGAGCCTCCTCCTGCCGGGACCCGAAGGTGCCCGACACCTGGATGGCCACCGCCGCCTCCGGCAGGTCGATGGAGAAGTTCGCGACCTTGGAGACGACGAGGACCTGGATCTCCTTGTCGCGGAACGCCTGGAAGAGGCGCTCCCGCTCCTTGATCTTCGTCTCCCCCTTGATCACCGGTGCGTTCAGGTGCTCGCCGAGCTCGTCGAGCTGGTCGATGTACTGCCCGATGACCAGCACCTGGTCGTCCAGGTGCCGCCGGACCAGCGCCTCGGTCACCCGCGTCTTGGACGGCGTGGTCGCGCAGAACCGGTAGCGCTCCTCGGACTCGGCCATCGCGTAGGCCAGACGCTCCTCGTCGGTGAGCGTCACCCGCACCTCGACACAGTCGGCCGGGGCGATCCAGCCCTGGTTCTCCATCTCCTTCCACGGCGCGTCGTACCGCTTGGGGCCGATCAGGGAGAACACGTCGCCCTCCCTGCCGTCCTCGCGCACGAGCGTCGCGGTCAAGCCCACCCGCCGCCTGGCCTGCAGATCGGCGGTCATCCGGAAGATCGGCGCGGGCAGCAGGTGCACCTCGTCGTAGACGACCAGACCCCAGTCGCGGGCGTCGAAGAGCTCCAGGTGCCGGTAGACGCCCTGCCTGCGAGTCGTCATCACCTGGTACGTGGCGATGGTGACGGGCCGGATCTCCTTCTTCGTGCCGGTGTACTCGCCGATCTCGTCCTCGGTCAGGGAGGTTCGCTTGAGCAGCTCCTGCTTCCACTGGTGCGCGGAGACCGTGTTGGTCACCAGGATCAGCGTCGTCGCCTTCGCCTGAGCCATCGCCGCCGCGCCCACGATCGTCTTGCCCGCCCCGCAGGGGAGCACGACCACGCCCGAACCGCCGTGCCAGAACGCCTCGGCGGCCTCCCGCTGGTAGGTGCGCAGCTCCCAGCCCTCCTCGGTGAGCACGATCGGGTGGTGCTCGCCGTCGACGTATCCCGCCAGGTCCTCGGCGGGCCAGCCCAGCTTGAGCAGGTGCTGCTTGATGTTGCCGCGCTCGCTCGGGTGCACCGCCACGCCGTCCTCGCCCAGGCGCTCACCCAGCAACGGCTGGATCTTCTTGGCGCGCAGGACCTCCTCCAGCACGGCCTTGTCGGTGCTGGTCAGGGTGAGGCCGTGGACGGGGTGCTTCTCCAGGCGGAGCCTGCCGTAGCGTGACATCGTCTCTGCGACGTCGACCAGCAGCGCGTGCGGAACGGGGTAGCGGCTGTGGGCGATCAGCGCGTCGATCACCTGCTCGGCGTCGTGCCCGGCGGCCCGCGCGTTCCACAACGCCAGAGGAGTGATCCGGTAGGTGTGCACGTGCTCGGGGGCGCGCTCCAGCTCCGCGAACGGCGCGATCGCCTTGCGGCACTCCCCGGCCCGCTCGTGCTCGACTTCAAGGAGCAGGGTTTTGTCCGATTGGACGATCAATGGTCCGTCAGTCACAGACTTCTCCCTCGGTTACCACAGGTTACGGCGGGCCAGCTCATGGTCGCACCCGTGAACGCCCACCGGGTCGTCGCGCGTACGGCCCCCGGCCTGGTCAGGGGCCGAAGGCGCCGTTGATGCCGGCGACGACGAAGAAGGTCATGCCCAGGGCGAGCAGCGCGATGTTGACGCCGACGCTGATCCAGGTCCACTTGAGCAGGTTTCCCGCGCCCTGCGGATCGGTGTCGACCTTGCCCAGCGCGATACCCGACAGGATGGTGCCGACGATGCCGCCGGGGCTCACGAAGCAGCTCAGCGCGAGCGTGATGCTGATGACCAGGGCGACGATCCCGTGCGTCCTGACGCCTTCGACGTTGCGAGGCGGCGGGGCCCCGTATCCCTGCCCGTAGGGCGGCTCGCCGTACCCCTGTCCGTAGCCCTGCCCGTATCCGTGGTCGGTGTAGCCGGAGGGCTCTCCGTAGGCCGGGGCCGGGGCCGGGGTGTAGCCGGGCTGGGCGTAGTCAGGCTGACCGTAGCCGGGCTGGGCGTAGTCAGGCTGACCGTAGCCGGGCTGGTGATCCTGCCGGGTCTGCTCGTAGCCGTACGGCTGCCGCTCATGACCCGAGGTCTGGCCGGGTCCTGTGCTGTAAGGGCTTTTCCAGTCGTCCGGGTTGGTGCTGGGGCCTTCTGAGTGACCGCTGCTCACTGGGGATCTCTCGCTTCTGTGGAGCTCAGAACGTCAACTGATATCACGATATGGGCCATAGGCGGATGGACTCGGTCGCGTCCCGGTGGTCGGAGCCCAGAGGAGGAAAGGGACCTTCGCGCCCCGGCGAGCGGGGCGGCGAACGACGCGCCGTCACCGGATCATCGGACCCCGACCGCCGACCGCCGGCCGAGTTCGTGGCGGGCCCGTCCCGCAACCGAGACTACCTCGTGGCCCCTCCCGGCACGCCGCGTCGCCGCGGCCTTTCCCACCCCTCGCGGGACCGGCAGGAGGCATCTCACACGATGTCGGCTATGCCGGTGATGCGGTGCAGGGCGAAGCGGTGCACCGCCGCCCGCGTCTCGTCGTAGGCGGTGAGATAACCGCCCTCCATCCGGGCGGGTTCGAGGATCCGGCTGGTGGCGTTGCCCTGGGAGTCGAGGTAACCGATCCAGACCTGCGACCCCTGCCGGATGGCCTCGCGCAGGGCGGTGATCGTGGCGGTGGCGGGGGAGCGCGGCACGTCGCCGCCGGGGACGGCCACCGGGGCGCGGCGGGCCTGGAGCGCGGCGTCACCCGCGCGCACCGCGCGCACCGCGGCCGCCACCACGTCGGCCTCGTGACCGTTGAACGTGACCGGGGAACGCCCCGTCGACGTGCCCTCGGTCCGGCGGACGTCGATCTGGGCGATGATCACGTCGCCGTCGAGCGACTCCGCGGCCGGTGCGTAGCCCATCGCCCGCAGCGCGTCGACCAGCATCGGCCGGGAGGACTTGGAGGCGATCACCGTGGGGGCGAGCCGCCGCAGCCGCAGCGGGATCGCCCGCCTGTCGGCCATCACCTCGTCGAGCAGGGAGGAGTCGTCGCACCGCACGTACGCGCTCGCCGTGCCGACGCGCATCCTGCCGTGGCGCCTGGCCACGTCGGTGACCAGGTAACTGAGCGGCTGCGGCACGGGCGTGGTGGAGTGACGCTCCAGCATGGCCAGCAGCTCGTCGGCGCCCTGACCCGCGTCCAGTGCCCGCCGGATCGAGCGCTCGTCGAAGCGGTAGACCGTCGCGCCGCCGGTCGACTCCACCTCGGCCGTCAGCGCGAGCCATCGCCTCAGGTCGCCGGTGAGCGGCCCCGGGGCGACAGCGGTCAGGTCGGCCTGGAGGAGCACGTGGTCGAGCGGCTCGGGCAGCAACGGAAGCAGCAGGCGGGCGGCGGACACCGCGCGGCCTCCACCGGAGCCGCCGGAGGGATCGGGGAGCAGGGCACGACCATGGCCCGCGAGCGCCCCGAGCCCGGTGACGCCGATCTGCTCGGCCTCGCGCAACGTGAACTCCACCAGCTGGTCGCGGTAACCGCCGCGGCGGCGGGGCTGCTCCCAGGCCAGGCGCTCGCGTACCGCGTCGAGGGTGGGAGCCACCCCCGGAGTCGAGGCGAGCACGCCCAGGGTCGTGGCGCGGACCTCGGCGGCGGCCGGACGGCGCAGGTCGGGATGGAGGGCGTTGAGCAGCCGGTCGCGTTCGTCGCGCTCGCCGATGATCCCCGGAGCCCGGTCCATGGTGAGCCAGGCCGTGGCCAGCACCACCCAGCGGTCCTCGGTGGCCTTCACCTTCCAGCCGTCGTAGACGGGGGTGGGCATCCAGTCGCCGTCGACCGTGCCGCTCGCCGAGATCAGCCCCGCCGCGTACGACACCTCGATGATCAGGCCCGTCACCCACTCGGGCAGGTCGAGCAGGCCCGCCGTCCGCTTGAGGTCGCGCACGGCCAGGCCGCCGCTGCGGAGCACGCCGGGCGGGTCGACACTCCAGCGCTCGCACAACTCCTCCACCGCGCGGGTGAACGTGAACGCCTGCCCGGCCGCGGTGCGGTCGGCGAGCCCGCGGTCGCGCTCGGTGCCCTCGGCGGTGGGCGGGAAGGGGGAGAGGTCCCGGTGAACGCGGCCGCCGCGCAGGAACAGGGCGACCTCGCGAGGCAGCACCACGGTCTCCTCGCCGGTGGCGGCGAGCAGCGCACGGGAGAGGAGCTGCTCGATCGGCGACTGGGCGGTGGCGGCCCGCACCTCGCGGCGGGCGTTGGGCACCCTGCCGCTGGCCGGGCCCCAGACCAGCTCGTTGAGCGCGGACCGCGCCTGCGGCGAGACCTCCTCGATCAGCCGGCCGACGATTTCCGCGTCGCCGAGCAGCGCGGCGAGTGTCTCCTTGGTGGCGCTCCCGGTCTCGCCGCCCTCACCCGCGACGTCCTGGATCAGCTCGGCCAGCCGCTCGGCGGGGTGGTGCCTGAACGCCTCCACGGCGGGCGGGCCGAGCCCCGCGGGAGCGTCGAGCACCTCCCGCACCCCGGGCGCCGGAGCCAGGGCGCGGTCGGATCCGTAGACGAGGGCCATGGTGCGCAGCCGCTCGACCGTCTCCTTGAGGGCGCTCTGGAACTCCGAATCCGCCGCTCCCGCGAGGGCGCGGGCCATCTGGGCGCGCAGAGACCTGTAGGCGATCGGGCAGGGAAGCACGGCCAGTGTCTCCACGACCGCGAGCGTGAACCGGTCGAGCCTGTCGAGTGCCCTGCCCACCGCCGAAGGGCTGCTCGCCCGCCCGGCCAGCCCTTCCAGATGGGCGGGCACGGGGGTGATGAGCTCGGGACGTACGGAGACGAGAGCCCGCAACCGGTCATCGCTCCGGCCGCGCAGCCACTCGGTGAACTCCGTGCTCATTCCGTCAATGGTAGGAGGCTTGACCGACATCGTGCGGCCTGGGGGAATTCTGTGATCGAGCTAAGACGGAAATCGATCATGTGAAGGGCGACGAATAAGGGAAGAAGCTCACGAGCGAGGCGATGCCGAGAGAGGATGGTCAGTGTGATCGAGCGTACGGACCAGCTCGTCCTGGACTACGTCAGCAAGGCGGCCGACGCGGCGCATGGCGTGATGCGGCCCAGGCAGCGGATCGACTTCGTGGCGGTGTTGCGCAGGAGGATCGACGCCGAGCGCGCGGGGACGGACGACCCGGCCGCCGTGGAGAGAATCCTGGCCCGGTTCGGCGACCCCGCCGCGCTGGTCCAGCGCGAGCTGCGCCGTCTGGGCGGGGAGGTGCCGTCCCCGTCCCCATCCCCGGAGACTCCACCGGGGCGTCCCGAGCCGCAGGGCTTTGAGGGGGGCTCTCCGAGTTTGCGAGGCTTGCGAGGTCTGTGGAGATCCCGGGGCGCACGTGAAGACTCCGGTACGGTCCCCAGGTCACGGGGGGAGAGGGCCGGAGGGCTTCCCGATGCCGCCCGTGCTGATCGCGTTGATCGTCGTGACCGTGCGGATCCCGCCGCGGGCGTCGGCGGCGTCCCCTCCAGCCCTTCCACGGCGCTCGTGCCTCTCGCCGCTCCCACTCCCGAGGACCCCGCCCCGGAGGGCGCGGCGCCCAAGGACCCTGTGGAGGGGGCCGTTCCCGAGGGCTCCACCCCCACCTCGAAGGAGACCGTTTCCGGGGATCCTCCCGCTTCCCCGTCTTCCCGACGACCCGTGCGAGGGCATCCGTACGCCGTGATGGGGGCTCATCCCGATGCCGGTGAGCCTCAGCCGGACCGCCCCGCGCCGGACCCCGCGCCGGACCGTCCCGAGCCGGACCCCGAGCCGGACCGTCCCGAGCCGAACCTCGCGCCGGACCCCGCGCCGGACCGTCCTGTGTCGGACCGTCCCGCGCCGGATCGGGCCGACGAGTGGGAGGACGCGGTGGAGAGCGACCCGCCAACCGAGGAGATCCCGGCCGTACGGGATCCTTTCCCGCCGCCGGTGGCACGGCGGCCGACACCGGACACGCCACAGGAAGCGGAGGAAGGCGGAGAAGTACGGGGAGGGAAGCCGGAGGGAGAGCGCTCGGAGGCGTCGCTAGGGGAGTCGGGACCTCAAGAACCTCAGGGACCTCAGGGACCTCAGGGACCCCGGGAAGACGCGGGGACTCGGAAAGGCGCCGGAGCCCGGGGCGAGAGGCGAGTCCGGGAAGACACGGGGGGCCGTCCGGGGCTTCCTCCCGGGGTGGCGAAGGGCATGCGGGAGGCCGAGGAGCGGCTGGCCAGGAAGCGGGCGCGCAACCGTCCCGACTGGCTGCGCCGGCGGCGTCCGGCCCGGTCGAGGGAGGACGTCGTCCCCGGTACGCAGGACGCCCGGACGATCCTGCTGAGCCATCGGCGCGAGACGGTCGGCATGGCCCTGCTCCTCCTGGCCGGTGTGTTGATCCCCTTCCCGTTCGACCCGATCGCGATCTTCAGGATTCCGGTGCTGGTCTGGGCCGTCGCGGCTCTCGTCGTGGTCGCCTGCGAGAACTGGCACACCTCCGACAAGGCGCTGGGATTGGCCGCTCCGATCGTGAGCTACACCTTCGGCGGCGCCCTGGTCGCTTTCGTACGGGCCAGGGACGACCTCGGCACGGTGGTGGACGAGTTCTTCGCCATCAGCGGGCTCATGTTCGTTCTGGGTACGGCGTGGGCCGTCTTCTGGCTCGCCTACCGCCTGCTCAATCCTCCGATGCCGGCGGGAAGGGGAGTCCGCCGTCCTGGGTGACGCCCTCGGAGTCCTCGCGGCTTCCGGTCTCGCGCGGGGCGGTTACGGCCTCGGCTCTCGCGGGGTGACCATCCGGCGGCGCGTCGGCCGCCGGGTCTGTCGGCCGACGGCCTGACCGTCTGCCGGGGCAGCAGGCCGAGGGTGAGGCGTCCCCGGGAGGTGACGAAGCGGTCGGGCTCCCCGTGGATGCCGAGGGCTCTCCTTCGGTCTCCTCGAACACCGGAGGACCGGTGGGGAGGCGTCGGGTCGTCTTCCGGATAAGCGAAACTTTTCGCGAAGCTTCCGTAGTCGGATGTCTCACGGACAACACTCGGGATTAGCAATATTTGTGGGGATTTGGCATTCTTTGAGGGATTCTCGGCGAATCTCGTCGCGGAGTGGACAAGGAGTGGTGAGTGACCTGATGGGCTCCGTGGGATTCGACCTCGATCTGACGCTCGCCGACACGCGTGCGGGCATCGCCGCCGTTTACGACGAGGTGTCGCTGCGTACCGGCGTCTTCATCGACACCGCCGCCGTGATGGCCAGGCTGGGGCCGCCGCTGGAGTGGGAACTGGCCAACTGGATGCCCGTCGAGGAGGTCCCCGCGGCCGCCGACGTCTACCGGGCGCTGTACCCGTCGATCGCGATCCCGATCACCACCCTCATGCCCGGCGCGCGTGAGGCCGTCGAGGCCGTACGGCGGGCGGGGGGCAGGGTGGCCGTGGTGACGGGCAAGAACGCCCGCGACGCGGCGAGCACGGTCGAGTTTCTCGGGCTGGAGGTGGACGAGGTCGCCGGGTCGGTTTTCGGGGCGGCCAAGGGTCCGGCCCTCGCGGCTTTCGGCGCCGCCGCATATGTTGGAGATCATGTCGCGGACATCGACGCGGCACGAGCGGGGGGAGTCGTCAGCGTGGCGGTGGCGACAGGCGTCTATCCGGTGGGAGAACTGCGTGATCACGGAGCCGATGTGATCTTGGATGATCTGACCGAGTTCGTCGAATGGTTCGACGGCTGGCGAACCCCCGTCCTCGTGTAATTCGGGCCTCAATACGCGGTCGCTCTCAGCCTCTGCGGGGCATAACCTACATCTATTCCTTTTCACGACAGTCTGAACGAGGTCACCCCTGTGCCGAGTGGCAAGGTCAAGTGGTACGACGCCGACAAGGGATTCGGCTTCCTCACCCGCGACGACGGCGGTGAGGTCTTCGTGCATTCTTCCGCGCTGCCGTCCGGCGTGGATTCCCTCAAGCCGGGGCAGAAGGTCGAATTCGGCGTGGCCGAGGGGCGCCGTGGCCAGCAGGCGCTCTCGGTCCGAGTGATCGATCAGCCCCCCACACTCGCCAAGCCCGCCAAGCCCAAGGGCAAGCGCAAGAAGCCCGACGAGATGGTCGTCATCGTGGAGGACCTGATCAAGCTCCTGGACACGGTCTCCATGTCGTACCAGAGGGGCAAGCATCCGGAGGCCGTGCACGCGAAGAAGATCGCCGCCGTGCTCCGAGCCGTCGCCGACGACCTGGACGACTGATTCGAACCCGCCGGAAGACCCTCGCGGCTCAGCCGTGGGGGTTGGTGAGCGGTTTGGTCCGCTTCTCCGTCGGCGGATCCCCGTGGTGCACGACAGCGGTGGTCGTCCCGGCGGGCCGCGGCCTGACCCGCTCCTCCGGCGTGCCGTCCCGCGAGGGCCGCTCCCCGTTCGCCGTGGGGTGCGGCCCGGACGACGGAGAGCGGCGCGGACCCCTCGTGGCCTCGACCCTGGCGTCCACCTCCCTGACCCGCCTGCGCCTGCGCACCAGCAGCCAGCCGAGCGAACCCGCCAGCACCACGGACATCACGGCCAGTCCCGCGGCCCCGCCCGCGAACAGCGAGAGCCAGAGCCCGATCAGGCCGCCCAGCACCCACGCGATCTGAAGGAAGGCCTCCACCACGCCGAACGTGGACGAGCGCACCTCCTCGCCGATCTCCCGCTGCACGATCGCGTCCAGCGCGAGCTTGCCCAGGCCCTGGGCGAACGCGGCCGCCAGCGCGACCGCCACCGCGCTCCACAGCTGGAAGACGACGGCCGCCAGTATCGTGATCGCGGTCGTGAGGGCGAGCGTTCCCAGCACGATGACCTGCGGAGAGTGGTTACGCACCCATGAGGCCACGGCCGTGCCCGCCAGCCCCCCGACCCCGGCGGCCGCTCCCAGCACGCCGATGGCGACCAGCGGTGGCAGGCCGGGCAGGTTCTTGTCCTGGACGAGGAAGAGCAGATAGAAGAGCAGAAACCCGGAGTAGAGGCGGATGGCCACGTTGGCGTGCATCGCCTCGGCCACCACGGGACCCACGTTCAGCATCGTGCGCCAGCGGGGCGGACGCTCCTCGCCCTCGTCGTCCAGCTCCTCCAGATCGGGGGAGTCGATGTGACGCGGGAGCCGTACGGCGAGCACGCCCTGGAACAGGAAGAGCACCGTCGCGCCGCGCAGCACCCATTCGGCACCCAGCCAGGCGCTGGCGCCCGCGCCGATCGGCACCGCGACGCCCGCCGCGACCAGTGCGAACAGGGCGACCCTGGCGTTCGCCGTGACGAGTGCGATATCGGCGGGCAGCACGCTCGGCATGATCGCCGCGCGGGAGACGTTGTAGGCCTTCGACAGCACCAGCACGGCGAGCGCCGCAGGGAAGATCGTGAAAACGTCGCCGGGGACGATCGCCGCCGCCATCGCGAAACAGAGCAGCCCGCGGCCGAAGAGGGTGCCGGCCATCACGAAACGCCGCCCGGAGCGGAACCGGTCGAGGACCGGGCCGACGAACGGCGCGACCACCACGAACGGGATCATCGTGATCAGCAGGTAGAGGGCGACCTGCCCGCGTGCCTCGTTCACCGGGAGCTTGAAGAGGGTCCCGGCCAGGGCCGCGGTGACCAGGGCGTCGCCCACGCTGTGCGCGGCGGTCAGCTCGATCAGCTGGCCCAGCCCGGTGCGGCCCGCGCCCTGCGCGTGGGTCAGCCGCCGCGCGGCCCTGCCCGCCCGCTGGGTGCCGCTGACCGCGCCCCTGCCCACCTTCGCCGTCATCCGGCCGGTGCCGCGGCCCGCGCGCGCGGCGGCCCCGCCCGCGGCGGAAACGGCCTCGCCGACCCACCGGGAGGCATCGCCCACCGTCTTTCGCGCCCGTACCCACCCAGCTGCCACGTATCCAGTCATACCCGAAGGGCGGGTGAGTTGTCCGGTGCGCTAGATCACTCCTCGGGCGATTGGAGTGCGCGACCTCGGCCGGATTCGCTTCCCGAGGGCGTCCGATCACTCCCGGAGTGATCGGAGTCCACGGCCTCGGCCGGGCCCGCCCGGCGGACGGTCCCATCGGAGATGCCAGATCACTTCCCGGGTGATTAGATGTCCACGGTGCCGTTCGCTCCGGTCATGGGCGAGAATGAACTGTGAGCGCAGTGAGCGAGCCAGCCAGTAGGGACAGCAGCCGTCGTGCTGCGAGGCTGACGGGGGAGGACTCGTGAGCCGGACTCGATCCCGCGCCGTGGTCCTTGACCAGGCGTGCGTCGCGGCCGTGGACCTGGCCAGGGCCGCGGCCGAGGAGAATGTCAGGCCCGGCGAGGTGGGCGAGCACCTCGGGGTCGAAGGTGAGGGCGACCGCGTCGTCACCCATTACTTCGCCTGTCTCGACCGCGCCTACCGGGGTTGGCGCTGGGCCGTCACGGTCGCCCGCGCCTCGCGGGCGCGCAACGTGACGGTGAGCGAGGTCGTGCTCCTGCCCGGCTCGGGGGCCCTGATGCCACCGCAGTGGGTGCCGTGGAGCGAGAGGCTGCGCCCCGGCGATCTCGGCGTGGGTGACCTGCTGCCCACCTCCGACGACGACGACAGGCTCGCGCCCGGTTTCACCGAGACCGACGACGACTCCGACCACCAAATGATCTTCGAGTACGGCCTTGGCCGGGCCAGGGTGCTCTCCCCGATCGGCCGCGACCGCGCCGTGCGGCGCTGGCACTCCGGCGAGTCGGGACCGCACACCCCGCTCGCGCACGCCGCGCCCGCCCAGTGCTCCACCTGCGGCTTCTACTGGCCGCTCGCGGGCGCGCTGCGCACCGGCTTCGGGGTCTGCGCGAACGAGTACGCCCCCGACGACGGGCGGGTCGTCGCCGCCGACCACGGTTGCGGCGCCCACTCCGAGGCCGCCGTGCTGCCGCCCCAGGTCGAGCCGGCCTCGCCGATCCTCGACGACCTCTCCTACGACACCGCCGAGCACGTCTCGGAACCAGACCTGGCCGGATCGGTGGACGACACCGCCTCCGAACCGCTCGGTCACTCCTGACCCGGCGCCGCCGGGTCGCTCTCAACCCGGGGCACCACCGGGTCCATCCCGCCCCGCCGTCCCAGCGGCGCTCCCGGTCGTCGCGGCCGGGAGCCGCTCCTGTGGCGTCACGGCCGTACCGGTCGTCCTGGCCATTCCGGCAGGGGCACCCGGCCGTGCGGGGCTTCGACCTTTGGAAGCATCGCCTTGACTGACATCTTCGGCACCGAACGACTGCGCTCCGCCGTCCTGGCCGCCTGGACGGCCTCGCCCGCCCGTTTCCGTGAGGACGCCAACGCGGAGGAGGACTTCGCGCTCGGCGGCTACCGTGACCGGCTGATCGTCGAACTCGCGCAGAACGCCGCCGACGCCGCGCTTCGCGCCGGAGTGCCAGGGCGGCTCCGCCTCTCGTTGCGCGAGGGGGTGCTGTCGGCCGCCAACACCGGCGTCCCCGTCGACAGGTCCGGGATCGAAGGGCTGTCCACGCTGCGTGTCTCCGCCAAGCGCGACGACGCCCACGCCGCCGGCCGGTTCGGCGTCGGGTTCGCGGCCGTGGTGTCGGTCTGCGACGAGCCGGTGATCGGCTCGCTCGGCTCCGGGGTCGTCCGCTGGTCCCGCGACCAGACCGCCGCCCTGGTGGCCGCGGAACCGGAGCTGGCCAAGGAGCTCGCCGAGCGCGGCGGGCACGTACCGCTGCTGCGCCTTCCCTTCCCCGCCGGCCCGGTGGAGATCCCCGCCGGGTTCGACACGCTCGTGCGGCTGCCGCTGCGTGACGAGGCCGCCGAGGAGGCCGTACGGGCGATGCTGAGGGAGACCAGCCCCGCCCTGCTGCTCGGCCTGCCCGCCCTGGAGTCGATCGAGGTCGACGTGGACGGCGAGACGCGGACCGTCACCTCCGAGGGCTGGAAGGTCGTCTCGGACTCCGGGCGGTTCACTCCCGAGCAGGTGGCCGAGCTCTTCGCCGACCGCCCGACGGAGGAGCGCTCCCGGCCGCACTGGCTGGTCCGCTGGGCGGTGCCCGTCACCGCTCCCGTGCCCGCCGCCGGGTCCGGGTCCGGGGCCGTCGGGTTCGGCGGGGAGCCCCGGCCGCTGCCCACGCTGGTACCGCCCGTGGTGCACGCGCCCACGCCGAGCGACGAGCCGTTGGATCTGCCCGCGTTGCTGATCGCCTCGTTCCCGATGGCCACCGACCGGCGGCATGTCGCGCCGGGCCCGCTCACCGACTTCCTGGTCGAGCGTGCCGCCGACACCTATCTGGAACTGCTCGCCGGGCTGCCCCGCACCCCCCGGCTCCTCGAACTCGTCCCGGGCATGATGGGCAAGGGCGAGCTGGACGCCCGCATCCGCCGGGCGATCCTGCGCAGGCTCCCCGACGCCCCGCTGCTTCCCGCGCTCTCGCCGCCCGCCGACCGGGCCTCGTCGGGCAGGCCGGGCGGTTCGGGTGCCTCGCTCCTGCTCCCCGACCCCGCCGACGGTCCCGACGCCGGTCCTGCCGGCGCCGGAGTCGGAGTCGGAGTCGGAGTCGGAGCCGGACTCGGCGTGACAGGCGGCCCCGGCGCGGCAGGGGACGCCTCCCCGGACGCGATCTCCGGCGGTGAGGAGCTGGTCGTCTCCGGGCGGCAGGCATCCGTCGTCGCGGCCCCGGCCGAGCTGCTGGAGAGGGTCGCCCCGATGATTCCCGGGCTGCTGCCCGCGGGATGGCCCTCCCGGCATCCGGCGATCACCGCACTCGGTGTGAGCCGGGTGCAGCTCTCCGACATCGTGGACATGCTCTCCGGCGACGCCGTCAAGGACAGGGACCCGGCCTGGTGGCGGTCGCTGTACGAGGTGCTGCCCGCCGACGACCCCGAGGCCCTCGGCGCGCTGCCGGTGCCGCTGGCCGACGGCCGCCTGGTCAGGGGGCCGCGCGGCACGCTGCTGCTCACCGACGGCTCCACGCTGGACCCGGCGGTCCTCGCACCGCTCGGGCTGCGCGTCGTGCACCCGGACGCGGCCCACCCCCTCCTGCTCAGGCTCGGCGCGGGTGAGGCCACGCCTCGCACCGTCCTGGAGGACCCGCTGACCCGCTCCGCCGTCTCGGAGTCACTGGACAGCCCCGACTCGGAACCGGTGGCGAAGGCGGTGCTCGCGCTGGTCGACGCCGCGGGGCTGACCGCGGGCGACGCCCCCTGGCTGTCCGAGCTGGCGCTGCGCGGTGCCGACGGTGAGCTGTACCCGGCGGGCGAGCTGCTCCTCGCCGACGGGGCGCTCGCCGGGCTGCTCGACAGCGAGACGCACTTCGGCACGGCCGCGCCGGATCTGGTGGAGCGGTACGGCACCCGGGTGCTCGCGGCGGTGGGGGTGCTCGACGGCTTCGCCGTGGTCAACGACTCCGACGTCATGATCGATCCTGACGAGTGCGACCACGACCTGGACCGCGAGGACGAGTGGCTGGAGACCGTCCTCGACCTGCTGCCCGAGATGACCGTGCCGCCGGTCGCGAGGGAGTTCTCCGCCGTACGCGACCTGGAGTACGTCGCCGACTGGCCCGCCGCCCTCGCCCTGCTGTCGCGCCCGCCGCTCCGCTCGGTCCTGCACCCGCTGCGGGTCGTGGTGGAGGGGGAGGTCGTGGAGGTGCCCTCCTACACCGCCTGGTGGCTCTCCACGCACCCGGTGCTCGCCGGCAGGCGCCCCACGGAGCTGCGGCTCCCGGCGGGCGACCCGCTGCTGTTCGGCCTGTACGGGGACGCCCCCGCCGTCGTCGACGAGGCCGCGATGGCGATGATCGGGGTCCGGAGCACACTGGCCGACCTGCTCGCCTCCCACGGCGGTCCCGACGAGCTGCTCGACCTGCTGGGCGACCCCTCCGTGGAGGTCGACCGCGCCCAGCTCCGCTCCCTGTGGGTGGCACTCGCGGGTGTCGACCCCGCCCGCGTCGAGCCCCCGCGCGCCGTACGCGCCATCCTCGGTGACGCGATCGTCGTCGTCGACGCCGAGGACGGCCGCGTGCTGTCCACCGGCGCCGGCTCCGGGGGCGCTGCCGAGGCGGCGGGTGAGCCGGTCGTGGTCGAGGCGCCGGACCTGCTGCCGCTCGTCGCGGGCCGGCCACTGATCCTCGCCCCGTTCGACCTGGCCGAGGCGCTGTCGGAGCTGCTCGACCTGCCGCTCGCCGGTGAGGAGACCGTGGGTGAGGTGACGTCCTCCGGCGAGAAGCGCGACGTCCCGCCCGCCGTACGGTCACTGCTGCCGACCGCGCCCCGCGGCTACGTGGAGCACGAGAGGCTGCTGGTGGACGGCGTCCCCGCGGCCTGGAGGTTCTTCGAGGGCACGGTGCACGCCTCGGGGGTGGAAGGGCTGGCGCGCGGGCTCGCCTGGGCGTCCGGCCAGTGGGGCGACCGGCTCGCGGTGGCGGCGCTGCTGCGCGATCCGGCGGCGGTGCCGCTGCTGCTCGCCGAGGCCGACCTGGACAGCTGGACCGCCTCGACCTAGACGGTCACCTGGGCGCTCGGGGGCACGCCGACGATCCCCCGGGCGTGCCCGGGGGTCACGGGGTCGTGGTGGTCGGTCCCCCCCGCTCCCCGGCCGCGGGCGGCGGCCGGTGGGCGCGGCGGCGTACGTACCAGAGGCCGAAAAGGCCGCCGCAGATGCCCGACACGCAGGTCCAGATCCACCAGCGGTGCTCGGGGCCCGGCTGCACGACGAGGAGGACGACCAGGGCGACGGCCCACAGACCCGTACCCGTGAGGACCGTGAGCGTGTCGTTGGTCTTCAACGGCTGCAGATCCGGAGGTCGTGGCTGGTTCACGCGCTCCAGACTAGGTGATGACATCTCACCATTCGCAAAACGGGTCACGTGAAGGCGCGAATCCATCTCGAAAGCATCACCATCGACAGCCAGGCCTTCCGAGGAGGAAAGCTCACTGTCACTCTGCGCGAGTGAGCGACGTTAAAAATCCTGAAATAAGTAAAGTTGATCGCTTTTTCTTCATCTCCGACCGTGGCTCGTCCGTGGGCAGGGAGGTGCGCGGTGGGTTCGCCACGTTCTTCACGATGGCGTACATCGTCGTGCTCAACCCCTTGATCATCGCTACCGTCCCGGACGTCGAAGGCCAGTTCATCGGGGACGGGAGCACGCCCAACGTCCCGCTCGTCGCGGCAGGCACCGCCCTCGTGGCGGGACTGCTCAGCATCCTGATGGGGATCGTCGGCAAGGTCCCCTTCGCGATGGCCGCGGGTCTCGGCCTGAACGCCTTCGTCACCTACGGCATCGCCTCGCAGATGTCCTGGGAGGCAGCGATGGGCCTGGTGTTCCTGGAGGGTGTGATCATCGGGTTCCTGGTGCTGACCGGGTTCCGTACCGCGGTGTTCAACGCGATCCCACCCCAGTTGAAGACGGCGATCAGCGTCGGCATCGGCCTGTTCATCGCACTGATCGGTTTCGTGGACGCCGGATTCGTCCGCCGCGTGGCGGCAGGGCCGCCGCTGGAGCTCGGCATCGCGGGCTCGCTGACCAGCTGGCCGATCCTGGTCTTCGTGGTCGGCCTGTTGCTGATCGTGCTGCTGGTGGCGCGTCAGACCAAGGGCGCCATCCTGATCGGCATCATCGCCACCACCGTCCTCGCGATGATCGTCGAGGCCGTCGCCAAGGTCGGGGCCTCGGTGACGCCCGGTCAGCCGCCGAACCCCGAGGGCTGGCAGCTCGTCGTTCCCCAGCTGCCCGAGCAGATCTTCGGCTTCAACAACCCGCTGGTGCTGTTCAGGGAGTTCGACCCGCTCGGCGCCTTCGGCTCGGTCTCGGTCATCCTGGCCCTGCTGCTCATCTTCACCCTCCTCATCACCGACTTCTTCGACACCATGGGCACGATCGTGGGCGTCGGCGGGCAGGCCGGACTGATCAAGGAGGACGGCGTCCTGCCCAGGACGCGTGAGATCCTCCTCGTCGACTCGATCGGCGCGGCGGCCGGAGGCGCGGCCTCCGTCTCCTCCAACACCACCTACATCGAGTCGGCCGCGGGTGTCGGCGAGGGCGCCCGCACCGGCCTCGCCAGCGTCGTCACCGGTGTGCTGTTCCTGCTGGCCATCTTCGTCTCGCCGCTCGTCGCCGTCGTCCCCTACGAGGCCGCGGCTCCCGCCCTGGTCGTGGTCGGCTTCCTGATGATGACGGCCGTCCGCGAGATCGACTTCACCGACTACGAGATCTCGATCCCGGCGTTCCTCACGATCGTCCTGATGCCGTTCACGTACTCGATCGCGAACGGCATCGGCGCCGGCTTCGTCACCTTCGTGCTGATCAAGGCCGTCAAGGGCAAGGCCCGCGAGGTCCACCCGCTGATGTGGACGGTCGCGGGACTGTTCGTGATCTACTTCGCGCTCGGCCCGATCAAGGCCATGTTCGGCCTCGGCTGAGCGACGCGCGGAAGGCCGTCACGGTGGTTACCTTCGTGGACCACCGTGACGGCCTTATGTGCTCCCACGCGGTCGTGCTCAACGTCCCCGAGGTCGGCGGGGATGAGCCCGGCGCGGTACGCCTTGAGGACGTCGTCGGATTCCGCCCGGGTGAGCGTGCCCCGGCGCCGACGATTACGATCATGCGCTTGGTGCGGTTCACGTAACTCCTTGTCCGATGAGGGGCATGGCACTTACCGGACCGATGGCCGGCCGGCCGACTGAGACCTCCCTCATTCCGAACTGAGATCCGGGTGTCGCACGGGGATGAGAAGGCCGCTCCGGCACCTCGCCGGCGCGTACGAGGTGGGATAGGGCCCCGACCGGCGTTTCGAGATACGCGACGGCGGCTTCGAGGGGCGAGGCGAGGGGATGAGACCCTGGTCGTGCGAGGTCGCTCCTTTGAAGGGTTTCGGTTTCCGCAGGGGGAGCACGGCCAGACCCGTCGGCGTTTCCAGTGAGCGTTGATCTCTCCTCCGGGTTTCCCGGCGGAGGATTCCGGGCGCTCCGGGCGAGGTTGGCGATCTCCCGTCCGTCTGGCACGCTGTACGGCCCCGCGCCGAGAAGAAAATCTTCTGGAGGGAATCACGTGCGTCCGTATATAGTTAGCAAAGGTAATGACTTACGCTAATGAACCACCTCAGGAAGGGCCACGTCGCGAGCCTGCGCAGCGACGCCGGTCTGGCTTCGGCTCTGCGCGTGTCGCTGGCACGTCTGAACAGACGCCTGCGCAGGCAGGCCGCGGTGCACTCATTGACGCCCACCCAGCTCGCGACGCTCGCCGCCGTAGAACGGCATCCCGCGATCACCCCCGGCGAATTGGCCGAGTTGGAGAAGGTGCAACCGCCCTCGATGACACGCGTGATCGCCGTGCTGGCCGAGCGGGAGCTGGTGTCACGCACACCGCACCCGACCGACCGGCGCCAGGTGACCGTGAACGTGACAGAGCAGGGCTCAACGCTGCTGAGGGAGGAGCGGCGTCTCAAGGAGGCGTGGCTGACACAGCAGCTGAAGGAGTTGACCCCCGAGGAGAGGGCGACGCTCCGGCAGGCGGCTCCGATACTGGAGAAGCTCAGCCGGATCTAGCCGAACCAGAGGAACCCGAGCAACCCGGGCTCCCGCACGACGCCGGGGGCTTCGCCGCGCCCGGAGGCGAGGCGGAGACGCGGGGCGGGATGTTCCGCTCCCTGCGCGTCTACAACTACCGGCTGTTCGCGGCCGGAGGCGTGATCTCCAACGTCGGCTCGTGGATGCAGCGCACCGCTCAGGACCTGCTCGTGCTCGACCTGACGAACGGCAGCGCCCTCGCTCTGGGCGTGACCGTCATGCTGCAGTTCCTGCCGCTGCTGCTCTTCGGCCTGTGGGGCGGCATGCTCGCCGACCGCTACTCCAAGCGGTTGCTGCTGATCGTCGCCCAGTCGTTCATGGGTCTGCTGGCGCTCACCATGGGTGTGCTCGTCGTGACCGGCTCGGCCCAGGTCTGGCAGGTGTTCGCGATGGCGTTCCTGCTCGGCCTCGTCGCCTGTGTCGAGGTGCCGACCCGGCAGTCGTTCGTCGTGGAGATGGTCGGCCGCAAGGACCTGTCCAACGCGATCGCGCTGAACGCGTCGAGCTTCAACCTGGCCCGCGTGGTCGGCCCGGCCGTCGCGGGTGTCCTGATCTACGCGTTCGGCGGCACCGGCCCGATCTTCCTGATCAACGCCCTGTCGTTCGCGGCCGTGCTCGCCGGACTGCTGCTCATGCGCACCTCCGAGCTGACCACCCCTGAACCGGTGCCGAGGGCGAAGGGGCAACTCCGCGAGGGCCTGCGTTACGTGTTGGCGCGGCCCGAGCTGCTCATGCCGATACTGCTGGTCGCCTTCGTCTCGCTGTTCACGCAGTCGTTCTCGATGTCGATCGCGCTCATGGCACGTGAGGTCTTCGGGGCGGGCGCGGCCTCGTTCGGGCTCGCCTCCAGCATGTTCGCGGTCGGTGCTCTCGCGGGCGCGCTCATGGCGGCGCGGCGGGTACGGCCCAGCAGGAGGCTGCTGGTCGGTGGCGCGGTCGCGTTCGGCCTGTTCCAGATCGCGAGTGGCCTGGCCCCGTGGTACCCCCTCTACCTGGTCTCCCTCGTGCCGGCGGGCATCGCGTTGATCTCGGTGAACACCGCGGCCAACGCCAGCGTGCAGCTCGCCACCTCGCCGGAGATGCGCGGGCGGGTGATGGGGATCTACGTGCTCGTGCTCACCGGCGGAGCCCCGATCGGCGCGCCGCTGCTCGGCTGGATCTCCGAGCTGGGCGGCCCTCGCACGGGGGTCATGGTGGGCGGTGTGCTCACCCTGATCGGCTGCGGTGTGGCCGTGATGCTGACGAAGGCGATCGGCAGGAGGTCGCGGGCGACCGTCCGCGGGATCCCCGCCGCCACCGGCGCGTGACGCGCTCGGCCTCGCCCACGAACGCGAGGGCTGGACCCGCCGCGGGGCCGAGGGCCGCCACGGGACGGTCGAGGAATGACACCCGAGGGCGCGTGCACCCCGTGGGCAGGGCTAGGCTCCAGGGCGTGGATCGTCCCCGTCGCTGGCTGCTGCCCACGGTGCTCGCACTGCTCGTGCTCCTCGTGGTGATCGGCGCCCTGGTGTCCTAGCCGTCCCGGTGCCGGGTCACCAGGCGTAGTGCTCGGGCGCCGTCTTGTAGCCGGGGAAGATCTCGTCCAGGCGGGCGAGGGCCTTCTCGTCCAGAACGATCTCCAGCGCCTTGGTGGTGCCGTCGAGCTGGTCGAGTGTGCGCGGCCCGATGATCGGCGCGGTGACGACCTTCTGGTGGAGCAGCCACGCCAGGCCGACGTTCGCCGGGTCCTCTCCCAGCTCGTCGCAGAACTCCTCGTAGCGCTCGATCTTGTCGCGGTGCTGGTCCAGCTTCTTGACGATCTGCTCCGAGGCCGAACGTCCCTTGTCGATCTTCCGCAGGATGCCGCCGAGCAGGCCGCCCGCGAGCGGACTCCACGGGATCAGGCCCACCCCGTAGTCCTCGGACGCCGGGATCACCTCAAGCTCGGGCTCACGGACGATCAGGTTGTAGTGGGACTGCTCGGAGACCAGGCCGAGGCTGTTGCGGCGCCGCGCGCTCTCCTGGGCCTTGGTGATGTGCCAGCCCGCGAAGTTGGACGATCCCACGTACAGGATCTTGCCCTGCTGCTTGAGGACGTCCATCGCCTCCCAGAACTCGTCGAACGAGGTGTTCCGGTCGATGTGGTGTGCCTGGTAAAGGTCGATGTAGTCGGTCTGCATCCGCTTCAGCGACGCGTCGGCGGCGCGGCGGATGTTGAGCGCGGACAACTGGCCCTCGTTGGGCCAGTCGCCCATCGAGCCGTAGAGCTTCGTGGCGATCACCGTCTTCTCGCGGCGTCCGCCCCCCTTGGCGAACCAGCGGCCGATGATCTGCTCGGTGACGCCCTCGCCCTTCTTCCAGCCGTAGACATTGGCCGTGTCGAAAAAGTTGATTCCCAGCTCGTGGGCGTGATCCATGATCGCGAAGGAGTCGTCCTCCGTGGTCAGGGGGCCGAAGTTCATCGTGCCCAGGCAGAGGCGGCTGACCTTCAGGCCGGTACGGCCAAGCTGCGTATAGTCCATGCGTCCACACTAGGTACCTGGAGTGCACTCCAGGCGAGTGAATTCGGTGAGAAATCCGCGCCGACCGGACCCGCCGCGTCTGTGACGCCCGTGTGCACCCTCGGGGCATGATGGCTGAATGCTGAGTAAGTCGGGGGAAATCCTGGTCCGCGTGTTCGCGGTGGCCTGCCTGACCGTGGCCGCGGTCTTCGCGGGCCAGGGCGCGCGGGCCGGTGACGAACGGGAGACGGCGGACGGCGGGGCGCGGATCCTCTTCCACTTCAAGGACAGCCGGATCACCGAGTCGAGCGGGCTGGCGGTCTCACCGACGGGCAAGGACATCTACTACACCCACAACGACAGCTCCGCGGGCCCGGTGTTCTACGCGGTCGGCCCCGACGGGCGGACCCGTGCGACCTTCACCCTGCGGGGGGCGGAGTCCCGCGACTGGGAGGGCATGGCGGCGTCCACCGACCCGCGGACCGGTAAGGGGGTGCTCTGGTTCGCTGATATCGGCGACAACTTGGAAGGGGCATGGTCGGATATTTCCGTATACAAGGTGACGGAACCTAGCGTGATGAGGGACGCCGTCCTCCCCGCGGTGCGCTACCGGTTCCGGTACGAGGACGGCGGGCGCAACGCCGAGGGAATCATGGTGCACCCCCGTACCGGCCGCCTCCACATCGTGACCAAGCAGTTCGCCGGTGCCGTCTACCAGGCGCCGAAGCGGTTGCGCGCCGACAGGGTCAACGTCCTCCGCAAGGTCGGGCCCGCGCCCCTCATGGCCACCGACGCCGCCTACGCCCCCGACGGGTCGAGCTTCGTGATCCGCACCTATTTCTCGGCCACGGTCTACCGCGCCCCGGGAGAGCAGATCGCCCGGGTGGCGATGCCGGAGCTGCGGCAGGCCGAGTCGATCACCTACACGCGCGACGGCAGATACCTGCTGACCGGCAGCGAGGGAAGCCGCAGTCCGGTCTACCGGGTGCCGCTGCCCGCGGCGGTCCTCGCCGAGGCGGCCCCCGAACCCGCCTCGGCCCTACGCCAGGCGGCCCCCACGCCGACCCCCGGAACTCCCGGCGGTCCGGTGCCCACACCGATCGCCGGGGCGAAGACCGGTGAGGACGACGGCGGTGGCGCGGACACGGGGGTGCCGGTCCTGGCCGTGCTCCTCTGGCTCGCCATCGCGACGGGTGCGATCGGCACCATCACCCTGATCGCCCGCAGGACCCGCTGAGAGACCCCGGACAGCGCCCCTCGAACCCGATCCTCGAAGAGGGGCTCAGCCGGAAGACCGCCCGTCGCGGCGGACGGCGTGGTCGAGGGCGGTCGTCACGTCGGGATCGACGGGGAACCAGGTCGAGAGGTCGGTCATCTGCAGAAGGCGGCTGAGGGTGTCCGATATTCCGGCCAGGCGCAGCCATCCGCCCGCCTCCGAGGTCACCCGCGCGCCACTCAGGAGGATCCGCAGCCCGGTGGAGTCACAGAAGGTGATGCCTTCCGCGTCGATGACGATCCTCGGCCGGTAGTCGGCGACCAGCTGTTCGATCGTCTCCCTGAGCAACTCGCTGGAGTTGCGGTCGATGTCGCCCACAACCGTGATCACGGTGCAGTCCACGTGTTCTCGGTGATCGACGTCGATGGAGAGTTCTCTACTCATCGCCTCGTATCTCCACCCGATGCCGCGGTCGGTTCCGGCCGCGATCCGGCCTGATCAAGGTATACCCCTCCGCGCCACCTGGGTGGGCGACGGTCGGGAGACATGTGCGTAACGGCTGTGGAACCCGCCGGCCACCCCGTCAGGCCGGTGCCGGAGGTCTCATACCGGCCTCGTGGGCCGGTGAGAGGTCCGTACCGGCCTCGGGGGCCGGGGGCGGGGCGTGATCTCGCACCGGCTTCGGGAGCCGGGCCGAGTCGTGACCCCGTGGCGAAAATGAATGACCGCATCGCGATTTATTGCCCCGATATATTCGCGTATTCCTTGACCGGCCTGGACTTGTTTCCCGCATTGGCAAGACGGTTAAGAACCAGGCCGGTTATCCCTTCTCCTGCGGTGAGGGTTGCCGATAACTTTCAGGCATGCGCGTTTTGGTGACCGGGGCGTCAGGTTTCGTCGGCTCACATGCGGTCGCCGCGCTCCTCGCCGACGGGCATGAGCCGCTTCTCCTCATACGCGATCCACAGAAAACGCGCCGGGTGCTGGCCGCCGTCGGGGTGACGGAGGAGGTTCCGCTGCTCGCGGCCGATATCCGCGACGCGGCGGCCGTGCGGGACGGGCTCGAACGGTGCGACGCGGTCATTCACGCCGCCGCGGAAATCGGGGTCGCCGACCAGGCCGGAGATCTGGACGGCACGAATGCGACCGGGGTGAAGAACGTCCTCGGACAGGCCGTCGAACTCGGTCTCGACCCGATCGTGCACATTTCCACCATCGGTGTCTTCGTGCCCCCGGCCGGTCCGATCATCACGACCGAGAGCCCGCTCTCCACGCCGAGGAACGAGTACGGCAGGAGAAAGATCTCCGCCGAACACTACGCGAGGAGGCTCCAGGACCAGGGCATGCCGATCACGATCGTCTATCCGGCCGGGGTCGTGGGGCCGCACCAGCCCTCGCTGGACGCGATGGTGGAGGGGCTGCGCGCCGGGCTGGAACAGGGCTGGCCGATCACCGAGGGCGGCGCCAACATCGTCGACGTACGGGATCTGGCCGTCGTCCTCGCCCGCTGTCTCGAACCGGGGCGGGGGCCGCGCCGGTTCATGCTGGGCGGGCACTACCTCACCTGGGCGCAGCTCGCCGACGTCTGCGACGAGGTGACGGGGAACCGCTGCAGGAGGTTTCGCATCCACCGCTCGGTGCTGCGCGGCGCGGCGGCCGTGGGTGACGTGATGAAGCTGATCAAGGAGATCGACTACCCGCTGACCAGGGATGCCGTCGAGATGATGGTCACGATGGTCCGCACGTACGACACCCCGACCCTGGAGGCGCTCGGCGTGAGCCTGCGTCCGGTCCAGGAGACCGTCGCCGACTCGCTGCGCTGGCTGGCCCAGGAAGGACATCTCACGACCGACAAGGTCGGGAGGCTGGCGGGTAGTGTCACGCGGTGACCCCCTTACCGGTCTCAAGGAGGCGCATCACCTCAGATCACCCAGACCGCGTGGATGAACCTCAGGTCACCTCAGGTCACCGCATGATCGCTCCACAAGGGAACCCCACGGGAAATCCGTAAGGGGAAGGGAGGAACCGACGATGAAGGTCGGGATCGTCGGTGCGGGAATCGTCGGACTGGCCGTGGCCAGGGAGACGGCGCTCACCCACGGGGCCACCGTGACCGTCCTCGACAAGGAGGACCGCGTCGGAGCCCACCAGACAGGGCACAACAGCGGAGTCGTCCACGCCGGTATCTACTACCGCCCCGGCTCGCTCAAGGCCAGGCTCTGCGGGGAGGGCGTCGCGCTGCTCCGGCAGTACTGCGCCGAGCACCACATCCCGTACGACGAGGTCGGCAAGCTCGTCGTCGCCTCCACCGGCTCAGAGCGCCCCGAACTGCGGAGGATCGCCGAGCGGGCCCGCGCGAACGGGGTTGCCGGCATCGCCGAGCTCGACGCGCTCGCCCTGCGCGAGATCGAGCCGCACGCCGTCGGCGTGGGCGCCGTGCACTCCCCGCACACCGCGATCACCGACTTCCCCGCCGTCGCCCGGCGCCTCGCCCTGGACGTGGAGGAGAGCGGCGGCTCGGTGTTGCTCTCCCACCCGGTGCGCGGCCTGCGGGAGACCGCGAGCGGGGTGAGCGTCCTGGCGGGGGAACGCACGCTGGCCTTCGACCGGGTGATCGTCTGCGCCGGGCTCGGCACCGACACCGTCGCGCGGATGGCTCAGATCCCCGGCGATGTGCGGATCGTCCCCTTCCGCGGCGAGTACCACGCGCTGGCCGGAGAGGCGAAAGACCTGGTCCGCGGGCTCATCTATCCGGTTCCCGACCCCCGGTACCCGTTCCTCGGCGTGCACCTGACCCGCAGGATCGACGGCGAGGTGCTGGTCGGTCCCAACGCGGTCATGGCGCTGGCACTGGAGGGTTACTCCTGGCGGGACGTCGCCCTCGTCGACCTGGGCCGGATCCTGGCCTGGCCGGGCACCCGGCGGCTGGCGGCGAGGCACTGGAGGACCGGGGTGAGGGAGGTGGCCGGCTCGATGGGCAAGGGGGCGTTCCTGAGGGCCGCGCGCCGTTACGTCCCGGCCCTGACAGCCGCCGACCTGGTCAGGACCGCCGGAGGTGTCCGCGCACAGGCTGTGGACAGGCAGGGCGGCATGCTGGACGACTTCGCGATCGACGTACACGGCCGCGTCGCCCTCGTGCGCAACGCCCCCTCACCGGCGGCCACATCGAGTT
>Ga0233377_1000158_pt1 | contig 39876 bp, 29 predicted proteins | sample ElkDunMinimDraft_6_FD_191540 | JGI IMG/M metagenome (GOLD analysis project Ga0233377, IMG submission 191540) | Fecal eukaryotic communites from dung pellets of Tule Elk in California, USA - Elk Dung E36 | ecosystem: Host-associated > Mammals > Digestive system > Large intestine > Fecal | place...
CTGTCGATGAATTGTCTTTAAATGTGAAATGCTCTAAATCCTGTTCATTGCTGCTTAAATCGTATCCATCTAAAGCGTACCATTTAAAACCATCTTCACTCTTTTCAAGTAAAATACGCTCTTTCTCGCGGTTGTAGGAAGCAGCGATTAAAATGTCTTTACCCTCATCAGTACACGCCACTTCAAAATTATGAATGGTCGTAGCTAAAGGGCTTGTATACATCGATCCGTGCAACCAGAATTCACTAAAACCAGGGATTTTAAAATCTTGGTAAAAATAAGGGTTTTGGTTGCCATTTTCATTTGTTGAATTGTACAAAGCTACCGTTTCATTACAATTGTTATTAACTAAATTATCTTCTACACTTCCACTGTATTTTGATAATTTAATGGTGTTTTGAACTGGATAGATAACATTATCTTCCGGATTTTGAGTGGCATTTGAAGCAGTTGTCAAGTTTAAAAATTCTTGATTGGTGTAAGGTAAACGAACTTCAGCTGCTCCATCGATTGTTGGGTTTATCACCCAGTGACGTTGCATAACAGCAGTTTGGTATCCTGGAGAATTACATGCTAAAGCTATTTGATTTTGTGCATCTACATAAGTGGTCATAGTTACATTTCCTAAATTCGAAGTAGGACTTTCTCCTCTTACTGATCCCAAATACACACCAGTTGGATGAGCATAAAAGTGAACCCATTGATCTCCGCTAACTGGACAAGTTTTTTGGATGTTATTTCCTGCCAATACTGTTGAAGTAATAGGCGAAATATTTAATGCTGAAATGGAATTTTCAGTTGTATGTTTTGTTCTAAATTCAATCACACTATTTTGATCTAGTTCAATCACTTGATTGTATTTTTCAGTACAGTTTGCGTTGCATTTGGCTTGTCTGTAAAAAACTTCAACGCCATTAATAAATAATCTAGCATGTTCATCCCAATTGTCTAATCGTACGCTATAAGTACCACACGGAAATCCTACTCTTTTATGTATGTAGGTGAAATTATTATTAGATGGCAAAGGGCATCCTTGCCAATCAGCAGAGAAAGAAGGTCTTCTATTTGTTGCCCATCCGTTTTGAGTAGTTTCAGAACTATTAAAACCTAGATTTGAAGTATTGTTAAGAGTTTGTCTATAATATCCGTAGTACGTTAAAGATGCAATGTTCGTATTATTTGTATTTGCACCATCATAGCCCATTACATACCATTTAAAAGGTTCTAATTCTGTTGGCGCAATGGGTTTATTGTAAACCACATTTGTGGATGCAGTTAATGTACAATATTCAAATTTTGCTGTCAAGTTGTATGTTGTAGTGGCTTGTGTTGGTGTAACTGTAGCAGTTAAATTATTATTACCTCCAGTAATGTTTGTGCCCGTCCACAGTATATCGAATAATTGACTAGTGATTGTTTCGATAGTAGTTCCTGTATTAGTTGGTTTTTCATAAGTTGCTTTTGATGCTAAAACCACAGATGTTGGACAATTGATTGGATCTACGGGATTAATTGAAAGGTCAACAGTCGTAGCTACAATTCTTACTTTCAATTGTGATACGCCACCACCTCGATTGTCAGTTCGCAACTCTAATAGTGAATTTTCATCAAGATAAATACATTTTAATGCATGAGTATTTGATCCCCATTGAGCCATTTCTTTAATCAGGTTATTGTTTAAATAAACATGCGTCATGTCATCCCATTCGTCAATGAAAACTTCATATTTACCTGGAGGAAAACCTTTTCGTTTGTGAACGTATGAGAAGTATTGACCTGGTAGTGTACATCCTTGGTATTCTGTACCTTTTCCATTGGTGTTGTCAAATGCTAGGGCTTGTATTGGACTTCTATTAGCATTAGCAGTCCATTGTAATGTTGTATTGACACCTATATTACCAGTTATATCTAATTTCTGCCTATAGTATCCTCTATAGTTTTGTAAAGAAATATTGTTAACATTAGCTGTTTCATATACAGTGACTACCCACTCATTGGTACCTTGTTCAATGTAAGATACATTCGAGCATGGTTGACCATATGCCTTAAATAAAAGAAAAGTTACGATTAACGTGTTAAAGATCTTTTGCATTGAATAGAAATTGTGAAGTTTTTAGAGTGCTTTTTTATTTTAGAGCGCTACAAAATTACCATTCTTATACGAAGATTCTATCATAAATAATAGGATGAATGCCCTGTTTTATTGAGTTTACTTAATGTTTATTTGTAAAATATTGATGTGTAGATGTTTATTTTGAGGTATAAACTGGCTACAATAGTTTATTTAACAATTTATTTACATTATAAAGAAAATCCCTCTTCAGTTAAGAAGAGGGATCTTTAAAAATAGTATCGTATTTCTATTTTTTTCTAAAATTTGGAGCTACAATTAGGTCTTTTGTTCCATGGTTCCATGAATAGAAACCTTCACCTGATTTCACGCCTTTTTTTCCAGCAGTAACCATGTTTACTAAAAGTGGACATGGCGCGTATTTAGGATTTCCAAAACCATCGTGCAATACTTCCATAATCGCTAAGCAAACATCTAAACCGATGAAATCAGCTAATTGAAGTGGACCCATTGGATGTGCCATTCCTAATTTCATTACCGTATCGATTTCTTCAACACCAGCAACACCTTCATGCAATGTAATAATTGCTTCGTTAATCATTGGCATCAAAATGCGATTGGCAACAAATCCTGGATAATCATTTACTTCAACCGGAACTTTATTTAATTTCTTAGAAGTTTCCATTATTAAGTTTGTCACTTCATCTGTAGTTGAATATCCACGAATGATTTCTACCAATTTCATTACTGGAACTGGGTTCATAAAGTGCATGCCAATTACTTTCTCAGGACGAGAAGTTACAGATGCAATTTTCGTAATCGAAATCGATGAGGTATTGGATGCTAAAATTACTTCTGGTGAAGTGAATTTATCTAAATCAGCAAAAATCTTCAATTTCAAATCAACGTTTTCAGTTGCTGCTTCCACCACTAAATCTACATTTTTAACACCTTCTTCCATGCTCGTGAAAGTTGTTAAATTGTTAAGTGTAGCTGTTTTGTCTGCTTCTGTGATACTTTCTTTGGCTACCTGACGATCTAGATTTTTCGTAATTGTAGCTATTCCCTTATCAAGAGAAGCTTGTGAGATATCGATAAGTGATACTTTATATCCAAATTGTGCAAATACGTGAGCAATTCCATTTCCCATCGTACCAGCACCTATTACTGCAACATTTTTCATGTATTGATTTTTTTCTTTCCCACAAAAATAATAGAAATGACCAAACTACCAATTGCATAAATCAAAAAGACCATCCGCTATGTTGCAAATGGTCTTATATTAATAGTAGTAAGCTAATTATTCTATCTTGATGACCTTTGTTTTAATGGTTTCATTGATTAAATAGTAATCTTTCGAAGCGATGTTTTGGAGGTCATAATTTACACCTACTACTTGTACGACACTCGTTCCTTCACCAACTGATTCGACTTCTGCTGCCGTGAATGTGTGGGACGTTGCATTTCCAGCCAACATCTTTGTGACATTTGTACCCTGTCCAGCAAGAACGAACAGTACCGAATCACAATTAGATACTTGGTTTACTGAAAGGGTATATGCTGAATTTGCGGATGCATTTCCTGAGCTAACTGTACCAATCGTTGAAAATCCTTTTGTGGTTGTCGCGGAAAATGCTGGCCATGCAGCTCCAGTACCAGACCACGACACGTTATTTGAAAAACTTATTCCATTAGGATTGCTTGCTGTAATTTGATAAACATAGGAATTATTTGTTTGCGCCGTTAATTGATTAGAATTTGCATTCACCGTCCCAGCTGTGGAGAAGGAAGAGCCTCCATTTTCTGAAAAAAGGGCAACCGCTGTTCCTATTTGTGTATCAACATCACCAATAGGTGTACTTGTAGTTATAATCGTGTTGATAGCAATTAATGCGCCATATGTACCTGTAAATTTAGGCGTGTATGGTGGAGGAGTAGGAGTTGTATTTGTTAGCGTATATTGGCAGGATCCATCGTCTTTTTTTGCCAAGATGTTATAATTTGTTGCCGTTGGGTCAGTGCACCCTTCTTTTTTACAGGAGTTTATTCCAAGAGTTAAGCAAATACCAGAGATAATAAGAATTGATTTTTTCATTGCGTTCATTATTTTTTGACAAAAATAAAGTGAAGCAATAGATATTGAAATACGTCATTTGACTGATTTTTCAATTTAAAACGTTAGTGATGTACTCACTAAATATTGGTTTTTCAACCAATCAATTCATTTAATACGGTAGTTGGTGTTATGTTTTCGATGCATTTGCATGGTTGCTTAGCTGCACAGGAAGCACAATTAATATCAAAAACCAATGCTTTGCTATTTCTACCAATCGGTTGCCATCTTCCTGGATGAATGGGTTTTCTACTCGAATATAATCCAATTGCCTTTTTATCAAGGAATGCTGCGATGTGTAACGGTCCAGTTGAGCATGCAACCAAGCCTTGTGAAGCCTGAATAAAAGTCATCAATTGCTCCAAACTCATCGTACCAGTTGTGTCAATAATAGATGGGTTTTCTGGTAGTTTGTCTTTGAAAAGTAAACCTTCTTTTTCAGTTCCTGTGAATGCTACAGAATGTCCAGCATCTACCAACATATTGGCTAGTTCAATGTATTTCTCTATTGGCCATTCAAGTGCGCTGCCTTGCGATTTTGGATGAAGTACAAAGTAGGATGCCTGAGTTGAAATAAAATTTGAAATTGCAGTTGGCAATTCTACTTTCGGTGGTTGAAAGTTAGTCGTTACTGATTGAATTTGTAGTAAAGATGGAAGTTCTTTCAAACCTAGTGGACGCACCAATTCATAATTCAATTGAGCCTCATGTAATTCAGATCCTTTTCTTGTGAAATTTAACCTGTAGTTACAAGTAAATAAATGAAATAAGCGATGGGAAGTTCCAATTCGATTCTGAATTTTTGCTTTTTTCGCTAGCTTAGCAATTGTCTTATTTGGAAATACATGAATAATTGTATCTACATCTAATGATTTAAAATATGCAAGCTGTTTTTCTGGAGTCATGTTTTCTATGTCAGTCCAGTCACACACTTCATCAATGGCTGTATATGCTTTTAAAATTGGTACTGTATAATTTTTACCTAAAAAGAAGATTTTTGCTTGGGGATATTGATTCTTAATCCAATGACAAATAGGTAAGGTCAAAAGTACATCACCTATACTATCTGTTCTAGAAATTAAAATGCGTTCTACCTTCATTTTTGTTGCAAGTTATATAACTTTTGATATTTTCTATAGGTTGCGTATGCACTTCGTTTTGATATTAAGAAGCCAGTTTTACCGTCTAATATACCCAATTTCAAGAAGTAACTTTTAATAAATTGCGCAATGACTTTTAAATAGATTATAAGACGATTGGTCTTTTTACCTTGTTTATGTAATTCATTCGCGGCAATATTTCCAAAGTATTCAATTTGTTTGTAATGCTGTTCAGTTGATGTATATGAATAGTGAAGTAGATCTCCTTTTAAAAATCCAGCTGGTTGTCCTTCCAACAAATCTAAACGGTCATGTGGATTTACGCCCATCCATTTAGCCTTGTCTTTATTAACCAAGCGAATTTTAGTGTCAGGATACCAACCACAATATTTGACCCAATGACCACAATAATTTGTCAAACGATTCAACCGATATCCATCAAATAGCGGATTGTTTTTAACTTCTAAAATTGATTGTTGTAATTCTGGAGTTAGTGCTTCATCTGCATCAAGTGAAAGTACCCATTGATGAGTTGAATGCTCAAGTGCAAAATTTTTCTGTTGAATGTGCCCTTGAAATGGATTTTCAATAAATCGAGCACCCAAACTAAGGCAAATTTCTTTTGTATTGTCTGTTGAATAGGAATCAACAACAAAGATTTCATCTGCAACTGGTAACAAGGATGTGATGCAACGCTCGATATTATGCGCTTCATTAAACGTAATAATCGAAGCTGAAATTTTAATCATCTTACAAGAATTTTACTTCACACGGATCTTTTGTCCTAACTGTAAGCGCTCGATGTTAACACCTGGATTTAACTGACGTAATTGACTGATTGATTTGCCGTGACGTTGCGCTACTTTTCCAAATGTATCACCGCTCTTTATGACGTAATATTTTTTCTCTGTAGCTGCTGCTGGTTCCGGTTTTGCTACGGGTGTTTGCTGCACTTCTACCTCTTTCGTTGATTCAATCTTTAAGCGTTGTCCAACATAGATATTAGCGTTGCTTAATCCGTTTAAAGTCATCAATTGATTTACAGTAGTTCCGTATTTCGTAGAAATATTTGTCAATGTTTCACCTGGTTGCACTTTGTGATAGAAGGTATTTCCTGCGGCAGTTGCTCCTGGTGTTGCATTAACAATCGTAGAATCATTATCATTCGCTACGATAGGGGTAATAGGTGCAGTTACTTTAGGTGCATTAAAGATTGATTGCTCTAATTTGTACAAAGAATCTTCTAATGAAACTAATTTCCCAATGTGTTTAATTGGACCGTAAATGCATTGTTTAGGTGTTGTTTCAGGGATGAAATTTGCCTTATAAACAGGGTTTAATGTTTTAATTTCTTCTACGTCCCATCCAATTAATTTATCAATTGTTGACATATGTACACCTTCGGAAAGACAAATAGAGTCTAATTCTACAAAATGAATTGGTGCTTCTGCTGGAATGATATTGTGTTCAGCATGGTATGTTAACAGATAAGTTGCAGCAATAAAGTTTGGCACATATCCTTGTGTTTCTTTTGGTAGGAATGGTCTAACTTCCCAATAGGTTGTTTTATTTCCAGATCGACGAATTGCTTTATTTACATTTCCTGGACCTGCATTATAGGCTGCTAATGCTAAATTCCAATCGTTGTAAATATTATACAATTGCTTTAAGTATTTGCAAGCAGCTTCAGTAGACTTGTTTGGATCCATTCGCTCATCAATGTATGAATTGTCGCGTAAACCAAACATTTTACCTGTTCCATACATAAATTGCCATAACCCCAAAGCTCCTGCTCTTGATTTAACTTGTGGTCGTAATCCACTTTCTATGACACTTAAATATTTTAATTCTAATGGTAAACCATGTTCTGCTAATTTTGCTTCATACATGTCAAAATACAAGCGACTTCTTCCCAACACTATTCTGGCGAAACCTCTTCTGTTAGCAACAAAAAAACGGATGGTTGAAAGTGTTGCTTCATTGCATTCTAATTTGAATGGCGTAAGCTTATTTATTTCTTTTAGTCGTTGGCAATAAACTTCATCTGAAAATGAAACAACTTGTCCATCTTGATAATTAAGTTTAGCAATTACCGACTCGTAAGATTCATTATTTTTTTTGGCGTAATCAGCATAATACAATGCTAAAGATTGCTCTACTACATTGACAAATTGGTCCTCGCTTAAAGCTGGAGTGTTCGGCTTTGTTTGTGCAAACACAAGAGAAAAACTCCATTGTATTGCTATAAGTAGAAGGACTATTCGCATAAGTATTAGTTAGAAATTTTTTCTATGTAAGCTGCAAAATTTAACATACCATTTTCATCAAATGGTTTTGCCATAATCTGTAAGCCAAACGGTAGTCCATTTGAATGTTTACCTGTTGGGATTGAAATTGCAGGATGTCCAGTTAGGTTTGCATGTACAGTGAAAATGTCCTGTAAATACATCTGGATAGGATCTTTAACTCCATTTAATTCAAAAGCAGTTGAAGGCGTTGTCGGTAGTACAATAAAATCAAAATTTGCAAAAATTGCATCTGTCTTATCTTGTAAAACACGACGAACTTTTTGTGCTTTCGTATAATATGCATCGTAGTAACCATGAGAAAGTACAAAAGTACCAGCCATAATTCTACGTTTTACTTCTGGACCAAATCCCTCTGTTCTAGATTTCTTATATGTTTCTTCAACACCTTGAGCGTCTACACTTCTATGTCCATAGTGAACACCATCAAATCTTGAAAGATTCGAAGAAGCTTCTGCTGTTGTCAATACGTAGTAAGTCGGAACAACGTAATCTAAATAAGGAAATGAAACCATTTCTACCTCATGACCTTGCGCTTTTAAGCTTGCAATAACGTCTTCCGTATGTTGAATAACTTCTTTATCGATTCCTTTTGTTTCAAAGCTTTCTTTTAAAACTGCAACTTTCAATTTTTCAGGTAATTTACCATCCAAATAAGCTGGTACAGGTTTAGAAGATGCTGTAGAATCGAAATCATCTTTTCCAGCCATAATTTCCAACAGCAATGCAGTATCTTCTAATGAATTGGCAAAAGGACCAATTTGATCAAATGAAGATGCATATGCAATTAAACCATGTCGGCTAATTCGACCATAAGTTGGTTTTAAACCATATGTTCCTGTAAAAGATGCTGGTTGACGGATAGATCCTCCTGTATCACTCCCCAATGAAGCTGTACATAAACCTGCAGCAACTGCAGCAGCGGAACCTCCAGATGATCCACCTGGAACCAAAGCTCTATTTAATGGATTTTTTACCGGACCGTAAGCCGAAGTTTCATTCGAACTTCCCATTGCAAATTCATCGCAATTAAGTCGACCGATAATAATTGCATCCTGATCCAATAGACGTTGAACCGCAGTTCCTGTGAACAATGATTCAAACCCATTTAAGATTTTCGAAGATGCTGAAACTTTCTGTCCCTTAAAACATAAGTTGTCCTTCAAACCGATTACCATTCCGGCTAGTTTGCCAGCGGTACCGTCTTTTATTTTTTGATCGACAGCTTGAGCTTGCTGTATAGCTGTTTCGTTAAATACTTCTATAAAAGCATTTAGATCCTTGTTTTTTTCAATTTCAGATAAATAATCTTCGACAATTGAAACAACAGTTTTTCCGGTAGAAAGCTGTGCTTTAACCTCACTCAGTGTTCGATACATAAAACTTTGTTGAAACTATTTAGATTCTTCTTTATTCTCTTGTTCTCCTTTAGAAGCGTCTTTGAATTCTTTGATACCTTTTCCAAGACCTTTCATTAATTCAGGAATTTTCTTACCTCCAAAAAGTAACAACACAACCGCCAAAACCAAAATGATTTCTGTAACACCAAACTTACCCATTATACTTGTATATTAAATGCAAAATGCAAATGTAAACAATTTAAACTTTCCTTGTTTATTTTGATGCTAATATGTGTGGGTTTACTTGTTAAAAATTAACAATTATAGGATTGCATTAATCTTCATCAAACCAATCACCCAAGAAATCAGAAATATCTCTTCTGTCTTTTTTAGAAGGTTTTCCGCTGCCTAATTCTCGGTAGACGCTCTGTGATGCTTGATATGCTTTGTACTTTTCTACTTCTATAGGGTCTGTGATGTCTATAAGGTAATCGGCAACTAATTTTGCGCCAACACGATTTGAAAGTAGTTGAATTACTTTGTATGAAAATGTTGCTGTGTTTCTTTGAAAATTGATGATGTCACCAACTTTTACTTCTTTTGAAGGTTTAATAGATTCACCATTTAATCTGATCTTTCCTTTTGATATAAGGTCTGTTGCGATTGAACGGGTTTTTGAAAGTCGAACTGACCAAACGAATTTATCGATTCTCAAGCTCATGTTTTACTTTTTTTGGAAGGGAGTTAAAGACTAGGTCATATGAATGACTAATCATTTCTTGAATCTGCTGTTGCGATAACCTATCAACTAATGAAACTGTGTTCCAATGTTTTTTATTCATGTGAAATCCTGGTTGAATTTCTTCAAATTCTTCACGCAATTGGATTGCTTTTTCGGGATCACATTTTAAGTTGATTGAAGTAGCACTTTCGATGTTAATTAGAGCGAAAATTTTTCCTCCAACTTTAAATACCAACGTAGATTGGTCAAAAGGAAATTCTTCTGTTACACCTAATTTTTTTAGGCAAAATAGATGAATTTCCTCTAAATTCATTAATGATGGTGATTTTTTAATTCAGGAATTACATCTTGTGTTCCTAATTTTTTTAGCAACATCGCATGATCTTTCAAAGCTGTAAAGAAAGATGCATAACTGTAATAGGGTAAGTTATAATCCATCGCTGTAGCTTTTACAATTTTTGAAATTTCTTTGTAGTGAATGTGACAAATATTAGGGAATAAGTGGTGCTCCACTTGATAATTTAATCCACCTACATACCAAGACAATAATTTTGCTTTTGGTGCAAAATTCGATGTGTTGAATAATTGATTTACAGCCCAATCTGCTTTGATGTTTCCAGATTCATCGGGAACAGGGAAATCAGAACTAGGAATAACGTGCGCTAATTGGAAAATCACCGACAAAATAAATCCAGAAATGAATTGCATTAAGAAGAATCCAATTAGTGAAATGTACCAAGCAACAGGAGCGAAAATCATAGGGATTACCAAAAGCATCACTGCGTACAAAATCTTAGAAATCAAAATGATGGAAAACGCCTTGCTGAAAGAGATGTTTTGTGTTTTTAACAGACCTCTCTTGTTGTAATCCATTATTTGTAAATAGTCTTTTCTAAAAAACCAATTGAAAGTTAAAAGACTATACAAAAACCATGCATAATAGTGTTGGTATTTGTGTGCAGGTAAGCGTTCCTGATTTGGTGAAAGTCGCATCAATGCACCGACATCGATGTCGTCATCCATTTCGTGAACGTTCGTGTAAGTGTGGTGTAAAACATTGTGCTGGATTCTCCAGTTTAAGTCGCTCCCACCTACGAAATTGGCAAAATACCCTATAAATTTGTTTACTCCAGCGTGTTTGGAATATGCACCATGATTACCATCGTGCATTACAGACATACCAATTCCTGCCATACCTAAACTTGTCACAGCCCATAAAAGCAAAGCTAACCATGCGGTATCTGCAACTGTTAAGATTAAAAAATAAGGTACTAGGTAAAGTGCAATCATGCAAATTGTTTTAACAACCATTGAATTGTTGCCAAATCGTGTAATGTTATTAACCTTGAAGTAGTTGTTAACTCTTTTCTTGAGTTCCTTGTAAAATTCTGCGTTGTGATCTTGGGAGAATTGGACTGATTTTAATTTCATTTTCTATCTTAAAAAAGTGCCGCAATGTACGATTTTTTATGGAGAAGTCTGCTATAATTTTAGTTAAAGTTTTCGCTTGTTGCGCGCATATTTTACTAATTTTGTAGTATGATAATTAAACGTTTGGCTATTTTTGCTTCAGGCACTGGAAGTAATGCTCTGAATATCATTCAATCATTTAAAAATCTTAGAACGGTAGAAGTTGCATTTATTTTGTCAAACAAGTCTGATGCTAAAATTGTAAGTTCGGCTAGAGAATTAGGTGTAAATGTTGAAATTGTCACGAATGAGGAAGTGGAAACAGGAGTTAAGATCGTTGAGTTGTGTAAAAAACAAAATATTGATTACATTGTTTTAGCTGGTTTTCTTCGAAAAATTCCTTCTGAGTTAATAGCACTATATCCGAATAAAATTATCAATATTCATCCATCACTTTTACCTAAATATGGTGGGAAAGGAATGTTTGGAGCCAATGTTCATAATGCTGTTTTGCAAAATAAAGAATTGGAAACTGGAATTACTATTCATTTTGTAAACGAGGATTTTGATAAAGGAGAAATTATTGCGCAATTCAAATGTGCTATTTCGGAGCAGGAAACTGTAGAATCGTTGCAAGCAAAAATTCATGCGTTGGAACATGCTAACTTTCCTACAATAATTAAAAATACAATTGAAAATGACTAACTTATTTGAAGGCTTTAGCTGGGGACAGATCTTTAAAACTACAATGGTTTTATTTGCCGTAATTGATATTATTGGCTCAATTCCGATTATTATTAAAATTAAAGAAAAATCAGGAGATATTAGTCCCTTGAGAACAAGTTTGGTTTCATTAGGAATCATGGTTGCATTTTTATTTCTGGGTGAATCTATCTTACAAATATTTGGCGTTGATATTCGCTCTTTCGCTGTAGCAGGTTCACTTATCATTTTTGCTCTAGCTCTAGAGATGATTATGGGTTGGCATTTATTTAGAGATGAAGTAACAGGTAAAGTGGCAAGTATTATTCCTTTAGCATTTCCAATTATTGCGGGCGCTGGAACCATGACTTCTATCGTTTCTTTAAAGGCAGAATTTGCAGGAATTAATATCGTAATGGGTATTTTCATTAACATTATCATCATCTACATTGTATTACGTTTGACTAAGAAGATTGAAAATTTATTAGGCGAAGGTGGAATTGCTATCGTTAAAAAAGTATTTGGAATTATCCTTTTAGCTATTGCAGTGAAATTATTTTCTTCTAATATTTCAGCACTGTTTGCGTAGTTAAAGTGTTGTTTTATAGTTGTTTACATGGTTGATTTGTTTTGGTAGGTCTGAATTAAATGTTTTTTATCAGGTCAAATTCATTTGGAAATGTTAATTTTCTTAGATTTGAACCTCACTATTAACTAACATACTATGGATTCTATTGGTAAAATTACCGAGGAGATCATCAATCGTAGCCCTTTTTTACGGGAGTCTATGACTGATGGATTAATCAACGTTTCTGCTTTAGCACGTAAGATTCATCCTGAAATTGAACAAATTACTGGAAAAGAAGTAAAGGAAGGTGCGATTGTTATGGCAATCAAAAGAATGTCACCGGGGCTGTATCACAAATTAAATGTGCGAATTAAAAATGTATTAGGCGAGTTGGGCGACGTCATCATTAGAAGCAATTTAATTAGTTTTACTTATTCAAACTCAGCGTCATCTGCTGAAAGTCATTCACAAATTGTAAAGATTATCGCAGGTGAACCAGACGGATTTTTTGCATTATGCAAAGGAAATTCAGAAACTACATTTGTAACAATCGATAAACATAAATCTTTAGTAGAAGAGGTTTTTGCACAGGAACGATTGGTGAATAAAATCCAAAATGTTTCTACAATTACCATCAAGTTACCAGAGGTAAATGCTGATATACAAGGGATTTATTATTACATCTTGAAACAGCTAGCTTGGCAAGGAATTAATATCATTGAATTGATGTCTTCTTCCAATGAGTTCACAATTATTGTGGATCATCACGATGTGAACAACGCATTCATGATTTTGAACCAACTAAAGCGCGATAATCACAGTGCTTAAAATTATTTAAATTCAATTTCCCATCCTCTGGACTTGAAAACCTCATATTTTGTTTTAAGTTCCAAGGCATCTTTGTATTGAAACAGTACATCAGTAAGAGTCATTTTGTTACTTACATTATGTATTTCAATGTTCTTTGGAAGGGAAATTGCTTTTGAATCATGTGATTCTATTTCTAATTGAACAAGCCATTTGTATAGTAGTTCTATATTGGCATTCGAGCTCCATTTTAAGTCTTTTGACTCAATGGAACAAACGAAGTCTATTTTTTCAGATGCGCGGCTAAATAACACATTAAGTCGATTTCTGCCTGAATCTTGATTCAATGGGCCAAAGCGTTGCTGAAATTGCTCGCTTTCATCCTTTCCATATGCTAAACTAATAATCAGATGTTCACATTCATCTCCCTGCACTTTTTCCAAAGGCTTGAAAAAAGCTTTGTTTCCTTCAATTAAATCTGTCAGCTGATGTCTCGTAATAGGTTCGAGCGTATTCCAAATTTCATCTAATTGTTCTTGCGAAAATGCGATGACTCCAATAGTTTTTGATTGCTTCAATGCATTAGCAATTAATGTGCTAACTTCTTTCGCTTCAATGCTGTTTTTTCTATCAATAAATCTTCCCTCTTCACAATAATATCTTGTGATACAATTTTTTAAAATTGGGTAAGATGGAAACACTTCTAATTCCTCATTATAGAAATGGGTATTCGAAAATGCGATTAAAGGTGCGTGTTTACTTCGATAATGATGTCGTAGATGTATGTTTTTAAATTGATAGGAAGCATGTTGTAGAACGCTAATTACATCTTTTGTTCCGCCTTGAAAATACGCACTCGGTCGCATTTGCTGTTGGTCACCAGCAATCACAATTCGTTTACTTCGTTGTATAGATCCAACTGCATTTTCTACAAGTATTTGACTTGCTTCATCGATTATACATAGGTCAAATGGTTCACAATCTACGTTATGCGTTTTTGCAAGTTGAACAGGATTTGTCAACCAAATTGGTTTTAGTAGTCGAATCCAAATACCGGCATCAGATGCAAGAAATTCCCGAATAGTAGGATGCTGTTTGCTTTTCGAAAATTCTTTGATTAAAATGGATTTTCCTCTTTTAAGTTGACCTTTTAATTGCTTATCTTCTTCGTTTAGTTTAGAGGTAGGTGTGTTTAAAAGCTGGTGGTATGAATCAAATTCGGATTTTATTTTGTCCCAAATTTTTTGCTCAAACAATTTCTGATCTGTATTTTCTTCAACAAGGATTCTTTCAAGTTTTAGTTTGAAATCTGCTAATTTGAAATTGCTATAATTGGGGTAATGAGCAGCGAAATTACTTTGATGTGTGCCAATTACATTTTGTTTGTAAGCATTAAAATCTGTACTAGTTGAGATTGCCTTATAGACTTCTTTGGAAATAGTTTGCAGTTCTGACGCGAAAGAAATTAATTGAGGTAAACTTTTTTCTATTTCATCCAGTTGTTGAATGATTGGGATATTCAGGTCCAATCTAAATTCTTGTTTCAGTAAAGTTTTAACTGCACTTAAATTGGAAGTAAACGAACGGATATTATTTTTTGTTGCTGAAGAAATTTCTTCATAAATCAACCATTTGTCGGCCGAAAATAACCCAATGGAAGCGTTGATTTGAGCGATTTCAGTTAAATCTTCAATTCCAAGTGATTTTAATTTGTATTCAATTTGATTCAGCTTTTCTTCTAATTTTCGAAATTCAATAAGGTCCTTTAAGGCGTCTGTCGCTTTAGTTAAAGGCAATACACTCAATTGTTTCCAACGTTTATTTCGTTTTATTCGCTTGAAAAGTGAACTCAACTCAAATTGCTCCAGCAAAGTTTCAGATTCAATTTTACTTGGAAGCTTGTACCAATGTGATAAGTCTTGTCTTCTTAATTCAACTTTCCCTCTCAGTTCATGGTATTTTTCAAACTGCTTTTTAAATTGTATTTGCTGCTTGGAATTCGGACGTAAAATTTCTAAGTACTTTCTAGCGATCTCATTTTCAAATAACTGTAAAACCACAGCTTTAAATTGAATTTTTTCTAAAATTGCAGGTGTTAATGGAGATTCTATTTCAGTTAGTTGATTGCAAAGTACTCGTAATTCATCCAATTTTTCATCCAAGGTAGTTAACTGATCCTTTTGTAAATTCTTGAAACCAAGTTTTGAAATCGCTGGTTGTAATTCACTTTTGTATAGCTGTTCTACGTTCTGAAGTGTTTCTTGATAATCTGGTAATAAAGGAACTTCCGACAGGTATTTGAAGTTTGAAAGATCAATCTCAGATTTTATCTGTTCAAATTGTGTGTAATTCAATCCACCTATTAATGTTGGTTGACCTAAAATATCGAGTGTTAACTGTAAATTGTCACTTAATTCTTTGAAAATGGAAAGTTCATTATTCTTGGGAGAATGGTAATGATCTAGCATTTCCCAAGTATTTTTTAAAGATTCGATAAATTCATGCGAACTGATTCCGTCGTTGACTACTATCGAAAAAGTGTCTAGATTTCTAGCAGCTAATCTTTTTTGTATGACTTCCAATGCTGATTTCTTTTCCGAAACTACCAATTGTGATTTTTGACACGCAAGTGATTTGGCTACTAGGTTCGTAAGTAATTGTGATTTTCCAGTTCCTGGTGGACCTTGAATGACGCAATTTTCTTGTTCGACTATCTGAAATGCTGCACGGTGGTCTGAATCATAATTTAAAATGGCTTGTGTAGGAAATTTGATGATTTCGGTAGTTGGTTTCGTCCCTGAAATGTAATGCAGCAAGTTTTCTGAAAGCTCATTTTTTTCAATAATCGATTCCAGATCTTTTAATACGGCGAATCGATGATGATGAAAATTTCCAACAAAACTTTTATCTACTTCAATTGAATTGAATCCTTGTTGGTTTAAAAATTGAAATAGCTCTTGCTCTTGTAATGATGTTGGAATTTCTAGTTGGAATAATTGGGCAAGTTTTTTAACCAAAAAGGGATTAATAATTTTATCATCCTCAATTGGAAAAAGCTCCACTAATTTTCGAACTTTATCTACTTTAAAATTAGTTGGGATAATAAAAATCGGAGTGCTAATTTCCGTTGATTGGTAAGACCAATTTAAAAGGCCTGAAGTGGTGCAAAATGGATTTATACCGCTTTCTTTTATCGAAATTTGCGATTTTATTATGGTTTTTTGAACCAATCCTAATTCTAATACGTTGGAAAATGGAATGGTTTTAGCAGCGTTGATTGTTACCAATAAATCGTTTTTATTGAATTCGCTTTGCTGCGCAACCCAATCTCTTAACACATTTATTTCCTCCAAATTCATGCGACTAAAATACGCTTTTTATTGACATTATTTCAGCGCCTAATCAGATGATGATAGGTTGATAAATTCTATTCTTAATTTGATAATTCTCCAACAATGGAAGTTTGTAAAAGTACTTTCAATTCATTTGAAGATAAATCTTGATTGATAAGATACATCAATTTTGAAATTGCAGCCTCGGTTGTCATATCACCACCTGATATCACTCCAATTTTATTGAAAAAGCTACTAGTTTCGTATTTTCCTTGAACAACTTTCCCAGAACTACATTGCGTGATATTTAAAACAACTCCTCCATCTTGTATAAATGTAGCGATTGCTTTTTGCAGTTTTTGATCGCTTGGTGCATTTCCAGAACCGTACGTTTCAATGACAATTCCTTTAATTTTTTTAGCATCAAAAATTGCTTCATAAAAGGAAAAGTTAATTCCAGGAAATAATTTTATTAAGGCAACTTCATTGGATAAATTCGGATGAAATTCCAATTGTTTTTTAGCGGTTCGAAGTAAGCGATCTTTGTGAAATTCGATCGTCACACCTGCAATAGCCAATGGCGTATAATTGGGCGACTTAAATGCCTCAAATTGATTGGCAGAAACTTTAGAACTACGATTTCCTCGATATAATGAATATTCGAAATACACTGCAACTTCCTGAACCACCGCTTCATTGTTTTCATCCTTGCAAGCGGCAATTTCGATAGCCGTAATTAAATTCTCTTTTCCATCTGTTCGAATGGTTCCGATAGGCAATTGAGATCCAGTTAAGATTACTGGTTTTTTCAATCCTTGGAGCATAAAACTAAGTGCAGATGCTGTGTAAGCCATCGTATCTGATCCGTGTAAGATTACAAATCCATCATACGATTCATAATTTCCGTAAATTATTTCACCAATTTTTTTCCAATCATTGATGGTAATTTCTGAAGAGTCAATCGGATGATCAAAACTAATCGTCGTTAAGTTTACGTTTAATCGATTTAATTCTGGTACATGGGAATCAATTTGATTAAAATCAAATGCTTTTAATTCACCAGTTTGCAAATCATTAACCATACCGATCGTACCACCGGTATAAATCATCAAAACTTTTGGATTAGAGTTACTCATCAATTTTAGATTAACCTCCCTCGGTTAAAAGGGAGGTGTTAAATGGTATTAATCAAATGGATTTATACTAATTCAGCGCTTGAAGTTGGGAAAGCACGATCTACTTTTTTGAAAAGTCCTTGCAATACTTTTCCTGGTCCAACCTCAATTACTTCCGTTGCTCCATCAGCAATCATTTGTTGCATTGTTTGTGTCCAACGCACTGGTGCAGTTAATTGTGCAACCAAGTTTTTCTTTATTTCTTCTGGGTTCGTTACCGCAGATGCAGTTACATTTTGATAAACTGGACAAGAAGGTGTATTGAATGTTGTTGCTTCTATTGCAGCAGCCAATTCTTCACGAGCTGGTTCCATCAAAGGTGAGTGAAATGCACCACCAACTTGTAGTAAAAGAGCTCTTTTCGCTCCTGCTTCAGTTAATTTAGCACAAGCTTCTTCTACCGCTGGAATTGCTCCAGAAATAACCAATTGTCCGGGACAGTTATAGTTTGCAGCTACAACAATACCATCGATTGAAGCACAAATTTCCTCTACCACATTGTCTTCCAATCCTAAAATTGCAGCCATTGTTGACGGTTCAGCTTCACATGCTTTTTGCATTGCCAAGGCACGTTTGTAAACCAATTTTAAACCATCTTCAAAACTTAAAACGCCGTTTGCAACCAATGCAGATAATTCACCTAAAGAGTGACCAGCAACCATATCTGGTTTGAATTCAGCTCCTAAAGTTGCCGCCAAAATTGTTGAGTGCAAAAAGATTGCAGGTTGCGTAACTTTTGTTTGTTTTAACTCTTCATCTGTTCCTTTGAACATGATATTTGTAATGTCAAATCCTAAAATTTGATTTGCTTTTTCGAATAATTCTTTCGCTAATGGAGACTTTTCATATAAGTCTTTTCCCATTCCTGAAAATTGGGCTCCTTGCCCAGGAAATACATATGCTTTCATACTTTCTTAAATATAATTTTCCTCAAATTGAAGAATCTTCATTTGGGCAAATATACATTTTAAGATTTAAATGTTGTGCCACCCGAATAAATTGAAATAGTTGCTATTTTATGTAATGTAGTTGAATATTTTGCGAAGTTAAAATGGAAGTTCTTTCTTATATTCACGGTTTTACAGCAGATTATGATTTACAAAAGTAGAATTGGGTTTCGATTTTCAGATGAGTTTCTTGATGTATTCCAAACATTTAATTGTTTAGGAGATACTGAAAATCCTGAAAAATTTGGTGCGTGTACAGTTCAGGATGCAAAAGAAGCAATTGAATTGGCAAAGAGTGCTCACCAATCGTACAAAAGATCATCGGTCGAGTTTCGTGCGCGTTTTTTAACTGAGATTGCTAATGAATTGGATCAACAAAGAGATTCGTTGGTAGAAATGTTTTGTAAAGAATCGAGTCTTCCTGCTGCTCGTGGAAATTCTGAATTGGATCGGACATTGCTTCAATTGCGATCATATGGAGCCTATCTGCTAAATCCGTCATGGAATCGTCCCCTTGTGAGTGAAATCCCAAATTCTCCATTTAAAGTTTCAACGGAATTGCGTGCAATCGGTCCTGTAGCTGTTTTTGGATCAAGTAATTTCCCTTTTGCATATTCAACTGCTGGTGGCGATACTGCCTCTGCTTTAGCAGCTGGTTGTCCTGTTATCGTTAAAGCGCACAGTATGCATGCAGGAACAAGTTATCTTGTAGCTGAATGTATTTTGAAAGTTGCGCAAGAAGTGGGTGCGCCAGATGGAGTTTTTTCTCATTTGCTTGATAATGGATTTGATATTGGGGAAGAACTCGTTACAAATGAAAGTATAAAGGCTGTTGGCTTCACTGGATCAATCAAAGGAGGTCGCGCGTTAATGGATTTAGCTGCTAAACGTTTGGGCCCTATTCCGGTTTTTGCTGAAATGGGAAGTGTTAATCCGGTTGTGTTTTTTAATAATGAATTGGAAAAAAATAGTGAATTATGGATTGATAAGTTTACGAAGTCCATTGCAACGGATGCAGGTCAATTTTGTACCAAACCTGGTTTATTATTCGTTCCAAACAGTGAAATTGGTACATCTTTTTTGAAAGATTTGAGTTATCAGCTTTTGGTAACAGAACCTCAATGTCATCTGCATCCAAAATTGTTCAATTCATTCAAAGAACAGGTGGATGAAACATTCAAATGGATTCCAACAAAATTGCCTTATCATTCACAACCTGTTTTGAGAATTGTTGAAGCAAAATTATTCTTAAATGATTACAATTATTACGAAGAATATTTCGGGCCTCAAGCAATCGCTGTGCAATATGAATCAGTCGAACAATTATTTATTTTCCTAGAGAAATTGCAAGGTCAGTTAACGGCAACATTCATTGGAACCAAATCAGAAATTGAAGAACAGGAAACTATCGTTGAAGTTTTGAAAGAGAAGGCAGGTCGAATTATTATTAATGGCGTTCCGACAGGTGTAACAGTTTGCGATTCAATGGTACATGGTGGGGTGTATCCTGCTGCTTCCGATAGTCGATTCACCGCAGTTGGAACTCAAAGCATCTACCGATTTTTACGACCAATAGCAGTCCAACAAATTTGATTAATTTTAACCTCATGAAACAGCTGATTTATTGGATTAAACTCTTTTTACTACTGCAATTTTTATTCTTTCTATTTGCTCTAATTTCTGCGTTATTGCCAAGTGGTAAAATAATCCATAATATTCGTTTGTCAGCTAAGGAGTATAAGTATACAAATATGTACGAGACTCCTTTTATTAGGTCGGTTCCTCATCAAAGTGATAATTTTACTGATTTCTTAATATTGACGTTGAATTACCACGTAGAATCTAAAAAGCCTTTAAAGCATGTAATGATTCCTGAAGGGAAGTTCAGTAATGAAGATTTACTAGAAGCAACAACACATCTGAATCACTCCATTAAACATCGTGGCGAAGAAAATACATTTTTTTATGGCCGTTATTGGCATGGTTCAACCTTTTTTTATCGTTGGTTATTGCTTGCAGGTAGTTACAGTACTGTGCGTTACATTAATTTTATTTTAACCTCCCTAGTGCTTTTTGGCTTCTGTCGCTCGCTAGGAAAAAGACTCAATGGCTATCAATTTTATGGTTTACTAGGAGGTATGGTGCTGGTGAATTTTTACATGATTTTTATGTCCATGCAATTTGCTCCTGTGTTTATAGTAACCATGATAGGAAGTATTTTTCTATTAAAACGAATGGAGCAAAATAAGTCGGTGGTGCCGCTGTTTTTTATCCTAGGTGCATTAACTTGCTATTTTGATTTATTGACCGTACCAATCATTTCATTAGGAATTCCAATGCTAGTTTGGGCGTGTGTAAAGGAGCAAGATGGTAAATTGGTAAAATCTATTCTGGAAATTATTAAAAACTCCGTTATTTGGGGAATAGGCTATGTTGGATCTTGGAGCTTTAAATGGTTGTTGATTGCAATTTTTACGAATCATTCCATAGCAGAAGAAGTTTCTGGGAAATTAACAGAACGTGCTGGAGTATGGAAGGGAAGTCGTATGGATGTTCTTCCTATGAATTTTGATTTATTAGAATTACCACTTTTTTATATAGTAATCGCTGTTTTAGGATTACTAATTACCTTTTTCTTCACGCAAAAAAGATGGTACCTTTCTGTATTATTTCTGTTCATTGCATTGATGCCAATTGCCTGGCTATTGGTAACTGCACAACATGCTCAACTTCACAATTGGTTTACATATAGGTCGCTTTGGGTAACTTTGTCAGGCGTGCTTTTAGCATTAGCTAATTTGGTTGATTGGGAAAAAGTCAATAGATTATTTAAAAAAAGAGAAGTTGCATGAAGAAAATTGCAGTATTAATTCCGTGTTACAATGAAGCGTTAACAATTGGAAAGGTCGTGAAAGATTTTCATGAACATTTGCCGCAAGCAGAAATTTATGTTTTTGACAACAATTCTACCGATGGAACAGCAGAAATTGCAATACAGGCTGGTGCAATTGTAAAAAGAGTATATCAACAAGGAAAGGGAAATGTGATTAGAGCAATGTTTCGCCAGGTTGATGCGGATTGCTACTTAATGATAGATGGAGATGATACTTATCCTGCTGAAGAAGCTATTAAATTAGTAACTCCTATTCTAGAAGGAAGGGCTGATATAGTTACTGGTGATAGACTTTCATCAACTTATTTTAAAGAAAATAAACGTGCATTTCACAATACGGGAAATAAACTCGTTCGAAATTTGATAAACCTTATTTGGAAGCAGAATCTCAAAGATATTATGAGTGGATATAGAGCTTTTTCTAAATCATTTGTAAAACTTTTTCCAGTGATGTCATCTGGTTTCGAAATCGAGACGGAAATGACCATTCATGCTTTGGATAAGAGATTAGGCTTGTTAGAAGTTCCTATCAATTACAAAGATCGACCTGAAGGAAGTGAATCCAAGTTGAATACGTTTACAGATGGTTTTAAGGTGATTCGTACAATCGTTACTTTATTTAAGGAATATAAACCACTATTGTTTTTTGGATGGTTGGCGCTTTTGCTATTCATTTTGGCCGGCGGATTTTTCTTACCAGTTTTTTTAGAATACCTAGAAATTGGTTTGGTTCCAAAATTTCCAACTTTCATTCTATCCGGATTTTTAGCTGTAACGGGAGTTTTATCGTTATTTACAGGACTGATTTTGGATGTAATTGTTGAGAAAAATCGAAAAGATTATGAAGTTAAATGGAATGAGTTTTTTGACAAAGAGTTAAACTAATTTAGTATACACATTGAATACCGCTTTCAAGATTGGTTTTCACACCATCAACAACGGAATAACATGCGAGTTTATCTCTAAATATGTTGGATTTAAAGATTGATTTACCAAGTAACATTCTTACACATTCTTGAATTCCTTCAACAATAGATGGATGTGGATGAATAAGCTCAGACAACACTTCAATCGATTGATTTGTTTTGATTAAAAGTCCAACACCTTGAATCGCAGTTGAAGCATGTTCCCCACAAGCGCGCATACCTAAAATGCGCATTTCATCATCGTTGGTAACTATGATTTTAAAGAATCCTTGTGTTTTTCGCATGGCAATGGCACGAGCAATAACCGAGAAGTCTACTTTTACAACTTTAATTGGAATATTTTTCGCTACACATTCTTGTTCATTCATTCCAACTAAAGCAACTTCAGGCTGAAGGAACATGATGGTACAAACATTATCTATATTTAAAGGTGTAGCATTTCCACCAAACATTTTCTCAACTGCATGACGTGCTTCAATTTCACCCATATTCACGAGGGAGATACCACCAGAAACATCACCTGTAGCATAAATATGTGGTACTGAAGTCTGCGTATCATTCACTTCTATAACTCCTCTGTCAGAAATTCTAACTCCAATTTCCTCCAAATTCATTCCCTCAATATTTGCAACACGACCGATTGAAAGCAACGCTTTCTTTACTCGGATGACTTCTCTACGATTATCGGGATAACTAAGTTCGTACTCGACTTCATTATCAACAACTTCCATGCGTTCTAAAGTTGCATTGTGGTGAATTTTTACACCCCTATTTTCAAGATTTTTAGCTACCAAAAATGAAATGTCTTCATCCTCACCAGGTAAAATTCTGCTTTGGCGATCGATGAGGTAAACTTTCGTTTTACCTAGATTGGCGAAAATAGTTGCATATTCACAACCAATAACACCCGCTCCAACAATAACCAAGCTTTCAGGATAATCTTCAATGTGCTCGATGCCATCGCTCGTTAAAATAAACTTTTCATCAATTTCATATTGAGGAAGGGGACGAGGTCTTGAACCAGTAGCTATGATAATATGATCACCAGAAATAATTTTTTCACCGTTATCCGTCAAAATTTTGACTTCATGCTCAGAAACAAAGGAAGCTGCACCCCTTTCAACCCATAAAAGTTGATTGGTGGTATTGTCTTGCAATAATTTTAAGTGCATGGAATATTGCAGTTTTCGCTCCAATTTAGCTTCATTCACTGTCTGTTGAACCGACTCCCAAGAAATTTCATAGGGATCTCGACCATCAGTTACGATGGCATCATTGATTCCAGCCACTCTATTTGAGACTTCCCACAAAGTTTTTGAAGACAAGGCACCGTTATACACTCCAGCTCCTCCGATTTTGTCACGTTCGATTAAACAAACTTTTTTTCCAAAATCAATTCCTCTCATTGCCGCAGCGTAGCCCGAAGGTCCACCCCCAATTATAATCAAATCAAATGTGTTCATATCTCTTAATTGCGCCTAAAAATAATAATTTTATTTTGATTGTTGAGGAGTGTCAAGATTCGACTCTGTTGAATTATCTTTGCACGTATGGATAAACAGTACAAAGAATGGATGGATTTAGCAGCTTCAAAAAAAGAGGATATCTCCAAGCAATTCAAAAATTTAAAAAAGAAAAAACCTAAAAATTTAGATGCATTTTTCCATGCTGAACACGATGCCATTTTTAAAAAAGTTGATTGTCTAAAATGTGCAAATTGTTGTAAAACAACTAGTCCAATTTTTCGAGATGTTGACATCAGAAGAATTTCTTCCCACTTACGAATGACCCAGGCAAATTTTATAAAACAATACTTAAAAATGGATGAGGACAGTGATTATGTATTACAACAATCTCCCTGTCACTTTTTGTTAGACGATAATACCTGCAGTATTTACGCCGTTAGGCCTTTAGCTTGTAGAGAATATCCACATACAGATCGAAAAAATATGGTGCAAATCTTAGATTTAACGGTAAAAAATGTTGATGTTTGTCCTGCAGTTTCTGCAATTGTTTTAAATTTAGGTAAATCTTTTTAAGAAAACCAACTTTTAGACTGCTTTAAACGTTTTAGATATATTATTAATTGGATTCGTAAACTCATGAAACTACTTTTATTTGTTTTCCTAGTATTAAGTTTTGGTACTTTGTTTGCTCAACGTGGTAAAGACGGCAATTATACAGCAACAGCACTAAATCATGTAGTTAATACCTATACCACTCTAACTAGTAACTCTAATAGTGGATCTACCAGTTTAAATGTGGTAAATAGCGCTTTAGTTGGTGCTAATTTTACAGGAAATTTGGCACAAGGTGATCTAGTAATGATTGTGCAAATGCAAGGAATAAATGTATTTCCATGGGATGCAGATGTCATAAATATTCACTTATTTGATGCTTATACAGCGAATCAACAAGTTCCGCCACAGTTTGGTATTACAACTGTTAAGTCCCATCAAAGCGCTAATTATCAGAATGGGCAACGTTTTGGTAAAGTTTTAGAATATGGAAATGTGGGTAATTTTGAACTTCGCGAAGTTTTAAATGTTGCTGGAAATACAATTAATCTTACTTGTGCTTTAGATAATACGTATGAAGCTCATGGTGTAGTTCAAGTTGTTAGAGTGCCTCGATATGCAAATTTAACTATCAATGCAAATTCATCAATTGTGTGTCCAAATTGGAATGGATCTTCAGGTGGAGTGCTTGCAATTGAAGTGGATGGAAACTTAATTCTTAATGCAGCGGCTGGAATCAACGCTAATGCAAGGGGATTTAGACCCGGTTTAGCTTTAAATAGTTCTGCTACGGGAAGCGCTACACAACATGGAGATGGACAAGGAAATGGTAGTACTGCCCTAGGTACAAATAATCCATTTTGGGGTGCACTGAAAGGTGAATCTATAGTTGGAGATACAATTAAATACAGATCAATTTACTCTCAGTTCGGTCGTGGAGCTATTGCTAACGGCGGTGGAGGTGGAGGAATGCAAAACAGCGGCGGCGGCGGTGGCTCTAATATTGGAGATACAGTCGGGCACACTGGAAAAGGAATTCCGCAAAGAAATGGACCTAATGGTGCAACACAATATGATGTTGCATGGAATTTAGAAAAACCTGCAATGGCTACAACCCTTAGTGGTGGTGGTGGACGAGGTGGTTATTCTTATAGTACTTCAAGCCAAAATCCACTAACAATTGGACCAAACAGATCGAATTGGAGTGGTGATGCACGTAAAGAAAATGGAGGTTACGGTGGACATCCTCTGGTTTATAATTTTAGAAAGATGTTTATGGGCGGCGGTGGAGGTGCCGGTGGACAAGATTCTGGTCAAGCAGGAAATGGGGGATTCGGAGGTGGAATCATTCATTTAACGGTTTATGGTACTATTTCTGGAAATGGATCTATCGAAGCCAATGGTGGGGCAGGTGGAAATTCCAATCCAAACAATCAATCTACAAGTTTTTCTAATCCACGAAGAGGAAATGATGGCGCTGGTGGAGGTGGTGGAGGTGGTTTTATTACCATAAAAAATTCCAATCCTATTCCTGCTACAATGAGTATTAATGCGATTGGTGGAAAAGGAGGTGATGTTAACCTATCGACAAGTATATATTCTAACACAATGGAATTGTGTGGACCTGGAGGTGGAGGTGCTGGAGGTGGAGTTTCCATTGCTGCAGGAACTGCTTCTATTAATGTTTCTGGTGGTTTGTCAGGTGGTACTTTCGCAAATGGTGGGCAAAATACACAATCTGCATCTTTCCCTATGAATGGTGCTACAGGTGGTGGTGTTGGAATGGGAAATCTCTCAAATCCAACTTTTGATATTAATGCAGCTAATAGTACAATATGTGGAAATTCTGGAACTACTCTTACTGCAACTGTAACAGGAACCTTGCCTTCAGGAACAAATGTTAGTTGGTATACTGCTCCTTTTGGTGGTTCACCAATTGCAACTGGTTTGACTTTTAATACACCGAATTTAACTTCCACAACTACTTATTATGTTGGGGTTTGTCCCGGAACTTTTCGTAAACCAGTAGTGGTTACTGTTGGTGCAAATCCGATTATTTCAGGAACTGCTGTTATAACAAATGCAACGTGTAATACTGGTGGGTCTTTAACTGGTTTGTCGGTTTCAGGAGGAACAGCTCCTTATACGTATACTTGGAATGGTTCCGCCGCTGCTGGACCATCTTTGAGTAACGTTTCTGCTAATACTTATACACTAATTGTTACTGATCAAAATGGATGTACTGCCACAAGTGGTCCTCATACGATTACTGGTGGAGGTGGACCATCAATTACTGGTACTGCTGTAATTACACCTGCTACTTGTACAGCTCAGGGGTCAATTACAGGATTGGTAGTTAATGCTCCAGCTGGTGTTGCTACTTATGAATGGAATGGAACATTAACAATGGGACCAGATTTAAGTGCGGTTGCAGGAAGTTATACTTTAGTAGTTACTGATAATGCAGGTTGTAATGCTACAAGCGGACCTCATATTATCAACACAACTGCAGGCCCAACAGTTGGTGGCACGCCGATCATTACTAACGCTACGTGTAATGCAGGTGGTTCAATTTCAGGAATAACAGTTTCTGGAGGAGTTACTCCTTATACTTTTAGTTGGACTAATACAACGCAAACTTCTATAGATGTAAATGGTTTAGCTGCTAATTCATATACGCTTACGGTGTCAGATGCAAATGGTTGTATCGTCACTTCTGGTCCACATACAATTTCAATGGCTTCAACGCCTACCATTGCTGGTACACCAGTGATTACGCATCAAGGTTGTCTTGTTATGGGTTCTATTAGTGGATTAACTGCTTCTGGTGGTGTTGGTACTTTAAGTTATACTTGGAATGGGGCTACTGCTGCAAATGAAAATTTAGCTTCTGCAGTAGCAGGGAATTACACACTAGTTGTTACAGATCAAAATGGATGTACAGCATCAAGTGGACCTCATACTATTAATGCGCCTGTACTACCAACAATTGCTGGAACAGCTATCATTTCTCCCATAACTTGTACTTCACCTGGAACAATTACAGGATTATCAGTTAATGGTGGAACAGCACCTTATACTTATTTGTGGAATAACGTTCCATCAACCGCAAATTTTTCTACCACAACAGCGGGTAATTATACACTAACGATTGTTGATGCAAGTGGTTGTACAGTAACTAGCGGCCCTCATGCAATTACCACTGCAAATACACCTTCTTTTGGTGGAACGCCAGTGGTAACAAATGCAAATTGTAATGCTGGAGGTAGTATCTCAGGAATCACTGTTGCAGGTGGTGTTGCACCTTTTGTTTTTAGTTGGACAAATACTACGCAAACTACATTGGATCTTACAGGATTAGCACCAAATGCATATACCTTAACAGTTACTGATGCCAATGGATGCGTTATTACTTCTGGCCCTCATACAATTGCTATGGACAGCGCTCCGATAATTTCTGGAACACCTGCAATTTCACATCAAACATGTATTGATTTAGGTTCTATCAGTGGTTTAACTGCAACTGGAGGGTTTGGAACATTAAGTTATCAGTGGAATGGGACTACTTCAACAAATGCAAATCTTACTGCGGAGGCAGGAAGTTATTTATTAGTAGTTACAGACCAAAATGGTTGTACAGCAACAAGTGGACCGCACACAATTAATCCTCCTGTAATTCCAACAATTGCTGGTACTCCAATTATTACTCCTGTGAACTGTAACACTACCGGAGGAATAACTGGCTTGACGGTTTCAGGTGGTACTGCTCCGTATAATTATTTCTGGAACGCAACTGCATCAACAATTGACCTTTCTACGAATGTTGGAGGTACATTTACTTTTGAAGTTGTCGATGCAAATGGATGTTCAGCAACTAGTGGGCCATATACAATTGCACAAACAGGGGCTCCTGTATTGGGTGGAACACCAACAATTGTAGATGTTACTTGTAATACATCAGGTTCAATTACAGGAATTACTGTTTCGGGAGGAACAGCACCTTATTCTTACGCATGGAATGGCGTTAACTCAGCTGATCAGGATTTATTAAATGTAGGCGCTGGAACTTATACATTAGTGGTTACTGATGCAAATGGATGCACGGCAACTAGCGGACCTCATACTGTTAATGCACAAGGAAGTTTGCCTGTTATTTCAGGTACTCCAGTTATTGTTAATGCAACTTGTTTAACTGGTGGATCGATTACAGGATTGGTTGTAGCAGGTGGGCAAGCGCCTTATACTTATGAATGGAATGGTGAGCTTACTACAAATACTACATTGACCAATGCTGCTCCTGGGACTTATGTGTTGGAAGTAGAAGATGATAATGGGTGTGTTGCAACAAGTCAACCTTTTACAATTGGAGCACCGAATACCCCAACGATTACAGGTACACCAACCGTTACTAATGCATCTTGCTTAGCAGGTGGAAGTATTAATGGGGTAACAATTAGTGGTGGAACAGCTCCGTATACTTATTCATGGAATAATGGACAATTTACAAGCTTAGATATTATTAATCTTAGCACCGGACAATATACATTGACTATAACAGATGCTAATGGATGTACGATTACTGGCTCACCTATAACAGTAGGAGAGGATGTTTTAGTAGATGCACAATTTAGTTATTCGCCTCAACCCGTAATGATCAATGAGATTGTTACGTTCCAAGATCAATCAATCGGTAATATTGTGCAATGGAACTGGACTATAGATACAATTTCTTTTACATCGCAGAATCCAAACTATACATTTACTAAAGATGGGTTCTATACTGTTACATTGCAAGTTGTAGATGCAAATGGATGTACTGATTTTATATCCATGACCATTGAAGTTATCTCAGAGACTATAGTTCCAAATGTCATTACAGCAAATGGAGATGGAATAAATGATTTATTAATTTTTAAAGGACTAGTTCCAAATACAAGTTTGTTAATTTTAAATCGCTGGGGTAATGTTATTTATCAAACTGACAACTATGACAATACGTGGAACGGTACTGATATGTCGGGGAATTTTGTAACTGAAGGTGTTTATACTTATTCGATTTCTATACCTAATGGAGATAAAAAACATGGATTTATTCATGTTGTTAGTGTGGATTAAAAAAAATTGTGTATATTAGCGTCAATTCACTACACTGAAAAATTAATGATTGATGTTCAAAAACATATCAGTTCATCGGTTGATGCTATTTATCAATCCTACTATACTTTCTTAGAGCAAGATTTAGGTTATTCTATTCTGTTGAATTATAATGGAGAATTTAATGCGAATTTAATTCGAACGTTTGCTAATGGCGTAGAAGAACGAATGACTCAAAATGGTGATAAAAAATTCATCATTAAACGAATGTTTAGTATTCTAATAGAAGGACTGCAAAATATTTATAGTCACGGAGGTAAAGATGAGTTGGGTTGTCAACCAGTTTTCCTTTTGGTTGCGCATAATAAATTCCAGTACAAAGTATTAATGGGTAATATTCTAAATGCGGAAGACCGTGAATTGGTTAAAGCTTATCTTGGAAATATTAATAACCATAGTGAAGAGGAATTGAAACAATTGTATCTCTCTATTTTGAAAAATGGCTATATGTCCGACAAAGGTGGGGCTGGTTTAGGAGTCGTAACTATGCGCTTGAAGTCTTCTAATGATTTGAATTACCAAATCTATGATTTTCATGAAGAAAAGTCATTCTTGGTTGTAGAAGTTTGCCTAGACAAATCCTAATTACATTTCCAAGCGAAAAAATTCTGATAACAAAATGGCTGTGGCAACGGAAACATTTAATGATTCTGCTTGTCCTCTACGTGGAATCGAAATTGGATTCGTGATAAGCGGTAGCAATTCTTTTGAAATACCCTTGCCTTCATTTCCCATCAAAAGGATGCCGTTAGGTCTGAGCTGTTGTTGATATACATTTTCACCTTCTAGCAAAGCACCATATATAGATAATTGTGTTTCCGAAAGGTAAGTGTTGAGGTCAAGATAGCTTACTTCAATTCTTAAAAATGCACCCATCGAGGCTTGAATTACTTTTGGATTGTAGCAATCAACGGTATTTTTGGAACATACAATTTTTTTAACTCCATACCAGTCAGCCATACGCATAATGGTTCCCATGTTGCCTGGATCTTGCACCGCATCTAGTGCTAAAATAAAATCTGGAGTGGAAGCTTGAAAAGTTATTTTTCTAACCACTGCAAGAACTTTATTCGGTGTGGTTAATGAAGAACATTTTTTTAAAGTTTCTTCATCCGTTAAGTACCAATCAAATTTATCTTGATTCGTAACTGTATAATCTGCTAGAGATACACAATATACAACGCTATCAGGTGAATGCAGGAGCACTTCCTCTACTATCTTTTCGCCTTCAACTACAAATAGTTGGCTTTCATCACGCATTTTTTTTTGCTGCAATGAACGAATTTGCTTTATCTTACTTAAAGATAGGTGTTTCACGTCTTGTTTTGTGTTATTTTTGTTTCGAAATTAAGCATTTGATACGATTAACAAACATATTTGTCCTTTTTATAACTGTCGGGTTAATACTTGCGTCATGTAAGCAGACGAAGTATGTTCCTGACAATAAGTATCTTTTGAAGAAAAATGTGGTTGAAATTTCAAAGAAAACAGAGCTAAGTTCAGACGATGTTGCTTCTGTTATTCGTCAACAACCTAATTACAAAACTTTTGGTTTAAAATTAAAACTTGCAGCTTATAATGCAGTTGACTCCACAAAGGTTGCAGAAAAGCGCATAGTTAAAAATCAAAAATTAAAGGAAAAGAACAGGATTATTCGTGAGAAGGAAAATCGTATCAATGAGCGAAGAATCGAAAAAGCAAAGCGCAAGGGCAAAGAATGGTATACAAAGAAAATCATTCCGATCAAAGATACCAATGATCCAAAGATGTTTTTTAGAGAATGGATAAAATATAAATATGGAGAGCCTCCAGTAATTTTTGATTCATCATATTACGAAAAATCCATTGAGCAAATCAACGTTTTCTTGCGTAAAAAGGGTTATTATTTTGGAAAAGTTGAAGGTTCTTTGGCATTCTCCGAAAAAAAGAAGGTTGTCGCTACATATAAAGTTGATCCAGGTAAAAGATATTATATCGATTCAGTTTATACGATAGGTTCGAATTCTTCTGTCATGGAAACTTTTGATAAGTTAATAAAGAAAGGGCGAATTGAATCTCTAGCTAAGAAACCATTCGATTCTGATTTGTTGGATAATTATAGAAGTACAATTGCTTCGCAGATGCGTGATGAAGCTTATTTCGGATTTAACTTCTCTAGTGTGGATTTTGTTGCAGATACCATTAATCGTGATTTTAAAGTGTTATTGGGTATTCGTTTTGGTGATCGCTTGATGCAATCACCTGATTATGCAGATAGTATAGTTTCTGTTCCGTATGCTCCATTCTTAGTGAAAGATGTACATTTTCATGTTATAGATACCTTGAAACTGCGCGGTCGCTATAAGGCGCGATTAGACGAAGCAAGGTTGCCAATGTTAACGGATGGAATGTTTACCACGCTTGATACGTTGGTTTTTGCTGATGTTTACTTCAATGCAAATGAGAAAAAGAAAAGAGGAATTCCTAAGGATATTGATACGTTGAATATTCAACGTGTTGCAAATTTTTATTACAATGGAAAACTATTTGTGAAGCCTGGAATTATTGAGCTTCAAAACTATTTAGAGAATGATAATTATTACAAAGAATATTATTTAGAACGATCGTATTCGCGCTTACTACAATTAGATGTTTTCTCCGTTGTTAAACCAAAATTGGTTGAAATTCCAGATTCCAACAAGGTTTCTGTGCATTATTATTTGTCTCCTTCCGAGAAACAAAGTTTTAGTTTTGAGCCAAAAGCTACGAATTCCAATGGTTTTTTAGGGGTTTCAGCCTCACTTAATTATAGCAATAGAAATTTATTTCGTGGAGCAGAGAAGTTGACATTCTCACTAAGTGGTGGTTTTGAATCCCAACCTGCTATTTTCGATGAAACATTGGATGGTGAAAAGATTAGAGAACGCAGCTTTAATACCTTTGAATTTGAGCCCGGAGTGAAATTTGAAGTTCCTGGTTTAATTCCAATCAGAAGGGCAATTTACATGGCAAAACGTCAACGTGCTAAAACTATTTTATCGCTTTCAATGAATTACCAAAAACGAGATGATTTCGATAGACGAAGTTTTCAGTTTAGCTATATGTGGCGATTTTATGGTGATGAGACGCAAATCTTTCAAATTGGTCTTCCATTAGGATCCATGATAAAGTACGTAAATATTGATCCTTCTCAAGGGTTTGAAGATAAGTTAAACCAGTTAAATGATGTGTTTTTGCGTAACACCTATTCGGATCAATTTATTTGGCAAGATTGGAAGATTACATATGAATACAATACTCGTGACAAGAAGGTAAAGAAAACTAAGGCTAATATTTATTATAAAACGTCATTTGATCCAGCTGGTAATTTTATCTCTCTATTTAAGAATTCGCAAAAGGTGAATGATTTAGGTCAACGTACAATTTTCGGTTTAGGATATTCTCAATTTTTACGCCTAGATAATGAGGTGATTGTAGCACAACCAATCAAGAAGAAACACAGTTTTAATTTGCGATTTTTAGCTGGTGCAGGTATGCCTTACGGAAACTCCACAACTTCTTTGCCTTATGATTATGGATTCTTTGGAGGTGGTGCCAATGATAATCGTGGTTGGAGGTCTAGAGCTTTAGGACCTGGAGTTTACAAATATTATTTGGATCCAAACCGTACATTAACGCAAGTTGGTGATATACGAATAGGAGCATCTGCTGAAGTCAGAGTTGCTTTAGGTGGGATTTTTAAATTTGCGCTCTTCTCGGATGTAGGAAATATTTGGACGTGGAAGGAGGATGCCAATCGTCCGGGATCTCAATTTTCAAAAGATTGGTACAAGCAATTGGCGGTTTCTGGAGGAATTGGACTACGTGTTGACTTAGATTTCTTTGTAATTCGTTTAGACCTTGGTCTACCGTTGTCAAATCCAGCATTACCAAAAGGTTCAAGATGGATTTTCCAATCAAGACATGCGCTAAATGAAGAAATTGATGCTGCAGGGTTGAGTACTTCAGATGTACCAAAACCATTTATACCTATTTTACACTTCGGTATAGGATATCCATTCTAGACGGAAATCAAATAAAAGAAAATTAGAATAAGTGCTTTTCTGCGTGGTAGGATGATCTTACCAACGGACCACTTTCAACATATCTGAATCCCAAGCTCAAAGCATATTCTTTGTACTCTTCGAATCGTTCTGGAGTAACGAATTCAGCAATTGGTAAATGTTTTGTTGTTGGTTGTAAATACTGTCCTAAAGTAACGATATCAACATCAACAGATCTAAGATCGTCTAATGTTTCAATTATTTCATCGTGAGTTTCACCCAAACCAAGCATGATTCCAGATTTTGTTCGCATTCCTCCTTTTTTCAGACGGAATAAAACTTCTAAACTGCGGTCATATTTTGCTTGTATGCGAACTTCTTTGGTTAGGCGACGAACTGTCTCCAAATTATGAGAAACAATTTCTGGAGCAACATCAATGATGTTTTGTAAGTTTTCCCACTTTCCAGCGAAATCAGGAATCAATGTTTCTAATGTTGTACCAGGAGATTGTTTACGGATCGCTCTAACAGTTTGAGCCCAAATTTCCGATCCACCATCTTTTAAATCATCACGATCAACAGAAGTAACCACGGCATGTTTTACACCCATAGTTTTTACACTATGAGCCACGCGACCTGGTTCAAATTCATCAACCTCATCAGGTTTTCCAGTGGCAACAGCACAGAATCCACAAGAACGTGTACAGATATTACCCAAAATCATAAAAGTTGCCGTTCCTTCACCCCAGCATTCACCCATGTTTGGGCAATTCCCACTTTCACAAATGGTATGAAGTTTATGTTCGTCAACTAAAGAACGTACCATACGGTAATTTTCTCCCGTTGGAAGTTTTACGCGCAACCAACTTGGTTTTTTAATACGTACTCTTGATTCTTGAATATCTTTATTCTGGTCCATCTACACGTGTTGATTATAATAAATCGGAATACAAAGTTAAGAATAAAATCTATTTTATTCCACGGCGTTTTTTTATGGCTTCGTAAGCTTCTTGGATTGACTGAAATTTTTCTTTTGCCCCTTTTTGAAAATCTTCGCCCATCTGAGCAACTTTATCAGGGTGAAATTTAACCGCCATTTTGCGATATGCTTTCTTTACTTCGTCATCTGTAGCGTTTTCCTCTAAACCTAAAATTTTGTAATCAGAATCCACATTTCTATAAAACATGTTTTTCACTGATTCAAAATCGGCTTGCGCAATTCCCATCATAGATGCAATCTGCGTGATAACGTTTAATTCCGAATTGGAGACATCTCCATCTGCTTTTGCAATTCCGAAAAGATAGTGAACAAGTTGTAAACGTGATTCTGGTCGCAATTGAAGTCTTACATCTGAACAAATCTGCGTTAATGGAATATCATTATCGAGGTAGTTTTTTAACGTCTGCAAATGAGTTCCGCTGAATTGATCGCCAAATTGGTGACGTAAAAATTCTTTCACATATGACAGTTCCACTTTTAATACTTTTCCATCAGCTTTCATAACGGCAGCCGAAAGCGCCATTAAAATGGTTGGAACATCTGCAGCTCTGTTGCTTCGCGATTGATAGTAGTTAAAAATATCTTGTGCACTTCTACCTTGTTGTTGACCACCTTGTCGTTGTGCATTTTTTGCACGCTGCTGCGAATCAAAGATTCCTCCAATGATGTATCCAAACAAAGCACCAAAGACACTTTTAGTTAAGAGGTAACCGATAAATCCAAAAATAAGTCCGAACAATTTCTATTTTTTTGACAGTTTAAGTTGCAAAAATAACCGTTTTTATGGAAGGATATTCTTAAAAATAGCTAATGCAGCCATATTTCGTACTAAAACAAAAAATCCCACTTCTAAGAAATGGGATTTTGAAAAATATAAAGGTTATGCTTAACCTAAGAATGGATATTTGTAATCTGTTGGCGTAACAAAAGTTTCTTTGATTGTACGAACAGAAACCCAACGAAGTAAATTCATTGCCATTCCAGCTTTGTCGTTCGTTCCTGAACCTCTTGATCCACCAAATGGTTGTTGACCAACAACTGCTCCAGTTGGCTTGTCATTGATGTAGAAATTTCCTGCTGCATTTTTCAATGCTTCAGTTGCTTCAATGATTGCATAACGATCCTTAGCCATAATTGAACCTGTCAATGCGTATTCAGATGTTTCATCTACAAGTTTCAATGTTTCAGCATATTTTTCAGCATCGTAAACGTAAATTGTTAAAACTGGACCAAAAATTTCTTCTTCTAATGTTTTGAATTTCGGATTAGATGTTACGATAACAGTAGGTTCAATAAAATATCCTTTTGTACCATCATAATTTCCTCCAACTACGATTTCAGCATCAGCTGCTTCTTTCGCAAAATCGATGTATGAGCTAATTTTGGTAAAAGCTTTCTTATCGATAACAGCATTGACAAAGTTTGAAGTATCTTCAGGTGATCCCATTTTCATGGAAGAAACTTGCTCTACTAAAATACGTTTCACATCATCCCATAAGTTTGAAGGAACGTACGCTCTTGACGCAGCAGAACATTTTTGTCCTTGGAATTCAAACGCTCCTCTCGATAATGCAGTTGCAACCTCTGCCGCTGCAGCTGATTTGTGAACCATTACGAAGTCTTTTCCTCCAGTTTCTCCAACAATACGAGGATAAGATTTGTATTTATCTAGGTTTTCACCAATGTTTTTCCATAAACCTCTAAATACTTCAGTTGATCCAGTAAAGTGGATTCCACCAAAATCTTTGTGTTTGAAAATTACCTCTCCAGCAGTTGGTCCGTCGATAGTTACCATGTTTATTACACCATCAGGTAAACCTGCAGCTTTGAATAATTCCATGATTACTTGTGCAGAATAAACTTGAGATGCCGCTGGTTTCCAAACTACAACGTTACCCATCAATGCTGGTGCAGCACATAAGTTTGCACAAATTGAAGTAAAGTTAAATGGAGTGATTGCATAAATGAATCCTTCCAATGGTCTATATTCAACCTGATTCCAAACTCCTGGAGATGAAATTGGTTGATCTTTGTAAATATCTGTCAAATATTGAACGTTGAATCTAAAGAAATCGATCATTTCACATGCAGCATCAATTTCTGCTTGAAATACATTTTTAGATTGTGCCAACATTGTTGCAGCGTTCATTTTATCTCTGAATGGTCCAGCCAACAATTCTGCTGCTCTTAGAAATATAGCTGCTCTTTGTTCCCAAGGAGTGTTTGCCCATTCCTTGCGAGCATTCATTGCTACTTCAATCGCTTTAGAAACATCTTGTGCACTTCCTTGATTGTAATGACCTAGTACTTTACCATGATCATGCGGCGGACTCATCGGGCGCTTGTCATTTGTTCTAACTTCCTCCGAACCGATGTACATAGGTATATCGATTTGAGGTTGATTGTAAAGTTCTAAATATTTATCTATCAATTTTTTATGCTCGTTTGTGCCTGGAGCGTAAGCTCTAACTGGTTCGTTGATCGGAACCGGAACTTTGAAGAAAGCGTTTGCCATAATTTTTTCTTGCAAAAGTAATGATTGTTCCTTATTCTTGCAATAATTACTTCCATAGATGCAGCTAAAATTAATTACAGTTAAGTCATTGTTATTCCTAGTCTTACTAGTGAGTTTGAGCTTTTCTGTATTTGGCAATTCTTATCAAACTTTGCTGTCAGCCAAAAACATTGATGAAAAGTGTAATTTATCGGAGCAATTGGTTGAAGGATATTTAGCATCAAATATTGACTCAGTTAAAGAAGTTGGTGAACACTTATTGATTGCATCAAACAAAGCCCAAAATAAATTAGGGATCAATTTGTCTTATTATTATCTTGGAAATTATCTTATACGTGTTTCCAAAGAGCAAGATGGAATGGAACTACTAAGAAAAGCTCGAAATTATTTTTTAGGTGTTGAAGATTTTAATAAAGTAACTGAGATAAGCAACGAAATCGGTAATGGTTACAATTATTTAGGAAATTACGCAGAAGCATGTAAGTGGTATGAGCAGTCTCTAAAGTATGGAAAATTGGCGACTGAAGAGAGTGTAGTAAATTTAGCTCAGATAAATCTTGCACAGGCATTGCTTTCAATGGAAAGATACGATGAAGCTAAAACACACGCGGAGGAATACCGTGATTGGGTTTTAAAGTTGGAAGCCTTAAAGAGTTGTGCAAATGCTTACGCAGTTTTAGGTGACATAGAATTACAACAAGGAAATTTCAATAGTGCTATTTATTATTTTGACCAATGTTTTCGTTTTTCACAACGAGGAGGTGATGTGATGGGTAAAAGTCACGCCTATACCAATATTGGAATCGTTAAGTTTTTGGAAGGTGAACTGGAAGAAAGTGAGCAATTTTTTAAAGATGCTCTAGGTTTTAGGTTGAAGTTAAATAATATTGCTTTGATCTGTGAAGCTTACCTCAATTTTGGAGGAATTAAATTTGAAAACGGTGATATGGAAGCAGCTATTGAACAATATAATTTAGGTTTAAAAGTTGCAGAAAAAAATAAGCGTTACGCCGATGCAATAGAATTTTTGGAAGCTTTAAAAGAGGCCTACATGATATATGATGTCGAGGAAATTGAGGCAGTAAATCGCCAAATTGAAGAACTGTCAAAGAAGAAGAGATTATTTGATGCGAATTTCATGCCTTTTAGTAATCTTTTAGCAAAAGAACTAAAGGCGAGTGAACGGATTCGTAAAAGTGGTTTTGTAAATATGGGGAATAAGTTTCCCTTCTATATGGGGGCTATCGCACTGTTTATTGGATTTATTTTTTTAGCCGTAAGAAGAAAAGTAGCGAGGTAATAAGGAAATAGAATTCAATTTCTTATCTTTAAGGAGGACTCATAATTTTATGGAAGTTTATAGCTTTAGTATTTTGGAATTTGGAAGATCTTTTTTCCCATTTCAACTCTTAATCTCGCATTTTAAGCACAACCTAGTTGGAGTAATTACGTGGTTATTCTTTTTTCTAATTGTTTCAGGTAAAATTGGATCTAAGTTTGGATTACACATGCTCTTTTATTCTCCTGAATATCTTGGTCGCGTATCATTTTGGTCCTTCGCTTTGCTGGGCTTTGGCTTTGGTGCATTAATTATGGCGTTTAACAGCTATTCCTATAGTAAAATTGGGAAACGGTTTCCATTCCTAACTTTCCTCAAGCGTCCATTTTACCGCTTCTGTATTAATAATGCAATGATTCCCTTACTGTTTGTTATATATTATTTATTCAAAATGATTCAACATCAATGGATAGAAGAGTTTGCTACAGTTTTAACGGTTTTTATCTACAGCATGGCATTTTTGAGTGGATTGCTCTTGTTTGTTTTCTTTTCGTTAACCCTCTTTTTTCCGCTCTTTAACCGTATTCGATTGATCAACTTTATTCCTGATAAAGATGGTATTTATCCATTTGAAACGCTTTATCGCAAACCAGAAGGTACTTGGTATAATAGCATCATTGCAAAAGCTGATCGAAGATTTCTGTATTTTGGATATAAGTTTAAAGTTTACCTCAGTCGACCAGTAGATCATATCGATGATGCAATTGTTCAAAAGGTACTGAATAGAAATAGGATTAATACGACATTCTTTGAATTGGTAACTGTATTATTATTTATAGGTATTAGTTTACTTGCAGACTATAAGTTGTTTGAAATCCCTGCTGGAATGAGTATTATTCTGCTTGTTACTTTATTATTTATGCTGTATTCAGTTTTGCAAACTTGGATGCGAAAATGGACACCACTTGCGTTCATTTCATTGGTTTTGTTAATGAATTATTTAAGTGTGAATAGTTCGTATTTTTCATATCGAAATTACGCTTACGGATTAGATTATCAAAAGCCTGATCGTCCGGAATACTCCATTTCTATGATTGCCAAATGTGCCCAACTTGAAAGCGACAAGGCAGTTTCTCCTTCCTATCAAAACTATATTGAAATGTTGGACAATTGGAAGAAGCAAACAGGTGTGGATAAACCTAAATTAGTTATCGTTAATTCTTCTGGAGGTGGTTTAAGAAGTGCGCTTTGGACTTTTGGTTTATTGCAAAAATTTGATCAAGAGTTCAATGGGCAATTTAAGAAGTACATACATCTTTATACGGGTGCCTCGGGTGGAATGATAGGTGCGAATTATTTTAGAGAATTGTGTTTGAGAAATCAGTTTGGTGAAATTGATAATCTTTATTCGAAGAAGTACATGGATAACTTAGGTAAGGATATGTTGAATAAATTG
>Ga0233377_1000161_pt1 | contig 39287 bp, 26 predicted proteins | sample ElkDunMinimDraft_6_FD_191540 | JGI IMG/M metagenome (GOLD analysis project Ga0233377, IMG submission 191540) | Fecal eukaryotic communites from dung pellets of Tule Elk in California, USA - Elk Dung E36 | ecosystem: Host-associated > Mammals > Digestive system > Large intestine > Fecal | place...
TGTTTCACTAGCTAGATTAACTTTTCCATTGAATAGGGCAGGGAAATACTGTGAATTTACCCTTCCTGGCGTTGCAAATCCTAAGTTTTCAGCTGCCGTGTACCAGTTTTTAGCATCTTGCGTTGGTAACTTTGGATCTCTTCTTTCCAATGATTTTCCATCCTTGCTATCTAGTAAACGGTAATGCCACTTATCACTGTATTGAACTTGGTCCATTACCAACTCTATGGTGTCATTTTCTGTAATTATTGGTGCTGAAATAACAACACTTCCTGCATCATTTGGCATAGATGCTAAACTTAATTGGTAGAACTTTCCGATAATTGTAGCTGGATAATTTGTTATTACATGTGATGAATCACCACCAATAACAACATAGTCGTTTGGCATTAAGAAATAATTGGAAGTAATTACTTTTTTATCAGTAACCACACCATCAGCAAGTCGACCGATGCTAAAGTTTTTAAGATTGATTACTTTGTTGGATTGATTGAAAAGTTCCACCCAATCGCTTCCTCCAGCAAGTGGATCAAACAGAATTTCATTTAAAACAATGTCGCCAATTGAAGCGGGACTTTCCAGTACAAAACTTCCGATGAGTGTACCACTATTTCCCCAACAATCATTAATGTTATCTAAAGTATAATTGTAAATAGTACTTGGTGTTAATTCATCCTGAAATTCGATTTGAAAGGATGCGTTTAATGTTGAACTGACAATTCTATTTGCTTCCAAAAGTGTTGGTGTAATTGTAAAATTTGAATTTAGAATTGAGGTGGAAGTCAATGGTTCGTTTGCTATTATTTCAATTTTATTTGTACCAATTACTGTTGTACCAATTATAAATGGTGCACTTGTATCTGGTGTTAAGTCGTAAACTGAATTCTGTGATCCTGGCGTTCCTCCATTAACATTAATTGATGCACGCCAATTGGTAGATTGCGAACAAGGAGCTTGTGGGTTGATTAATTCTAATGTCCAACCTCCATCTTTTTTCGTCATGTCTTGATACCACGATGTTGAATAGGAAATTTTGTCGAGTTCCAAACCAGAATTGTCCTGTAAAACTACGTCATCACTTGTATTTCCTAAGCTTGGAAAGCTTGTTACGCCGACAGCATTTGTAAATTCACTCACTGCACTTGATGGACAAAGTACTTTGTATTCTCCTGGTGCCAACCATGCAGATTGAATCGTTCCAAAACTTGAATTATCGCCCAATTTCCATCCCGTAATATTGAATGTTTTGTTGCTTTTATTATAAATTTCTACAAATTCTACTTCTGGCAACCCTATTACTGGAGTTGGGTCTATCATCACTTCATTGATAATTATATCCCCAACGGCTGGAATTCCTGGAATCATAAAAGTTCCACTTGCTGAACCGCTGTTACTTGAACAATCTGTAATCGAACTTAAAGTTATTGCATATGAAATTCCTGTTTCAAGTGACTCTACAAAACTGATTTGCATTGTTTGAGTCAATGTTCCAGTTATTGTTCTGTTGGCAATTGTTAAATTGGGATTGATGTCTATCGGAGTTGTTGTTAAACTTACTGCATCAACTAATTCATTAAATTGAATGTTAATTTCATTAGCATTTAAAACATTGATTGCTGTTATTGTAGCTGGTACTTGATCTGGAGTGATATCGAAAACAGAATTTTGAACGCCTGGCGTTCCACCCATCGCATCAATTGACGCTTTCCAATTGGAACTATTTGAACAATCAAATGCCGTGTTTATCCGTTCGATTGTCCAGCCACCATCTATTTTACTAGCATCTTGGTACCAATCTGTTGTGTAAGATAAAAAGTCCAATTGAAAACCAGTATTGTCTTGAATTTTCACCTCATCTGTAGTGTTATTTAAACTTGGAAAACTCACAACACCAACTGAATTCGGAAAACTTGCAATATTAGCCACTGGGCAAAGAATTTTATATTCACCAGGTAATATCCATGCATTTTGAATGGTACCGAAGGTTGCGTTGTCTCCCAATTTCCATCCATTCAAGTTGAAAATTTTGTTGCTAAGGTTGTGTATTTCTACAAATTCAAATTCTGGAAGTCCCACGGACGGTGAAGGATCTGGAAAAAATTCAGTTATTACAATATCTCCTAACGTTGGGGTTTCAGCAATTAAGTAATCAAATGATAAAGATTGCAAATTAGAAGTATTTGAAAATAAATCTTCGATAGCTGTAGTGCTTAACGAGTAATTAGATCCGTTTGTAAGTGGCGCGGCTAAATTGATTTGAACTGATGTTGGCATTGCTACATTTTGCACAACAGAAGTAATTGCAATTGTTGGCGTAATAGAATAATTAGCTAATGTTTCTGCCGATAATTGTGTAATAGGTTCCGAGTAAGTTAGGGTTAAAGTACTAGCATCAACAACAGTGATCGACGTCATTGCTGGTGCGTCTGTATCTACAATTTCATCACCAATATAAACATTGTCGAGGTAAAATCTAGTTGAATTGGTCGCTGTATAAACGCATAGATAGCCAAAATTTGTACCTACAGGCGCTGTTATTTCATTTCCATTTACTGATGCAGAATAATTTGTTCCTCCAGTAAAATCTACATTAAGAATCCAATTTCCTGTTGCAGATCGTTTAATTTGAATTCCTGTTGAAAAAGCAGCAGCTATTGTTCCATCGGTTGTTGAACAGATTGTTGTTGTCGTGCCACCAGAGCGTTGCATCAAGCGAATCGCGTCTGTCGCATTGGCTTCTCCTAATTGCAAGTAAATTCCATCTGGGTTGGTGCTTAAGTCAGTGCTTGCAGTAGTTAAGTAAATTCTTCCGTAGTTTGTTCCAGATCCAGCAAAATTTTGACGAACCCAAAACTTCCATTCTTTATCATCAAAATTTGATAGTAGATGAGGTGTGTGCAATTGGGACGTCGCAGCGACTGTATTGTTTAATTGTAATTGAGAATTTGTATTGATCATGAAATCAGCTGCTGAACCGCTCCATGTTGGATTGTTCGAGAAATCTCCATCAGAAAAATCATCTTGTACTTGGGCATTCGAGAAAGAGCAAACAAGCAAAATAAAAATGAATTGTAACAATCCAATTTTTAACTGAGATTTAGTACTGCTAATGTTATGATTTTTCATACTGTTGTAGTGTCTTTATTGATGCTAAAGTAGTAAATTCGCTTGATTAAATAAAGTTAAATTTAAGGAGTTATGAGAATAGCAGTTGTTGGTGCCACAGGAATGGTTGGAACGGTGGTAATGCAGGTTTTACGTGAAGAAAATTTTCCTATTACTGAATTAATTCCCGTTGCTTCAGAAAAATCTGTTGGTCAGATCATAAATTTTGGTGGAATGGATTGTCCAGTTGTTGGTTTACAAGCAGCTGTTGAAATGAAGCCAGATATCGCTATTTTTTCAGCTGGAGGTGATACTTCATTGGAATGGGCGCCAAAATTTGCTGCTGCAGGAGTTACTGTTATCGATAATTCTTCTGCTTGGCGAATGGATCCTACTAAAAAGTTGGTAGTCCCAGAAGTGAATGGAGATCTTTTAACGAAAGATGATAAAATCATTGCCAATCCAAATTGTAGCACGATTCAGTTGGTTATGGTTCTTGCTCCTTTGCACAAAGCTTTTGGAGTGAAGCGTGTGGTAGTTTCTACTTACCAATCTATTACTGGAACAGGGGTAAAGGCTGTTCAGCAAATGGAAAATGAACGAAATGGCATCAATGCTGAAATGGTATATGCATATCCAATCGATAAAAATTGCATCCCTCATTGTGATTCTTTCCTAGATAATGGGTACACCAAAGAAGAGATGAAATTGACGAATGAAACAAAGAAAATTTTAGCTGATTCAATCAAAGTATCTGCAACAGCTGTGAGAGTTCCTGTAGTTGGTGGACACTCAGAAGCCGTTAATATTGAATTCGAGAATGAGTTCGATTTAAGTGAAATTCGCAAAATTTTACACAATACTACGGGAATTACATTGAAAGATGATCCAACGACCAACACGTATCCAATGCCAAAATATGCAGAAGGTAAGAATGATGTCTTCGTTGGTAGAATTCGTAGAGATGAATCTCAGGATAAAACAGTAAATATGTGGATTGTCGCTGACAATTTACGTAAAGGTGCTGCGACGAATGCAGTTCAAATTGCAAAATTACTTTTAGATAGAAAATTGATTTAAAAGCTTTAAATCGCAAAAATAAATCATTTATTACGAAATGGTGTTGATTTTTTTTAGAGTTGGCACCATTTTCATTTAAAGATGATCTGGCTCAATGTGAATCAAAACATTTCCTAATTCTGGTAATTCATGCATTAACTGATCTTTCAATCGATGTGAAATATCATGCCCTTCACGTACTGTAATTGTTCCATCAACTACCGCATGAAGATCTACCAAATAGTAGATTCCTGTTTTTCTAATAAAACATTTTTCTGTTGTAATAATCTCATCTACTTCTAAAGCAATTGCCCTAATTTTTTGTTCTAATTCATCATGTGTATGTTCGTCTAATATTTCGCCTAATGCTGGTCGAAATATTTTATAACAGTTGTAGACAATGAAAATTGATGCAAAGAGTGCTGCCCAGTCATCGGCACCTTCAAAACCTTCACCGAAAAACAGCGAAATCGAAATTCCAATAAATGCAGCAACTGAAGTTATCGCATCACTTCGATGGTGCCATGCTTCCGCTCTCAAAGATGTGCTATTTAGTTTAACTGCTTTTCTATAGACATATTGATAAGTCACTTCCTTCCAAATTATGATGCAGCCAAGAACTATCAATGTCCATGCTTTTGGTCCCTCATGTGGATTTCTGATGTTTTCAATACTTTCCTTTGCGATAAAAACAGCTGTAAATAGCAAAATTCCGACAACTATAAACGTGATGAGTGGTTCAATTCGTCCGTGCCCATAAGGATGGTTTTTATCTGGCGGACGACTACCATATCTTAATCCGAGTAAGACGATAAAAGAGGAAAAAACATCTGTGAGTGATTCTGTAGCATCTGCGATTAGCGCGTATGAGTTTCCAAAGACACCTGACAATCCTTTTATCAGCGCTAAACATAGGCTTCCAAAAATTCCGAAGTAAACAGTTTTTCTAGCTTCTTTATGTGTGTTGCTAACTTGCGAGTGGTTGTGTCCCATTTAGTTGCGTTTGGAGAGTAAAATAAGTTAATTTTTGATAGCAATCAAAATTAAAAAGGGATTCCAACGTGGAATCCCTTCAGTTTTATTTCTAATTGATTTTATAGTGTTGAAGGACAAACAAAATTTGTCTTTGCAATATCTGTGTTTTTAATTGCACCGTATCCTCCTGCAACATCAATTAGGTTTTTATAACCTTGTTGCATTAAAAGGGAAATGGCAATAACACTTCGGTATCCTCCAGCACAATGCACATGATACGTGGTGTTTTTATCCAATTTAGTTAAATCATCATTCATGTAATCCAACGGGTAATGCATAGCGTTTTCAACGTGTTCACTTTGCCATTCTCCTGGTTTACGAACGTCAACAATAGTGCAATTCTCCGTTGCTGCTAATTCATCAGCTGAAATGGATGTAATGGTGTTCAATTCTCCATCCCAAGAAGAAACGCCACCTTTAAGATAACCCACAGTATAATCATAACCTACGCGCGCTAAACGTGTAACGGTTTCTTCTTCTTTTCCTTCAGGTGCAATTAATACAATGCGTTGTTTGATGTCTGTAATTAACGCTCCAACCCACATTGCAAATTGTCCATTTAAACCAATAAATAACGAATTTGGAATAAATCCTTGAATGAATTCTGCTTGTGTTCTTACATCCAAAATCAATGCGCCATTTGCAATTTCAGACTTAAATTCATCAACAGTAAGCGCTTTTGTTCCTCTTGCAATTACTTCATCGATGGAATCATAACCATTTTTGTTCATTGCGGCATTCAATGGGAAATATGCTGGTGGAGGTAAAATACCTGTTGTAACTTCTTTAATAAATTCTTCCTTCGTCATGTCAGCACGCAACGCATAATTTGTGCGCTTTTGATTTCCTAATAAATCCTGCGTGTCCGAACTCATGTTTTTTCCACATGCAGAACCCGCTCCATGCGCTGGATAAACCATGATGTCATCAGCTAAAGGCATAATGCGCGTGCGAAGCGAATCGTACAGCATTCCAGCTAGATCTTCTTGTGTTAAATCACTTTTAATTGCCAAATCTGGTCGACCAACATCGCCTAAAAATAAGGTATCGCCTGTAAAAATTGCAGTTTCTTTTCCTTCAGCGTCAATTAGTAAATAACATGACGATTCTGGCGTATGTCCTGGAGTGTGTAACAAGCGTAAAGTTAAATCACCCACTTTAAATTCTTGGTTATCTTCTGCAATAAGGCAATCAAATGCAGGACTTGCTGTTGGACCATAAACTATTTCAGCACCAGTTTTACGTGCTAAATCAATGTGACCAGAAACGAAATCAGCATGAAAATGCGTTTCAAAAATATATTTAATCGTTGCGTTGTTTTCTTTCGCTAACTGAATGTATTGGTCTACTTCACGTAATGGGTCGATTACGACAGCTTCACCTTTGTGTGAGATGAAATAAGCTCCTTGAGCCAAACATTTGGTATATAGTTGTTCTATTTTCATTTGTATGACATTTAATTTTTGACAATAGATTTGTAGACAAAATACGATAATTTTACTTTTCTAAACTATGATTTTCGTCAACTTCTTTTAAAACTTTTACTACTAATCGAAGCAATATGTAAGTGCTTCAGTTGTAAAGTGTAATAATTAAGATCTAAAAGGAAACATGTTCTAATCTCAAGTCTAGTAACTACAGCTTCCCAGCTACAGCATCGTTTATTTGTTCAATATAATTTAGAATCTTTTCGCGACCAAAACCAGATTCACTTGAAGTGGTAAACATTGGAGGTAATTCCACCCAATCTTTTGCCATTTCTTTCTTGTACTTCGCTAAATTTTTCTGCAAAGCCGACGACGATAACTTATCAATTTTTGTAAATACCATTGAAAAAGGAATTTCCTTCTCTCCACACCAGTTCATAAATTCTAAGTCTATTCGTTGTGGTTCCAAACGGCAATCCAACAATACGAATACATTTAATAATTGCTTGCGTTGTGTCAGGTATTCTGAAATAAATTTTTCAAAAGATGCGCGTGAAGTTTTTGAAACTTTAGCATAACCATATCCCGGTAAATCCACGATATACCACTCTTCATTGATTAAAAAGTGATTGATTAATTGCGTTTTTCCTGGTTTCCCCGATGTTTTAGCCAATTTTTTTTGCTCAGTCAACATGTTTATTAATGATGACTTTCCAACATTTGATCGACCGATAAATGCATATTCAGGCATATTGCCATCAGGACATTTCTTGTGTTCTGTATTTGATATCGCAAAAACTGCGGATTTGATTTTCATGGTGCAAAGGTAGTAAATTCGAAGAAATTTGTTGGTAAATATTTGTTAGTTAGATTATCCTATTTTTGAATGCATTTCAACTTATTTATAAACTCGAAATTTATAATACATTTGCTTTATGAAACGCATTTTCGATATCCTTTGTTCAATTGTTATATTGACTTTTTTCTTTCCTTTTGGACTTGTTTTAAGTTTGTTAATCGCACTAGAAAGTCGGGGAGGAGTTTTTTACCGTCAAGAACGAATTGGGAGAAATGGTGTTCCTTTCAAATTATTTAAGTTTCGTTCTATGCGAAAAGATGCGGACAAAAGCGGAAAATTAACCGTTGGAATGCGTGACTCTAGAATTACCAAGACAGGTTTGTTTATCCGTAAATATAAGTTAGATGAATTTCCCCAATTTATAAATGTGATTATCGGTGATATGAGCATTGTTGGCCCGCGACCAGAAGTTCGCGAATACACAGATTTGTACACGGAAGATCAACGTCAAATCTTAAATGTTCGACCAGGAATTACAGATTTAGCGTCTTTAGAGTATTTCGAAGAAAATGAATTGTTGGGAAAATCTGCAGATCCTCAAAAAACGTACATCGAAGAAATTATGCCAGCAAAAATCGAGTTGAATAAGCGTTATTTAGCTAATCCAACGCTGACGAATGACTTGAAAATTATGTGGGCTACGTTCTTGCGAATAATTCGTTAATGCATAAAAATTGCCACAACAAACCCCAAAATAATACTGATTAATTTTACGAAGTTGAACTTGTGATTTTCACTTGTTTCAAAGATGATTGTTGTAGAAATGTGTAAGAACATACCAACAACAATTGCCAAGATGATATCGAAATTCAAGGAGTTAAGAACTGATTCTGAAAAAATTCCTGTGATTAATCCTAGAGGCGTTGTCACGGCAAACAATACAATAATCAACCAAATTGTTGTTTTTTTGATGTTAGCCGAAACTAAAAGTGTCATCAAAGCAATAGAAACTGGGATTTGGTGGAAAATGATTCCCATCAAAAGTGTGTTGTTTGAACCATGGTGATGTGTAGTTGCTAACTCGTAACCTGTAAATGGTGCGGCTAAAGGAATTCCTTCCAAGAACGAGTGAATTGCTAAAGCGATCAAGATTCCCCAAGGAATTTTTCCGTGACCATGATGGTGAATATGCCCATGTTCGATTCCACCCGAGAAAAATTCTAACAGTAATTGAATCAAAAAGCCAAGTAAAATATACAATCCTATATTGTGATCAGCATGGTGATATAATTCTGGTAAAAAGTGAATAAAGGCAATTGAAAGCAAGAAACCACCACTAAATGCTAGGAGCATCTTGATGATTTTTTGCTTATTTGCGTTTTCTAAAACTGCTACAAGAATTGCTCCGGAGAACACCGAAGCCAATAATGCCAATAACGTAAATCCTATTTCCATCAAACTTTTTGAGCGATAAGGATTAGTCTATCTGAAGTTGTTTCTTCAAAAGATCCCAAATCGAAGTCACCAAAGGTACGAATAATATTAAATCCACAATGTTGCAATAAGGTGCTAAAATCTGCTAATTTTAATGCTTGCACACGTTCCATGTATTTATGTGACGTTCCATCAGCTTCAAATGCAATGTGTTTAAAGATGTGGTTGCCGTCATATTCTCTTGATATGTTAAATGTGATATCGTCTTCAACCTTTGTTTCAGAAGTTACTAAGTTGGCAACTACTTTACTTGCGTTCATGAAATCGATCACTAAAATTCCATTGGGATTTAGCGTTTCATGGACAGCAAGCAAAACGCGTAGATTATCTTCCATTGAATCGAAGTATCCAAAACTTGTAAAAAGATTGAATACTGCGTCAAACTTTTGATTAGGAATGATTTTTCTCATGTCATGCACTTGAAATTGCAAATGTTCATTCGAAAAACTTTCTGCTTGTTCAATGCTGTTTGGTGATAAGTCTACTCCAAGAACATTGTATCCGTGCGTAAACAAAGTCATGGAATGTCGTCCTTTTCCACAAGCTAAATCGAGCACTTTGCTCCCAAGAGGAAGTTGTAAATTTTCAACTAGATTATCGATAAAGCGCTCAGCTTCTTTGTGATCTCTATTTTTATACAAGGAATGATAATACGAAGTATCAAACCATGACGCGAACCATTCTGTTTTTTCCATATGTACAAATATAGGAAACCCATGATTTAATTGCATTATTAAAGCACTTGAAACTGCAGTAGATATAGAGTTAATTGAAGATTTTTTTAAAAAAAGTGTGTTTTTGTTTGGAAGTGGAGATTTAATGCGTAACTTTGCACCCTCAAAACAGAACATCGTTTTTGATTCCGTAGCTCAGCTGGTAGAGCAATACACTTTTAATGTATGGGTCCTGGGTTCGAGCCCCAGCGGGATCACAGAAAAGAAAAAGCTTCAAGAAATTGAAGCTTTTTTTGTTTTTGTTGAGCGCTACATTCTAATCTCTTCTTAATAGATTATTAACTGGTTTTCTATTTTCTATCTTTGTTTGAAATTTATTCCCATGTATCAAAGTTCCTTTTTTCAAATTAGCGATCGACCAACACCTGAAATTATTGATTTGTTAACTGAGGTAACATTAGGTACAACTGGAATTCGATATAAACATTTGGATACAGCACAGCGGGTTTATACCGTTGATAATCCCTTGTTTTTTCATTTAAAGAGAAGAGATAAGGTATTAGCAAATCTTACATTTTGTCAGCGTGGTGATAATTGGTATATCCGTTATTTTGCTTTTCGAACTGCTTTGCAGCGCACTACAGATACAAAAACGGAGGATAAGAGTAACAATTTATTAAAACGCGAAATTGAAGCATTTTTTCAAGTTGCATTTGCAGGTGATGTTAATGATATCAAGGTGAAGAATTTTTATGCGTTTATAGATCCAAAAAATGATCGCAGTAAATGGATGAGTCGTAATTTTCAATTTCAAACATTAGCTCAACTTTCAACTCAAACTTTTAGTAGATGGTTTGCCAAACAATCTCCTCGGTTTTCGGTTGTTGAAGTTCCAGATGAGGAAACAGTTGCTATGATTCGTGATCAATTTGAAAATCATGCTTTCTTTTTTGATTTTTACTTAGATAAAGATCCCGTGGCATTTATTAAAGATGATAAGGGGCAAATCCTTGCTTTTGCTCGCTTATCTATCGCTCACTGGCATATAGAGAGTTTAGGTGGCAAGTTTGGTTCGCTTAAAGCTAAAATTGTTTCCAATACGCCTGTTTTAAATCGTTTGGTGAATCCAAAACTACATACTTTCAGTGTTCCCGATTCGGTGTATGTAAAAAACGATGATCCAAAAGTTTTGGAAGAATTATTTCAAAGCATAATTGCCTATCAAAAATCTAATATGCTCATTTGGTGGGTCGACAACACTGAACCATTGTATTTAAATGTTCAATCAAAGGTTAAATGGGGTCCGCTTCATCCAATTCTTGGTGTTTCACCTGTTGACATCGTTGTTCGTTCGGCTGATGATTCTTTTGTTAAGTTGAAAAAACCGCTTTACGTGGTTGGCTTGGATGCAATATAGCTTACGAAAATTGAATGTCAATTCGGCCCAAGTTGATTCCAGCAAATCCTGTTTGATTAATCATCACTTTTTTACCATCAAGATTTAGTTCTTCCACTGGTTTTTCTAAAAAAGTATGCGTGTGTCCACCTAAGATTATATCAATATTTCGAGTTGATTTTGCTAAAATGCGGTCGGAAACTTTTGTTGTATCCGTATATTCAAACCCAAGGTGCGACAAACAAATGATGAGGTCACACTTTTTTTCTTTTAATATTTTTGCTTCCTTGTTTGCACATGCAATTGGATCAAGGTATTTTGTTTCACCGAAATTTTGTGCAGGTACTAATCCTTCTAATTCTACACCGAGACCAATTAGGCCAATTTTAATTCCTCCTTTTTCAATGATGAGGTGTTTAATTGTTTCACCAGCTAATTCAGTTCTTGAAAAGTCGTAATTGGTACAAATAAATGGAAAGCTAGCGTGTTTTTTTGCGTTCTTGAAACCATTTAACGCAATGTCAAATTCATGATTTCCCATTGTGGAAGCTTCGTAGCCCATTTCCGACATCAATTTCATTTCCAGTATTCCTTTGTATTTATTGAAATAAGGAGTTCCTTGAAATAAATCACCGGAATCAACAAGTAAAACGTTTGTTTCTTCAGCTCTAATCTTTTGAATTTCATTGTAGCGCCAAACAACTCCACCACGATTTGGAAATTTTGAATGATTTGCTGGTAATGGATCTATTTGTGAATGAGTATCATTCGTATGAAGGATGGTCAATCTTATATTTTTTTTACCTTCCTTTTTAAACAATAGAGTAGGAGTTATAGCCAATCCACCTGCAACAACCATCGACTTTTTTACAAATTCTCTACGTTTCATTTTAATTCTATTCTAGGTGTTGGTTCACTCACTAAGGTTCCCTGATTTTTTGCTTCTTCAATTAAGCAATCACGCATTAAAATACCAGTATCGTTTTTTTCGATTGCTTTCTTGAAGAAATTCATTTTATCTCCTCCATTTGCCAAATAATCTGATGTAATGACTAAAAATTCTTTTGTTTCTTTGGAAACACCGTTGATAAGTAATTGTCCATCTTTCAGTGACGCATTTGCTATTGGTTCTCCTCCAGATTTAAGTAAATATTCTTGAATGTCGCTCAAAGATTCTATTGGCATTTTTACCCAAACAACTGTATTGTCAAAGGGCATTATTTTAAAGATGTCAGCTAATGTTACCGGTCCTTTGTTGATACTTGATCGAAGACCTCCAGTGTTTAATAGACAAACTACGGGAATGCTTAATCGCACGTGTTTTGTTTGATGCGTTAAGATTGCAGATGCAACCCAATTGTTTAAATTACCACTCGGTCGCTCAACGATGAAATTTGTATCAGCTTGAGCAATTATTAAGTTCATTTCTTGATCTAATGAATCTCTATATGGCGTAATTGATTCTTCCATATTCGAGGTTTGTTCTTCGCCTTTTTCTATAGGAATAAGTGTTCCTGTTTGATTAGCGATATAAATAGAAGAGCAGGCCATAAGACCTGCTCCCAAAAAACTTAATATTATAATTGAAAGTTTATTCATCTTCCAAATTTATAGTTTTATTCAATAATTACTTTTTTAGTAATTGATCCTTTAGCTGTAACTACATTAACTAAGTAAGTTCCTGCTGTAATTTCGCTCACTGGAATTGTTACTAAATTAGCGTTATTACCTTCTTTCGTTAAGATTGTTCTTCCTTGTAAGTCGATTAATTCAATTGATGTAATTGTTGCGTTATCGATTACTAAGTTTAAAGATTCTTTTGCAGGTACAGGATAAATGCTAATGTTTTTATCTGTCACCACTTCTTCAATTGACACGCTACCACATGCTTCCGCAATATAGCTCATGTTTTTGAAGTTGATATGACATGCAAAGTGTACTGAATCAATAAATGGATTTCTATTACCTTGAACACTGTAAATGTATTCATTACGAGCAATCTCGTAATCGTCTGGTAAATCTTGGAAGTGCCATTGTAAAATTACAGCTGGATCTTGTCCGTATGGCATTGTCCAAATACTAATTGTATCGCGGAATCCCCAGTTAAATCCATTTGTTGTATTATAAGATGATGCCATGTACATTAATGCGCGAGCAACGTCACCTTTAATTTCATCACGTGGTTCGTAAACATCTTGACCAACAGCGTTTGTACCTTTTTTAGTTCCAAGGTAAGTGTTGCTTGCATTTATAACATTTCCGAATGGGTAGTTACTTCTTACAGCATTTACATTTGGCATTCTTACTGGAAATAAGTTATGTTGATCTGCATAAACTGGTTTTTCAGGGTCGTTGTATGGATTTCCTGGCATCCAAGAGTGTGCGTAAACGTGCTCTCTTGAGAATTGTGCATCTGACCAAGTAAATGTTCCGTCGAAAACTTCTTTATGTCCTGAATACATACATTCGATATACGATCTACCATTCGTTGTATCTTTCAACGCGAAGTTGTTTACGTTTGTCTGTAAAAAGTTGTAATACGTAATGTATGTATGTGGGTTAATTACATTTCTTAGATCAGCTGGGAACGTTGCCGCATCTGTTGAAACAGCATTATAGAAATTTCCAATTTCTTGACCATTTGAAGTAACATTTGCAACAGTTGGATTGGTAGTTAAATAGTTCTCAATACCATTTGAACCGTTGAAAGCAAAAACTGCGAAATGGTAGTTTTGATTCGCAATAATTCCTCTTGGAGTGAAAGTTGTTGCTGAACCTACGTAAGCTACTTTTGCATTTCCAATTACATCACCTCTTTTGTAAGATTGACCATCTACAGGAACACCATTTACTGCTGCTCCGTTGTTCCATAAAACTAAGTATTGTGATGCACCATTAGATGTTGGGTATTCACCAATAATTTTGTAAGCTTTATTTGTTGTAAACGTGATTGAAGATGGATTAGCAGTTGGTTGTGTTGCGAAACCATCAGTACCAGCTGCTTGGAAATGGATAACATAGTTTGCCTCGTCTGCATCATTTGAAGTAATTGTTAACGTTGCATCTTGCGTTCCAGCTGTCGTTGGAGTAATCGTTAATGTGTATGGATTTGTTGAGTTTGGACCCAAGTTTCCTGTTGCAATGTTTGAAGTAAATGCAGATTGTTGTGCACCTGTTATTGCTACGTTGCTAACATTTAAATTTCCAACTCCTAAATTTTCAATTACAATTGTTGCAGATGTTGAAGCACCTAAATATGCTGTTGTTCCTGATAATTGTGTTGCTCCATTCACCAAAACATTGATTTCACGGTCTGGTGCTACATATGTAGTAATATCATTTAAATCACGAGGAATTAATTGATAATCTGCGTTGAATTGACTTACAATACCTGTAATAGAAACGGTTCCTGTTGGAATTGGTGTTCCATCAATGTTCGTAGAAGTATTGATTCTTACATTTAGGTTATTGGTACCGTTTGTAACTACAAGATTGTTACCAGTACCATTTGTAGGGAATGTACCAGTTGTTGTGAAGTTCACATTGTTTACCACAACTAATTGACCTTCCACTAATTCGTTAATGGCAGTAATTGGAACCGTTAAGGGTTGCGGTTGAATCACAGCTGGACCATGATTGATGTAAGTGGGGTTTCCACCCGCTTGGCCCGTACCGATTTCTAACAATCCACTAAATTCTGTTAATGGCCCAGTCACCGTAATGGAGTCACCTCTATTGATTGATCCTACTGATCCTCCATAAGCTGCGATTCCTGCAGTACCATCTTGCAGGTAACGAATTTGTCCAAATTCAGAACCATTAGTTACAACTCCAGAAACAGTTACTGTTGATCCTAAACTTGTATTTCTAGCAGTGGATATTGGAATTACTTGCGAAAAAGCGCTAATTGTTGAAAAAAGGCTTAATGCTAAAATTAACTTTTTCATTTTTCTTTAATTAAAATTGATAAGAGATAGACACGTTAAATGTTCTACCCATTCCGAAGAATACTCCAGCAGAGGCAGCATCAAATCCGCTTCCATTTTGGTTGTTTCTTGCGTCAGTAATATATTCTGTACCTAACACGTTAAATACGTTGGCACGGAATGACATTGCTGATGCTTTAAATCTTAAAGTATATCCTGCGTGTGCAGTCAATTGTCCATATCCAGGTATTCTCCATGATTCTTTACCACCATTATTTCCTGTTAATGAGAAAGGATCAAAATTAGAGTAGTAACGATCAAAGAATGTGTACTTCAATTTAACGTATGCATTTTTAAGAAATTCCCAACGAATTGATCCTGCATAAACTGATTGTGCAGCATCTCCTACGTGTACTCCAGTTGCGTCAAATGTAAATTTTGTTCCAACAACATCGATTGTCTCAGCTGATTGCCATGTCCAATCTCCGAAAGAGATCATACCTTCTAAAGTCAACTTTTTAGTAATGTGATACGCTGCATCTACTTCAACCCCCATGTGTAAAGCATCCATTCCATTTACGTTTGCACGAATAAAAGATGTGGGATCATCAGGATCTGGTACGTTAACACCAAAAGGGAAAGGTTTGTTTTTCCACATTGTGTAATATGCGTTGGCATTAACTGATACCTTTTTACTTCTAAACCCATATCCAAATTCAAACGCGTAAATTTTCTCATTTAAAATTTCTGCGAAATACTTGTTTGTATTGTTATCGATTACGTTGTTAAACATTGGTGTACGGTCTAAGTATCCAACATTTAAGAAGATATTTGAACGCTCTGTCATGTTAAAATTAACACCACCCTTTGCTGTATATCCAACCAACCATTTTGTTTCTGTTTGATTGTATTTCAATTCTTTTGAGTCGTGTGTGTACATTTTTCCATCATGCATTACAGGCGCGTCTTTTGCACCGATATAAATGATTGAATCACCTACATGTAACTCTTTTTTCTGGAAGTAATCAATTCCTTTATAGCTATTAGCTACAATTGAAACGTTTGCAAATGCATTCCATCTTCCTTTAGAAAATTCTGCTTGAGCAAAACCACCAATCCATTGCATTAATGCATCTCTATGATTGTGATAAGGTTCCCATCCGATTTTGTCTCCTACTCTTGCCATTGAAGTAGGTGAATTTTGATTTTGATTATTTACAAAATAATTTCCACCTAATAAATCTGTAATTTCTGTATAGTGTTCCCCTTTATAGTAACGGTAATCAACACCTCCTGCAAATGTCCAACTTGGAGAGATTTTCCAGTCAACTTGTGATACACCTCCAATCCACATGTGATTGTTCATTGCCGCAGACATTACTTGATTGGACTTGATTTCTGTATTACTATACAATGGGTCAATGTTTGGAGAAGTAACACCAAACGCAGTTTTTTGTTGATTATTTAAAACAATTTGATCCCAATTGATTGTACCATCCTCATTGTAAACAATCGCACCTGAGTTAAAAGCACGTTCACCACCACCACGACCAATAGATACGTATGCAGTGTTTGTCCAAGATAATTTGTCGTTTATTTTCCAGAAATCACGTAATGTAATTTGAGGTTTGTGATAAAAATTTCTTCTTTCAGCACGGACTTTAGTATTTCCGTTTGCGTCTGTGTAATGACCATAATGTTGGTTAAATCTCAATCCTAAATCTCGATCATCTTCACTTGCAATACCTAATTTGTCAGCATAATCAGTACTCCAATATCCAATTCTTTGATTGTAGGATCTTTGAGCGTGTTGCTGTGGTGCACCAAATGCACTTAAAGACAATACGTGATTTTTAAATTTCTTTTGAATTTTTGCGTAGTAGAATCCACCTTGTGTGAACAATCCATCTACCCATCCGTTACCTTGTTTGTATGATGCGTTTAATACTACGCCCCATCCATTTTTTAAAGTTCCTGATTTGTATGAAATGGAAGAACGAGTAAACATTCCAGATCCAAATTCTTGTTGCAATTTAACTTCTTGCTTACCAAATGCATTGTCAGTGATAATGTTCATTGTTCCTCCAACTGATGGCATAGCAAGTTTAGTTGCTCCTAGTCCTCTTTGAACTTGGATTTGTTGTGTAATTGCATCCAAACCAAACCAGTTTGACCAATATACCCAACCGTTTTCCATGTCATTTACCGGTACTCCGTCGATCATCATACCGACATTTCTTTGGTCAAATCCACGAATTGTGATACGTGCATCACCGTCACCACCACCTTGTTGAGTTGCGTGAACTCCAGGTTTTGAATTCAAGATCATTGGTAAATCTTGAGACCCTAGTTCTTCAATAATTTCTTTTTTGTCTAGAGTAGATACCGCTACTGGTGTTTTACGCTCTTGAACGATGTTTGCTACAACATTTACTTCATCAAGTTGTGCTTCTGCACCTAATGTTAAGTTTATAACTTGAGTTGGAGTTCCAATTTCAACTTTACTTGATTTTGTGTCATAAGTTGCCATTGATACTGTAACAGTATACTTACCATAAGGAACGTTTTCAATCGTATACATTCCCTCACCATCAGTTTTGGCTTTGAACGTTTCGTTAAACTGAACTAGTGCACCAATTGCTCCTTCGTTTGTTTCTAAATCGATTACTTTACCTGTGACAGTAGAAGTCTGAGAAAATGCGACTACTGATGTTGTCAGAAAACAGATAAATAAAAGTAATTGTTTCATACAAATTATGTTTGCCTTTTATATAGAAAAAACCCCCTATTGTTGCCAATAGGGGGAGATGTTTATTTACTTAACAATAACTTTTTGTGTAGCTGAACGACCACTAATATTTGTGATAGTAACCATATAAATTCCTGTTTTTTCTGATAAATCAAATGAAACAGTTGATTGAGTATTGTTTGAAATTGTCGTTATTTCTTGACCTAAAGAATTGTAAACTTCAATTTTAGCTACGTTTTCTAATCCTGAAATTGTGAAATTTCCTGAAGTTGGATTTGGGTAAATTTTGATGTTGTCTAAGTCTAATGCTTCAACTCCAACTGATGCTGGATCACATTCACATGCATGCCATCCTAAAGTTGACCAGTTTCCATCTACGATTAAATTTCCAGCTTGGTTGAATTGAGGTTGACCAAATTGATCCAAACGAGGCAATACTGCAGGAATTGTATCCCACTCCAATAATGGATTGAAAGTTAAGATGCTATTAATTGGTACTGGAGTTTGACCTTTTTTTATTCCTGGTTTACGAATCATGCTGTGATCTGCAGTTACTTCTTTATCCAATGGATTGTTACTTGTCATGTTGTAAGGTGCAACAGTAGACCATCCCAATGTTCCTTTAACAATGTTTTCTGGATTTTCTCCAATTTTTCCAAATATATCACAAAGTACATCATTGGTACCAAGTGGTGAATTTGCGTTTCCTTTTGCTAATAACAATGCGTCATTACCATTGAAGTACATCACATTGTTAATAGTGTAAGTAGGATTCAAGAAATGATTTGCTTTTGCTTGCAATTCGCTCCAAACCGGTGCAGTTTGACCTGATCCATTTGGGTTTCTTAAGTCAACCACATAAACAATCGTTTGTTTTGGTCCAACTGTACCTACTAATTGAATTGTTTTTGCTTCAGCCGTAGCGTTCTGTGCCGATGCTGTTAACGAACCGTTGCTGTAACGTTGCAAATAGTACTCAGACATGTTGATTGCAGCATCTGTAGGATTGTAAATTTCAATTGCTTTGTTATTACCAATTCCCTCTACATATTCAGAAATGAATATTTTTGAGCAATCTTGTGCAAAAGATGTTGCCATCATTGCAATACAACTTAATGAAAGTATAATTCTTTTCATATGATTTGTTTTATTTGTTAAAGTATTTCATTTGTTGGATACACGCAGATTAAGTAGAATAAGAATGCAGAAACGTTTGTTTTTTGTAATTTAAATTACTGAAAATGAATGTTTTCTACTGTCTACTTTTTAATCATCAATTGCATGTTAATTTCCAAATGTGGTTTCAGCATTTCGAGCTTCAAGGACAACACAAATGGAATTTCAATGCAAATCTACACCATTTTTTTCTACGGTAGATTAATAAATTGTTAACACTCTTTGAATGTTTATTCACTTTGAATGTTTGAACTTTTTAAAACCAGTCTTTTAGAGAGGGATTAATGCTTATTTAAAGCTGAAATGTTAATCTTATTTAAAATGTAGCAAAACAGTAATGCTGTCCAGAATGAAAACATAGCGTAAACAAGTGCTACTTTTCCAAATTCAGGTTTGTCGAGTAATGTTCCAGATACTAAAAATGCAATGGTTGTATTATGTACAGCTGATTCAACGGATACAGTAATTTGGTTTTTTGGGCCTAGATTTGAAAGCTTTGAAACTAGGTATCCTGTTGCGAAACATAAAATGTTTAATAGCAATGCATATGGTAGTATTTCGAGTATTTCATGTTGATGAATCGCACCATCTTCTTTTCCTCCCACGAATTTTAAAGTAAATACGATCGCAAGAAGGATGGTTGATATAGGTTTTGTAAATTTTGAAATCTTAATTGCGGCTTGATTTTTATAATGACGAAATGTTACTCCTAAGAACGCAGGTATTGCAGTTAACATAAAGATATCTCTCATTGTTTCACCGATCGGTAATCGAAAATTGGAGTTCTCACCATAAAAGTAAAACAGTGACAAGTTGATGATGATGGGAATTGAAATTAAAGTAAGAATGGAATTGATGGTGGTTAGTACAATCGAAAGAGCTGTGTTTCCTTTAAAAATGAAGGTGATAAATCCTGAAGTTGTTCCTCCTGGGCTAGCTGCTAAAATGATTAATCCCATTTTGATGTAAAGTGGTATATCAAAAAGGATGCAAATTCCAAAAGCAATTAATGGTAAGAGTAGCATCTGAGAAGTGAGTGATATAAGAAGTGCTTTCGGTTTCGAAAACACTTCCTTAACTTCTTCAATAGACAGCGAAATTCCAATCCCAAACATGATGAGAATTAGAACTGCTGCTATAAGAATATCAATATCTATCATGCTCAGATTTCGTTACATATTACGTGTTCTTATCTAATTTAAACGTGTATTGTAGCATAATTGTTCTTGGCGATTCAATTTTTAATGGTCGCAATGAATAAGCATTGTTCAATACATTTGCTGAAATGATAGCTAATTTATGCTGCTCACTAATGTTGTATGAAATACGTGCATCAAAGATCCAAACTGCTTTTTGATTTTCCTTAAAATAATCCATGTAACGAATCGATTGAATGAATGGTCCTTGCGTTGCTTCCTCAAATTCTTCGATTACACCATCCATATTATGTATTTTACTGAAATATTTAGCACTTGCTCCAATTGCAAACTTTTTGAAGAATGTAATTTCTACATCTGCTTTAATGTTATGCAAGAAGCGGTATTTCAAAATTCGTTTTGATGGATCTAAAGATGTCGAATTGTAGCTGTAATTTTTGTGCGTCATCATACTGTCTACTGCATAAACGTAATCTGGAGATAACGTCTGAGGTAGAATGTAATTGTAACCAAGCATGAACATCATTTCTGCTTTTTTACCCAATGAAGCTTTTCCTGAAAATGAAGCATCAATTCCTAAAACTCTAGAATTACCCGTGTTTAAGAATTTAAATCCAAATCCATTCGACATATCTGTGTATGAGTTACCCCAGAAACCAAATAGGTATTCAATTGTGTTTTTGTACTCTTGCCAGAAACCAGCTATGTCTAAATAGCCATAGATTCCTAAAAATTTCACACCTTGCTTGATTCCTATTTCAGCATTCCAGCTACTTTCAGGTTTTAATTCTGGATTTGCAAAAACTCCAAAATTTCCTACACCTGTTCGAATAAAACGTTCTGTAATTGTAGGAAAACGATATCCTTGACCATAAGAAGCTCTAACGTATGTTTCTTGGTGAACCTTCAAACTTGCTCCGGCTCTGAAAATTGGCTTAAGAGCAGTAATTGAATCGTTTAATTGGAAATATTCCAAACGACCTCCTACAGATAGATTTAATACATTTAGTACTTTCTTTTCTACTTGTGCGTATGCAGATAAGTTCAACATTTTATTATTAGGTGTTCCAGAACCTACGTACATGTTTGCGTATGAATCAGTGTATCGACCCGTTATACCTCCTATAAAGTCAATCCCTTTTAATGACGCAATTGTCTTTTGGAACATGTAATCTCCATAAATAGTTGTAGATCTGTTGGACTGATTTGCTGTCATATCATTGTCAGCATGCATCAAACGTGTTCTCAAATGATGTTTTCCTTGTGTAGCTGTTATGAAGTTTACAAATGGGTCAATATTGAATAAAAATTGTTCTTGTAAAAATGTTGCTCCAGGATAACCTTGAAATAAACCAGTTGAATCATTCAACCAAGCAAAAACCATAGGTGATTCAGAAACCATAAAGTTACCATTAACTCCATAATTTAAGCCTCTGTATTTTTTACTTCTGTGGCGAATATTAAAATTGACACGTGCTCTTTTAGCAATCATTTGTTTTTCCGAGAATCTTGAAATGGTATCTGGGAAATATTTTTCAACTAATGAATCTTGTACTGGTGGACCTTGGTATCCGTGGTCGTAATTGAAATTTGCTCCAATAACCAAATCCCATTGCCCTGCAATACGAGAATGCAATACATTAGCTCCTGCAATCATTGGTGCATCTTTCCACCATGTTGCACCTTCAATAGATGGTTTAGAATAGAAACCACTGTATAAATTTACTTTTGTTAATGGTTTTGATTTAGGATATGCAGAGCGAATATGAATGGCACCTGATAATGCCGAACTTCCTGAAAGTACTGATGATGCACCTTTAATTACTTCAATTTGGTGAATGTTTTCAACTGGAATAAATCCCCATTCTGGTCGACCAGCATCTCCTGATAACATTGGCATATCATCAACAATTACCGCTACTTTTGATCCAACACCGAACGTAAATCCACTACCTCCTCTAATCTGAGGTTCACCATCCAAAATATTTAATCCTGGAGTTTGATCTAATGCTGTTTCTATACTTCGGGTATTTTTATTTTCAATTATTTCTGGTCGAATAATTTCTAAGGATACCGTTTGTTCTTCGATTGGTCGATCAAATTTACCTACTTTAATTTCAACACCTTCAAGTTTGGTTTGAAATGGAAACATTTGAAAATCTAATTTTTTGAGATCTCCTTCTGCTAATTCAATTTGAATTGTGTCCGTTGTCATGCCAGTTGCTCTAAAAACAACTATTGCTTTACCAATTGGAACCTCTAATAAGTAATTACCATTCTCATCCGTAACTGCTCCTAATGTCAGGTCTTTTTTATAGATAATGGTTGCTCCAATAATTGGTTCCTGGTCATTATCTGTAATTTTTCCAGCAATCTTAGCTGTTTGTGAATAGGCTGCAGTAAAACAAAAAAAAGTAATAAGTAAGAATACAAACTTCATATAGAATTTTTTTAAATCAAAAAGCCCCTCTTATCAAGTTAATGAAAGAGGGACTTTGCAAATGTATTAAAATATATTATTGTTTTACAACTCGAACATTTTGAATGTTAGAACCTTGTTTAATTTGTAACATATATATTCCATTTTGAACTGTTGAAACATCAATTGTATTAGAGTTGATGAACAATTCACCTTCAGATACAACTTGACCTGTTAATGAAATCATTGTAAATGTTGCGTCTGTTTGGATGTTTTCAATTTTTAATATTCCATTTGTTGGATTTGGATAAACAGTAACATTAGCAAATTCTTGCTCTTCAATACTTAAACAACCATCGATTACGATGAAATCAACTGCTGAGTTTGAACAACCAGTAGCTGTATTAGTATATTGGTATGTAACTTCAATTGTTTCACCTAAGCTAAATGCTGCAGGATTGAAAATGTTTAAACCGATACCTGTTCCAGTATATGTTCCACCAACTGGTGAACCACCTGCTAATAAGAATGCTCCTGCTCCTGTACATACTGTATCTCTAACTAATTCTAATGAAACCGTAGGTAATTCATTAATTGTAACTGTAAAAGTATGATCAGCTGCTTCACACGCTCCATTCTCAGCGATGTTATTTGCAACTGTATAAGTTCCAGGTGTACTATTGGCAACGTTAATTACTCCAGTATTAGAGTTGATTGACAAACCATTTTCTGCTGTAAATACTCCTGCATTTGCTCCTGCAGCAAAAATTGGTGCTGCATTTTGAGCATTCAAACAGAAAGATGTTTGAGCGTAGTTGAAGATCGCAACTGGTGTGCTTGTTAATGTAATGTTTGTAATTAATGTGTCTGCACATCCACTACCAACAATATAGCGTACTGCATATGTTCCAGCTGTACTATTTGTTACGTCAATCTCTCCTGTTGTTGCACTGGCAAAAACCAAACCTGTTGCTGGTTCTGCTGTAAATGTTCCACCAACTTCTGTAATAACTGGAGTTTGGTTACCTCCTAACATACAAATTGTATTAGTTGGGTAGGCAAATGAAGCATCAGATCCATTAAAGATTGTAACTGTTTTGTTTGAGCTAGAAGAACATGAACCTAATGTTGTTTTTGTGATAGTATAAGTTCCTGCTGTTGAATTAGCCAAATCAATCTCTCCTGTTGAAGTATTAGCGAATACTAAACCTGCGTTATTTACAGTAAATGTACCTGGACTTAAAGATGTAGGAACAGGATTATTAACATTTGAACAGTAATTTGCCGCAGAATAATTAAATGCTGGGTTGGGAACGCTGTTAACTACAACTTGATTTACGGTTGTAGTTGAAACACTTCCATATTGATTTGTTGCAGTCAATGTAACATTGTATGTTCCAGGTGTATTGTATGTTACAACTGGGTTTTGAGATGTACTTGTTGCAGGTGATCCTCCTGGAAAAGACCAAGATACAGATTGTACGTAATTTGTTGAAGTATTTGTAAATGCTACAGTATTTCCTGCACAAATTGTTGGTGTTGCAACAGTATATGATGGTTTAGGGTTGTAGATTAATTGAACGTCATCTATAAATACCACATCACTACTTGTACCCCCACCTGCTAATTCATTCGTTGTGAATGTTACAAGGATATAGGCTGCAGTTGTTGCAGGGCCAGTATAATTAAATGGTACTGATTTACGTACCCACTGACTTGCAGTATTAGGGAAGTTTAATACAGCGGTTCCAACAACATAACTTGGAGATGAACCTGTTTCAGGATCTTGGTATGCATTGTTGTTGTGAACAGTTGCCTTCATACGAGCTTTATGAGCGCTATTTCCTGGTATGAATTTTACCCAAAATACAATTGAATCTGGTTTTTCAGTTAATACTTCAGAGAAGTTAGGATCATTTAATACGGTTCTATTGTAATTGTTAGTTGCATCTGTTGCACTTGTAGAACCCATGTTGATTCTTCCTAATGTTAGGTTTCCATTTGCAATAATTCCTAATGCTGAACGTGATTTGATACGTGCACTATATTGGTTATTTGTTCCACCTCTAGTGTCAGTTGAACTTTGTAATTGATCAGCTGCTGCCCAAGTAAAACCTCCACTAGCTGTTAAGAAACTATTCCAGTTATTCGGTTCTTCACCACCATCAACATCTTCCCAAGCTTCAAAATTACCATTTCCAATTTGCGTTTGTGCATATGTGCCTATGCAAATAGCTAAGGATAAAGCAGTTAATAATATTTTTTTCATAAAACAATTTATTTGTTGGTGGCAAATGTATAAAACTTATATCTATGGTTAATTGTTTTTAACATTATAAGTTTTCATTTGTTTTATGTAAACTATAGTAAATCAATATTATAGGTTGGGTTTTTAGTTGGTAAATTCGATTGTTCAGTGATTTATCCAATTTTTTTTTAGATTTGATGCTTGTTATTTATGAAATACTCATTTATAAAATTTATCTATGTCAAATTTTTGGGGAAGGAGAAAATCCATTGCTAGCTTACAAAATGAAGCTTCTAGTGAAAATGGATTAAAGCGAACACTGAGTTCTACATCATTGGTGGCGCTTGGTATTGGGGCTATTATCGGGGCTGGATTATTTTCCTTGACAGGAATTGCTGCGGCTGAACATGCTGGACCAGCAGTTACTATTTCTTTTATTCTTGCTGCACTTGGTTGTGCTTTCGCTGGTTTGTGTTATGCTGAGTTTGCATCTATGATTCCCGTTGCTGGAAGTGCATATACCTATTCTTACGCTACGATGGGAGAGTTTATGGCATGGATTATCGGTTGGGATTTAATTTTGGAATACGCGCTTGGTGCCGCTACTGTTGGAGTAAGTTGGTCTCATTATCTTAATGAATTGCTTGCCTATTTTAATATGAGTATACCTGAATATTTAACTAAAGGTCCATTCGAAGGAGGTATCATTAATATTCCAGCGATCATAATTGTTTCTTTGCTGTCTTTGGTATTGATTCGCGGTACGAAAGAGTCTGCAATGTTGAATAATATCTTAGTTGTTGTAAAAGTTGCTGTTGTGTTACTATTTATCATTTTAGGATGGAATTATATCAATCCTGATAATCATATTCCGTTTATTCCTGATTATGTTCCTGCACACATTGATCCGTTGACTGGTGACAAAATTGGAGCCTTTGGTGGAATGAGTGGAATTGCTGCTGGAGCCGCAATGGTATTCTTTGCTTTTATTGGTTTTGATGCGGTTTCAACTGCTGCCCAGGAAGCCAAAAACCCGCAAAAGGGAATGCCTATTGGTATTATTGGTTCATTACTAATTTGTACGATTTTATATGTTTTGTTTTCATATGTAATGACTGGATTAGTGCCTTTTGAAGAGTTTAAAGGAGATGCTTCTCCTGCTGCCACAGCTTTTGGTAGAACGCCATTTACATTTTTACAAATTGGATTAATTGTTGCAATCTTGGCAGGTTATACATCTGTTATAATGGTCATGTTGCTTGGACAGAGTCGTGTATTCTATTCAATGAGTACAGATGGTTTATTACCTAAGTTTTTTGGTGAATTACATCCTAAATTTAAAACTCCTTGGAAAACGAACTTGTTCTTTATGTTCTTTGTTTCAATTTTTGCTGGTTTTGTACCTGTAAAGGAATTAGGACATATGGTAAGTATTGGTACCTTATTAGCTTTCAGCTTGGTTTGCATTGGTGTGCTTGTGATGCGTAAAAAGATGCCTGATGCTCCGCGTGCATTTAAAACTCCATTAGTTCCTTTTGTGCCGATTGCTGGAATTTTAGTTTGTGGATACTTAATGTCTGCATTGCCATTCGAATCTTGGATTCGTTTGATTATTTGGATGGCCTTAGGTGTTCTTATTTATATCCTTTATGGTAAAAGGAATAGTAAAATGAACAAGGATTAATTATAGAAAAAGTAATATTTAAAAGGATAATTTAGTTTATCCTTTTTTTTTATCCGTAAGTGAAGTAGTTTTTATACTTTTGTTATCTAAAATGATTCTAAATTATGCGTGTTGTTATAGCAGATGGTAATAACTTGATGAGGATTGGATTGAGGACGATTTTAAGTTCACTTGATTCGGTTGAGGTAATTGGTGAGTCAAAGTCAGGAGAAGAATTGATTGATTTTTTAAAGAGTTTTCCTACCGATGTTGTTTTGATCGATTATACATCCGATAATTTCGACATCAATGTTGTGGCTAAAATTTCAGCCAAGAATCCAGATTTAAAGATTTTAGCAATTACTCCCGATCAAAGTGCACAAACTTTAGTGAATGCTCTGCGAAGTGGTGTACAAAGTTATGTAAAGAAGGATTGTGATGTAGGTGAAATTTTGGATGCAGTAAGAGAAACGTATGAAGGAAATAAATTCTTTTGCGGGCAAATTTTAGAGACAATTCAACGTGCTTCGATTGATGTGAATGACATGGATTTCGAAGGTTTTTCTTGCGAACCAATTTCACTTTCAGATCGAGAAATACAAATTATAAAATTAATTGCAAGTGGATTAACCAATACGCAGATTGCTGATGAGCTGTTTTTGAGTAATCATACAATTAATACGCATCGCAAGAATATCCTAGCTAAGTTGGGAGTTAAAAACACAGCTGGAATTGTTATTTATGCAGTCAAAACGAATTTGGTTAGTCCCAATAAATTTTTATTTGCGGGTGAATAAAATCAATTCAATTTATAAATTAAAAAAACCAGCTAGTTTCTTAGCTGGTTTTTTTGTTATTGGTTGATCCAATCTATTCCTTTCGTCAAAAGACTTAATGTTTTTTCTTCTTCGCTACCTGCTTCAATTGGCTTCATGTACTCCCAAGAAGCATCTTTTGGTAAACTCATCAAAATGGATTCTGTTCTACCATTGCTGTGTAAGCCAAACTTAGTACCGCGATCGTGTAATAAGTTAAATTCTACATATCTTCCACGTCGTGTATTTCTCCAGTCTAATTCACGAGCAGAAGCTGGTTTATCTTTCCCTAAGTTTACTTGAGTTTCATAAATTTTTGGAAAAGCTTCACCTAAATCTACTGCGAAATTTAACAATTGTTCTTTGGATAATCCACTTGTTTCATCGATGTGATCATAGAAAATTCCGCCAATTCCACGAGTTTCATTTCTGTGAGGTTGGAAAAAATAGTCATCTGCCCAATTTTTGAATTTTGGATAGAATTCAGAATTGTATTTATCACAAATTTCTTTTAAAGATAAATGAAAACTTTTCGCTTGTTCAGGAACAACATAGTGAGGAGTCAAATCTATTCCGCCACCAAACCAATAACGTTTTCCATTGTCATATTCAAAATAGCGTACGTTCATGTGAATGATTGGAACGTGTGGATTTGATGGGTGAATAACAATTGAAACGCCCGTTGCAAAAAATTCCGTTCCATCAACAAGTAAGGAAGTCTTCATTTGTTCTGAAACTGGTCCAAATACTGCAGAAAACGCAACTCCTCCTTTTTCAATTACATTTCCATCGGTCATTGTGTTGGTTCTACCTCCACCACCAGCTTCACGCACCCAAACATCCGAATTGAATGTCGCTTTACCGTCTACACCTTCTAAATAATCGCAAATATATTGTTGTAAATTTTTAAACCTTTCGGCAATTTGCTCCTTATTTAACTCCATTTGAAATATTGATTAATTCGTATTGATCATATGATAAAATTTCCACATGTTGATTTTCAAATCCATGATTTGGACCAACTTGAACAGATTTAAAATCATTCATAATTAATTGGTCTACATTTTTACCAACTAACAATTCCATGCAGAAATTGTACATTACATCAAATCCTTGTACAGCTACTTTTGTGAAGTCAGATTGGTAGATGGTTCTGTATTTTCTATGATAAATTTTTGTGCGATCGTAATTGTAATTTAAATCCATACTACTTGGTACACTTACTCTGTATTTATTGCGGTAAAATGCGTTTAAACTCTCCATATTCAACCAACTATCATTTCCAAAAACGTACGATGTTGGTCCGAATTTATGCGAAAATCTTGCCAATTCATTCATGAACGTGGTAACAGATTTACTATCATTTGTTGGAAATACGATTCCCATTTGTGTTGATGCCGACAAGTAAGAAGTAAATCCAGTAGGAGTTGTTTCAATCAATTTTGAACCTCCATTTGCAGCTAAACGGTTGTACTCGCTCCTAAAAGCGTGATAAAGAATTGAATCCTGTGCATTTGTTGGTTTTACTAGAAGGATTTTACTTCCACTAAATTTTGTAGCCATAAACTTTGCTAAACCTTTCATTAGTGTGATATCGCTACCAACAGTTGTGTATACATACGGATTGTTTTGCAAGATTTTTGTATCAACATTTAGAGGACATACCAATCTAATTTTATTTTTCATGCTCCAATCAGCCATTGTTTGCGCATGCGCTTTATTCAACGGTCCAATAAGCATGTCCATCGTTGCCATTTCTGATTTTGCAAGAAGTTCTTTTACTTTTTCCAAGTTGTTTTCAGTGTCGTACACATAAACTTTAGCATTTAAACCAGCTTTTTCTAAGCTATCAATTGCCATTTGTGCACCCATTAAAAATTCAACAGCAAGATTGGAAATTGCCTCAGAGTAACCAGCACCTTTATTCAACATAAAAGGCATTAGTATTGCCACTTTGTATTCCCCTTTCTTCTGATTGAAAATGGTGTTATTCCTAGAAGTTGAAACTTCTTTTCCTGGCACTTCTCTTACATCAACCTTTGAAATTCGTTCTTTTTTAAGTGGAATACGAAGTACTTCACCTGGTTTTATGTTATTGTTTTTCTTTTTATTGAATGCGATGATTGTTTCAGCAGGAACAATGTAACGTTTAGAAATGCTATACAATGTTTCTCCTTGCGCAACAGGGTGTTCAATAATTGAATCGTTAAATGAAACTTTGATGTTTTCTTTTTGAACTGTAGTTTCTGCCTTCGATACTTCAGGTGATTTAATTTTTTCACCAGTTGCATAAGTTGCGTCAACAATCACAATCTTTTGGTCGATTTTAATACCGTTTTCAACTCCAGGATTCCACTTTTCTAAATCCTTTACAGAAACATCATATTTTCGAGCGATCGAACTTAAGGTTTCTCCAGCTACAACAATGTGAGCTTTCTCCGAAGAAATCACAGGTACAGGAATGTATACGATTTGTCCCTCTTGAAGTCCATTTTGAACACCAGGATTGATCGCTACAATATCCTCAACGGGTACGTCATAAAGTTTATGAATACCCCAAAGTGTATTTCCTTTTTGAATAACATGCACATAAACACGTTGCCCATCTTTTGTTTCAATTCTTACATCTTGTAGTTGCGAAAAACTACAAAACGACAATACAATAAACAGGATAGAACAAACTAATTGCTTCATTTTTTTGGTTTTAGTTGGAGTGATACAATCAATATGCCAAATGTTATTCCCACTCAATTGTTGCTGGTGGCTTAGAACTGATATCGTAAGTAACACGATTAATTCCTTTCACTTGGTTGATGATTTTATTCGACACTTTTGCCAAGAAATCATAAGGTAAATGACACCAATCTGCAGTCATACCATCAGTTGATGATACCGCACGTAATGCTACTGCATTTTCATATGTACGTTCGTCACCCATTACACCTACAGATTGAACAGGTAAGAAGATTGCTCCTGCTTGCCAAACGTCACCATATAAACGTTCTTCTTTTAAACTAGAGATGAAAATATGATCGACCTCCTGAATAATGCGAACTTTTTCAGCAGTAACCTCGCCTAAAATACGAATTCCTAAACCTGGTCCAGGGAAAGGGTGTCGTTGTAAGATGGCATCATCAATATCCAATGATTTACCAACTCTTCTTACTTCGTCTTTAAACAACAAGCGTAGAGGTTCTACAACTTTCAATTTCATATAATCAGGTAATCCACCTACATTGTGGTGAGATTTGATTGTTTGAGATGGTCCACCGTTTACAGAAACAGACTCAATTACGTCTGGATAAATTGTTCCTTGACCCAACCATTTTGCACCTTCAACAAGTTTTGATTCTTCGTCGAATACATCAACAAATACTTTACCGATTGCTTTTCTTTTTAATTCAGGATCAGTTAAACCTTCCAAAGCAGCATAGAATTTTTGAGATGCATCTACACCTTTTACATTTAATCCCATGTGTTTGTATGAATTCAATACATCTTGAAATTCATTTTTGCGAAGTAAACCATTATCAACAAAAATACAATGTAAGTTAGCTCCAATTGCCTTGTGTAAAAGTACCGCAGCAACAGAAGAGTCTACTCCTCCCGACAAGCCCAAAATCACTTTGTCGTCACCAATTTTTTGTTTCAATTCAGCAACAGTTGCGTCAACAAATGAATTAGGTGTCCATGATTGTTTTGCCCCACAAATATCAACAATGAAGTTTTTCAATAAAATTGATCCTTCAAGTGAGTGATACACCTCTGGGTGGAATTGAATTCCATATGTTTGTTCTCCTTGAATCTCGTATCCTGCAATTTCAACATCTGCAGTGCTAGCAATGATTTTGTAGTTGGATGGAACTTTTTTGATTGTATCTCCATGTGACATCCAAACTTGCGAACCTACGCTCATTCCTTTAGTCAACGGATTATCTTGACTAACTGCCGATAAATTTGCTCTTCCATACTCACGGATTGTAGAAGCTAACACTTCCCCACCATAATTCGAAGACAAATATTGTGCGCCGAAACATACTCCAAGTAACGGGAATTTTCCTTTGATTGCTGACAAGTCTGGCTTTGGCGCGTTTTCATCTCTTGTAGAGAATGGGCTACCAGAAAGGATTACTCCTTTGATGTTATTTGTTAGTTCGGGAATTTTATTCCACGGGTGAATTTCACAGTATACATTTAGTTCTCTCACTCTTCTCGCGATCAATTGAGTATATTGAGATCCAAAATCTAGAATTAATATCATTTCTTGCATGGTACAAAAATAGAAATAAAGGTTTTTACTTTGTTATTTAATCAGGAATTTATCGAAGTAATCATCATTCATTTAGAATTCCAATTCCTTGTCGAATTATTTCTGGAGAATCTGTTGTACAATCGACAATTGTTGATGCGTTTAAATTTCCGTATCCACCATCGATGATGTAATCTACTTTGTTTTCAAATCGTTCATAAATAGCATAAGGATCAGCAAAATATTCTTGAATAGTATCCTCATCGTTAATCAACGATCCAACTGCAACTGGATTTCCAAGTGCTTCAACAATCCTTAAGATAATTTCATTGTTTGGGATACGAATACCAATCTCTTTTCTATTGCTATCAAACAATCTAGGAATTTCATTTGTTGCAGGTAAAATAAAGGTAAATGGGCCAGGTAAATTTTGTTTTAGCAATTTGAAAGTTGGCCTAGCAATGTGTTTAACATAATTTGATAAATCACTAAAGTCTTTGCACACAATGGAAAAATTTGCCTTTGAAAGTTTAACGTCTTTCAATCGTGCCAATTCCTGCAATCCTTTTTTGTTAAATAAATCGCAGCCGAATGCATATACAGTATCAGTTGGAAAGATAATTACACCTCCCTTTTTTAAACTATCAACTACTTGAGTAATTAGTCTGCTGTCAATATTGTACGGATTGATTTCAATTAACATAATGGACGATTAATTTTTTGCAAAGGTAATGATTGTTTATTGAATCGGTTTAGTTCAAGACCTTGCAATTTTGGTTTCCATTAAAAATAATCAATAAAAGTTGAATTGTCATTATCTTCGTTGTTAGTTCTAGTTTAAATATTCCAAAAAAGATAGATTATGATGCTGTCCAAACATGCTTACTTCCTCCAGGGCATTGTAAAAGATCAATTTTTTACGGACGATGAGATGCGTTCGAAATATAGTCACGACGAAACGGAAGATATTCGCATTTTACCAGCTTGCGTTATTAAGCCCGAAACAGTGGAGCAAGTGAGCCAGATTTTGGCCTACTGCAATGAACATAAAATTCCAGTGACGCCTATGGGAGCAAGAACAGGACTTAGTGGTGGTGCAATCCCTATTTTAAATGGAGTGGCACTTTCGATGGAGCGTTTTAACCGTATCCTGAAAATTGATGAACAAAATCACCAAGTTATCACAGAACCAGGCGTCATCACACAAGTTTTGCAGGATGCAGTTAAGGAGAAAGGATTATTTTATCCGCCTGACCCGGCAAGTAAAGGAAGCTGTTTTATTGGTGGTAATGTGTCAGAGAATTCTGGAGGACCGAAAGCAGTAAAATATGGAGTAACGAAAGATTACGTGCTCAATTTGGAGGTGGTACTAACAGATGGTAGTGTGATTTGGACGGGCGCGAACGTACTTAAAAATGCAACTGGTTATAATTTAACTCAATTAATTGTAGGTTCTGAAGGAACTTTAGGTGTCATTACTAAAATAGTTTTAAAATTACTTCCACATCCAACTCATGATGCTTTATTGTTAGTTCCTTTTTTATCAGCTAAGCAAGCGTGTGAAGCAGTTGCTGCAATTTATGCGAAAGGAGTTATTCCAAGTGGTTTGGAATTTATGGAACGAGATGCCTTGCTTTGGACACAAGCATTTACAAATGATCAAACGATTGCTGTGCGCGACAATCACCAAGCACATTTGTTGATAGAAGTGGATGGTTTTAATCCAGATGTGTTGATGTCGGATTGTGAAGCGATATTAGCTGTTTTGGAGCAATTTGAAACGGATGAAATACTGTTTGCTGAATCGCAAGCGCAAAAAGATGCGCTTTGGAACTTAAGAAGAAAAGTAGGAGAGGCAGTGAAGTCACAATCTGTGTATAAAGAAGAAGACACTGTTGTTCCTCGATATGCATTACCAGAATTACTTGAAACAGTGAAAAATATTGGAAATGAATTTGGATTTAAATCCATTTGTTATGGTCATGCAGGTGATGGAAATTTGCACATTAACATTTTGAAGGGTGATTTGAGTGACCAGCAGTGGAATGATGAGTTGAGTACAGCAATCCGAAAATTATTTAAAAAAGTCGTTGAATTGGGAGGAACCATTTCTGGAGAGCATGGAATTGGCCTGGTGCAAAAACAATACATGGATATAGCTTTTGATCAGATTTCACTTGAGTTAATGAAGAATATTAAGAAGGTATTTGATCCTAATTCTATTTTAAATCCAGGAAAAATTTTTATTGATTAAAATAAGTGGTCAATAAAACATTTAATTTTTCGTTTAAGAACATACTTATGCACAAATTTATCTTACATATAATCTTTGTCTTGCTTTGCGTAATTAACGTTAATGGACAAATTGGAACAGGTGAATGGCGAATTCACTCTCAGAATTCGAATGCCAAATCTGTAGTTCGTATAGGTAACTCCATTTATACAGCTTTTGATGCTGCTGTATTAGAATATGATTTGTCGTACAATGAAACCTCCGTTTGGAGTATTGTGAATGGATTGTCAGATTTGCAAATTGCTACGTTGGGTGTACATGAATCTTCTCAATGTTTATTAGTTGCCTATTCAAATGGAAATATAGATCTAATAAAAGATGGAAGGGTAACAAATATTCCGAGTCTAAAGTTTGCATCTGTCCTTGGAACCAAGACCATCTTTTCTGTTAAAGCTCATGGAGATTACTTTTACTTAGCAACAGGAATTGGTGTAGTAGTAATTGATCCACGTCGAACTGAGGTAAAAGACACTTATTATCCTAGTATTTTAAGTGAAGAAATAAAGGAAATTACATTTTTAGGAGATAGTATTTATGCATTGTCAAATACCCGTTTGTATAAAGCGAATATAAATCACCCTGCTTTGGCTGATGTGAATCAATGGACAGTTGATTCAAGGTTGCCAATTCTATCGGATCCAAATGTTACTTATAATGATATTGAGTCTTTCAACGATAGCTTATATTTCAGTCAAAAATATGTGAACTGGGGAAATGATTCTTTATTTGTTGCCAGGTATTCAGGCAGCAGTATGGCGTATGATCTGCAAAATTTTGGCGAGATAATTTCTTTGGGAATTGCTGATAATCGTTTGGTGCTCTCAGGTGATGGTTTGCTAGCGTTTTTTAATCCTAACTTTACAACTTCAATGTTTGTTCAGCAATATTCTGCTGGCAAAAGTATTCAGGCCAATCAAGTGTTATTTCATAATTATGAAACATGGATTGCAGATGCCAGATTTGGATTGAAGCGTCATCAGTTAAGTGGTAATTTTGAATCAGTAACATTTCAAGGTCCTTCTGAAAATAAATTTTTTTCATCTAAATATTTTGAAGGGCATATGGCTGTTGTACCTGGTGCTCCTGTTGGAAATGGCGAATCATATTTTCCTCCTGCAGTTATGTTTTTTGAAGATGAGGTATGGACAAGTATTCGCAGAGATGATCAGCCTATGTGGTTGGATGGTAATATATATGATATTTCCTCGGTAAGCCAAAATCCGTTGAATAAAAATCAGTACGCATTGACTGGTATTTCAAAAACTCCTTTAACAATTGTAGATCGATCAAACACTAGTATCGTTGATACATTTAGTAGTTTCAACGCTCCGTTTACACGCCTTTTAAATGGAAGTACCTTTTTGTCTTCAAACGCCTACGATGAGAAAGGAAATTTATGGTTGCTTAATTCACAAGATGTGAAACCCCTTAAAGTGAGGGATGTGAATGGGAATTGGTCGTCTTTCTCTCTTGGTTTTGCTGGGGCAAATAAACGATCAAATAAAATGTTTATCGATTATAACCAAAAGATTTGGACTTCTTTTTCCGGTGGAGGATTGATTGGTTACGATCCTGGGAGTGATGTGTTATCGCAATCAGATGATCGAATAATCAATTTAAATATGGGAGAATCTACAGGTGCATTACCGTCTAACAATGTAACAGCGATTGCGATGGATTTTGATAATGAATTATGGGTAGGTACTGATGCAGGTTTTGGAATTTTGTATAATTCTGAAAGTGCATTTGATGGTGCGCCTGGATCTTATAATTTGCAACGACCAAAAATTCAAATTGATGGCGAAACAGATTATATTTTAAACAAGGTGTCAATTACCGATATTGAAGTAGATGGAGGAAATCGTAAGTGGATTGCAACTGCTAATTCAGGTATGTTGCTTTTAGCGGAAGATGGTTTGTCTATAATAGAACATTTTACCATGGATAATTCACCTTTGGTTTCTAATTCTATTTTGGATTTGGAAATAAACCACAAAACAGGTGAAGTATTTATTGTAACTGAACTTGGTTTAATGTCTTATCGTGGTGATGCTACTTATGAAGATCCGGAATATTCGAATGTTTCAATTTTTCCTAATCCAGCTCGACCAGATTTCGATGGTTTGATCACCATTCAAGGAATTAGATATAATTCGGATATAAAAATTACAGATGTTTCTGGTAAGTTGGTTTACAAAACTACGTCCAATGGAGGAACAGCTACTTGGAATGGTAAAACAATGTCAGGTGAAAAGGTCGCATCTGGAGTTTATTTAATTTGGACCGCCTCTAACATTGCGAAAGGTCGATTTGTTGGGAAAGTGGTTGTTGTAAATTAAGAGTGCGTGAAACAAAACGATTACGGAATTTTTTTACATCGAAGTTCTTTTTCTGAATCCAGTGTCATTGCGACTTTTTACACTAAAAATGGTGGGTTGCAAAAATATTTATTTCAAGGTGCTAAGAAAAAGAATCATACACTCTTTCCATTAAATGTGTGTGAGTTTACCTATTATGGTCGACCAGATTCTGAGTTAAAGAAAATTACCCAAGCCGACTCTGCTGTCGTACTTGATGATATTTTGATGAATCCATTGAAAAGCATAATTGCCTTTTTTATGGCAGATGTTATTCGACAAGCCTTAAATTCTACAGAAAAGGAAGAACAATTATTTAATTTTTTGGTGCAATCCATTGAAGCATTGAATAAAACGAATGATGTTGCAAATTTCCCTTTACTATTTTTAGTTAAATTTACTCCTTGGATTGGTATTCAACCAAATGCTATAGATGAACAAATTTTGTATTTTAATTTGAGAGACGGAGAGTTTCATGCTGATTACAGAGCAGGAGAGTGGTGTATTGAAGGTGATTTAGCTAAAGGTCTCTCAGAACTTTTTGTAATGAATAAAGTAGAAGCAAAATTCAAAAAGCAAATGTTTGATGTTGTTCTTAATTATTACGAACTTCATATTCCGCGTTTTGATGTGAGTCGATCGCTTTCAATTTTGAAAGAAACACTAACGTAATTAAACAATTTCATTTCAATTGGAGCTTTTCTAATAGTATACTGTTGCTGCCAATTGAGAATTAATTTTTTATAAAAAATACTATGCTCGCATAAATTATTTTTTTATCTTTAACCGTTTTCAAATTTAAATTCATGTCTGAAATCTCTTCTATATTAATCGATTCGGCACTTCGTACAGCATGGTTTCGTTTATCACGAATGTACAATCAAAAGGCTGCAGAGCATGATATGACAATGTCCATTGGATTTATATTAATGAATATTGACAAGGAAGGAACACCCAGCACTCAACTTGGTCCAAGAATGGGAATGGAGCCAACTTCTCTTTCTAGAACATTAAAAACAATGGAATCAAGAGGGTTAATTCGTCGACAAGGAGAGGGGATAGACAAACGAAAGGTATTGATTTTCTTAACTGATGAAGGGGTGTCGAAACGTCGTGAAGTTCGTAATTTCTTAACGGATTTCAATGCGAAGGTTTTAGATAAAATGCCTCCAACTAAAATCAAGGCTTTTTTGGAAGTAGTTCAAAAAGTTGAAAGCACTATCGATAAAGAATTAGAATTAAAAGAATTGAATAAACAATCAAAAATTTAAGTCATGAGCAGAACTATTAAAAAAGTTGCTGTACTTGGATCTGGTGTTATGGGTTCACGTATTGCGTGTCATTTTGCAAATATCGGATGTGAAGTTGTGTTGTTAGATATTGTTCCGAGAGAACTGGATGAAGCTGAAAGTGCTAAAGGTTTGACATTGGAAAGTAAAATTGTGCGCAATAGAATTGTAAACAATGCGTTGCAATTTGCTTTAACTTCAAATCCTTCTCCTATTTATAGAAAATCGTTTGCTAAACGTATTACAACTGGAAACTTTGATGACGATATGAAATTAATCGCATCTTGTGATTGGATCATTGAAGTGGTGGTTGAACGTTTGGATATCAAACACCAAGTATTTGCAAAAGTGGAAGAATTCCGTAAACCAGGAACTATCATTTCTTCAAATACTTCTGGTATTCCAATTCACTTGATGTTGGATGGTAGAAGCGATGATTTCAAAGCTTCTTTCTTAGGAACGCACTTCTTCAATCCACCGCGTTATTTGCAGTTGTTGGAAATCATTCCTACGCCACATACTAACCCAGAGATCGTTGATTTCTTGATGGATTTTGGAAGCCGCTTCCTTGGTAAAAAGACTGTATTGTGTAAAGATACACCAGCGTTTATCGCAAATAGAGTTGGTGTATACTCAATTATGGGGGTTTTCCATACAATCAAAGAAATGGGCTTGACGGTAGAGCAAGTAGATAAATTGACTGGTCCAGTTTTGGGTCGTCCGAAATCTGCTACTTTTCGTACGTGTGATGTAGTTGGATTGGATACATTGGTACACGTTGCTAATGGATTGAAAGATAATTGCCCGGATGACGAAGAAAAAGCATTATTTGAACTTCCAGATTTCATTTCAAAAATGGTCGAGAACAATTGGATTGGTTCAAAATCAGGTCAAGGGTTTTACAAGAAAGTGAAAAATGCAGATGGTTCTAGCGAAATTCAAGTATTGGATTTGAATACAATGGAATACCGTCCTCAAGAAAAAGTAAAATTTGCTACGTTAGAAATGACAAAGCCAATCGATGACTTAAAACAGCGTACAAAAATGTTGTTTATGGGGATGGATGACGCTGGAAAATTATACCGTAAATTATTCGGAGGATTGTTTGCATATGTTTCTAATCGAATTCCTGAAATTGCAGATGATTTATACAAAATTGACGATGCTATCAAAGCAGGTTTTGGTTGGGAATTAGGTCCTTTCGAAACGTGGGATATTCTTGGATTAGACCAAGGGTTGAAAATGATTGCTGACGAAAATAAAACTGCGGCACAATGGATCGCAGATATGAAAGCTGCGGGCGTTACTTCTTTCTATAAATCTGAAGGTGGTAAACGTTATTATTTCGACTTAGCAACGAAGACTTATCAAGTTATTCCAGGAACAGAAGATTTAATCATTTTAGATACGCTTCGCGCTGAGAATAAAGTTTGGGGTAATTCTGATGTTACGATCGTTGATTTAGGTGAAGGTGTTTTAAACATTGAATTCCACACTAAAATGAATACGATTGGTGGAGGAGTTATTGAGGGTATAAATAAGGCAATTGATTTGGCTGAGGCAAGTTATAAAGGTTTGGTAATTTCAAATACTGGAGCTAATTTCTCTGCAGGAGCAAATGTTGGTATGATCTTCATGATGGCTGCTGAGCAAGATTTTGATGAATTAAATTTCTCAGTAAAAGCATTCCAAGATACAATGATGCGCGTTCGTTATTCAAACATTCCAGTAATCGTAGCGCCTCACAATATGGCTCTTGGTGGTGGATGTGAGATCTCTATGCATGCGGATAGTGTTGTTGCACATGCTGAATTGTACATGGGATTAGTTGAGTTTGGTGTTGGATTGATCCCTGGTGGAGGTGGTTCAAAAGAATTCGCTAAGCGTTTATCAGACGAATTAAAAGACGGAGATATCAAAATCAACAGATTGAGAGATCGTTTCTTAACAGTTGGTC
>Ga0233377_1000162_pt1 | contig 39119 bp, 36 predicted proteins | sample ElkDunMinimDraft_6_FD_191540 | JGI IMG/M metagenome (GOLD analysis project Ga0233377, IMG submission 191540) | Fecal eukaryotic communites from dung pellets of Tule Elk in California, USA - Elk Dung E36 | ecosystem: Host-associated > Mammals > Digestive system > Large intestine > Fecal | place...
GCAGCCCAACGCGCTGTCTTCGACACCGCCCTTTCCACCGCCTGACGCCCCCCCCCCTCAAGCAGCGAGCCGCCGCGCGGCGAGCGATAGGGGCCAACCTCCGAAGGAGAAACCACCATGACCTACGTCACCGGCTTCCTGACCCCCGTGAAGAGCGCGGACAAGGACCGCTACATCGCCTCGGCCCGCAAATCCTGGCCGCTGTTCCAGAAATACGGCTGTCTCGAACAGGTCGAGACCTGGGGCGAGGACATCCCGCCGGGCAAGGTCACCGGCTTCGACCTGGCGGTGAAGCTCAAAGAGGACGAGGTCGTCGTCTTCTCCTGGCTCAAATGGCCCGACCGCGCCACCGCCGACGCCTGCTGGAGCCAGATGGAGAACGATCCCGACTTCTCCGGCATGGACATGCCCTTCGACGGCAAGCGCATGATGTGGGGCGGCTTCCAGCCCATCTTCGAAAGCTGACCACAAAGAGCGGCGGCGTCGATGTCGCAAACATGCAAGCCAGCACCCGCTCACGCGCCTATAGGTCTGGAGCCAGACGGCGAGTGTTGAAGCCCATCCACGCGCTCAAGCAGCGAGCCTCCGCGAGGCGAGCGTTAGCGCCCTAAAACAAGGAAAACCCATGTCCTTCCTCGACATCACCGTCATCCCCGTCCCGACCGCCAACAAGGAGGCCTATCTGGAGCACTCCCGCTTCTCGACGCCCTTCTTCAAGGAGCACGGCGCCCTGAGCGTCACCGAAACCTGGGGCGAGGACATCCCCGAGGGCAAGCTGACCGACTTCCGCCGTTCCGTGGCGCTGGAAGACGGCGAGACCGTCGCCGTCGGCTGGATCACCTGGCCCGACAAGGCCACCCGCGACGCCGCCTGGGAGAAGCTGATGGCCGACGAACGCCTGGCCGGCATGACGATGCCCTTTGACGGCAAACGCATGATCTTCGGCGGGTTCGAGGTGCTGCTGGAAGGTTGAGCCTTCACCTAGCGGCAGAATCGGGTGTTGGTCGCCTCAAGATGAAGGTGGTCGCGGTGCACGGCGTTGTAGTCAGGGCTCAGGGTGGTGCCGAAAATCCGGCAGGCGTCATCGCGGATGCGGCGCAGGAAGCGCGCTTCATCCGCAGCGCCGTTCCAACCTGACGCCACCGTGATGCGACGGCCGTTGCGAAGCCGCACGCCGGAAAAATCAAAGGCGGCGGCCTGGGCGTGGGCGCTGATCCGGCTGCTGGCTCCGCCATTGTTCACATTACGGCAGGCGTAGGCGCCGAAATGGTCGATCTGCACCACATCCGAACCCAGGATTTCGCGCGCCGCCGGCTCCAGCACCTGACGCCGCCAGATGCTGAGCGCCAGCGCCGTCTGACAGGTCATCTCGACATCACCCGGCGCCATACGCGCCACCGTGCCCATGTCCGGTCCCAGCACCCCGCCATCGGTCAGGCCGCAGGCGCTTGAGTTCGTCCGGTTCGGCACGGGGTTGAAACTCACCCGCGCTGCGCTCAGCTGCGTCAGGCACTGGGTGTAGAGCGCGCCTTCGCGCACCACGGCGGCCTGGGTCTGGTCGGTCACGCGCTGATCGATGAGAGCCCCGGTCAGGGGGACCTCATAGGCGCCGGAGCGCACAGGATAGGGACTGGAGGGTGCAGGCGTCATCCGACTGCAACCCGCCACGACAGCCAGGGCCGCCAGCAGGCATGCGCGCGGCCAGCGTAGTCGAAGCGCCTTGATCATCAGGCCAGCCTAGCTGATTCCATGGCGATCGAAGGACGCGATGCCGCAACCATGGAAAAAGGGCGGCCCCATCGGAACCGCCCCTTGTCTGTATCAGCTGTCCAGGAAGCTCCGCAGCTTCCGCGACCGCGACGGGTGCTTCAGCTTCCTCAGCGCCTTGGCCTCGATCTGGCGGATGCGTTCGCGGGTCACGCTGAACTGCTGGCCGACTTCTTCCAGGGTGTGGTCGGTGTTCATGCCGATGCCGAAGCGCATCCGCAGAACCCGCTCTTCACGCGGGGTCAGCGAGGCCAGCACGCGGGTCGTCGTTTCACGCAGGTTCGACTGAATGGCCGCATCGATGGGCAGGATGGCGTTCTTGTCCTCGATGAAGTCGCCCAGGTGGGAGTCCTCTTCGTCGCCGATCGGCGTCTCGAGGCTGATCGGCTCCTTGGCGATCTTCAGGACCTTGCGGACCTTCTCCAGCGGCATGGCCAGCTTTTCGGCCAGCTCTTCCGGGATCGGCTCGCGGCCGATTTCGTGCAGCATCTGACGGCTGGTGCGCACGATCTTGTTGATCGTCTCGATCATGTGCACCGGGATGCGGATGGTCCGCGCCTGGTCGGCGATCGAGCGGGTGATGGCCTGACGGATCCACCATGTGGCGTAGGTCGAGAACTTGTAGCCGCGGCGGTATTCGAACTTGTCGACCGCCTTCATCAGACCGATGTTGCCCTCCTGGATCAGGTCCAGGAACTGCAGGCCGCGGTTGGTGTATTTCTTGGCGATGGAGATGACTAGGCGCAGGTTGGCCTCGACCATTTCCTTCTTGGCCTGACGGGCTTCGCGCTCGCCCTTCTGCACCTTCTGGACGATGCGGCGATAGTCGTCGATCGGCAGGCCGGCCTCGGTGGCCACGGCGGCGACGTCGCCGCGGATCTGGGCGATCTGGGCGGATTCATTGTCGCTGAACTTGGTCCAGCGCACGCCCATCTCCTTGACCCGCTCGGCCCAGGTCGGGTCCAGCTCGGAGCCGAAGTAGGATTTCAGGAACTCGGGACGCGAAATGCCGTAGCTGTCGGCCAGACGCAGCAGCCGGCCTTCCAGCCCGATCAGACGCTTGTTGATCGCATAGAGTTGCTCGACCAGCGCCTCGATGCGGTTGTTGTTCAACTTCATCGTCTTCAGGCGGCCAGAGATATCCGCTGTCAGCGCGTCATAGGCCTTCTGGTCCTTGGCCGTCAGGATTTCGCCCTTCAGACGGCTCTCGACCAGCTTGTCCTGCAGTTTGCGGAAGGCGCCGAAGTCGCTGGCCACCGCGTCCAGAACCTCCATGACGCCGTCGCGCAGTTCGGCTTCCAGCGCCGAGATCGACATGCCGCCGCCGTCGTCGAAGTCCTCGTCCTCCTCGTCGTCTTCCGGCTTCTCTTCGGTGGTCGAGGCGGCCGGAACCGGCTTCTCGCCCGGCAGGGGCTGAGGCGGCTGGTTGTGCGGCAGGGAGGCGGGGTTGAGCACGCCATAGGTGGCGTCCAGGTCAATGACTTCGCGCAGCAGGATGCGGTTGTTGGCCAGTTCGTCGCGCCAAACCATGATGGCTTCGAACGTCAGGGCGCTTTCGCAGAGCCCTGAGATCATCGCGTCCCGGCCCGCTTCGATCCGCTTGGCGATGGCGATTTCGCCCTCGCGGCTCAGCAGTTCGACCGAGCCCATTTCGCGCAGATACATCCGCACGGGATCGTCAGTGCGGTCATAGGCGGCCTTGGCGGGCGCTTCGGCCACACCCGTGGAAGCCGCGGCGGCCACATCGGTGCCGGTCGCCTCTGCGGCGTCCTCTTCGGCTTCGACGACGTTGACGCCCATTTCCGACAGCATGGCCAGCGTGTCTTCAATGGCGTCGGGCGTGACTTCTTCAGACGGCAGGACCTTGTTCAGCTCCTCCATCGTCACATAGCCCTTGGCCTTGGCTTGCTTGATGAATTTCTTGACGCCGGCGTCGGTCAGGTCGAGCAGAGGGCCGTCGGTCTGGGCTTCGGCTTCCTGCGTCTCAGTCTGCTCGCTCATTCATTCTTCTCCGGATGGAGGGCTGATCAGGCCGTCCATCAAATACAACGTGTGGCGGGGTCGTTGGTTACGAGCCCGATGCATCTTCCCAAATCTCACCGGTTTTGATCGCGCGACGCAAAGCATCCCGCTCGGCCTTAAGCCTGCGGAACGCTTCATCCTGGCCCGGCATTCCTGCCGCCGAGCTCAGCGCATCCTCCAGCGCCGCCACGCGAATCAACGCGTCGAACGCCTGCGACCATCGGGCCCTTGCTTCGGCGAGGGGCGCATTTGCGGCCAGGAAAGGCGCGCCGGACTTTGCCGCCGCCTTCTCGACCTCGCGCACTAAAGCATCGTGACCCGATTGCGCCAGATGGCGTCGCAAGGCCGCGCTGTCAAGGGTTTGGGCCGATCCCTCCATGCTGAAACGCAGACGGATCAACTCCTGCGCCAGTCCGTCCAGCGCCCGATCGCCGAAACCATGCGAGGCGATGGCCTCCAGATGGTCGTCCATGCGTTCGGGATCATCGATGACGCCATGAGCCAGAGCCGCCGCCACGGGCTCGATCGAACGGCTCAATGACTGCATGGCCTGAGCGCCTTCTACCGTCTGGCCCAGCACCGGCGGCGGCCCGAAGCGTCCACGGCCGAACCCGCCCCCGCCCTGTCCTTGACCCTGCTGGCCCGGCGCCTGCGGGGCGCGGCGTGAGGGGAAGAGGGCGTCGAAGCGTTCAAACAGTTCGCGTCGGTACTGCTCAGCCAGATCCTTGTCCTGAATGGTCGAGGCCGCCTGGCGCAGCCGCCCCTTCAGACCCGCCTTGCGTTCGGGCGTGTCCAGCGGCTCGACCTCAGCCTCCTTGCCGAACAGGACCTCGACGAAGGGCCGCGTCATCGACAGGGCCTGACGCAGCGCCGGCGCCCCCTTGTCGCGCAGAATGTCGTCGGGGTCCTGCCCCGCCTCCAGCAGGGCGAAGCGGAACGACCGTCCCGCCTTCAACTGCGGCAAGGCGCGGTCGATGGCGCGATAAGCCGCCCTGCGTCCCGCCGCATCGCCGTCGAAACACAGCACTGGCTCGGACGACACGCGCCACAGCCGCTCCATCTGCTCCTCGGTCAGGGCCGTGCCCATCGGCGCCACGGCCGGCAGGCCCGCCCGCTGGCAGGCGATGACGTCCATATAGCCTTCGACGACGATGACGCCCTGCTCGCCGCGCGTCTCGGCCCCCAGAATGCGCCGCGCCTCGGGCAGGCCGTACAGGGTCGCGCCCTTGTGAAACAGCGGGCTCTCCGGCCCGTTCAGATATTTGGCCCGGTCGTCGGGGTTCATGGCCCGCCCGCCGAAGCTGACGATCCGCCCGCGCGCGTCCAGAATGGGGAACATCAGCCGGTCGCGGAACCGGTCATACGGCTGGCCGCCGCCCTCGGGCGAAATCAGCATCCCCGCCTCGACCAGGTCGCCCGGCTTGGCCCCGCGCTGCACCAGCGCCGCCTTCAGCCCCTCGCGGTCGTTGGGCGCATAGCCCAGCCCGAACCGCTCCCATTGATCCTCGGGCAGGCCGCGCCGCTCCAGATATTCGCGCGCCGCCTTGCCGACCGAACGGCGCAGATTGGCCGCGAACCATTTCTGGGACAGGTCCATCCAGTCGCCCAGACCCTTGCGCTTCTCCTCGCGTTCGGCGGCCTGCGGGTCTTCCGCCGGCAGGGCCATGCCCGCCTCGCCCGCCAGCCGTTGCACCGCCTCGACAAAGCTCAGCCGTTCCGTCTCCTGCAGGAAGGAGATGACGTCGCCGTGCTTGCCGGAGCTGAAGTCGTGGAAGAAGCCCTTGTCGTCATTGACGAAGAAGCTCGGCGACTTCTCCTTCGAGAAGGGCGACAGGCCGACATACTCGCGTCCCTGGCGCTTGAGCTTCACCGTCCGTCCGATGATGTCGGACGGGCGAAGGCGAGCCTTCAGCTCCTCGATGTATCGTTCGTCAAAGCGCACAGCCGATCCTTAGAGACTAACCGCGCGAACGCATACGCACCGGGTCGGACGCTCCCCGTTAAGATTTTGTTTACCAAGAAGGCTGGAAAGTGTCATTAAATACTTGATTTCAATGAACATTATTTCGTCAGATTGCGGAACTATCCACAGGCCCTGTGGTTAAGTCCGCTGATCCCAGGCGCAGAAGCGCCGCGCAATATCAGAGAGCTTCATGTTCATCACCATCGCCCGCCCGGCGGTGGAGCCGCAAGGCCCCGACGCCGTCGCCGTCCCCGGTTCCCCCGCCATCGCCCCCCTCACGCCCCGCGCCCTGCACGCCCGCCTGTTGCAGAACGCCGCCCTGCGCCGGATGCGCGGCGCCGAGCGGCGACGCGCCAACAGGCCTGAAGACGCCGACTACTGGCTGCACGCCGCCCCCGTGGCGGTGCTGAAGGCCGTCGCCCTTCGCACCGAAGGCGGACTGGCCCGACTGCCCTGACCCCGACTGCCCTAACGCAGCTCCGGCAGGCGGCGCATCAGTGAATCCCGCAGCTTGCGCCGGCGCTGGGCCGAGGATTTCGGCCGGCATCGTTCGCGCCGCTCCAGCCCCTGCCCCCAAAGCTCATGCATGGCCGCCGCCAGCGCCTCATGCCGGTCATGCTGGTGGACGATGGCGCTGACGCCGCCGGCGGGATTGACGATCCGGCCATCCACAATGCTGAGATGTGCGCCCGCCGTCAGTCCTATGGTCGCCACCCGCCCATAGTTCGGCACGATCTCGCCCGCGACCAGCCCCATGTGCACGGCGATGTTGCACGCCGCCTGATCGGCCCCGAAGGCGGCGCCGCTCTCGGAACGGGGAATGGCGGCCAGCATCAGCAGGGTCCGGCAAAACCGCATCATTTCCTCGCGCGGCCCCATCACCGTGCCCACGCACAGGCAAGGTTTGTCCGCCAGCGCACGAGCGATGGCCTCGCCGCCGACGGCGCGCAGATGCTTCATGTTGAAGGCGTGGTCGCCCAGCACCCCGTCGGCGTATTCCGTGAAGAACTCCAGCATGCGCGGCTGGGGTTCAAACGGCGCGGCCTGGAACACCACGTCACGCACATCCGTCAGCAGCACATGGCGCGCATGGGGCCGCTGGCGCATCAACTGATCAAAGGCGGCGAAGCGCGCCACCACCGGATGCGGTGCCCAGGCCGCCTCCCCCACAGGCGCAGGCGGCACAGCGTCGATCCTGTGCGCGGTCAGAAAATCCAGCAGCACCGGGTCCGGATCGACGACAAGCGCGACCTGCCCGTCGAACACCGCTCGAAGCGAACGCACGAACGGCGCCACATCGGCCACGTCGTAGCCGGTGGCGTATCCCAGGATCAGGTCTTCAGAAACCGCCGCAAACGTAGAGGAGGCCCCCCTCTCGTCCGCGATCACGGCGGCGAGCCAGCCCAGATAGGCCGACTTCGCCGCAGGTGCTGACATTTTAAGCGCTCATGGATTCCGCAAAGCGGGTGAACAGATACAGGCTGTCGTTGGGCCCGGGCGAGGCCTCCGGGTGATGCTGGACGCTGAACACCGGGCGGCCCTTCACGGCCAGACCGCAATTGGTGCCGTCGAACAGGCTGACATGGGTCTCGATCAGGCTGTCAGGCAGGCTGTCGCGGTCGACGGTGAAGCCGTGGTTCATCGACACGATCTCGACCTTGCCGGTCTCCAGATCCTTGACCGGGTGGTTGGCCCCGTGGTGGCCCTGGTCCATCTTGATCGTCTTGGCGCCCAGCGCCAGCGCCAGCATCTGGTGACCCAGGCAGATGCCGAAGATCGGCTTGCCGCTGTCCACCAGCTTGCGGATTTCAGGCACGGCGTACTCGCCCGTCGCCGCCGGATCGCCCGGCCCGTTCGACAGGACCACGCCGTCCGGGTTGCGCGCCAGAATCTCTTCTGCGGTGGAGGTGGCGGGCACGACGGTGATGCGGGCGCCGGTCACGGTCAGGCTCCGCAGAATGTTGCGTTTCACGCCATAGTCGATGACCACCACATGCTTGTCCGAGGCCGAAGCCTGGGGATAGCCGGTCGGCCACGCCCACGGGCCCTCGGTCCATTCGAAGGCTTGGGTCGTCGAGGCGTCCTTGGCCAGGTCCAGACCAACCAGACCGGTCCAGCCGCGCGCCTGCGCCACCAGGGCCTCCAGGTCGAAGCGGCCTTCGGGGTCGTGGGCGATGACCGCGTGCGGCGCGCCCTTGTCGCGGATGACGGCGGTCAGGGCGCGTGTGTCCACGCCCGCCAGTCCGACCACGCCGCGCCGCTTCATCCAGGTGTCGAGATCGCTTTCCGAACGCCAGTTGGCGGAAGGCGTCGGCACATCGCGGAAAACGGCGCCGCGCGCCGAAGTCTCCACCCCGCCGCCGATCTGCTCGATGTCTTCGCTGTTGACGCCGGTGTTGCCGACATGGGGAAAGGTGAAGGCCAGGATCTGGCTCATGTAGGACGGGTCGGTCAGGATCTCCTGATAGCCGGTCATGGCGGTGTTGAAGACCACCTCGCCCAGCGCCGTTCCGGTCGCGCCGCAGCCGACGCCTTGCAGGATGGTTCCGTCAGCGAGCGCGAGCACGCCGGTGACGCCGGGCAGAAGTTGAGTGGTCATGGGGCGCTCCTTACCACCGAATCCCGGCAGGCAAACGGCGGCGTTGCTAAAGTTCTGCAGCCGCCGGGTCAACATGCCCTCTTTCGGGCCGTCTTTCACACCGCCTGCCGCTTCCTCACCCACAACCAGGCCAGACTGGTCAGGGCGAAGAAACCGACGCTGGGCAGGATGTATCCGCCCGCCGCCGCCGCGACCGCAAAGGCCGAAAACACCACGCCCACCACCGCCATGGCGCGCCAGCCCGGCTTCTTCGTCAGCTTCCACAACGTCAACGAACACAGGGCGTAAAGACACAGCGTCAGCACGGAGGTGACGCCGATCAGCACGCCGAACTGCTGGCCCAGCGTCGGCTGGATGCTGGCCAGCACCATGACGCTCATGATCGTCCCGTTCACCAGGGGATTGCTCAGAGGCGTCCGCCCCTTCTGCGCCCCGCCGAACCAGCGCGGCATCCAGCCGGCCTCGGCGGCGCCCCGCGAAGTTTCGCCCGCCAGCATGGTCCAGCCGGTGATGGTGCCCACAACCTTGATGACGGCGCAGGCCGCGACCAGACCGGCCACGGACGACCCCATGACCCGCGCCACCAGATCGGCGTAGGGGCTGGTCGAATGCACCAGAACATCGGCCGGAATGACGCCGAACACGGCGATGCTGGCGGCCACATAGACCACGAAGGCCAGCGCCACGCCGCCCAGCGACGCCCGCCCCACGTCAACCGCCGGGTTCTTCACCAGACTGGACAGGGCGGCCGCGCTCTCCACGCCCAGGAAGGCCCAGAAGATGATGGCCAGAGACGCAGGCACCGTCTTCAACAGCGGTTGGTCGCCCGGGCTCCACGAGCCCATGAAGGTGTCGCCGCTGAAGGCCATGGCCCCGGCGATGATGGCCAGAACAATGGGGATCAGGCCCAGCCCGAGCGTAATGGCCCCGAACCGTGCGGCGGTCTTGGCGCCGCTGGCGTATGCCGCCGTCGTCATCCAGATCAGCACCAGATTGCTCAACGCCGCCCACAGCGGCTCTTTCAGCGCCGGAATGAAGAAGGCCAGATAGCCGGTGCCCGCCACCGCCAGCGCCACATTCCCCGCCAGGCAGGCGGCCCAGTAGGCCAGCCCGGTCTGATAGCCGATGAAACGCCCCATGCCGCGCCGGGTGAAGTCCGACAGACCGTCGGCGTCCGGCTGCATCCGCCCCAGACCGCCGAACACCAGCGCCAGCGTCACCGCCCCGACGCCGCAGATCAGCCAGCCGATGATGCTGGAACTGCCCGTCGGCGCCAGCGTCGCTGGCAAAAGATAAACACCCGACCCGATCATGTTCCCCGCCACCACCAGGGCGGCGAGGCCCCATCCGATGCGGTGCGGCGGGTCAGGCAGGATTTCCGTCTGGGTCATCTTCGCCGCATAGACCGAAATGTCGCACCCGTCTCTCTCCGTGATAAAGGGCCCCTCGCTCAGGAGAAGCCCATGCCCATCACCACGGTCGGTCTCGATGCCGACGACACCCTCTGGCACAATGAGACCATCTTCCGCCTGACCCATGCGCGGTTCGTCGACCTTCTGGACGACCACGGCGACGCCGAAACGATCGAGGCGCGTCTGGCCGAAACGGAACAGCGCAACCTCAGGCTCTACGGCTATGGGGTGAAGGGCTTCACCCTGTCGATGATCGAGACGGCCATGGAGTTGTGCGACGGCGGCGCCCCGCCCGAGGTTGTGCGTGAGATCCTGGCCGCCGGACGCGAAATGCTGGCCCACCCTGTCGAGACCCTGCCCGGCGTGGACGAAACCCTGGCTGAACTGTCCGAACGCTACCGGCTGGTGCTCATCACCAAGGGCGATCTGATGGATCAGGAGCGCAAGCTGGCCGCCTCGGGCCTCGGCGACCTGTTCGCCGCCGTCGAGATCGTCTCGGAAAAGGATCAGGGCACCTATGAGCGCGTCTTCGCCCGTCATGGCACAGGCGCCGACCAGGCCGTCATGGCGGGCAACTCCATGAAGTCGGACGTCCTGCCCGCCATCGCTGCGGGGGCATGGGCCGTGCACATTCCTTATGTCGTCACCTGGGCCCACGAGATCGCGCCGGCGCCCCGCGACTCAAACCGTTACGGCGCGCTCGACACGATCAGCGCCCTGCCGGGCTGGATCACCGAGACCTGCCGTTAAAGCCCACGGATGACCTCAAGCTCGCCCTTTTCTGAACAAGATCAGGGCGGCAAAACTCAAGTAACAACGGTCAAATGACCGCTGTGTTGTTGTAAGGTCGCACAAAAGCGCCGAACGCCGTTACATTTCAAACCACGGACATGGCCGCGCTTGACGTGGCGCGACTGAGAAGAGTTTGTGACCATCTCTTGGTCTGTTTGTTACGAACAGAACACAATTCTCTCGATTGTCAGGTTGAAAAATGATTGTTACGCGAAACCGCTTGCTGGCCTCTTCAATACTCGCCGGCACGCTGGCGATCTCATCCGCAGCGTTTGCGCAGACCGCCCCCGCTCAGGCCCCCGTCTCGGCTGATCAGGAAGCAACCGAACTGGGCGACATCGTCGTCACCGGTTCGCGCATTCGTCGGGACCCGACCAACGCGCCCACGCCCCTGATCCAGGTCTCGCGCGAAGAACTGCTGTCGACCGGTCAAGCGACTGTCATCGACTATCTGGCCACCATTCCGGCGCTGTCGAACTCGGTTGTGCCTTCTGACACGACCGGCTCCAACCTGGGCGACGGCGGCCTGTCGCTGCCCAACCTGCGCAGCCTGGGTGAAAACCGCACCCTGACCCTGGTCGACGGGCGTCGCCACGTCGGCTCCAACGGCGGCTCGCTGGCGGTCGACATCGACACCATCCCGCGCCTGCTGATCCAGAACATCGAAATCGTCACCGGCGGCGCTTCGTCTGTCTATGGCGCAGACGCCGTGTCCGGCGTGCTGAACTTCATCCTGCGCAAGGATTTCGAAGGCCTGGAGATCGACGCCAACTACGGCATGATCAATCAGGACGGCGAAGCCAATAAGCGCATCTCCGTGCTGGCCGGCGCCAACCTGTTCGACGACCGTCTGAACGTCTACGCCCACGCCGAATACGAACAGGTCGACGAAGTGAAGTCGATGGACATCGACTGGCTGCGCAACGCCCCGGTCCGTCTGGGCATCGACGCCGACCCGACCAACGCCCCCTATGACGGCCAGCTGGACTCCCATGTCTTCACCGGCGTGCGTCGCCTCGACATCCCGCGCTGGGGCCAGACGACCCTGGCCAACGTCCAGCAACCCAGCGCCCTGTCCAACCCGAACGTCCCCTACGAGGATTGCTTCGCTGGCGGCGGCTTCACCTATGCCGCCAACTGCTTCGGCGTCACGCCGGGCAAGACCTTCTGGTATGACGGAACCACAGCCCGTCTGGCCAACTTCGGTGAACGGGTCGGCAACACCGGCGCCAACCGCCCCTACAACATCGGCGGCGACGGCGAAAACCCGGCCGACTTCTCGACCGGCTCGCGCGTCCCGCGTTCGGAATCGCAGCGCTACCAGGTCGGCGCCACCTTCCGCGTGACCGACTCCATCTCGGCCTACGCCGAAGCCAAATACATCACCGAGGACACCTTCGATCTGGGTCAGCCGACCTTCTTCGACATCGACCTGGTCGAGTCCTATGACGCGGGCGAGATCAACCCCCTGTACGCAGTGAACAACTTCGACCTGCGCTGGTCGGACAACGCCTTCCTGCCGCAGAACGTCAAGGACGCCATCCGCGACAACATGGTGACCCCTTACGCACCGCCCACCGACGGCGCGGCAGGCGCAGCCCTGGCTCCCATCTCCCTGCAGAACGCCCGCCACACCCTGTTCGGTCCCGACCGCACCCAGGACAACACCCGCGAGCTGCAGCGCTATGTGCTGGGCCTGCGCGGCGACATGGGCGACGTCGGCTTCCTGCGCGACCTGAACTGGGACGTCAGCTACACCTACGGTCAGGTCGAGGTTGAAAACCGCGAACGCGGCGTGGACGGCCAACGCTTCGCCATGGCCGCCGACGCCGTCGTCGACACGGCCGGCGTGGTCGGGGCTGCCGGCAACATCGTCTGCCGCGTCCAGTTGCTGAACGCGACGGGCGCTGCGGATATCGCCGACTATCAACGCGGCGGCGACCTGCGCGACACGCAATACGGTCGCGACTCGATCGCCAACTGCGCCCCGCTGAACGTCTTCGGCAAGGGCAACCAGAGCCAGGCGGCGCTCGACTTCGTGGACGCCACCATCGGCATCACCGAGCGCAACGAGCAGCAACAAGCCGTCGCTTCGCTGTCCGGCAATCTGTGGGACTTCTGGGGCGCCGGCGCCATCGGCATCGCGGTGGGCGGCGAGTATCGCAAGGAAACGACGGAAGCCACGGGTCGCGACCGCGACACCGACGGTCGTCTGCTGTTCCTCAACACTGGCGCCGACTTCCCGGAAGTCAGCTACGAAAGCAAGGAAGCCTTCGTCGAACTGTCCGTGCCGCTGTTCCGCGACTCCTGGCTGGGCGAATACGCCGAGCTCAGCGGTTCGTATCGTTACGCGGACTATTCGACGGTCGGCAACGTCGATGTCTATGGCGTCAACCTGGTCTATCGTCCGATCCCGGACATCGCCTTCAAGACCAGCTTCAACACCTCGGTGCGCGTCCCTAACCTGGCCGAAAACTTCAGCCCCCTGGGTCAGACCTTCCTGAACAACATCGTCGATCCTTGCGCGACGACGGCCATCGCGGCGGTCAATGATCTGGAGACGAAGCAGAACCGCATCAACAACTGCACCGCCCTGGCTGCGGAACAGGGTCTGACGTTCGACTTCGCTGGAAACACCGCCACCAACGTCGACGACTTCCGTCCGAACTACACCTCGGGCGTGGCCGGTTCGGCTGGCGGCAACCCGAACCTGACGCCGGAAGAGTCGGACAGCTTCACCTTCTCCACGGTGCTGCGTCCGCGCATGTTCCCGAACTTCAGCCTGGTTCTCGATTACTACGAGATCAAGATCGACCGCGTGATCGCCTCGGTGTCAGCCGCTTCGGCCGCCGCCAACTGCGTCAACGGAGCGACCCTGAACACGGACGCCTGCGCAACCATCTTCCGCAACAACCCGGACATCCCGTTCGGCATCGGCGCTCCGGCTGGCGACGCCATCGGCGGCTTCATCGAGCGTTCGTTCAACTACGCCTCGCTCGAGACTCGCGGTCTGGACTTCACGGCCCGCTACGCCATGGATCTGGAAGAAGTGACGGGCCACAACTGGGGGCGTCTGGACTACTCCCTGGGCGGCATGTGGCTGATCGATCAGAAGCAGTTCGTCAACGACGGCGACCCCAGCGACTTCGACGATTTGTCCTCCGGCCTGCAATACCCGCGCGTCCGCATGAGCTCCTCGCTCACCTACACGCCGAACGACGTGTGGAGCATCAACTGGACCGCCGACTGGCAGTCGTCGCAGAACATCATCGACGTACGCGACTTCGTGAACAACGCTGACTCGCGCAACTACAACGAAATCAGCACGGGCGACTTCACCCGTCATGACTTCACGGTGCGCTGGAACGTTCGTGACAACCTCAGCCTGCGCGCAGGCGTGGTGAATGCGTTCGATGCAGAGCAGCCCTACTACCTGGGCACCACGCTCTACCCGAACCTGGACCCCTACGGCCGTCGCTTCTTCATCGGCCTGAACTTCCGCCCGTTCTGATTTCAGAACGAACGGAGACGGAACAGGGGGCGGCTCGCAAGGGCCGCCCCTTTTTTCATGCCCGCCTATTGGCCGCCCAGGACGCATAAACCCTTGCCCGCCCGGTCCAGCCTCTCTAAACGGACCGCTTAACCGACAACCCGAACGGACCCGCGCTGGCGCATCGCCTTGCGCGCCCTTCCCGTGCGCGAAAGGACCGCCGCCCGTGACCGCCTCTGATGTCCCGCACGAAGAGCGCGACGCCATGGTCCGGGCGTCTCTGGCGACGCATGGCGACACCGGCGTCACCCCGCGCCACACCCTGTTCTACTTCTACGGCGAGGGTGATCACGACGACCTCAATGAGGTGGCGCGCCGCGCCGGCTTCGTGACCCGGGGCCAGGACGACATGACCGTCCTCGAAACCACAATGGCGGTGGACGAAGTCTCGTTCGCCCCCGTCTCCTCCATGATGCAATCCTGGGCCGCGGCCTTTCAGCTCGATTACGACGGCTGGGAGTGCGCGGTCGTGACGAACTGACACCCAAGAAGAAGAGCCTCAGGCCATGCCCAAACGTACAGACATCCAGTCGATCCTCATCATCGGCGCCGGTCCCATCGTCATCGGCCAGGCGTGCGAGTTCGACTATTCCGGCGTGCAGGCCTGCAAGGCGCTGAAGGCCGAGGGCTACCGGGTCATCCTGGTCAATTCCAACCCCGCCACCATCATGACGGACCCCGAGGTGGCCGACGCCACCTACATCGAGCCGATCACGCCCGAGTTCGTCGAGCGCATCATTGCTAAAGAGCGCCCCGACGCCCTTTTGCCGACCATGGGCGGCCAGACCGCGCTGAACACCGCCCTTTCGCTGGACGCCTCGGGCGCGCTGACGAAATACGGTGTCGAGATGATCGGGGCCAAGGCCGAGGTCATCGACAAGGCCGAGGACCGCCAGAAATTCCGCGACGCCATGGACAAACTGGGCCTGGAATCGCCCAAATCCCACGCCGCCCACACCATGGAAGAGGCCCTGGTCGGACTGGACTTCGTCGGCCTGCCTGCCATCATCCGCCCCTCCTTCACCCTGGCCGGCACCGGCGGCGGCATCGCCTACAACCGCGAGGAGTTCGAGGAGATCGTCCTTCGCGGCCTCGACCTGTCGCCGACGACCGAGGTGCTGATCGAGGAATCCGTCCTGGGCTGGAAGGAATATGAGATGGAGGTCGTCCGCGACACGGCGGACAACTGCATCATCATCTGTTCCATCGAGAACATCGATCCGATGGGCGTCCACACCGGCGACTCCATCACCGTCGCCCCGGCCCTGACGCTGACGGATAAAGAATACCAGCTGATGCGCACGGGCTCGATCAACGTCCTGCGCGAGATCGGCGTCGAAACCGGCGGCTCCAACGTCCAGTGGGCTATCAACCCGGCCGACGGCCGCATGGTCGTGATCGAGATGAACCCGCGCGTGTCGCGTTCCTCGGCTCTGGCGTCCAAGGCCACCGGCTTCCCCATCGCCAAGGTCGCCGCCCGTCTGGCCGTCGGCTATACCCTGGACGAACTGACCAACGACATCACGCAAGTCACCCCGGCCAGCTTCGAGCCGAGCATCGACTATGTCGTCACCAAGATCCCGCGCTTCGCCTTCGAGAAATACCCCGGCGCCGAGGCCACTCTGTCGACCTCGATGAAGTCGGTGGGCGAGGTCATGGCCATCGGCCGCACCTTCCAGGAATCGATGCAGAAGGCCCTGCGTGGGCTGGAGACCGGCCTGACCGGCTTCAACGAGATCGAGATCGAGGGCGTCACGGACGTTGAGGACGACGCCTCGGCCCGCGCCGCCGTCGTCCGCGCCCTGGGCCAGCCGACCCCGGACCGCATCCTCGTCATCGCCCAGGCCTTCCGCCACGGCCTGACGGTCGAAGAGGTCAACGCCGCCTGTTCCTACGAGCCCTGGTTCCTGCGCCAGATCGCCGACATCGTGCGCACCGAGGGCCACGTCCGCGTCCAGGGCCTGCCGACGACCGAGGCCGACTTCCGCAAGCTCAAGGGCATGGGCTTCTCCGACGCCCGCCTGGCCCAGTTGACCGGCGCGACCGCGAAACAGGTCCGCGCCGCCCGCCGCGCGCTGGACGTCCGCCCCGTCTTCAAACGCATCGACACCTGCGCCGCGGAGTTCGCCTCGGCCACCGCCTATATGTATTCGACCTATGAGACCGGCGCCCTGGGCCAGGTCCCGGCCTGCGAATCCGCACCGTCCGACCGCAAGAAGGCCATCATCCTCGGCGGCGGTCCCAACCGCATCGGTCAGGGCATCGAGTTCGACTACTGCTGCTGCCACGCCGCCTTCGCCTTCGACGACATTGGCGTCGAGTCGATCATGGTCAACTGCAACCCCGAGACCGTCTCCACCGACTACGACACCTCCGACCGTCTCTATTTCGAGCCCCTCACCGAAGAGGACGTGCTGGAGCTGATCGACGTCGAACGCTCCAAGGGCGAACTTCTGGGCGTCGTCGTCCAGTTCGGCGGCCAGACCCCGCTCAAGCTGGCCCACGCTCTTCAAGAAGACGGCGTGCCGATCCTGGGCACCAGCGTCGACTCCATCGACCTGGCCGAGGACCGCGAACGGTTCCAGCAGATGCTGCACGACATCGGCCTGATCCAGCCGCCCAACGGCCTGGCCCGCAGCGCCGAAGAGGCCGCGCAAAAGGCTGAGGAAGTCGGTTATCCCGTCGTCCTGCGCCCCTCCTATGTGCTGGGCGGCCGCGGCATGATGATCGTCCACGACCGCGAGGGTCTGGACCGCTACGTCGGCGAGGCCATGCGCGTCTCGGGCGACGATCCCGTGCTGATCGACCACTATCTGAACCGAGCCACCGAGGTGGACGTCGATGCGCTCTGCGACGACGAGACCGTCTTCGTCGCCGGCGTGCTGGAGCATATCGAGGAAGCCGGCGTCCACTCGGGCGACAGCGCCTGCTCCATGCCGCCCCACTCCCTGACCCCGGCCATCATCGCCGAGCTGAAGCGCCAGACCACCGAAATGGCCCGGGCGCTGAAGGTGCGCGGCCTGATGAACGTCCAGTTCGCCATCGAGGAGCCGCACTCCGACGCCCCGCGCATCTTCGTGCTGGAGGTCAATCCACGCGCGTCGCGCACCGCCCCCTTCGTGGCCAAGACCATCGGCCAGCCCATCGCCGCCATCGCCGCCAAGGTCATGGCCGGCGTGCCGCTGAAATCCTTCGGCCTGACCGATAAGGCGCTGGACCATATCGCGGTCAAGGAAGCCGTCTTCCCCTTCGCCCGCTTCGCCGGGGTCGACACCATCCTGGGCCCGGAAATGCGTTCGACCGGCGAGGTCATGGGCCTGGACTGGAAGCGTGAAGGCGAGGCCGATCTGGCCCCCGCTTTCGCCCGCGCCTTCGCCAAGTCCCAGATCGGCGGGGGCACCACTCTGCCGACCTCGGGCTGCGCCTTCGTCTCGGTCAAGGACGCCGACAAACCCTTCATCGTCGAGGCGGTGAAGACCCTGATCGCCGAGGGCTTCTCCATCATGGCCACCGGCGGCACCCACACCTATCTGACCGAACAGGGCCTCGACGTCGCCCACGTCAAGAAGGTGCTGGAAGGCCGTCCCAACATCGTCGACGCCATGAAGAACGGCGAGGTCCAGCTGGTCTTCAACACCACCGACGGCAAACAGGCCCTGCAGGACAGTTTCAGCCTGCGCCGCACCGCCCTGATGGCCAAAATCCCCTACTACACCACCGCCGCCGGCGCCCTTGCCGCCTCTCAAGCCATCGGCGCGATCAAGGCGGGCGATCTGGACGTGAGGCCGATCCAGGACTACGGGTAACGCGGGTCAGGGAGAAATGAATGTTCCATCGTTTTCTTAAAGGCGTCGCCATTTCAGCGATTATCGCGTTCCCGTCATGGGCTGCGGCTCAAAACGCTCCGGAATATCCGCCGATCAGCACTCAAGGTGCAGAAGAAGCCAATCGGTTGCTACAACCCTTCTTCCTTTCACTGCAGGCGGGGAATGCGCCACAGGCTTATGCTGACCTGTTTCGCGGCACACTCCTTGAAACCAAGGTGCTGGAGGTAAGCCAACTGGCGGCACAAACGACAGTTGTTTTGCAGACATACGGCGCGCTGAACGATTGGGAACTTGTCCGGTCCGAGTGCCCGACAACCTATGTCTGCAAGCTCGTTTATTTCATGCGCATGGATAAGGGCGCCACCGCGTTTTGGGCCTATCTGTATCGCCGTCCTGACGGCTCCTGGCAGCCCTCGACTGTCTTGATGGGCGACACGCCGCAGTTCTTCTTCAACTAAACCTCCCCCGCCGCATCCCCGCCCTCGACGATCCGCGCTGCCGCCAGATCGGCGGTGACGTTGCCGATGGTGCGGAAGATGTCGGGCACGACCTCGACCGCCAGCAGCAGGGGCAGGACCTCCAGCGGCAGGCCCATGGCCAGGGCGATGGGGGCGATGGAGGCGAAGAAGGACACCTGGCCCGGCAGGCCGACGGTGCCGACGCTGATAGCCACAGCCGCGATCCCGCCCGCCATCAGCACGCCGGGGCTCAGCGCAATGCCGTGCAGGTGGGCGACGTAGATGCAGACCGCCAGATTGGCCACCGGACTGGTGATCCTGAACACCGCCACCGCCAGCGGCAGCACCAGTCCCGCCGTCGCCGACGACACCCCCAGCGCATTCTTGGCCCGGTCCACCATGACCGGCAGGCAGGCCAGCGACGACTGGGTCGAGAAGGCCACCACCTGAGCCGGGGCCACGCCGCCTGCAAACCGCGCCAGACCCAGACGACCGAACACCACCGCCACGACATAGGTCAGCAGGATCAGGCCGATCAGCGCCAGAACCACCAGCGCCACATAATGGCCCAGCACCCCCGCTGCGCCGAGCCCGGCCCTCAGGCCCACGCCGACCGACAGGGCGAAGACCCCGAACGGCGCGGCCAGCAGCACCCAGTGGACGATGACCACCATCGTCTCCGACACCGCCTCGAAGAAGGTCGTCAGGGGCTGGCGCAGCCGGTCCGGCAGGCGGGTGGTGGCGAAGCCGAAGACGATGGCGAAAACGACGATGCCCAGGATGGCGTCCTCGGCGGCGGCCCGCACCGGGTTGGACGGCGCCAGACTGGTCAGGAAGGCGGTCAGTCCGCCGCCCGACACGCTTTCACGCACCACGGCGTCGCCCCCCGCCCCGGCCAGCAGCAGCTGGCCTCCCGCCGGATCGATGGGCCACAGGGCGTGCAGGCCTTGCGAGGCCAGAATCCCGTAGATCGTCGCCCCGACCAGCATCAGGGCGAACACCACGACCGCCTTCAGCGCCAGCCGCCCCGTCGCCGCCGCATCGGCGATCGAGGCGATGCCCGTCACCAGCAGGCTGAACACCAGCGGGATGATGGTCATGCGCAGCGCATTCAGCCACAGCTGCCCCAGCGCCTCGACGACCACAAAGGTCTCCGCCCCTTCCGTCACGCCCCAGGCCTGGGCCGCCGCCCCGACCAGCAGCCCCCCGATCAGGGCGATCATCACCCACAGGCTGAGCGATCTGAGCAGACGGGCGGTGCGCGAACGGGTCATAAGGCGACGCTAGCGCGAGAATCCCTGCGCGCGAAGCATTGTCGCAGAGCCTTCCCATATTGAACGCAGCGGTTCGCCGCGCGTTGATCGGACGAAGGAGATTTCCATGCCCCTGCCCCGCGTATCCCCCGGCCTGATGACGATGCTGAGCGGCCTGCTGATCAGCCGCGGCGGCCGCCGGCTGGCCGGTCGTCATGCGGGCAAGCTGGCGCTCGCCACTCTCGCCTTCCAGCTGTGGCAGAACCACCGCGACCGCCAGGGCGAGGCCTCCACACCGCGCCCGGACGCTCCGCCCCATGCGCGTCGCCGCTGGAGCGGACGCAAAAACGTCTGAGAGGTCTGGACGGACGCCGCGTCAACCGGTCTGACTACGGGCGAACCGGAGCCGCACCATGATCATCGTCCATCACCTCGCCGATTCCCGCTCCCAGCGCATCCTGTGGCTGCTGGAGGAGATGGGCCTGCCCTATGAGGTCAAACGCTATGAGCGCGATCCGGCCACCATGCTGGCCCCGCCCGAGCTGAAGGCCATCCATCCGCTGGGCAAGTCGCCCGTCGTCGATGACGGCGACATCCGCGTGGCCGAAACCGGCGCCGTCATCGAATATCTGCTGGAGCGGCCCGAGGGCGCCGCCCTGCGTCCCGCTGCGGGAACCGAAGCCGGCCGCCGTTTCACCTACTGGCTGCACTACGCCGAAGGCTCGGCCATGACGCCCTTGCTGATGAAGCTGGTCTTCGGCCAGGCCCCCAACCGCGCGCCCGGCCTGGTCCGCCCGATCATCAAGGCCTTCTCCGCCAAGGTGCAATCCAGCTTCATCGACCCCCAGATCACCGCCCACACCGCCTACTGGGAGGCGGAACTGGGCCGTTCCGAATGGTTCGCCGGCGACGCCTTCTCGGCCGCCGACATCATGATGAGTTTCCCCATCGAGGCCGGCGCCACCCGCGCGCCCTACGACGACAAGCCCCGGCTGAAGGCCTTCCTGGAACGCATCCACGCCCGCCCGGCCTACCAGCGTGCTTTGGAGCGCGGCGGCCCTTACCGTTACGCCTGATCCGGCGACCATCGTTCGACAGGCAACCCGAACGATGTCGCCGCGTTAACGGTTGATGCAGTTCAGAACCGTCCAGATCATCGCCGCCTTGCTCGCCGGCGTCGCCTTTGTGCTGGCCTTCATCGCCGCAGGGGTGGTCGTCGTGTCGGTCTTCTTCATGGCGCTGGGCCTGGCCGCCGTCGCCTGGCTGGCCTGGAGTCTGGTCAAACAGGTTCGAACCGACCGCCGCCGTCCCACCTGACGGCCGATTCTGCAACACCACTTGAACCTTGTGACCGGGCGCCCTACCCTCTTGGCCCGGTCGCGAACGCCCAGCGACCCCAGTGCCAGTCAGTCTGTCCAGTCGGGCGATAGCTAAGAAACTCACGACATATGGAAAAAGTGCCGATGACGGCCGAGGGCTACCGTGTCCTCGACGATCAGTTGAAGCAATTGAAGTCCGTGGAGCGGCCGAGCGTGATCGCGGCCATCTCGGAAGCGCGCGAGCATGGCGATCTGTCTGAAAACGCAGAGTATCACGCCGCCAAGGAACGCCAGGGCTGGATCGAAGGCTCGATCGCCGACATCGAGGACAAGATCAGCCGCGCCCAGGTGATCGACGTCTCCAAGCTCAGCGGAAACCAGGTCAAATTCGGCGCCACCGTCACCGTGGTCGACGAGGACACCGAGGAAGAGGGCCGCTACCAGATCGTCGGCGAGCACGAAGCCGATGTGAAGGCGGGCAAGATTTCCGTCGCCTCGCCGATCGCGCGCGCCATGATCTCCAAGGAGGTCGGCGATGTGGTCGAGGTCAACACGCCCGGCGGCGTGAAGGCCTATGAAATCCTCAAGGTCGAGTGGAAGTAACGGCCGACAGGCCGCCGCTTTCGATCTGGGTCGTCTCCGACGGCCGGACCGGCATTGAAAATCAGGCGCTGGGATTGGCGGAAGCCGTCCAGCGCCTTTTTCCGTCCGAGATCACCGTCAAACGCATTCATTGGCGCAAGGCCTTCGATCGCCTGCCCTCGGCGCTCAAGGCCGACTGGATGCTGGATCCGGCCTCCGACCCGGTCACGCCCGCAGCCGGCGAAGCCTGGCCCGACCTGTGGATCGCCACGGGCCGCGCCACCCTGCCCCTGTCAGCCCGGATCAGGCGCCGTTCGGGCGGAAAGACCCTGGTGGTCCAGACCCAGGCGCCGCGCTGGCGCGATGACGCCTACGACCTGATCGTCGCCCCCGTCCATGATCAGCTGACCGGACCGAACGTCCTGTCCATCACCGGATCGCCGCACCGGGTCACGCCGCAACGTCTGGCCGAGGGCGCGTCCGCCTTCGCCGAACGGATAGAGGCCTTGCCGCATCCGCGCGTCGCCGTCCTGATCGGCGGCCGTTCGCGCGCCCACGACCTGCCCGTCGACCACGCCGCCGCCCTGGCCGATCAGATCGCCGAGGCGGTGGGAACCGCCGGCGGCTCCATCCTCGCGACCTTCTCGCGCCGCACTCCTCCCGAAGCCCGCGCCGTCATGACGCAGCGGCTTTCGGCCCTTCCCGGCCTGATCTGGGACGAGACCGGACCCAATCCCTATTTCGCCTTCCTGCATTTCGCCGACCACATCCTGGTCACCGAGGACAGCGCCAACATGGCCGCCGAGGCCGCCTCGACCGGCCGACCGGTGCACATCCTGCCCATGATCCCGCTGAAGTCCGGCGACAAGTTCGCCCGCCTGCACGCCGACCTGCAACAGCGCGGCGCCAGCCGCCCCTTCGACGGTGTTCTGGAGACCTGGACCTATGAGCCGCTGGCCGAGACGGAACGGGCGGCGCGCGACGTGGTCAGCCGCCTGCGGGGCTGATGCTCAGTCGCCCTTGCGCCGTCCCGCACGCAGCGCATCCAGCGCAAAGCCGATGGCCAGGCCTGCGCCCAGTCCGCCGACCACGCCGATCGTCAGATTGCTGACGAAATACCCCAGCACGCCGCCGATCAGCATGCCGAGGACCAGCCCTATTCCCGTGAAGCTGATGTCCGGCATGGTCTTTTCTCCAGAAACGTCTGTGCAGAACGCCCATCCTATCATCGCATAAGATGGAATCAGCGCCTAAATAGACCTTATGAGCACGCCCCGCACCGTCCGCCTCGCCATCATCGGTTCCGGCCCCGCCGGCTGGACCGCCGCCATCTACGCCGCCCGCGCGTCCTTGAACCCGGTGATGATCGCCGGGCTGCAGCCTGGCGGCCAGCTGACCATCACCACCGATGTCGAAAACTATCCCGGCTTCGCCGAGACCATCCAGGGCCCCTGGCTGATGGAGCAGATGCAGGCCCAGGCCGAACACGTCGGGACCGAGGTCCTGCACGACATCGTCACCAAGGCCGACCTGTCACAGCGCCCCTTCCGCCTGACGCTGGATTCAGGGACGGAGCTGCTGGCCGAGACCGTCATCATCTCCACCGGCGCCCAGGCCAAATGGCTGGGTCTGGAGAGCGAGCAAAAGTATCAGGGCTTCGGCGTCTCGGCCTGCGCCACCTGCGACGGCTTCTTCTATCGCGGCAAGGACGTCATCGTCGTCGGCGGCGGCAACACCGCTGTCGAGGAGGCGCTGTTCCTGACCAATTTCGCGTCGAAGGTCACGGTCGTCCACCGCCGCAACGAGTTCCGCTCCGAGAAGATCCTGCAGGACCGCCTGTTCGCCAACCCCAAGATCGAAGTCATCTGGGACCACGCCGTCGATGAAATCCTGGGCGTCAGCGAGAACGGCGGCGTCAACGTCACCGGCGCCCGTCTGAAGAACGTCGCCACCGGCGAAACTCGCGTGGTCGAGGCTGCGGGCGTCTTCATCGCCATCGGCCACGCCCCCTCGTCCGAACTGTTCGCCGGCCAGCTGGAGACCAAGGCGGGCGGCTATCTGGTGGTCAAGCCGGGCACGACGGCGACCGCCATCGAGGGCGTCTACGCCGCAGGCGACGTCACCGACGACGTCTATCGCCAGGCCGTCACGGCCGCCGGCATGGGCTGCATGGCCGCGCTGGAAGCCTCCCGCTTCCTCGCCGAAGAAGACCACAAGGCCGCCCACCACCCCATCAGCCACAAGGAAGCCGAGAAGATCGGCGCCTGGTGAGGCGTTAATCCGACAAGGCTGAGGCCAGCCGCGGCAAACGCACCGTCGCCCTCAGGCCGCCCTCGGCGCGGTTGGCCAGCGTCACCTCGCCGCCGCTGCGCGCGATGATCGAACGGCTGATCGACAGACCCAGCCCGGCCCCGCCGGTGGCCCGGCTGCGTGAGCCCTCCAGACGTCGGAACGGCGAGAACACAGCCTCCAGCTGATCCGGCGGCAGCCCGGGCCCCTCGTCATCAATGGCGACGACCGCCTCGTCTCCCTCCGTCGTCACCGCCACCCTGACCCGGTCGCCGTACAAGACGGCGTTGTCGATCAAATTGCCCAGCGCCCGGTCCAGCTGATCCCGGTCGCCGTGGATCAGATGTTCGCCCTCGGCGGCCAGCGTCACCGCCCGCCCCAGCGCCACCTGACGCGCCACGCCGTCCCGGGCCAGATCGGCCAGATCCAGCGGTTCAGTCGTCCATGGCGCGTCCTCGCCGCGCACATAGGTGAGCAGTTGGGCGATCAACCGCTCCATGCGGGCGATGTCGGAGACAGCCGCCTGACGCGGAGCCTCCGTCAGCCCCTCGACCCGCAGGCGCAGGCCCGTCAGCGGCGTCCTCAGGTCGTGGGCGACGGCGGCCATGATGGCGGTGCGTTCCTTCAACGCCTCCTCCAGACGCCCGCGCATGGCGTCCAGGGCCCGGGCCGCTTCCTGCGCTTCACGAGGCCCGCCGACGAACGCTTCCGCCCGCCGCTCTTCGCGCGCCGCCTCGGCCAGCCTCTGAAACGGCGCCGTCAATCTTCCAGCCCCCCATAACGCCAGCGGCAGCAGGACGGCGGCGGCGATCAGAAAGGCCAGCCCCATCCGCTGTCTCTGCGGCGTCAGCCACGGCGAAGGCGGCGACGCCGTCAGCCAGCGCCCGTCCGCCTGCCGCACAGCCGCCTCGAAGGGCGCGAAACTCATGCCCGGTGACAGGGCCATGGCGCCCAGCAGCCTCTTCAGCCGCTCCGAACCTGCATTCGCCGCCGTCGGCCGGTTCCCGGACGGGCTGGGTTCAGGCGCCAGCAACCGCACGCGCACCTCGCTCATCGGCGCATCCAGCAGAACCGCCAGACCCGCCTGCGCCACCAGCGCCTGACCCTCGCGCGCGCCGTCGAACGGGGGCTCCGGACTCATGCGTCGCCGCCAGCCCGCCTCGTCCCGTCCGCTCAGCACCGTCTGCGCCTCGGCCAGCGTCACCCGTGCGGGCGCCGGCGCCGGAAACGCCAGGGCGATCATGAAGCTGACCGTCAGGCACAACCCTATGGCGGCGACGGTGAAGCCCGCCGCCAGAATGCGGATCGATGGCGCGCGGAGCGGCGGGCGGGCCCTCATCGCCGCACCGTCGCCCGGAAACGGTAGCCGGCGCCTCGCACCGTCTCGATCAGCACCGCCTGCCCCGGCCGCTCCAGCTTGCGGCGCAGACGGCTGACCGCCAGATCGACCGCCCTGTCGAAATTCTCGGCCAGAGGGCCGTGGGTGTTCTCCAGAATCTGGTCGCGGCTGAGAATGCGCCCTCCCGCCCGCGCTAGGGTCAGCAGCAGGGCGGCTTCGCCCGTGGTCAGTTCGACCGCCTCGCCCTGGGGGTCGATCAGCCGACGCGTCTCCGCCTCCATCGTCCAGCCTTCAAACGCCAGCGGGCGCAGCGCCTCCTGCGCATCCTCCGCCGCAAGGGCAGGGCGACGCAGAACGGCGCGTATCCGGGCCAGCAGCTCGCGCGGCTCGAAAGGCTTGGGAAGATAGTCCGCCGCCCCGACCTCCAGTCCCACGATGCGGTCGGTCGTCTCGCCCATGGCGCTGAGCATCAGCACCGGCGCCCTGCCCTGCAGCCTGCGGCAGATCGACAGGCCGTCCTCCCCCGGAATCATCACGTCCAGCACGACCAGATCCGGCACGGCCTCCGCTAGCCGCGCGTCCATGGCCGCCCCCCCGTCCGCCGTCCGCACCGAATAGCCGGCCCCGGACAGATAGTCGTCCAGCGCCGCTCTCAGGCCGGGGTCGTCGTCGACGATCAGGATGTCGGCTGTCGCGCTCATGGTCTTTCTGTCGTCCGCTCCCTTTGTATCTCTCGTGTGTCGGCGCGCGGCGGACAAGCGTTTGCATGACACGAAGGCGATACAGTCGCCGCAGAGCCTGCGTCTCCTTGTTTCAGGAGACGCCCATGCTCGCCCTCGCCTTTCTGCTGATCTCGACTGCGCCCGATCCCTTGTGCGCCCGCGCCCTCGCCGTCGCCCCGGACCTCAGCTGTGCGCCGGCTGGGCAAGGCGTGGCCATGGCGTCGTCCCCGGCGGAGGCGGAACGGCTGGCGGCCCATGCCCGCGCGGCCGAGACGCGATTCGCTGCGCACTTCGGCCGAGGCGCGGCGCCCTATGTGGTTGTTTCAACCCCGCCTGTTCCTGACCGCGCCGCCTTCAACGCCGCAGGCTTTGCGCACGTCCTGCCATGGCCTGCGCCCCGCGCCTTCGACGAGGCGGCCAGACGCAGCGTCGCGGACGGCGCCCGGCGCTTCGCCGCTTCCCAGAACATGACCCCCGCCCAGACCGAAGAAGTGGTGGCCCGCGCCCTGTCCCAGATTCCCGACGCCGCCGCCCAGAATGCTCTGGACGCCGGCATGGTCCCGCATGAGCTGGGGCATCTGTGGTTCACCGCCGCCTTCTGGCCCGAACGCCCGGACGGCGGCGGCGATGCGGCTGCCCGGCATTACGGCGGCCCGGGCCCCGACTGGCTGGACGAAGCCGCCGCCGTCGTCATGGAGGATGAGGCGACCGCCGCCATGCGCCGCAGCCAGTTTCGCGCACTGATGCGCAATGAGACCGTCCCCGCCATAGGCCCGCTGGAGGCGCGCACCATCCTGCTGGACCTGCCCGGCCTGCTGTCGCGCGAACATCCCGGTCTTGCACGGGCCGTCGCCGCTGCACCGCAAGTCGCCGGCAATGGCGGTATCGGCGTCAGTTTCACACCCGCAGGCGCAGGCCCCCGTCCTGGCGCGCTCGAAAGGGTCTTCTACATCCAGACCCGTGTCTTCGCGGACTACCTGATCCAGACGTCGACCCGTCCCGCAGTGCTCGCCGACATCGCGCAGGGTCTGGCCCAGGGCCGCAGCTTCGACGCCTGGCTGGCCGAGGAAGGCCCGGCCCACGGCCTGCCGTCATCCCTCGCCGCCCTGCAAGAGGGCTGGACCCGTCATGCGCTGGATGACTGAGCGCCCGCCGGTCAGCCCGCAGGCCGCCCCACTTCCTCAACCTGCATGGCGGTGACGCCCGGAGGCGGCGCGACCGTCACGACCGGCGCCGGGGTCTCGAACGCCTTCAGCCGCTCATTGATCGCCGCCACCTCTTCCGCCGTCGGCTGACGCCGGCCGCCCAGCGAGGTCACGCCGACGACGCGGGTCTGGCCGTCGATCACGACTGTACGCGGCGCCAGGGTCTGGCCGCTGGCCAGGGCGTCGGCCACCGCCTGTTCGGCGCTCTCGGCTGACGCAACCTGCAGGCGCGGGCGGGCGAAGCGGACCTCGTCGATGATGGGCTCACGGCCCGCATAGGTCTGACTGAAGGCCGCGGTCTCGCCGCTGGTCCCCTTCCAGCGATAGAAGATGTGCGCCCCGATCTGCGTCAGCTTGTTCAGCGTCGGCGCCCACCAGGGATGCACATAGTCGGCGTGATAATGGGTCGCCGTGCCCACTTCGGCGGCGACATGGCCGGCCAGCGCCTGCTCGGCCACCTTGCGCGCCCGATCCCAGGCCCAGGCCACCGGCGCCCGCGACAGTCCCCCATCGCAGGTGAAGCTGAACTGGCAGCCCGTGGTCCGCTCCGCGCCCTCGAACACCACGCCGCAGACGCTGTTGGCGTAGTTCGGATCGCGCACGCGGTTCAGGATGACCTGGGCCACCGCCTCCTGGCCTGCCGTCGGCTCCAGCGCCGCTTCATAATAGATGCCTTGCGTCAGGCAGCGCAGGGCCCGGCGACGGTCTGCCTCGCTGGCGGGACGGAAGACGAACGGTCGCGCTGGACGCAGCAGGCCGCCGATGACCGGGGTGGCGGCGTTCAACCTCTGGGCCTCCAGACCGCTGGCGCCGAAATCCAGAGACGGCTTGCCCGCCAGGGTCAGCGTCTCCCACCCCGGCGTCAGTCCATAGAGGGCGACGTGCTTGACGCCCGGGTCATGACGCATGGCCATGGCCAGCTGGGCCGAATCCATGCGCGCGGTGATGGCCCGAAGTCCCTCCGGCCCCAGCTCACCCCGCGTCACGCGACGCACTTCGTCAGCCCGCCAGTCGGCCTCCGGGCGCGGAGCCGAACTGGCCGACAACGCGACCCCGAAGGCGGCCAGCACGACAGGCGCGAGGGTCAGAAACCGTCGCGCCGCCGTCTTTGTCGCTGCCCAGATCGGTTCGGCCAAATCATGCTCCCAACCACGCTTGCGCGCGGGAGGCGGGCTTATGCCCCAGAACCACGGCGCTTTTCAGGCCGGATGAACGCTGCTTTTTTAACGCCCGCCCAACGTCGAACGCAGCATCCAGGCGAACTTCTCATGTGCGCCAAGACGTTGCGTCATCAGGTCCGCCGAGGCTTCGTCGCCAGCCTCCGATGCGGCGTCCAGCGCCTTGCGGGTCGTGGCGATCAGGGTTTCATGGTCCTGCATCAGCTCCTTGAGCATGTCAGTCGCCTCCTTTTCAGGATCGCCGTCCTTGATCGCCGACAGATTGCCGAAGGCCGAATGGCTTTGCGGGGCCAGCACGCCCAGGGCCCGGATACGCTCGGCGATCTCGTCCAGCGCCGCCCAGATGTCGCGGTATTGCTGTTCCAGCAGGTTGTGGAAGCTGAAGAACTCCGGCCCGCGCACGTTCCAGTGATAGCCGTGCGTCTTCATATAGACGGCGAAGCTGTCGGCCAGCACCTTGGTCAGTTCCTCGGCCACGCCCGTGCGCGCGGCCTTGGTCAGGCCCGTATCGATCTTGGTGGTCATGTCGTTCCTCAGCGCTGCATTTGGATCAAAGACTTAGGGTCGCCTTTCATTTCGCGCAACGGCGACACTTGTGGAAACTCCAATGCCTCCGATACGTTCACGCCGCTGTTGATCCCATATGACCGGGCGTCAGACACGAAACGGACGGATATTGGCGCAGACCTTTGACATCGACGCCGGGGTCGCCGGTCTGCTGCGTTCGCCGGCGCCGACGGGCGTGCGCGCCGTTCTGGTCGGCGTCGCCTGCGCCATGGTGCTGCTGGTTCTGTGGAAGGCCCTGTCCCTGATCGACAGCGGCTTCGGCGTGATGATCCTGCTGCCCGCCGTCCTCATCGCTGGCTTGACGGGCGGGCGGATGGCCGCCGCCGCCGCCGTCATCGCCGGCCTGCTCGGTGGATGGCTGGTGTTCGGCCTGCCTGCAGGCGCAGCGTGGATATCCAGCATCAGCTTCATCGTGCTGGGCGGCGTCATGGGTGTCGTCGCCGCCGCCTGCCGCACTGCGATGCGACGCACCCACGCCGCCCCGGCCCCCGGCGCCGCCGAGGCTCTGGAGGCGCTGGGCGTGCAGGAACGCCGCCAGACCTTCCTGCTCATGCTGGCCGACAACTTGCGCGACCTGGACACGCCCGACGCCATCATGAGCGAGGTCGAACGCAGCCTGGGCGCTGTGCTGAAGGCGGATCGCGTCGGTTATGGCGAGGTCAACATGGCCGACCGCGCCGTACGGATGACGCGGGACTGGACTGCAGGCGTGGTCAGCGCCGAAGGCAACTTCTCTCTCGACGCCCTCGGCGCCCAGGTGATCGACGATCTGGCCGAGGGGCAGTTGATCCGCGTCTCCGACGTGCGTGCGGATCCCCGCACCAAGGCCGCGCTCGAGACCTTTGAAAGACTTCAGACCCGCGCCCTGATGCGCGCGCCGGTCATCCGGGGCGGCCAGCTCAAAGCCTTCCTCTATGTCCACAACGCCACGGCCCGGGAATGGACCGACGCTGAGGCCGAGCTGTTGCAGGACGTCGCCGTGCGAACCTGGACCGAAATCGAGCACAGCCGGGCCGAAGGCGAGATCCGTGAAAGCGAGCAGCGCTTCCGCGCCATCGCCGACACAGCCCCCGTCCTGATCTGGGTCACGCGCGAGAACCGCGCCCGCGCCTTCGTCAACCAAGCCTACGTCGACTACTACGGAAGCGATTACGACAAGACCGTCCAGATGACCTGGAGCGACATCCTGCATCCCGACGACCGGGACCGCATCCTGGTCGAAGCCGAAGCGGGCGAGGCGACCGGCCAACCCTTTTCCATGGAGGCGCGCTACCGCCGCCATGACGGTCAGTATCGCTGGCTGAGATCCTTCTCCCGGCCTCGCCTGAATGCAGACGGCGTCGTGGTCGGCTTTGTCGGCGTGGCCTTCGACGTCAGCGAGGCGCGACAGGCCGAGACCGACCTCAAACGCATCAATGAACTGCTGGAACACCGCGTCAACAAAGCCCTGGCTGAAAAAGCCAAGATCGAAGGCGATCTGGCTCACGCCCAGCGGATGGAGGCCGTGGGCCGGCTGACCGGCGGGGTGGCCCACGACTTCAACAACCTCCTGACCGTGGTGATCGGCGCGCTCGACATCCTGCTGCGGTCGCCTGACGACGCCGCAAAGCGCAAGAAGATGGGCGAGGCGGCCCTGGCGGCGGCGCGGCGCGGCGAGCGGCTGACGCACCAACTCCTCGCCTTTTCGCGCCGCCAGACCCTGCGGCCCGAAGTGGTCGACCTCAGCGCCCTTATTCTGGACGGCGAGCCTCTGCTGAAACGGGCCGTGGGCGATGCGGTCGATCTGCGTCTCGATCTTTTGCCCGGCGAAACCCGCGTCCATATCGACGCGGCCCAGTTCGAGGCCGCTCTGCTGAATCTGGTGGTCAACGCCCGCCAGGCGGTGCGCGACGGCGGCTGGGTCGGCGTCCAGGCCCGCACCTGCACCCTGGACAGCGGCGAGGTGCCCGATCTGCCCCAGGGCCGCTATGTCTGCGTCACCGTGTCGGACAATGGGCCGGGGATGGCCTCGGACGTGATCGGCAAGGCGTTCGAACCCTTCTTCACCACCAAGTCGGTCGGCAAGGGCACCGGGCTGGGCCTCAGCCAGGTCTACGGCTTCGCCCGCCAGAGCGGCGGCGGCGCCCACATCGTCTCGGAGATCGGACACGGCGCCCAGATCAGCCTGTATCTGCCGCCCGCAGCGGGCCAGCCGACGCCGACCGTTGTCGAACCCCTGGAGGCGACCCCGGCCCAGATCATCGGCGGCCGTCTGCTGTTGGTGGAGGATGACCCCGGCGTCGCCGGCGTCGCCCGCGAGCTGCTGGGCGAAATGGGGCTGGAGGTCCACAGCGCCGCCACCGCCGCCCAGGCTCTGGCCATGCTGGCCGAGGACCGTTTCGACATGATGTTGAGCGATGTGGTCATGCCGGGCGGCATGACGGGGGTCGAACTGGCGCGCCGCTGCGCCCGCACCTGGCCGACCATGAAGATCGTGCTGACCTCGGGCTATGTCGGCGAAGATGTCGATGCGGCGTTGCGCGACTCGCCCTGGCCGCTGCTGCGCAAACCCTATTCACGCGATCAGCTGGCCCGGATTCTGGGCGAAGGCGTCGAGGGCGCAGTCGTCGGCTAGGGTCAGAGACCTGCATCTCGCCCCTCCGTCGCCCTCGGGCTTGTCCCGAGGATGACGGATCAGGCGGCGGCTTAGCGCGAACGCGCCTTGCGGGCGGCGTAGCGAGCGTCGCGCGCGGCCTTCTGTTCTTCCTTGGTCAGCTGCTTGCGCTCCTTGCGGGCGGCGCGCTTCTGGGCCTCGGCTTCTTCTTCGACGGCGCGCTGGGCTTCCATGCGCGCGGCTTCCTTGTCGGCCTTGAGCCTGCGCTCTTCGGCCTTGGCCAGTTCGTGCTGCTGGCGGATCGCTTCCTTCTCGGCGGCGCGTTTGGCGGCGAGCTTCTCGAACTCGGGGTCAGGCGCGGCGGGCTTGGGCTTGAAGCGGGCGAGCAGCGCCTTCTTGGCTTCCTGCTGGGCGGCGATGCGGTCGTTGAACCCGGTTTGTTTCAAATCTCTCATGCGTGGAGTCGTCGATATCCCTGATCGTCATGCGAAGGCGCGGTATGCGTCTGGCGAGCCAAATGCTCAGTCCAGGGCTGACCGGTTGCGCGCCATCGCGTCACGATGACTTCTAACGCCGCAAATCAGGCCTGGGGTATTGGCCGAAACCGTGAATCACGTTCCGGCGCGAGGGCTAAAGCCCATATGGCCGCAAAAATCAAGGTTCGGGGCGTTGATCGTGCAAGGCCCCGAACCCTGACAACAGTGTTTACCGTCTATCAGCGCGGACGGTCCGCATGACCGACAGCGGCTCCGGCGGCGCCGCCCACCGCTGCGCCGACAGGCCCGGCCACGACGGCCCCGGCGACCGCGCCGGTGGCGGCCTTCTGTTCGATGGTCGTGCCGCAAGCCGCAGCGCCCAGCGCCAGGGCGCTCAGGCCCAACAGGGCGAATGTCCGTTTCATGATGTCCTCCGTTATGTCGAGTATGGCTCAGCTGAAACGCAGCCGGGCCGCAGGCGGTTCCTCGAAAGCCGCCCTCGCTTTTCAGCCAGAGTCAGCCTGAGCAGGGCGGCGTGTTGTCGCAACGTCGCAAGAACAACAGGGCCGCCGAATTGGAGGGTGGGTACGTCGTCGCGGGCAGAGGCTGCGTATCTTCTATGTTCATGAATACAACAACCTGACGATCATCTCAGCCCGTCGTCCCACAGATATTGGCGCAGCCTGCAGCCCTACACATGGCCGTTCCCGTGATGCTGCACCGCACACAAATCTTGCGAATCAAACACATTGAGGCCATAAACGGCTGGCTTAAGGCGCGTCCTTCGATGAACGGGAGCCCGTCGTCGATCTGTTTGCAGCCGAAACGCGGTCCGTGATCCTGAACCAGGATCCGGCGATCGCCCCGGCGGCGAGACTACCCGGGGGCGGCACTGCGCCCTGTCGATCAGGATTGAGCCCTTGCCTAACCCCTCGCAGATGCGTGCGACGTCTCTTGCCGACCGCAAGGCCCGAATCCGGCCTGGTACGGCGGCGGCGGCTTTCGGCGCATTGGTGGGGTTGGCGATCGGCGGCGCCTATCTGGCGGGCACGGCGGCCAAGGCCAATACGATCCGGACGCAGGCCATGCGCATCGAGGGCGCGGCTGCGGCGGGATTCACCGAAGAAGCTCTGGCGGCTGCGGCCGGCGGTCTGGACGAAAGCGCCCTGGCCATCGCCCGTCGTCACGATCCCTATCTGGTCGCCGGCGCCGCCCAGCGCGACCGCCAGGCCGAACTTCTGGCCGCCCGTCTTGATGAACTTCGCGCCTCCGACAATTCCGCCGGCCAATCCGCCGGCCTGCGCCGCGCCAGTCTGACCAGCCCGACCGCCGCCCAGCCCTTCCGCCTCGGCGGCGCGCTGGAGGCTTCGCGCGATCTCGATTGCCTGACCCAGGCCGTCTATTACGAAGCCCGCGGCGAAGGCCGCGACGGCATGAAGGCCGTGGCCCAGGTTGTGCTGAACCGCGTGCGCCACCCGGCCTTCCCCAAGAGCGTCTGCGGCGTCGTCTTCCAGGGCGCCAACCGCAGCACCGGCTGCCAGTTCAGCTTCACCTGCAACGGCGCCATGCGCGGCCGCGTCAACAGCGCCGCCTGGGACCGCGCCCGCACCATCGCCACCAGCGCCCTGTCCGGCGAAGTGTTCGGCACGGTCGGCAACGCCACCCATTTCCATACGACCGGCGTTTCGCCCCAATGGCGCAACTCCCTGGTCCGCGTCAGCCAGGTCGGCGACCATCTGTTCTACCGTTTCGGCGGCCGTTCCGGTTCCAGCGCCGCTTTCAGCTATGCGGCCCAGCGTTCGACCGCCGCCGACACCGCCCCGCGCCTGATCCAGGCCGATCTCGACACGACACGCGGCCCCGTCGCCTATGAGCAGGTCGTGTCGCGCGAGAGCAGCGCCCCTGCCGCCGCCGCTCCGGCTCCCGTCGCCGCCCCCACTCGGGCCGCAGCCCACCCTGCGGCTCCGGTCGCCGCTGCACCCGCTCGCCGCGCGCCCTCGCCGGCTCCGGCTCCGGCTCCGGCCCCCTCCACCATCTCGACCATGGACACCGCCTCCGCAGGGGTCTCTCCCGCCGTCTGAAACCGCCCCCAGGCACGAAACTTGCGACGCACAGACGTCCTGTCCCGCCAGGGGACACCTACGGATGCGTTGTCATGAGTTCGCCTGTCGCCTTGCCCGCCAAATCGGCTTCCGCCACCCGCGGCGGCGCTCTGGACGCGCTGCGGTTCCTGGCGGCCATGTTCGTGGTGGTGTTCCATTTCGGCGACGAGGCCCCGGTCGCCCTGCAATCGATGCACGCCTTCCTGGGGCGCGGTTATCTGGCCACCGACTTCTTCCTGATGCTGTCCGGCTTCGTTCTGGCCAAGGCCTATGGCGCCAGCATCGTCTCGGGCAAGGTCAGCCTGGGCCCCTTCTGGCTCAAGCGGCTGGTGCGCTGCTATCCCACCCATCTGATCACCCTCGGTTTACTGATCGTCATGATCGTGGGCGGCGGGCTGCTGGGCTTCACGCCTGACGACGCGCATCGCTACGACCTGTCGGGTCTGCCCGCCCAACTGCTGCTGCTTCACGCCTTCGGCCCCGGCGCAGGCCAGTGGAACATCCCCAGCTGGACCATCTCGTCCCTGCTGATCTGCTACCTCTTCTTCCCCATGCTTTGGCGCGCCATGCAGCGCGTGCCCGGCCCGCTGGCGGCCCTGGCTCTGGGCCTGGCCATCCTGGTCGGCGCCAATCTGGCCAGCCTGCACTTCCTGCACGTCGAACAGTTCTCGCTGGGCTTCCGCTGGAACTTCCTGCGCGCCGCCCCCCTGTTCCTGGTCGGCCTGACCCTGGCCCGCGCCGTTCAGACCGCTCAGTGGAAGGCTTCGACCGCCCGCATCCTTGGCTTCGGCGGGGGCGCGATCCTTCTGACCAACGCCGTCATGGCCGGCCCTGACATGATCAACATTCTGGCCATCTGCGCCGTCATCATGGGCTGCGGCGCCGCGCCCGTGACCAAGGCCATCCCCGGCGCGGCCTGGGGCGCCAAGGTCAGCTTCTCCCTGTTCATGGTCCACACCCTGACCGGCGCGGTCTGGTTCGACGCCGCAGAGCCTCTGCTGGCGCGCCTCCACCCCGCCGTCGAAACGGTGTCATGGGAAGCCTGGGGTCTGTGGTTCGGCGCTCTGGTCTTCACCGTGGCCGTGTCCGCCGCCTATTGCCGCTGGGTCGACGAACCGGTGGTCGCCTGGCTCAACGCCCGCCTGTTCGGTCGCAAGACGGCCCACCCTCAGGTCAGCGCGCGTCCAGACCCACGTCCAGTGACGGAGCCGAATGCGTAAGGGCGCCGACCGAGATCACGTCCACTCCCGTCTCCGCGATGGCCCGCACCGTCGTCAGATTGACCCCGCCCGACGCCTCCAGCGTCACCCGGCCTCCCGTCCGCGCCACGGCCTCGCTCAGCATCGACGGCGTGAAGTTGTCCAGCATGACGACATCCGGCCCGACCCCCTCGGCGATCAGGGCCAGCGCCTGATCCAGCTGCTCCAGGCTGTCGACCTCGACCTCGACCTTGACCAGATGGCCGACGGCGGCGCGTGCCGCGCGTACAGCTTGGGCCACCCCGCCGCACACAGCGACATGGTTGTCCTTGATCAGGATGGCGTCATCCAGGCCGAAACGGTGATTGATCCCGCCGCCGCACAGCACCGCATGCTTCTCCAGCGCCCTCAGGCCCGGCGTGGTCTTGCGCGTGTCGGCGATGCGGGCGCGAGTCCCCGCCACCGCCTGCACATAGCTGCGGGTCAGCGTCGCCACTCCGCACAGCCGGCCCAGCAGGTTCAGCGTCGTCCGCTCCGCCGACAGAAAGGCCCGCGCATCGGCCTCGACCTCGGCCAGCACGGCCCCGGCCTCAAAGGCGTCGCCGTCCTTCAGGTTCAGCGTGATCTTCGCCGCCGGGTCCATGGCCAACACCCCCAGCCGCACGCAGGCGATTCCCGCCAGAACGCCCGGCTGACGCGCCGCAAAGGCCGCCTTCATCCGCGCCCCCTCGGGGATGCAGGCCATGGCGGTGACGTCCCCGGCCCGGCCCAGGTCCTCGTCCAGCGCCGCGCGCACGACGGGCTCGATCAGCAGATCGGGAAGCTGTCGGATCATCCTGTCTCCAGTCATTCTGCGGCGAGGCCGGTCAGGCCGTCGCCCCGCACCAGCCGCGTGTGTTTCGGCTCATGGTCCATCTCGGGATAGTCGGAGCGGTAATGCCCGCCCCGGCTCTCATGCCGCGCCAGCGCCGCCCCGGCGATCAACCGCGCGGTGGTCAGCGGCAGCGCTTCCGGCGCCTCCGCCTCCAGCGCCGCGATCACCGCCAGCGCCTGACGCAGGCCTGCATCGTCGCGGATCACTCCGACGTGGTCGCTCATCGCCCCGCGCAGCACAGCCCGCGCCTCATCCGTCAGGTCAGGCAGCACGGCAGGTTTCACCGTCTTGCCCTTGACCTCGCCTTGCGCCGCCGCCGCCCGCCCCGTCCGCCGCCCGAACGACGCCGCTTCCAGCAGGGAGTTGGACGCCAGCCGATTGGCCCCATGCACCCCCGTCGCCGCGCACTCGCCGACCGCGAACAGGCCCGCCAGAGTGGTGCGCCCATCCACCCCCGCCGCTATGCCGCCCATGTGATAGTGGGTCGCCGGCGTCACCGGGATCGGGCTTTCGCGCGGGTCGATCCCGGCCCGCATGCAGGCCGCGAATACGCCGGGAAAGGCTGTCGGAAAGTGCGCGCCGATGGCTGTCCGCGCATCCAGAAAGGCGCCGCGCCCGTCCGCACGCGCCGCATGCACCGCCCGCGCCACAATGTCACGCGCCTGCAGATCGGCGTCCGCCGCCTCGCCCAGCAGGAACCGCCCCTGACCGTCGACCAGCCGCGCCCCCTCGCCGCGCAGGGCCTCGGTGGCCAGAGGCATGGGGTCCAGCCCCACGTCCATGGCGGTCGGATGGAATTGCACGAACTCAGGATCGACGATCTCGGCCCCCGCCCGCCAGGCCAGAGCCAGACCTTCGCCCAGCAGGGCCGCAGGCGTCGTCGTATGGGCGAATAGTCCGCCCGCCCCTCCGGTGGCCAGCACCGTCGCCGGCGCCAGCACCTCGACCAGCTTGCCCGGCTTGCCGTCTTTCGCGCCGCGTTCGATCAACGCCCCGCACACCCGCCCCGTCTCGTCCTGGATCAGGCCGCGCAGCCGCCCGTCCTCCCAGACCTCGATATGCGGCGCCGCGCGCACCGCCGCGACCAGGGCCGACAGGATCGCCCGCCCCGCCCCGTCGCCGCCGACCCGCGCCACCCGCGCCTGCGAATGGGCGGCCTCCAGACTGACAGCGAAATCTCCGTTCTCGTCGCGGTCGAAGGGCGCGCCCAGCGCCGCCAGCCATTCGACCGTGGCCCGACCGTCGTCGGTCAGGGTCCGCACAGCCTCGGCGTCGACCAGCCCCGCCCCCGCAGAATCGGTGTCGGCCGCATGCAGAGCCGGCGTGTCCGACAGGGTCAGCGCCGCCGCCATCCCCCCTTGAGCCCAGGCCGAGGAACAGGCTTCCAGCAAAGGCGCGGGCGTTATCACCAGCACCTTCTTCGGCGCCGCTTCCAGCGCCGTCGACAATCCGGCCAGTCCCCCGCCGATGACCAGCGGGCCGTCATGGCGGATGCGGCTCAACCGCCGATGCCCAGATAGGCGCCTGCGACATGCAGCGCCCCGCTCATCGACCGGCCCGCGAACAGCCACAGCGCCAGCAGGCCCACGCCCGCACAGGCCGCCGCCGTCGCGACGAACAGGCCAACGCTGGACCAGGATTCACGCGCACTCAGCTGACGCCCCTCAGGCCGCCAGGCGCCGCGCTTCACATGGCCAATCAGGGCGATGCAGAGGAAGACCGCCAGGATCCAGCGCCCTGTCGAAAAACCCCACCAGACAACCAGGAGGCCGATCAGGATCATCGCCCCCTGCTCCAGCTTCGGATGGATGCGGGCCAGAACCGGGCCGATGGCCTTTGATCCGTCCAGAGGCGGTGCCGGCGCCAGATTGACCAGGTTCAGCGCCGCGATCGCCGCCGCCCCGACCAGCCAGACGGTCTCGCCCAGCACGCCGTACAGCGCAAAAAAGGGCGCCGCCGCCAGCAGGCCGACCGCCGGTCCCGCCAGCGACACCAGCACCCCGTGCCATTCGCTGGACGCCGCCCGCTTGCCCTTGGCCAGTCCGCCGAAGAAGGGAACGATATAGAGTTTCGCCGGGCCCATGCCGTAGCGGTTCATCGCCAGCACATGGCCGTATTCATGCACGAACACGCCAAAGACGATGGCCACGGCGATGACCCAGTGGCCGCTGATGAACCAGATGAAGCCGCCCAGCAGCACGGTCGACAGGATGGCCCAGCCGATCCCCTGCCCCTTGTCTTCGCCTGATGAAGCCGGAGCCCGGCGTGGAACCGGCGGCTTTGCGGGCGGCGCGGCGGTTGGGGCCCGGTCCCAGGGTCCGCGCGGGCGCGGCGGGTTGGCGTCATCCATGGCTCAAACCAGTCCGTGTTTCTCGGCCTGGCGCGGCGCCGCGCGCTTCAACGCCTTGACGATCTCGGCCCGCGACACGCCCCGGCGCAACATGACCTCATAGACCCGGCGCACATCGCCGCCCCGGCGGAAGCCGATCCAGTTCTTCTTCGATCGCAGGCTGACCATGATAAAGCCCACCGGCGTCCGCCCCACCCAGGTCATTCAAATCAGCTCCACCGCAACATGATGGCGGGCCTTTATCAGATCATACCGTGCAGGGATAATAGGCGGCGGCAGATCGACCATTCTTTGCACAGCCAGACGCGCGCGCTCGGCCATGTCGTCCGGCACCGTCACCTCGAACTCAAGGTTGACCAGGCAGTCGCGGATGTTCTGCAGGGTGATCCGCTTCATGTGCGGGCACATGTTGCACGGGCCGATGAAGTCCACGCCCGGCACGTCGCCCTTCACGTTCGACGCCATCGAACACTCGGTGATCAGCACCACCTGCTTCGGTTTGCGATCCGTCACATAGTCGATCATCGCCGCCGTCGATCCGGCGAAGTCGGACGCCGCCAGCACATCCTCGGGGCATTCCGGGTGCGCCAGAATCTCTGCGCCCGGATAGGCGGCGCGCATCTCGGTGATGTCCTCGGCGGTGAAGCGCTCATGCACTTCGCAGCGGCCCTTCCAGGCGAT